>JAABUS010004734.1_pt1 | contig 19071 bp, 17 predicted proteins | sample 5560161 | NCBI WGS metagenome assembly JAABUS01 (sample SAMN10711885, study PRJNA513376) | rock metagenome | isolation source: Antarctica rocks | place: Antarctica: Victoria Land, Trio Nunatak nord | collected 2016-01-04 | reverse complement strand
AACGCGTCCGGCGCCAAGATTAAGATGTCAACAAACATCAAAATGTAAACAAACAAATCCCCATTCGATCCAGCTTCCGGCGTGTCGTAGTAGCCCTGATAGGGACTACTGTAGTGTTTGTTCAGGCTGGCTCTCTTCGATTTTTAAGAGCTGGTATTGGTATAGTACAAAAGTACACCCTAGCAGGGTCCCAGAGGTTACCGGCTGTCGTATAAAAGGGCCTCTTCGCGGAAATGCTTTGGGCTCTGATGTGTCTTGAGCTCTAGGCCCGTAATATGTAGTCTTATCCCTAGCGACCATCCGGTACTACCAGCTCAGGGTGGTTCCGGTGTCAGGACGTGGTGTGGATACGTGTTCAGATCTGGCGCGAACGCCGTGTTTTGGGTACGAATAGGCCTGAACCTGAATCCATGACGTTAGCTTGACCCGACAGCATTTGTTTGGGGTCAGAAGATAGCTAGTAATAGACCCTATTAGATAGGGAGGGTTTGGCCGATATAGAAGCGCGTCTTGGTAGCTGTTTTTCAAAAAGTAGTTTTGAACGTATGGTGGTGTTTTTCGGATCTATGGAGTTGCCAGCTGGTTTGTAGCCAGTGCCAAGGGGCTAGTCCCTATCAGGCACAAAGCTTGGCATATGCCTCGACATTCCGAGTCCGAAATTTCCAAACAAATAAAAAGCAGCTTGTCCGGCTACAGGCGCTCGCCCCTTTATCGAGTGGTGGCAGCCCAGAATACCGCACCGGTCGCAGTAGAGATATCCATATAGGGCGGCGTATTGTAAAAACCCAAGATATAGGCGCCACGGCAGCACGTCTTAGTATCCCACACTGCTGCTCCATTGATATAAATAACGAGATTGCCGTCAAGTTGGAATGTGAGAAGGCAGTTGTTGTGCGTACAGTCCCGGCCGCCCTATATAGAGAATGCTGTTACTATTTGGTGAAATACGTGGAAGAGAACACTTCAAATGTTTGGTGCCCATACTGTATTGCTATACCAAACGGCATCAGCGGTAGCCACGGTGCCTTTGGAGTATATGACAAAGTTGCCGTCACTCTGGAAGTAAAAATTCATGCCATTATCGAGGCTCATGAAGGGTGGTCCGCCAGCAGATATGCTCCGGGCCTCGGTGTTTTTCCATTCATCACCCGATCTACCGAGCATCAAGGAAGCGTAGCTGAGGAGAAAGAGAGGTTTGATAAGCATGGTTGAAGGACCTGTCTGGGTTTGGGTTGATTCGATAGTTGATGTTGTGCAATGGACCATCCAACGCGTTCGCTTTGGTTGAAGAAAACAAGATAACATTGAGCGCTCCTACCTCACGTTATATAATTGGCCTCTCAGCGTGCGACTGATATCACTACGATATGAGCGGAAATTGCCATTTCAAATGATCTGATCTGGATACTACGCAACGGTTGGGCTTTGTGGCTGGAATCGTCATACAATATGTTGATGCCACTTGATCATGACGCTGGCCCCTAAAGGGGACAACAAGCTGTATTGCCAAGAGCATGGCTTTTGCAGACTGATTGGATTTTCTGTGGGTCATGCCGATAGATAAGAGGCGAGTGTGCAATTTGAGTGGACGCAATTCAGGGCTCGTCGCCAAATGAAACGTGTGGCGTAGAAAGTTAACCTTCGAGAGTAAACCTAAGGATGCATATAATCTCGCTTCCTTCAATTGCCAATGCTCGTAGGAATCAGCTGAAAGATGTCTCTCTAGAAATAAATATTGTTGGCGCTGATGAACAGTATTCGCCTTCAATAGCAACTCCACTATCTTTTCCATGAATTAGATTATGTTCCAAGTTTTCGAAGTTCGCAGAAGGATATATCCTGAGGATATAGATATATATCCCCTTGTTATGGGCATTCGCCCTGGAGGGCCCGAGTTCGAGGTTACGGACGATCAAAGATCGCGGTTCTCCCCTGATGGGCTAGTTGATTGGGGGCCAACTCTGAAACCACACAAGCGAGATCTTTCCCGCATCTCCCAGGCACACGAATCCAGACCCAATCGCTGGTTTATACGAGGGCATGCTCGTACATGCTCGAACAGCGAGCAACATGAGCATGTTCCTATACTATGTAGACAGCGTCGTTTACCTAGGTAGGAGCTTCGAGCTCAACATCTGTTAGACTCTCAACCATAGATACTGAACACAGGCATCCACTTGTACGAGTACCAGACCAATCTACTTGCACTCGACGTATACCCACGGGTAAGAGCCTTGACAATCTTTTGGCTAGAGAACTATTCTTATACATTTCTCACACACACATAAACCTATCCATAGACAAAACGACTACTTAGCCTTGGTCGCTGCCTACCATACTTTTAGAATTAGGACTAAGTCACCGTTCGCGTCTATTACTGCCACAGTCTAGGAGATCCTCCTTCCTAGTTTAGTCTTTATAAAAAATCAGCTTAAAGCTGCGCCGAATTGAATTGAGTTTAGCCGGTTTTTAACCAATATATAAAGATTTATTTTAAGGAAGAGCATAATTGATGAACGCTGTTGATGTTCGTATAGTATGTAAATAATAAACTTCACGCTGTTACACCTCTTTGGTAAATTGGTCTGATTTATGACTTGGGTAGACCTGCTGCATGAATGAGAAGCGAAGTAAGATCTGTTTCTAGGTCGAAAGGTCTGCCTCCCGGAGTCTTAGTTGTTCCAAACTCCGGGGCAGTTCTATAAAGTAGAGACGGGGCTTAGAGGGATGGCTGAGTAAGGGTGAACTCTTCTAGTACTGCGTTATGCTTGCGTACGCAGTGCTCTCCTATATAGATTGGGAATCTTCCTGCTAGACTTGATTTCTTGATGGTCAGTCTTACTGCTGTAGTACTGTCATGGGGTAACTCTTGCATAGCACGTGACCTTGCGCTAGCCAATGACCATCTACTATTACGGCTGCAGATAGTATTATTCCTGCATGCATTGTGTATATACGCACCATAGTCTTTTCCGAAACAACCTATCGCGCATGCACTGCATCGCTAATTAGCTGTACTAGCTACGAGACGTATCTTATGTGACACCTAGATCCTACCCCAATACACTACTGAAAGACCTCCTGACCTTATATTGCCACACTACCCTGATTACTTCTAGAATCCATAAAAGGGAGCAGGGGGAGCAGAGGGGGAGCACGGGGAGGCACGGGGGAGCAGAGAGGGAGCATAGGAGAGCAGATCGACGAAACGGTCGTTAGCGCAGGAGCAAAGCAGCGGCTTTTTAGTCAGTACGAGATCACGTGCTACACTCGTCTCGGGAGATCTCTATATATACGTTATAGGTCGAAAAGGTCTCTCATCCCTTCATGCTTCGGTTAAATGGAATAGATTCGTATACCAAGGTAGCGACGTACATGTTATTTATATTGCTGCAGGGCTTGGGAGTGTTTTTCTGCCACACAGATGCTCATGTACCGAACCCCGTTGGACTCCTGATCTTTATGGATCTGCTCTCCAGTGTTACCATGGGATTCTGCCTTGTGCAACGATTGGCGTAAATTTTCGCATCTTTCATCCGGGTTTTTGTCGTGTTATGGATAACAACGACTTGTTGATGGGATGTTTTCGCGGTCATACAGCTATGAAGATTTCTCTCTCCGCGCCCAAGTTCAAGATCCGCCAAATTTTCAGGCAGTTTACTCGATAAAGATGAACTTATCTCGCATTTTGGAAGTCCACTACTTCACGGCTTTCAGAGTAGAAATCTTTCACAATCTGGACTTGATTTTTGACAAAATTAAACAACAAGATTAGAGAAGAACTGGAGAAGAATTGGAGGGTGTCGAATTTATTTTCTCAAAAAAGGGTCGGCGAGGCTATCTTCAACAAGCACTATGATGAACTTAAGAGATGCGCAGACCAAATCAATTCTCGATTTTTAAGGAAAGTTTGGGTTGATAGTTCCGACTTTGAGGGCCACTGTGGTCATATCTACAAGGAACCGGTCGTCGCAAACATTTCCATCAAAGCTTTTGGGCAGAAGAGATATAAGGTGCCATTTCACAAGGGTGTAGTGGATTTGTAAGGCCATGATGAGAGGTTGTTCAGGTTGTGATTAGGAGCGCTCCTACTTTGGGCAAAGGAATGAGACACTAATCGGTGCAAGGGTCTAGCTCGCGTGCAGATTCCTGATAGCAATCGGCGTTTCAAAATTAAGGATCGTTAAGATTGCTGGTCTGGAAAGGGAGTCGAGCTGGCTGCGTACCGTTCCAAGAGGTGAGGAACCCAATGTGTCGGCAGTCTTGGTGCCCTTGGAGGGATATACTTCTCGAAAGTGTGTATGATATAGTTCGGACCGACGCAAGAATTTCCCAATATTCTCATGAGAAGATGAAAAATATGGCAGGATTTAGTCAATCGAATTTTTGAAGTCTTCGAAGAGTAATGTGTAAAAGAATGGGAAGACTTAATGCCCGCTTATGACAATGTTCGGGAGGCCTAGCCTCGAGTTGCACCATCTAAACCATTCCCAGGCTTCAACCAGCACCGTCCAAAACCCACACCCTGTATGCATCATCCATGCTAATCCGGAATATGCATGTGAATTCCTTCTCCCCACCCTGTCATACCAGATATTGCATAGGGTTCGTCACCTTATTATCTTTCTCCTTCACCATCCTTATTAGCTCCTCGAGTGGCCCATTCTTGATGAACTTCTTCAGGTGTGATATCTTTGCGTACTCGGCTCGACCATCTGGAGTCTTCCTCCTTTCGGTCAGTTTGAATATGAAAGCGTCACCGAGAACCACCGCGTTCTTGAATCGGTTATTTGGGAAGTGTTGATTCTGAGGAAGAGTGTGGGAAGGGTCGTCTTTGCGGCCCACGTGCACATGAAGATACCAGATTCCATTGAAGTCCTCGTTGGGTGTGCTCAGGTTTACTCCGTAGAGTACCGGTGAGGCATTACCCCTGTTGGCCTTGGTGTATTCGGCGTCCGTGAAGCCCCAAGGAATGTGCTTAAGCAGCGCTTCCTTCGAGGTGGGAGAAAAGTAATTTGGATTGGTGGTCTTCAACATTACTATCGGAAGTGCATCCAATTCCGAGCGGTCGGCAGGAATGCGAATGACTTCTGCACGTTGGTATTCAGCTTGCATTTCGGAAGTATGAGGATGGAGATCTTGTTAATCTGTGGTCAGCTGATATCGTCACATTAGAAGGTGTTGAATTAGGCTCACTGTAGGGTTCCTTGCGTGGAATTTCGGTTTTGACAGACAAGATGTGGTTATGAAGGGTAAGATAGAACCAGCTAAAAGGAAGAATTTATGATGTTGGTGTAGTATTGATATTGCATTGGAGGGTTTGAGGATAAGAATGCGATAGATATCGAATGACAGAGGGCGCGCAGTGGCTTTATATACTCTCCTTGGAGTCATAACTGGAATGACTCGAAATGCCCCAGCGGAGTCGTCACTCTTACATACTCCAGATGTAACATTCTATGCACAAAGAACAACGGCTTATGACTCAAAAAAGCGCAGCAAATTTGAAACATGTCAAATCCTGACAAAAAGACAAGGAATATTAGAATAGAGACTCATGGAAGTAGACGTGGGTGTGAAAATACCACATCTTAGGCTCACGAAATTCTATTTCGGAATAATCTGTATGGGATACAGCTTAATATAGTTCGCAATCACTCGAAGGGCTTTTGAGAAGTTATTGTCGTACGAGGGGCATGAGCATTTTACACGCTCACTATAAGGACTTTTCAAACCGTTGGAGGACTGTAGGAGGGTTCTTGAGCCGCAATTACAATAACTTGAGAGTGTGAATTGTAAGGAAAAATGATTGCAAGAAGAGCTCGCAAGTGTAAATGTGAAACACCTCGAGCTCTGATCCGCGGCCACACTACCACGCAGGAGCTAGTAGCGTGAGGACTCCATATCTTAGCTGAGTACATTCGCACTGGACCCAGACATGCATACAAAGCTCTCACCACCAAGTGTGCCGATCATTGTTCCAGAACTTGGGAACCCCCTGAGTGTGCAATTTCTCCTTGACCAATTCCAACAGCTCCACGGCATCATCATCATCTGGAAGAACGTGCGACATGTCCGCATATTCAGCAAAACCATCTTTATCCCTCCCGCCGGTCAATTTGAAGAGATAGAAATTGCCGTGGAGGTAATGCATCCTATCATCAGCCCGTCGATCGTGTGGATCCTGCGAGGTCTTTCTCGTCACACCGTCTATATCAAATCTGTAGCAATACCAGGTTCCGTTGAAGCGCGGGACTTCATGGCCACTGATGGCCACTTCCGAAAAGAAAATGGAACAAGGTATGCCGCTCCAGATTGTGCAAGAGTGAAAGACTCTGGGGACTTTCTCGAGCGCCTCAAGACTTGATCTCCAAACGTACGTCCCAACTATGCCAGAAGTACTGATTTCCGGGGCCCATTTACGACGGATGAATGAGGAGTTGCCAGAGATCAAGATGACATTCGGATATCTAGGATGTGTTGGCATCTTGGGGTTTTTGGGAGAAGAAAGCCTTCCGTGGGTGATTAGATGACGATCCTTGAGGACGAAGGGTCCAGGTTGCACTCACTGAGATGTATCTTTTCACTAGAGTAGGAGCCTCGAGAATTGCGAGATAGTCTGAGCTGCTAGATCTGTAGTAAAGCTCAGGGAAGAATTGAAGATGGTGTAGTTGTCTGGATATTGATTTCATGGGCATGGAGTAATTTATCTGATAGAGAAGAAAGAGAGTGTGAGGTAAACGGTCATATAAAGACTTCTCGAAGTTACGCATAGTGTGATTCGAAAGGCACAAGGAAAATTGTCACTCATGCCTGCCGCAAGTGTAACGTCTCACAAAGAAAAGAGCTGTTTTATGATGACACATTAGGCAACCAGAAAGATATTCCTGAGGAGCAAGAAACCCAATGAATTCAAAAAGAGTCATACATGTAGACCGACGTAGTCATTCACGCCATCAGGGATTAGCAGGGTTTTGGATTCAGGGTTTCTGTACGGCTTTGAATGGTCCACGACCGTCTGCACGGGACCCAGGCGGCTATGAGATGATTGCATCTAGCCAATCTTAGTGTATGGAACGAAGCATACTAGAGCTCAAAACTACCAAAATTGAAAGGTGCTGGAGTTCGAATACGCCAGATCCTAGACCGCTAGAACTGTAGGTTGTTGAATGTGCTGAAGCCGAGGTCCAAATCCGACGAGTTACTGAAACGTCTTGAGACAAACAAAGATCCAGACCCTATTGGTGTAGAAGCTCCTGGAGAAGGCTTCTGAGTCCTATTGAACAACTTGACTAATTCCGAAAATGCACTCTCACCATTTCCTACATTCGTTGTGAATAGTTCTGACGGTACGTCCTCGTAAGACGGATTCATCCAGGTTCCTACTGTTGCAATCGGTACTCCTTTGAGGATGAATGCATCCCCACGGATGCCAAGTGAGCACTCCTTGACATGCTCATTCACACGCAAGCTTTGTAACATCGCATAGAAGAGGATATAGGCGCCATGAAGGACTGTACCAGATTCTTTTTAACACCTTTAGATGTGATTGTGCGGTTTCCAATCCTGTAGGATCCCAGTAAAGGCAGGTATTCAAGCAGTGACACCATTGATCGTTCCGATGATTGAAAATTTGGATGAGATCGAGGCTGAGGATCGAAGCTTTGTCACCATCTGCAGGCAGCCAGAATACCTTCACGCTACCAGCGTTGCTCTTTATGATGCTGTCAATATTGAAATGATTGAGAGGTCGATGGAGATGCATCAGTGGGGTTATAGTGAGTTCTGCTGCTTTCCCGAGGCCGGCCATGTTGTCAATGTCTCTGAGATAGCTGGACTTCGTGCTAGTTGCTACTGAGGTGGTTGTTAAGGATATGAGATCTCTGACCTTGCTGCCCTTTGCAGATTGTAGAAATGGTGAGCTTTGCCGTTTCGAAAAGCTGGAAGAGGTCGAACCCCCAATGCCCTGTAAGACTTCCAAAGAGATTGTCCCTCCACTCGAAGAGCAGAACCATCCGTCACGCGATACAACCCGCTAGACTCAAAAAAATTCAAGCATGCACCATGACAATGAAAATCGAGAAACATTCCATGCTCGGGCACTGGAGAACGGGTTTGCGTGATATCTAGAGAGGTCGCCTGGCTTGCGTGCAACATCTTGATTGGTGTGTGTAACAACATACTGATTGTAGCTACATGGCTCGTATCCACAGCGATACTAAGCATGAAAGCAATCAAGCATGCATCGTAGAAATTTGGAATGCACGTCGATCAAACAGTTGATTAATTATCTAAAGTATGGAACTGGTGTTGCTGAGCATTCTGCATAGGGCTGAGCGCTAAGTTCAATCAGGCTAGACGATAACGGGGATCCCGCCCAAGACGACAGGGATCGGAGACTAGTGCCTCTTTCGAGAACCGCTAATTTTACGGTACGAATGGTAAGAAGCACCAAGGATCTCGACAAATCAATCTTTATTCCATATATTTGCTAACCTCTCGTGATCCATTCCCAGTGGCCTCCCATCCCATATCGGTACTCGATGCTCCAAGTTCCAATAGTGTACCTCTTGGCCCTCACATCTCCGTCGGCTCAGCCAATTGGCTGACCATCCTGTGCTCAACTTGCGTCCCAACTATCTCTCTCGGAACATCCTTGTATGCCGCATCACCCTGCTCATCCATCCCATCTCCATCGACTTTGACTACAAAGGCGTCCCCAAAACAATGCTCTCCAACATGCTTGTTGAGCTCTAGCTGCGCGTCGGCAAGCGACCTGAAGAGCCAGTATTTGCCATTCAGGACCTTCAAGGTGGAGCTATCGACTGTCATGGGCGTGGCGATGCGACGTTCCCAACCCTTGGGACCCCAGTACTTTTGGAGGTTGGGGTGATGGCCTAGTTCGGAGTTTGGTGCGTTCGCCTCAAGGTTAACGGTTTTGATGTGGATGAGATGGAGAGGGGAGCCATCAGAGGGGATTACGAGTGCTCTAATGTGGCGTCCCATTGTTTGGATGATTTGAGAGATTTCTCAGATGCGGAGAATGCAAAGATGCCGGTATGCAGGTCCCGGTTGTGTACCTGCTCAGTCTATCTTTTGAGGAAGCGACTACGAAAGGGACGGCAGGTGAAAGCTTATAAGATTGCAAGGTATGCAACCTGATGAGGATGCAAACCGCAGAGAGCTCGATACATCACGTGAACAATACGTTCTGGGTATAACTCCGAGAAGTGAGGCTGCAGCGCTGCCCAACCACCGTAGAGGGTCTGGTTGGCCAGCTATGAGTGTGGCAACGTGGCAGAGAGTAGGAAACGAAACGATTGGCCCACGTATAAGAAAACAACTCGAAATACTAACAAGAGCTGGCAGAAAGGTATTGATGTGCTCTTGGTCAGCCAGAATCACACTTCACCAGGATCAACATCTGTTTTAAGCATAAGCTCACGAGTCCTGCTCCAGCGTTTTGAAGAAGTCTAGATCGCGAGTCACTAGCAACTTTGTAGAGGAAGTCAACGGTGTTCTTGAATTTACCCTTGTCAATGCGGCTGAACCCACAACACTATTGCAGAATCAAGACTTTATTCACGACATACTCTTCGTACAACATCAGGTTAGGATAATGGTTCCTGGTCGGGCTCGGAGGTGGTGTAGGATGTGGGCCCCAAGGGCGTGGAGTTGGTGGAGGAGTAGGATACGGACCTGACATCTCTAATGTCTCTGGTTGACTACTACGATAGGTCAGCTGAGGAACCCCATATGCGGGAGTATGGAGTGTTCTGTACCCATTGATAGCTCTTTGGGCTCAGCGAGTGACTTCTACTCTAGCTTTCAAGTGTCTGTGAAGGAGGAAAATCTTGTTGGCCGTCAATTGAAGGGTGAATATATCTGTCATATTAAGGGTTGGTGATGGAAAATTGAAGAGTGAAAGTTCAGACGTTGTGACACTCCACAATCTCCACAGCGATCTGTCCCTAACAATGCGATTGGCAACGCCATGATTGCTATACAAGCAAAGGGTCATAAACAGTCCACTTGGCGACGTGAAGAAGCACGTGTGGAGCAACAAGTTTTCATGATTACGAGATGAATATTGCACCGATCAGAAAGGAAGAGACGCATGTGAGCTAAAACTCGAGCTAGACTGATAAAGTCTCTTACATCAATCTTCTGATGCTCTAGCGGAGTCTACAAGAGCTGTCGATCTCACCACATCATCGATCATCATGGCTTCCAGTACTCATGAAACACAATCTCACATCTCCTTCATTTTGACGCGACTGTACCCCTGCAAGATGCAGCCAGTCGCGAGCCTTTGAAGACTTTGGTTTCCGAGGCGGTGCTGGAGGTGGGCTTGGGCGTGCGTCGGGCATGAGGTAAGACGGGGTCTCTGGGGTTTGGAGCTGATTGGATGAGTCTGTTGAGTCGTCCACTCCTGAATATTGCTGTGATCCCGGGTCTTCATGCTTCCGGTGGTTTATCTTGACTCACTGGATGTGTTCGTAGTGGGCTTGACTGTGAATTTAAGCTTCCATGAAAGATAAGTTAAGATCTGTGTCAATGATGGAAGATGTAAGAAAGCATCTTGGGGAAGAGGCTACCATGTTGGGGTAGAGGCTGCGATATATATCATATATCATTCGTTTAGTACCGTACTGCTACCCAAATGGCCGTGGAAATGGCAAGGTGTGTGAAAAGATCCTTGCATGGAAGTTTCCAGTTTCTGCTCTCTACACAACCCAGAAATTTCCGGATGCTTGCCGGAGACTGATCACTTTCAAAAGCTAAGGGGCCAGAAAGGAAATAAGATCCGGCGAATAAGCAGAGATTTTTGCCACCCAAGTCACTTTCTTTACTTGGAAATCCGGACCTATGGGAGCCTAACCTGTGAAGTAGCAGACACTTCGTTTTTCCGGCCCCCTCACGGACAGGTACTTATATCTGGGTCCTTCCCTCTCATTCAGCTCCATCTCCCACAGTCCTACACATCTCTACTTCCACCCCTACTCAAAAATTTCTTGAAGCGTGTATCTTCCCTGGTATCAAACCTCATCACTATCACATATTCTGAAACCCACTCTAGCTCAAGTCATCAGCAGCAGAGTACTCAGCAACATGGCACCTTCAATCACCGTCACCTTGCCACAAGGCGTCAATCCAAACCACTCTTTTGGTCCTCTGGTCGAGCTCGTCGATGAACTCCAGGAACTAGTCCACCCAGGCTCTTCTGGCCAGGCCTCTGTCTACATGGGAGATCACGTCGTCGACGCTGGTGATGCGGCAGAGACCTCCATGCCTATCATGCTCCGTTGCGAATGGCCCATCGGTACGTTAACTACCAACACCCCTTTTCACTAGAGTAAATCACCTAACAAACAACAGGAGCAGCACCCCGTCACGCAGTCCTATGGGTCAAATCCTCCCTCACCGAATCCGACCTCGGTGCCGCCATCAACACCACCTTCCAGCTCGTCGACAATGGCGGCGTCCTCAGCCGGCACCATTTCCTGTGGGGGTCCATAAACCCTTTCCAAGACAACACCCTCCTTGGCCGCCAAGCTCGCAGCATCGTTACCGCCGCTGTCGGTAGTCTCCATTCCCCACCTCGCTTCAATGAAATCATCACGATGCTTGGGGTCTCGATGAACGGTATCGTGAGTGTGAGTGCAGAGCCGATGGAGGAAGCGAGGAAGTGCAAGATCTGTCGCACGCCGCGACCGTACAGCTCGGACATGCTCGAGAGGTTCCGTCGTTCGTACAACGGAGTTGGGATCGTGTGCGATGATTGTCGGGTCAGGTATGGAGATGGGGAGGCTATGCGTATGGGTGGGTATGCGGGGCAGGCGGAAGTGTACGTTCTGAACGAGGATGTGGTTTGAGCGAATGATGAGTCGGGAGCGATGAGAGAGCAGGATGGGTATATGCAGAGGAAGCAGTCTTTCTGTCTCACAGGAATGGAATGCATGAATGGCACCCTAGATATCATAGACTTCATTGACTTTCTACACATGCTCACACTAGAATACAATAGTATTGACCAATGTTTCTGCACTTTGCTCTCCCACCACCTGGCAGCTATCCTGTCCAGAGCCTCCTACCCTCAATTTCCCCTCCATCTGATCCTCATGCCTCTCAAAGACAAAACACTTTCAGATACGATGACCAGAATGCTAATTAATTATACCCTCAACCTCGTCCCATCTTTCATCATCACTAGAGCTGTTGGTACAATACATGTTGATTGATGATCGTAAGAAGCGAATCCACCTTCTTCGACTGGTATCCGCTCGCAATGCTCGGAACGCCAAATCTCCATGCTGCGTATCAAAGTGTAGAGGTCGATCTCATTGCGGTCCATAACGAAGGTAGGTGCTATTACCCTGGTCCGCACTCGTCCCCAGATTCAGCCAGCTCATGTCTTCCGTCTGGCTGCTTCCTCGTCCTCTCGCTCCCAGCTCTTCTTTCTTCCGTGAGAAGGTCCGCACTTGGCTTGCGCCGTAGTCTGGAAGCCTGCCGCTGGCTTGGGAAGGTACCGCTCTCGTCCTCCCGCTGGGCGTTCGCCCAAAGTCTTTGGATGCTATGTTGCGTAGGCCGCGATCCGAGGGGAGACGTCGATCGGATGATAGACCTTGAGAGTCGTTGATGGGTGATGTGGGTAAGTTGACTTGGCTGTTGTTTAAAGATCCGCGCTGGCTGGGAGGCACGGCTGGGAAATTTGGTATCCGTACACGCTCTCCTGGATGTGGATATCGAGGGTCATAGACGCTGCTAATGCGTGGATTGATGCTCGGGTCAGTGTAAACACCTGTCCTTTCGTCGCGTGTGTTGACAGGCGACCAGGAGTCTTGGCCATCACTGTGTGAGAACCGGTGATGCTCGTCCTCTTCGTCGATATCAGAGACGAGGGTCGAAGGGGTAGGTGGCTCATCCTTCGGTACTGGGCTGACCCCATGGGTGAGAGCAACGCCTGGACCCGGACCGGGGAAGCCTGTAGGTGACATCATTCGAGTATTCGGCGGATAGATCGAAGGATTTTGAGACGCCCGAATGCTGAGAGGTTCGACTTCGGCAGAGGCATGAGGATGTGATGAAGGGGCACGAGAGGTGTACTCTGAGTCCGACTGACATTGGCTGCCGTAGGTTGCAGGCCTCGCATCCGGTTCGTGGCCAGCCACAGCAGCGGCAGCGAATTCTTTCGAATTGTCGTTGGTGAAATACCTGCTCCATCCGGTGTCTGCCCTTGGTTCCGATCTCTCTGGCGATGCCATAGACTGACTAAGTGACTCCCCCATGATAGGGGCTGAAATGATTGGTGGGGATTTGTCAGGCGACTTGGTATTTCGACTCCAGAATGACTTCCCACTGCTAGCGCTCTCACCCTTCGCATGGAGAAGAGCGCGCTTCGATTGCGAAGACGCAGCTCCTGCTCGGTCGACGGCCCTGACTTGGACACTCGCATCCGATTTGTCAGATTTGTTCCGTCTGTGATTGCTTGGGTTGGGGCTGAACCCAGCTTCCTTCATGTAGTCTGCACCAACGTCCTGGAAATCCATCTCCTGCTTGTTCTCAAGCACGTAGCTACTATCCTGTCGCTTGCGCTGCTTTGCCTTTCGTTTTCGCCAGAAGCGCAACAGAAGCAGTAAAAGCACGAGAAAGATTGCAACTCCGAATACACCGCCCAGTACCCCTCCAAGAATCTTAAGCGACTTGTTCTGTACATTATGATCGGGCCTTGCCCCTGCCCCTGGTGGTGACCCCGCGGAAGCAGAGGAGGGCGCGGACCCTGCTGCAACAGGTGAAGTCGGGTGGGAGCTGGGCGACGAGCTCGTAGTCGGACTAGGCTCGTTGCCAAAGAAAGCATTAGGATCAAGCCATTGGTTGCCTGTCTGATTGAAGATTGCCAAGGGGACTTGGTCGTTTCCGCCAGACGCGACGACCAGGCCGGTCTTTGAATCTTGGGCCAGAGCGAAGCCGTTTCGGGTATCTTGCGGTGCGAGAGTACTATTGTATGCTGGCCTGGCAGCTAGGGTCGTATCTCTTTTCCGCCGCTTTGAAGGATGATGCTGTGTTGGAATGTATGTCCTTTTAGATGACGTCGATGTGCTCGTCGCGTTCTGTAATAGTAACGTAGTGATCTGATTTGGCGACGTGCTCATGTCGAATATCTCCAACACCTTGCTACCGTCGTTCCCATTCAGTATCGTAGCCTGTACCTTGCTTGAATCCTTCAGCGCGTTCGGCAGCGACACATTCAGCTGCTGCCATCCATCCTCAGGTCCGAAGGTGAAGAGCGCCGTATTTGTTGCGCCTCCTCCAAGCATTAGTGCGTGTGTGGAGTTCCAAGGTATCAATAGTGGATAAGTGGTTGGCGTTGCATCGGAGCTGAACGCTTGAACATTGTATGGTGGATTTGTTTGCATGACGAAAGTCTGCGACGAGGGAGCGTAATCATTGTCTTGTGAACCAGCGTATACCAGGATTGATGACGATTGTTGTAGGTATGCCGAGCCATGGCCTACCCTTTGCGTCGCCACACCGTCCAGAGGCTGGTCGCTAGTCCATTTGTTGGAAGAGAAGGAGTAATGTTGAAGACCATGGTAATTCTGCATTGAAGTCGTTCCTCCTACAACGATGAAGGCTTGATCGTTGTTAACCTGTCCCTGTACGCATGTGGAGCTGTTCGTCGGTACACCCATGGGTAGTTGTTTCCATGTCGCTCCATTACTGAGGTCCAGCGATTGGAAGGCATCGGCCTGGTATGTGTAGAGTATATCGTTATATATTACTGAGCAATGGTCCTTTAGAGGCACTGGGGGTGTCGGGAGTGGCATGTTGTCTTAGGCGCGGCAGAGAAGTTTGTTGACAAGGAAGAGAGTTATGTTGATGCCGACGAGCGACCGGTCCCCAATCAGCTGTGTTGAATGTAGAATGTTAATAGCATCCAGCTATTGCATGACAGCGGTGATTGATGTTGGCTATGCGGTAATGGTCCCTGGGTCGTCCAAACGGCCTCCCAAGCCCCCTCCCCTGCCTTGCTCCGCCGACAATATTGTTCTTCCGCAATGCTCTCCAAAACCATGCATCACCTACCCTACTCTTTCCATGCCATTGAATTCTTCGTAAAAGCAGTGTAACTGTCGTATAGTATGTTGCTGTTGTGGTGGTTGAGGGGTGATGATGGGAAAAGCTGGTGGCAGATGTCGAGATTCTTCGGGCGGGAAGAGTTGCGAAAGATGAAACACCCCCGTAGTGGCCAATCGAGGGTCGTAAAGCGCCGTCCCAAATCCTTGAGAATCCTCTCACTCAGCGTGGCTCAGCCTCTGACGAATTTTATACGGTTGGATATGTTTGCCAAAACGTAAGCAGCCCCATAAAGTATGGGAATCCTAAACGTGGTCAGCAACGAGAAAAGATGGAGGTATCAGAAATCGCTGCGGGCCGGCACCGCTGCGTGGTGAGAGAAGGGGGACGAGTAGGATGCGACCCTGAAGTTGATGGTGTGCTGGAATGATACCAGCGCCGGCACATGAAAAAAAAGCGGCATCTCCCTTTCTTTGATTTTGGGGAAAGGTAGGACTTCGGATATCTAAGGCAGAGATCTACATCCACGAGGCACACAATGATACTGACGCTATGCTGCACGTCAGACCCAACTGCTGATCTCCGTCTCGAACTGTCTAACGACACCTCGATGCAAGAAAGGGGATTCCAACCCTGCTTATTTCCAGGCACCGCCGCAAGAATCCTGCAAGTCAGATTGACCACCTATTTTTGACCATTCGAGATGGCAAAGCCTGATCATGAGATGCAAGCCGTGGGCACGGTCTAGTGAAAATTGTCTCTTCATTTCAATTCCGTGTGCCATGCAGACATGCGCCGATAGCTTGATAAATGGTTGCCCCAGGCGCACCAAGGGCTTCCTCCATAGTCCAAGTTGTCGTTCGTCTTCCATAAGTACCAACGAGCTCCACATGACGATTCTCATGCACATCTCAATTCTCTTTGTCTCATGGTGGTGCTGACAGACTCTCAGCCAAAAATCCATGTGGACACAGTTGGTTGACGATCTCTTGAAGCAAGAGAAGGAGACTTCCCGAGACCTCGTGGCGTGCCACAAGCGCGAACACATCGACCTCACTAACTCCAAGCGCAGCGCATCGTTTGGAGCACTTAGAAAATCTTTCATAACCTCGGTCCCAAAATCTTCGTTTCGACAATCCTTCTAGAAGCTCCAGTCATTCTTCCATCTCATGTCATTGGGAGATCCCATCTCGGATCGCTTGAGTGACGGTAGTTACGATTTGAGCGCTTCGGGAGTGGCTTTTATCGATCTAGGGGTAATCCATGCCTGAAGCGTGGCACGTGCATGACTAGACTCGTCTCAGGATCCATTTCCAAATCAGGAGCTCGGCTAAGACGTCAGAGACCCCGCAGTGCATGCAGGAACAGGCCTGGAAATGACGCCGCTTTTGCGACGAGCGATTGCTGCGCTTACAAGGCAAGTTGAAGCATCATTGTTGCGTATATAGTATTCACTGGTAATGTGGGGTAATGCTGTTCGAAAATTGTCTGGTTAACAAAAGACTCGTGGGTAGATCTAGCATATGCAAGCACTCTACACGTGGAAGGCGAGACATCTGGTCGAGACATCTAACCATTATCCTCTACTGGTGGCACACCTCTCCGGATTCCACGTGCTCTCCTCGAACAGATGTGCTAAAGATAAAGAGATGTAGCAGCGTTCTCGCGCTATGGTGTACCTTTAAATTCGAGATCTATTCCCGTGAGATGGTAATGGTCCCTGGAGACCATATCTCGTATACTCCGATGCGAAAGCAAGTTCATGATCGAGCGAAAGCCCACTTCATCCAAGCCTTTTTCCTAGTCCCAATGCTCGTAGTCATGGAAGTAATGCTGGTGGATCCTGTCCGCATAGTCCACGATCGTTGGGAAACTCCTCACAATCTTCTGCGTCTCAGGCGCCCTGCAGAAAGGCCCCCATCCTCAGCACATACGCGACGACAGAAGCAAATAGGCAAGAGCAAGGGTTGGGCGACTTACGCAGCACAGACCAAACCCGAAGCAATGAAGCCGAACAACGTCGTATCCGCCTCTGAGGGCGCATTGCCCCCCAGCACGAAAAACATCCCATCCGTGTCGCCGGAACCACGCTTCCGACTCGAGCACGTCAAGAGCGCGTTCACATTCTCCCACACCTCTGTCTTGAAGTTCGTGATCTCCTCGGCCGTAAACCGCCCTGTCCCTTGGCCGTAGAGCGTCGCCGTCATCTTGCGGTAGGCCAATTGGCCGACGAGGACTTGCACAGGATAAGGAAGGGCGGCGAGGACTTTGGGACGCATGGTAAAGTAATTTTGCTCCCAGCGTTCGTAGTTCTGATAAACGTCATCGACGCTTGCGATCAGTCTCCTTTTTAATACTCTGATGTACTTCGCGAACAATGGGAAGGGGGAAAGGAAGGGGAAGAGAAAGGGTGAGGGGCGTACCTGGTAGAAATACAACTTATCCTCCAACAAAGCCCGAATGGCCAGATCCTGCGCCTTCTCCGCTGCCGTGAATTTGCCGTTCAGATCCTCCGCCAGCCCATCATTTACCAACTTCTCGCTGATCAAAGCCGTATCCGAGACCGTCTCTGTCTGCGGGGCGGAATCACTGTTGCTCTTGGAGATCGTTATGTAGGGGATCTTGCCTCGAGGACCCCTGGGAGGCGCGCCTTGTTCGGTTTCGTAGGTGAGGCCGCCGAAACGGAGGCGCGTTTCCAGCTTGGTGACGAAGGGTGACCAGACGTATGCCGCCGATTTTGGGAAACCGCGGTAGAGTACCAGTGAAGGTTGGGCCATTTCAGTCATTTCTCTAGCTTGCTTGTTTGAATAAAGACGATGTGGGCGTTGGTGGATTTAAGGAAAGGGTATATCGTGTTGCTGAACTGAGGGCAAGATGTGTATAAACGCGTGCGTCTGTGTGGGAAAGAGAGATCAGGAAATAAACAGATTACATTGGGTTAGAGGATAGTGACAATGTAATGGGTCATTGTTGTGTAGGTTGCTTCGTTTGTGTTAAGACTTGATACCGAAATAAGTCAAGGCTAAGAATCCAATTGGAGCTCTATGAAAAGGTACGATAGTACGTACGCACCCCGGAGTCCGAGCCGAGCACCTTCACGCTTCTCGAGTCACGACTGGTTCGGTGTACTCGTTGATACTGTAACTTGGCGGAGAGAAGACCATGTATTGAAAACTACGCTAAATATAAACTACCAAAATTATCGTAAATTCGATAACGCCTGCCCGCAAGCACTCCGAACAAGCATCATCGACGGCATACCCTCAAACTCTTGAACCACAGATCCCCCCCACCCCCAAAGCCAGCACAATGGCGTCCTCAGACTTAACCTCCCTTTCGCCCTACCCCCCTACCTCCTTTAACCCCAGCAACCCACCCCCACCCCCTCCCCCACCAAAACCCTCCCAATCCACATCCCAAACCCCAACCAGCTACACACCATCGACGAACGGCCCACCGCTCCCTCCTCCACCACCACCTCAGACCCTCTCACCACAGGCGCAACAAACATACGCCCCTCCCTTCCAATCTACCAACCCCCCACCGCCAGACCTCACCGAGCACTGGCTGCCTCAAATACTACTAGACAAGACCTCCCTACAAATCTCGCAAATATTGCACGACCCCGAACTCCTAAAATCACTCGCTCAACAACACGCCTCCCTCGCCCCCTTCCCCCTCCCCCTCCACCTCCAACAAACACAGGCACTAGCAGCTCACGTGAAAGAGCAACATTCTCGACTCCTCTCCCTCCGCCAACGCACCCAATCCCATCTCCTGCACCTGCACGCCCTCGAGCGGCAATGGCGCACCAAGCAGAGCCTCATGGATCGCGAGCTGGAGCCCTGGAGTGCTAAGAATTTGTATCAGAGGTTAAGGGAGGGGGAGCGCGAGGGGGAGGAGTGGTGTGCTGGGATTGAGGGGAGTTGGCTTGAAGGACCGCCTGGTGGTGGGGAGGAGATGGGGGAGAGGGAGGTGGGGGAGTTTTTGAGG
>JAABUS010004733.1_pt1 | contig 19072 bp, 23 predicted proteins | sample 5560161 | NCBI WGS metagenome assembly JAABUS01 (sample SAMN10711885, study PRJNA513376) | rock metagenome | isolation source: Antarctica rocks | place: Antarctica: Victoria Land, Trio Nunatak nord | collected 2016-01-04 | reverse complement strand
AAAAGTGAATGAGAAAAGACAGAATTGCTGTCTTTCAATTCGTCACAGATCATAAAGCAGATTAAATCGAACGCTAGACCTGTTTCAAGTCATTCTTCTTCTTCAGCATTGTCAGAAGCTGATTGAAGAAAGGTTCAACAATTAATGAAGTCAGTTGTAGAAGAAGTAATTGGTTCGAAAGCTCGTAAGTTGTACAATACGATGAAAAAGCTTACTACAGATGTTGCTCTTCTAAAAGCAGAAAATGAAGATCTTCAATGAACAGTACGTATTGAAAGAAGTCGCAGACGACGTGAAAAGTCTTTATTTGACGATTTAGAGGTTAATGATGAGACAAAGAGAATGTTTTTTAGTTCTAATAAGATTCAGACGACTCGTGATTGTCAAATTCAAAGAATCGAAGAGAAACAGCAAGCTGCTATTCAAAAGACTGAAGAAAAGAAACAAAGAAAGCTTAGAAAGCTAGAGAAACAGCGTTTAATAGCTGAAAGAAAGATGAAACGAGAAAAAAAGAAGACGAAACGAAAGAAGAAAGCAAAGCAAAAAAAGAAGCTACGAGCGAAGAAATTGAAGCAACGACGTCTAGTTCAGAAGCAAAAGCTGAAGGCTAAAAAGCTTCAGAAAGGGCAAAAGAAGAAGTCTAAAGAGATGAAAGTACAGCAATTCACTGATTTTGTTGCTATTGAGAAGATGAAAAGAGAGTCTAGTCAAATCAGGTCTACGCGAGCTGAAAGACAATTCAAAGCTTCTAAGCGATTTGATGATTAATTCTTATAGCTTGAAAGCTTTATATAGATATCGACAACTCTCTATATTAATTGCAATTTGATTTTATGAATGATGATTGAATAATAATAAAAATAGTATTGATTACTAATCGAGTTTAGAGTGTGCACGAAACCGAAACGTGCATGAGCTCGAGAGTACTTCAAAGCATTTGATTAAGCGTTTGATAGAGTATTTGATAGAACATTTGATAGGAAATTCGGTAGGGAATTTGATAGAGCGAGAAGGTGAGTGAGTAGATGAGCGAGTAGATGAGCGAGTAGAATGCTGAGCATGTAGATGAGCGAGTAGATGAGCGAGTAGATGAGCGAGTAGATGAGCGAGTAGATGAGCGAGTAAAGTGCTGAGCATGTAGGTAAGCGAGTAGATGAGCGAGTAGATGAGCGAGTAGGTGAGCGAGTAAATGAGTGAGTAGGTGAGCGAGCATGTAGAATGGTGAGTAGATGAGCGAGTAGATGAGCGAGTAGATGAGCGAGCATGTAGAATGATGAGTAGATGAGCGAGTAGATGAGCGATTGTTAACATATGCAACATATGCATGAAAGCGAAATTCAGCTCAACGTTTATGAACAAACGCAGATTTTATCGACAAAAGTGAGATACAGTTCAAAAACATATGAACAAACACAGATTTTGTCAACAAAAGCAGATCACAGTCTAACAAGATTAGCTTAAATTCGAATTTTATTTCGTTTTAAGCGATAAATGTCACTTTAACTAAACTCTAAAATTTTGTTCACTTTACAAACTGTTGATGCAAAAACATTTATCAGTCTGAAATCATTGATGAACAATGACTTAAAGAGAAAGCAAAGACGTTTAATGAATGAAAATCATTTACTCAATATAATCATCACATCAGAAAACACTATACTGAATCACTTGATCAAAAAGTTAAGATCAAATGAATTAAAATTAATATCAATCATGTTGTTATTAATGTCATCTTTTGTTGAGAATTTTACAGATGAAGCAAATGCTTTACAGATATTCAAAAGAACATTAAACAGTCTGAAATGTAAATTTTAATGTTTCAGCAAAAGAAGCTTTGAATACTACAGTACAACATTCACAAGTTCAGAAACAAAATGATGATAATGTTACTATATGAAAAAAAAATAAAGAACTATAACATTTTGATTCTTCAAGAACTCTGATGATTTGATGATATTTTCAAAGCATACTGCTCAGTAATGATTAACTTCATGCTGAAGAATAATGAAGATAAAATCTGTTTCTACATAAACAAGAAAATCAACAATAACATCTGATACTCAACATAATACTTCAAAGATGTAAACACAATTACATTATAAACATTAACAGATGATGCACAGATAACTCAGAAAGTTATACACATTCATGAAGTATACAATTTATCACTTAAAGATCATGAAATCATTCATGAAAAAGAAAATCTTTCAAACATCAAAAAGACGTTGCACATGTTGAAAGAAAACATTCTTGTAAAAGACTTCAATCTGCATCACTTCATATTAGAAGAATCATTTTACTCAAAATAACATTTATTGTTGAATGAGTTAATTAAAATGATCACAAACATTGATGCATCACTAGCATTATCTCAAGATATAATTATGAGAAATTATCAAAAATTTCAAATGACAATAAATTTAATCTTTACGACAGATAATATTATGAATCAATTAATATAATGTGAAATCAATAAAGAAATGAAAAACTTCTCAAATTATTTGTTGATACAGACAATTATAAATTTCAGAATCTGCAAAAAGTTTGCGTGAAAATCGCGTTGCAACTGAAAGATAATAAATAAAAAGAAGTTCATCAATATTTTGAAAGAACAAATGTCAAAATTACTGTTAAATCATGAGATGAAACATTAATGCATAAATGAGTACATCAAGTAACTGCTGAATGCATTGAAGAAAATTGTCAAGATTTTCACTTTCTGAGCGAAATTACATGAAATGATCAAAGCAGAATGAATAAAGAAGTGTATGAAAATTATCAAGAATGTGCAATGAATGAGAAAAAGTTGTTAAATTGTTAACAACTGAGCAAAGTACATTCAAGCATGTGATAAGAAGAATAAGATCATCAGAAAACAGAAATGCAGTAAATATTGAAAAATCATGTAGAATGTTAAACAATTCTTGAGAAAACTGTTCAAAACTGCAAAATGAGCAAGAAATGTAGTTGCAAACACATTAATTTAAGCGACAATTTCTTCTCTGATTAAGTCAAAGTACTTTGACATCATTATAACAGTGTAAAATAAAGTGAAGATGATGTTTCAAACTCACTTTTCATCATCTTTAAAGATTTTCATATTGAATACAATAAACTTTAAGTACTCATTCTTAATTGAAGATGACATTTTGTTGATGCATTATGAAATTAAGAAAGTTGTTTACAAAGTGACATTTGATAAAATGTTGAAACATATGAAATATATAAATAGAATAATGCACAGACTCATCAACAATACATCAGAATAAATACATTCTTTTTTTGAAAGATGTTTACAAAAGAGAATACAGTCAACTCAGTTCAAGAATGCAGTCACAATAGTGATGTAAAAGTCAAACAAGAAAAATTACTTTAATGCAAAAATATATAAATTAATTGCATTACTTGACACACTGATTTGATTTGATTTGAACTCATACATTCTTGTGACATTGATTTAAGTTCAACTCATGAGAAAAACTATGATATCTATATTGAATGAACAAAACTCTCTGAGAAAGAAAATCGCTCGTTGACTATACGACAACTTTGACGTCGTCGAGACAGTGAGTTTTGAGACTATGTATCAAGAATAAATCTATAGCTTCTATTCAGCGTATGATGCTTGAGTAAACTCTTGATGAGAGTATCTGTGCTGTCTGATTATGTCACATCGTCTTTGCTCTGCTCTTCATTGATGATATTCTTTACAAACGATGTTTTGATTCAATCTTTAATTCGAAGATGAAAGACGTTTTCTTTGCACTCGTGATGCTCATGATTGTAACGTACATAAAGCTGTGTTCTCTTGCTCAATGATTGTCATTCATTGAGCGAGAAAATATGTGATGAAAGAGAGATGCGTACGATGAGAAGATAGAGTGTGATTGTATTGAACAACTCTTTTCTTCTCTTGACTTAACTTGTGTCACGTAGACGTTGAATGAATTGTTAGTATAAACGTGCGATCGCAATCGTTCGATGATTGACTCTGATTAATAGAAGAGAATGCGTTCTGATCATTCTTCTGCGCTCTCAATTTTTCACGTAGACAGATGTATGACTTGATGTCAAGTAAAGAAGATGAGTTCAAGCTCTTTCAATATATCAGCGTGATCGACGAGTCACTACTTCTTCAAACACTGTAGTCACGACTTTCAGACTGAGATCAACTATTTCATCTGATATCTTTTCATCAATTACTCAATGACACTGTTGATGTGATGAAGATGTTTCAGTATATCGACGTGATCAACGAGTCGCAAATTCTTTGATCACTTGTAGTCATGACTCTCATACTGAGATCGACTTTTTCACTAGATATCTTTTCATCTCTTACTGACATCGACATGTCATTAATCATCTTCGTAGATTGATTGTGACTGTTAGAAAGAGTGTTGTCGCGTAGATGAAAACTCTGCATGATCAACTTTTCTGCTCACGCAACGTTTTAACATCATTTAAACTGCGTTGAATTGAGATCTCTTGACTCTTCTGACTTTTATTCAGAACATAGAATCAAAAGATTTGTAGTCGACATCATGTACAGATGAATCTCGTCATCGATCACTTGACACACTGAGTAAAATTCTGAAATTCATCATATTTAAATGTTTGCAAAATGTTATAAAAGTTTGCAACTTAATATTAAATATTCAAATGAGAACTTGCAAGCATAGATTAATAAATATGACTTTGCAACTAATTATAAAAAAGATACATATTGTATGAAGTGACATGAGAAGAAGAATAGTTTCATTGCTAAGTCTGAATGAGAAGAATGCATTTAATAATGTGATGCACAGCAAACTCTTACATAACATGAAGAAGAGAAAAGTTTTTAAACTGCTTTTCAAATTTGTGAAGAACTTTCTGAAAGATCAACACATCATGATCATACTATTAATGATTACATGATGATGAAGTACAGCATGAATGTCAACATATTACAAGATTCTTTGCTATTGTTGATATTATATTTGTTTTACAATGCAAACTTGTTAAAAGCATGTGATAATATCAAATTGAAAACTAGCTTTACAGACTTTATGAATGATGTTAATATCTTGATATATGAAGAATTTATAAAATGCAACTGCAGAGTTTTTAACAAGATTTATGATAAATGCAAATAATAATTAAAAATGCATGATATCAAATTCTTAATAACAAAGCATAAGTTGATTCACTTTATGAAAACTTTTAAATGATTCAATATGAAAGTTGATGTAAAGTTGATAAAACATCAAATTAACTTGAAATCAGATATCAGAGTTTTGAGAGTTCAATTGAACTTTAAGCTGAAATGAGTGATTTACATGCATCATATCAAAGCAAAATTAGTGATTAAACAAAAGATCATGCAGATAATCATCAAGTTTACTTGAAACTTATTAATGATGACAAGAAAGCAAATATACTTGCAATGATGTGCTTTCTGCTTAGTCACGAAGTTATTATATGATATACATCACAAAGAATGAAAAATCATCAAAAGAGTTTGAATGTTAAGCTGAAATCAGTACAAGAAAGAGCATTATGACAGATCATTAATGTTTATTATGTAATATTAATAAAAAATTTACAAATGAAAATAAACATGATGTTGATAAATATTCACTTATAAAAGCTGATATAAAAATCAATAATAAACATGAACTTTTGAAAATTAAATAAAGTTATTAAAATAATAATGCGTTGAATTTGCAACAACTTGATATTCAAAAGAGATTGAAAATCAAAGCTGTATAAAACATCTTTACAGTTGAAGCAAAAGTGAATGAAAGAAATACTTAAGCAGACAAAGATGAATTGAAGTCATTTTTATACAGCAACTCTCTGATCAAAATTATTAAAGATAATTATAGTTGCAAATAAGAAAATGTCAATAAAACAACATAATTTCAACACATTTGCATTGAAGCAAAAAGTTTACTTAAATAATAATAATAACAGAAATGATGTTACAGTAATCATGATGAGAATGAACTGAAAGTTAAATAAAAGACTGAGAAAATTGACTTTAATCATCACTCATCATGATGAATTGAAAGAATTAGTTGCAAAAGCAAAACATCTTGCAGACGTAGTAACAATAAATCAAGAATATTATGAAAAAATATATAAAATATACAGTGATAATCAGATCTTTTTGAAAACAGTAAAAGTCATGACATCAATAAAAGATCAAACACGTCTGTGATGAGTTTAAACTGCACATGAGAGCATTCAATTTCAAGAAGTCACGCTGAAATTACATTAAGTGACAAAATATGCAGAAGAGTTTGAAAATGAAGCAGCAAACAAGATAATTGATGATGCATATAAGTTGTTTCTATTGCTGATCAAACATCAATGCATTGAGATGATGATGTAATTGATGTTCATACAGAAACAAATCAGATAAACATGAAGAATAGTTTGAAAAGAAAGATTCAATGTAACTCATTTTCAATATTTGATATTAAAGATGACACAACAACATCTGTAACTGCACAAGAATTATGCAAAGTTTCACAGCGCATTATTGATGCAGCTACACATCAAGAAAATTGACTTCAATCAATTTTTACATGAAAGATGAGTATTTAATGTCGTTACAACGACATGCAAGTGCAACAAAGATCAAATGTCGATCAAGCACATTTTATTAACATGTTCTAAATGAAAGACAGAACAAAAGATGATGCAACATGAAGAGAACATCATGAACTTGAGAAAACTTCTAGAAATCAGAAGCGCGATGACAGTGATCATTTGAATGATACTCTCGACAAGCATACTGAATCAATTTCAGGCTGTGACGTCATCAAAGAATCAGATGAAAGAGAGAAGAAGTAGAGAAGAAACAAGCTCATAGAGTTCTCGCATTGAGAACAGTTACAGTATAGAGCGCAGAAAAAGCGATAGTAAATACGAAAAGAACGCTACGCTAGCGCAGCGCTCGCTACAATATATAGAACCTCGCATAGACTCATAATGAGTGTTGAATCGAGTAAGAATAAAAAAAAAAAAACTATTCTCTTTACAATTCTCATCATGCATCTACCTGTCTGACACTTTCTCTTTCTTTCAGTTTGATACAATTAACTACGTTTATCACTCTTGAAACAGAAGATTGAACAGTTGTGCACACAAAGTTATGATATAAAACAGATATGAGTATATTTTTTTTAAGAAAAATATAATTGACCGATTTTGTTAAATTTGTGTTTCAAGATGAAGCGAAGGAAGAGATGGCGAGGGGGGAAAAGACAGGGAGAAGATAGGAGGGGAAATAGGAAAAGAGGATGAAAGAAGGGGTATAAGATAGTGGGTTTTTGACGTTGTGATTGAGATAATTGAACTGATATTTGGGGGTTGATACTTGCGTGATGAAGTTGTTATAGTTATTTGATTTTTGTGATGTGGCTGTCTACTGACTCTTTCTTTTTCTTCTTTCCCCTATTTGAACCATCCTTCATTGATGTAATCAGTGATGCCGTGGCAGGAAACTCAAGTCGATAACAAACTAAACGCGAATATCACAGATCGTTAAACGTGACCGTTTAGTTATCCTTGAAGAAAAGATTAAGCAGACACGGGCGGAACGCTAATGCTAAGATAAGAATCTTAACATCGTTGATGACGAGCATAGAGGCAAAAAAAAAAAAAAAAAAAGCAGAAGTAGAAGAACGTTACATGTTTGACCAAACCATTGAGCCGCACGAACGACGAAGGAGAATGACAATCCCAACCCGAACCACTCACCGTCCCACACTCCCACCCATCAGAAAAGCACAACCTCAACAACATCCACCCCCCTCCTCTCCCGAATAGTCCCAAGCACCCACCCTATATTAACCTCCGTAATCACAGTCCTCTCTGGCAACCCGTCCCAATACATGCCCCGCCCGCGCCACCGAACCATCATCCTCCCTCTTCTCACCCTTTCCGTCCCATCCCATAAACGAAGTCTCGTGAGTGCTTGAGTCCAGAGGTGCTGTAGGCTTGTTGGGAGAGTGATGGTGATGAAGGTGTGGGCGTCGTTGTGGCGGATGAAGAGGATTATTGCTGGGCGGGGTGGTTGGGGGGATGGGGTTGTTGGGGGTGTTACTGGGGGAGAGGGGATAGTATCTAAATTTGGGGACGGTGAGGGTGGGAGATGGGAGTTAGCCTTGGTGGAGGCGGTGTTGGCACTTAGTCGTGGGTTCGGGAGTCGACCTCCTCTCATTGCGGATTCTGGGCTGGGAGCTGATGGGCGGATTATGGGAGATACGGGGACAATGGGGTATCGAGAACGTGAGCCTGGTGCGTCACTGGTTGGGCTTGTGCTAGAAAAGTACTCTAGACTCGAACCCCGCCTCGGCCATCGCTCGAGTGGGTACCCAAACATCGCCGTCGAAGAAGCCGCCCTGGCACTCGATCGTGGCTTGGCAAACCTGGGCTCCTGCACTGGGAAGTCAGGGCCAGAAGCTGCTGAGCGAACTGACGGCAATGGAGGACGCATTGGGGATATATCTCTTGGACGTTGACTTGCGGCTGATGCTCCACTGCTCGGTCTTACATTGGGGCAGTCCACTAGACTCGCTCTCCGGCTTGGAGGTGGAAAATTCCACATCGTCTTGATGGAAGCATCGCTGCTGGGTCGTGAATACGGATTGGGGAAGCATCTTGATTCCATCACTGCAGGTTGCGGGCTGGGAACTGCTGGGCGCTGTACAGGAGATGAGGGAATAACTGAGGGTTGGATGCTTGATTTGAGGCTTGGGATCAGGTTCGAAGACGATGGAAGTGGAGAATCTGACATCGCTGTCGTCGAAGAAGCAGCGCAGGGACTTCGCTCCGTGTAAGGAGAATATACTGATTGCTTCGTTGCGAATTGCGGCACGGCAGCTGCTGGATACTCCAAAGCAGAGACAAAACTCACTTGAGATCCGGTGCTTGAAGCGAGACTTAATCTCCGGCTCGAAGATGGCGATAAGGGAAGATTCAACGTCGCCGTGGTGGAAGCAGCGCTGGGACCTAGATTGCGATGTTGGGGAATTATTAAGTGCTTTCTCCAGGAAGCTGCTAAGCGTTCCAAATGTGACAACGGGCTGACTAGGGATCTGCTGCGTGATATCGGTCCGTCATTGCTGATCGGACTTATGGGAGGGGAGCTGGGCTCGGAGTCAGGGCTGCAGAACGGCATGCGAAGAAACTGGGGCTCCGGACCGTGGATGCGCTCATTCTGGGGGAGTGGCATTGGGGGGGTGAGGTAGTCTCTATCGCAGACTACAGATTGACCAGATGGTGATGAGCCATCATCGGTTTGGGAGATGCAGATGTGGTCGTCTCGGTGAGAGATACCAAGCCGGCAACGGTTGTATAGGTCTGTCAACAGTCGCCTGATCTTGGCTTTGGAAGGGGGTTTTTCTGCTGAGCGTTTCAACGGCGATCGAAGGCTGATAGGGGAATTGACGCCTGAGCTTGATGTGTCGATACTAATCGTACTTATGCTTGGGAGGTCGACGCCTGAGCTTGATGTGTCAATACTAACCGAACTCATGCTAGGGGAGTCTGGCACCGAGTCAGGGCCGCAGATAAAAGGCATATAACGGGGTTGGAGCTCGGGACCGTGCACGCGCTCAGATTGACATGACGGCGGAGAGAAGAGATATCCTCTGGGCTCAGGGGGTGAGGGGGAGGTGGAGATGGAGATGTGAACGTCTGGGCGGGATGTTCCATGCTGACGATGGTTGAAAAGGCGTCGAAGTATTCGTTTGATCTGGACTAATGAAGGGGGAGTTCCTGTTGGCATGGTCTGCTCGGGATCGCGTCGTCTGTGGTTGTATCTGCGCGGCGACTTCTTGCTTTTGTATCGACATGTTGAACTTGAGTTCTATGAAAATTCAGATCTGAGTCTTGCAAGTCTCATGGAAGATAGAAGACTGTTTCTCATGAAAAGCTCAATCTGTATTCACAAGCCTCAGTCCCCTACTGGCCTTTGTCAGCTTGTCTATTTGTATCATACAATCCATTGTCTTCTTCCCATAGTAGCATATGTGTCTGATGTAACAGCTTGATTCGTTGTGAGACAATACCTCCCCATAAAACCACATCCAACTAAGCCTTGTACCTTGTCTTACATGTCCCTACCCGACTCAGTCCTATACACAGTGTCGCCAATCCATTGTCTTTAGAATCGCAAGACTTCGTAACATACATATGCAGAAAGAGACTCGCGGATGATGCTTCGGTTGCTGCAAGTTAGTCTAATGACGGTCAGGTGGGATAGTTATTGTGTGATGTGAATTTCTAAAAGAACCGGCGCCGGGGGAGGTTGGGAATGGTTGCACTTGAACCAGGTCATGTCGAGTCAGAGAAATGTTTGAGGGGCCAGGTGAGTGGTTGCAGATAGCGATCCTAACGATACTCGCGTGGCATTGAAACATGCTTCTAAGACATTCTTCTGTATTTGGTAAAGTCATAGTATTATGATTTGACGAAAGCTTTCTCGAAATTTCCGATGGCACCTCTATCAGGGATTGTAGAAAGTCACTACAATAACCGCTATGTAAATACGTTAAGTCAACTAAGTGACAGTGTGAGTATAGATATTCGGGACTGATCAGTTATACTTTCCCTTTGTCCAATTCTGCTCGTCGCACAAGCTTCGTAATGAACTCAAGTCAATGCTGGTATTATTTCACGAAGAGATGAGTCCAGCTGTTCATTCGAACATCTCAATTACGTATGAGAACCGTTTGCTATGTGCTAGCTTTCTGTACCCGTTGATGCTTGGCCAACCTGTCAACTAATTCTGGTATTTTGCCCTGTTGTGTTTTTTTCCTAAAGTCAGTCACAGCATTGGTACCAGCACGTTTTTTCCTAACACCATGTGTTGCCTAATAGCAGGAAAGTGGCAAGTGCTTGGACTGTCACCGTTTCTGTTGAGTTGGTATAATCATGTTTAGGGGCCATATTGGAGATGGTAAGCTTAAATTTTTATATCCGGTCGATAAGGCGCACCACCAGAGCATTGATTGGACGAAATGACGTATAAATCGTCGAATTCCTTGCGTTTCGAAGAATAGGTACGTAGAGATAGTGAGTACCTTTGGGCGCCTCCGAGGGAGATGTCCTCTGCCGGCATCGAATCCCGCTGGAAGAGAGTAGGTCCGGACAGTCGAAGCTCCGTCCAAGCATTTTTAGGACTTACGAGGTTACGTTCAATGATAAGCAGATGCGGCAACATCCCATCCACTTGTAGCTTGTGCTCCTAACTATTTATATTCGCTTCTCGCCATTGGCTAGCTGGAGTAGACTCGGCTGTCAGAAAGGGATGGCACGGTCACGCCGAATACTCTGCCATTCCCCAAAGTGAAGTTGTAGATTTCGCTTTTTGATCCTTTTATTTTAGTGAGGCTTGTTTGGGGAGAAGCCAAGAAGCGGGATTCACACAATCGCGATGGCATCTGGCCAGTTGTTCAAAAATGATCCGGTTCCTTATTATTGTGTAGCGCAAGTCGAAAAGGTTTTGTGGAATACCATCTGTTTGGTTTATACGATTTATGATGTACAGACCCGTTCTGCGTTCATTTCTTTGGTTGGTCCATGTCCTTGGGCCCCTATGGGCGTTGCCAAATGTTGCCGGGTCCGCATTGGGGATACTAATGTGGACGTTGGATCCAATGTTGTAGAGCGACACAATCCAGCGGAAAACTGAGGTGAGCAGTTCTTGATCTAGTCCTTACAATCAAGACAACATCTGACAGTCCACATTCCCCTTTCTTCTCGCAGGAACGCTCACGGTGTGTATTTTAGCAATCCTAACAACGATGTAACCACAAGGATGTAGCTCGGCAAAAATCTCGCAGCAACTGTGACGAAAAGCGCACTCATGGCTGCTCAACGTTTCATCGAGGGCTAACCGGTCAGAGGGCTGCTCTCAAACGAATATGCATTTTTACGATGACGCAAGTACGGGGGGAGCGGTTGAAGTAAAGTCCAGTCCAGGGCATCAACCCATATGGGGTATCTTCGACATGGTGTTTCGAGGCCTGGGGCAAAATTTGGTGTTTGGTGGTTAGTAAGGTGGAGAACGAAGGAAATGTTTGAGATGGATGAGACTTCTTGGGGGTATTTTGGAGAGGAATGGTTTTAGCCAAGTTGCTGTTGCCAACCTCCTGAGATAGGTTGGAGGCACCTTAATCATGAATACCAAGTATTTTCCGGATTACCTCTTCGACAACATGCAAATCCCGTACAGTGTAGTCCGGAATCCAAGCATATCCAAAAGTGACAAAACAGTGGTCCTTGTAGAAGCATGTGGTCCATGCATGCCAGTGTGAAGCAGCAGTTTTCGTCACTTTGACAGCCTGATGAAAGTGGGTAAAAGGTGGCGACTGGCGAAGTGACGAGAAGGAATGATTAGATACCTTATGCTTATGTATCTGTACGAGGTTGGTTAAGCGACGCCTCGGTTTGAAGTGACGGATCACTAGGTAGAATAGCGTTTCAGCTTTCCGGGGCCTTGCCTTAGTGCCAACCCGCCGCGACAACCAAAGACGACTCCTTGCCCCCCCGAATTCCTTCTGTATGATCGAAACATGCTCTACCGAGTAAGAATCTTACATCTTCCCCCACCAGCTAATTTCACTCTTTATTCTCGTTTTTCAACCCACCTCTCATTCTTTTCACATTCCAGCATTTGACTTGCTGATTTGCAACCCCATCTTTCGTCGTGTTGAGACACGCACAAACACCGTCTTTACATATCATACATAGCCCTGGTGGTGGCACGGCAGGCCCAGCCGCTTTCATTCCACTGCAACTGCAACATCTGTCGTTTGAGCAACGTGGGCGAAAGTTTCCCCTCAACCATTGACTAACCCTCCCTCCCCTGAGTGCTCGATGCCTCATCAAAAACGTTTTTCCAAAGAGGGTTTCCAACAACTTCCCAACTCAAGTACACCGAACATGATCAATCCCAACGATGCTACCATCGACATACCTTTAACTCAAGTTACCACCAAGACTGGGGCCCGGAAAATGGAGACCTCTCCTTCGGGCTACGGCTCCCATTCCACCTTCTTCACTGAGCAGCAGAACGAAAAAGCCGGCTACTTCCCACAACATGTCGCTGGCCGACGAAAAGTGGCAAAGGAAAATGGCAGACGGGGTGCTGCTGGGGAAGAGGAGGTCCTGACACAGATGGGAAAGATTTATAACAAGATATTGAATTTTTCCATCATCACTCGCTACTTGGTTTACGTTCTTCCCCTGGCCCTGCTGTTCGCCGTTCCCATCGTTGTCGGAGCCACTGCGGCCCCTAAAGCCGAAGCTGGAGGAGTTCGCATTGTGTGGATATTCTCATGGGTCGAGATTGTATGGCTCAGCCTTTGGGCTTCTAAGCTCTTTGCAAAGTTCTTGCCACAAATATTCCAATTCCTCTGCGGAATTGTCAGCTCCGGTACCCGGAAATATGCACTCGTGATACAGTCATTGGAGACTCCTTTGTCACTGAGTGGCTGGGCATTGACTTCACTTGCTACCTTCATGCCTGTGAGCCTCTTCCTAGTGTCCCCAGTTCCACACTTCAGACTAAGACTTCACAGGTAATGACCCGGAATCCTGACCAAAGAGCTGCGGCCAAGAAGGATCCCAAAAATCCAGGCGTCCCAAATTGGGAGTCTGTTGTTCAGTCGACACTAGCGGCCATTCTGGTAGCAACACTGATTTTCCTCCTCGAAAAGCTGATAATCCAGCTCATAAGCATTGGCTATCATCGCAAGCAATTCAATGCGAAGATCATGGACTCGAAGCACAACATATACCTCCTTAGCCTGCTATATGATGCCTCCCGAGCTTTGTTTCCTGCTTACTGCCCCGAATTTGCAGAGGAGGATTACCTCATCAATTCCTCCATCGATATCCATGTCATCAAACCAGGTACCGGTAACCGTCAGTCAGGCTCTGCTACGCCTCTACGGCTCCTACAGGACGTGGGTCGCTTTGGCGATAAGATAACTTCGGCTTTTGGGAACATCGCATCTGAAATCGCTGGCAAGCAAGTCTTCAACCCTGGTTCGGCACACTCGATCGTCGTTGAGGCTTTGGAGAAGAACAAGTCATCAGAGGCATTGGCGAAACGACTGTGGATGAGCTTTGTGGTGGAGGGCAAGGATGCTTTGTACAAGGAAGACATCATGGAAGTGCTTGGTAATGATCGCCAAGCTGAAGCAGAGGAGTGCTTTGCATCTCTTGACCGTGATGGGAATGGGGACATCAGTCTGGACGAGATGATCCTGACTGTATGCGAGTTTGGCCGCGAGCGACACTCAATTGCAAACAGCTTGCATGACGTTGATCAGGCTATCAACGTTTTGGATGGGATGCTGTGCGCTGTTGTGTTTGTGATGTCTGTTTTCGTCTTTGGTAAGAATCATACAACGAAGACATTCATACTGCTTGTGCTTACGCTACTACAGTGGCTTTCCTCAACAAATCCTTCACTACAACGCTCGCGACCACTGGTACCGCTCTGCTCTCACTATCTTTTGTCTTTGCCACTACTGCACAAGAAGTACTTGGCTCTTGCATCTTTCTCTTCGTCAAGCATCCATTCGATGTACTTGATCGAGTTGATATTGGAGACGAGCAGCTAATAGTGGAGCACATCTCCTTGCTATTCACCGTTTTCAAGAGAGTCAGAGACCACAAAACGACTCAAGTCCCGAACATTGTGCTCAACACAGTCTGGATCCAAAACGTTTCCAGGTCGAAAGCCATGAGAGAGCAACTGTTCATGTACATTGCCTTTGACACATCCCTCGAAGACATTCAAGTCCTCAAGAATGAGATGCAGGCGTTTGTTCTGGACAAGGAGAATTCTCGAGACTTTCAACCTGACGTCGATCTCGAAATCACTGGCATCGCAGAAATGAACAAACTTGAACTTCGAGTTGAAATCAGACACAAGGTAATATCCTCCTGTACGCATGTCACCTCAAACTAATCTCCTTTCCCTTAGTCCAACTGGGCAAACGAAACCATCCGCGCTGCCCGCCGCTCCAAATTCATGTGTGCCCTTGTTCTCGCCATCCGCAAAGTTCCCATCAACCCTCCCGGCGGCGCCGATGCCGCCCTTGGCTCCTCAGACAAGCCAACCTACTCGGTTGCTGTCTCCGACACCGAAGCCGCCACCGCTCGCGCCGCCTATGCCAAAAAGCAAGACGGAAAGCGTCTTGTACCTAAGAAAGACCCAGTGCCACCAATTACTGACTTCTCCTCTACGACCGAAGTTCCGGACCCTCAGGATCTGGCCACACCGCCGCCACTCCGCTACCGGCCCCTTCCTATCACTGAGACGAATGCAATGACATCGCTGAACTCACGACACCCCGCCGCCGATACTGCCGCCAACCCCAACGACTTAGACCTCGATACCCACCTCCCCGACCGAGACGGCAACGACATCGCCCGCTCCACCTCCCTCGAAGAAGTCCGCGGCCTCCTACGCCGCCAATCCACCCGCGGCAAACGCCGCGCCCCCGGCTCAGCACCCGCTCCCTACGACGGCCCAAGCCCCATCTCCGAAGACCCGCCCAGAGTAGAAGTCGAATATCACCCCTATGTCCCCCAGGGCCTCCCGGCCTACGACGTAACCTCCCCCCAAAACCCAATATCCCACACGCACCAAGCCCTACCCCAGGTATCCGTACCAAACAGCGACAACGTCCCACCCAGGACGAGTTCGAGAGAGGTCAGGGCCGAAAGCCCCGTCGCGAATCCGTACACGCTGCTCACGCCCAGGGGACAGCAGCAGGGCGTGCCGCTGGCTAGAAGACCGGTGCCGGGGGGGAGTGTTTTTGTGGGGACGGCGGTGGAGGGGAGGGTGGTCAGGGAGGAGGATCATCCGGCGCTTAGGCGGGGGGAGTAGTGGGGGTTGGGGGATTTGAGGATGTGCGTGGGGGTTTTGCTGATAGGATCTGGATATCAATCTTTAGGGGTCTAAAAGGGTGGCATGGCATGGCGATTTCCCGAGAACATCTCCTAAAAGCATCTCTCAAATCTTGGCGTTGTTAGATCCACCAAGGCCGGCGTCGTTGTCGTTTTTTTTCAGAGGTGTACAATAATGGATCATTAATGACCCGGATTTACCCTCCAGCCCACCTTCCCATTTCTCTCCCCCTCCAAACCCACATACCTATAGTAGAGTGTACGAACCTCATAAACCAGCGTGGTGTGACATAGTTGGGTGAAAAACTGCTCCTCGAGTACCGTGGGGAAATTTTGCTATAAAGCTATAAAACCACCCCCCTTTTGCAGTATCTCGACTCGTCTGAGATGTTGTTTTCCTGCACCATACCCACAAAAGCGAGATTGGTAAGATAGAAATTTTTTTTTAAATAAACAATACTACCCCCCCCTAGCTACATATGTAGCTGACTTGTAGCTTTTTGCGATTTCCTAGCCCTCTTGCGGAGGTATAGACACTACTAACTACTATTGCCTCTTCGGAACGTTGCTTTGAGACCAAATAAAAAAAGAGCCAGTAATATGTGCAGCGTGCAGCGTGTCATGCTAAAAAAAATCTCTCGCCCGGCAGATTTTTTTGTTTCGAGCACAAATATACATCATCCGCGTCATCCCAAATCCCCATACCGGAACGCCCTGTTACACAACCCGCTACCTACAGGTCATTCAACGCCCTATCGCTCTCACTAACCCTCTCCGGCTCCCTCCCCGGCGCCGGCGTCGAAAGGCTACTATGCGGATCCACGACCGTGCTCTGTGGCCTCGAGCCGAAATGAAACGCGCGACTCAATCGCGCGCTCATGCGATTCCTCGGTCGCTCTGAAGCTTCGGCTTGGGCTTCCTGCTGTTGTGTTCGCAGGCGACGGAGGGCGGCGATGCGCTCTTGGGGCGTGGCGTCGCGCATGCGGTGGATGTTGAGGGTGTGGTGGAGGTAGGTGGAGAGGCCGGTGCGGGAGCGGCGGTTGGAGGGGGTGTTGGTGTCTGGTGGAAGGTCGGTTAGGGGAGGTTCTGAAGAGGGGTCGTCGGTGGAATTGCGGGAAGTGGTGGGCCGTAGATCGACGCGGCATAAGGGGCAGGTTCCTGAGACGTTGAGGAGCCAGGGGTCGATGCACTCGGGGTGGAATTTGTGATTGCATGGTAAGACGCGGATGTCTTGGCCTTTTACAAAGTCGTCGGTGCAGACGGAGCAGGCGAGGCCGTTGTCGGTGTTTGCGCTATCTAAGGCTTCAGGGTTGGGTGCAGAGGTACCAGGGTGGGTTTCGGTGGTTACAGTATCGGGGACTGCGTTGGGTTCGTTTTCGGTTGGTTGCGGATTGACGGTTGGGGGATGTGAGGCGCTCGGGATTTGATCTTCTGTAGCTGTGGGAGATGCGGTACGGTCTCTGCCTTCCGTAGTTCCCAGCTCAACGTCTGGATCCGGATGAGTACCTTCACCTTGCGACGAGGTTCCGCCTGCTTCGACGTGTTTCCGATCTTCCCGTTCCCCAAACTTGACAATCGGGAGTGTCTCTAACATTGCTCTTGCGATTCCCTTTGCTCTGCTCTGCCTTGCTCTTCCAATCACATGCCTCGGGCCGTACCGCTCCGGATGACGATGCGCTCTCAGCGCACCGACCACAATAATGATCAAGAACAAAGCTGTGATGATTCCCGTGATGCTGTAGAGAATAATCATCGCAACTGCTGTGCTTGGTGATTTCCCTAGAACGTCGCCACTGCTCCCATTGTTCGATTGTTGTTGATATAACTTTATCGACGCATTTGGTGGAGAATTGACTGTCAGCCCCTTCTCCAAGACCATGGAGGTATTTGCATCGGGCATAGTGAAGAGGATGTCGTAGATAAAGTCGTTTGTTGGGGCGAAAGTGCATCTTCCGGAAGCAGTGCTGTAGAGAAGAATGGCACCTGGACCACTCGTCACGGCCTTATTGATGGTCCAGGTGGCATTGAGGTTTCCCGAGTAGGCGAAGGAATCGCAGCTAATGTACGCAATATCTCCACTTCGTATACCTGCGGAAGTCGAAGGATTGACGAGCATCATGCGGCCATTGACGGAGGTTTTCTGTTTAGTGTCAGCCATCTATTTCTAACAATCAAGAAGCTGACGAACATTAAGTTGCTCTTGAGCGGCGTTAGTGAGAGGGTAGATTGTGATAGAACTGGTTCCCATGACTTGTGTGGTCTGCAAGGTTGATTGCGGAGGATTCCCTGAGAAGGTGCCATTTGTCGGCCCCACTACCTGAGCAGAAGCCAGAGATAGAAGTGAGAGGGATATACATAGGGCCAAGGGCGCTCTCAGCGATTCGACAAGACCCATGGTGGGGATTGTTCAAGCAGTGGCGACGTGGAGAGGTAGGGTCGACGAGCGGGAGGATGGTGTTAGATGAAGTTGGAGGTGAAATTGCTGTGTTAGATCGAAGGGTAGATTAAGAGCAGTATCGTCTACTATACCGAGTACTGAGTGTGTTCATAAAGACATTTCAATGATGACGACGGCGAGCTTGTGCTATATACCTTACCTACCTTACCGATCAATGCCCGGACTGCGCCCCCACCATGATTAGATACAGTAAGGTAAGGTAAGGTGTAGGATCTACCCCACAGTACTCCGTACCCCGTACACGGTACAGTACCTTAGTCAGTAGTCAGTCTTCTACTCGAGACCCGTCAACATTCTCTCGCTCCTCTCTACGTATTAATCCAACTACAGTACATACTCCCTCGTCCGCCTAATCCTCCAATCCTCCAAAAGATTATGAACCGCTGAATTGATGATGCCAAGAAGCTTCCAACTCTTCTTATCGCCTCGATCTCCTCCTGGGGGACCGCAAAGTAAGGTACCTACGGAAGTCCAGCTATGTACAGCATTTCACCTCCAGTAAGGTAGATGAACACCGGAACACTTTTGATCCGAACTTCAAGGCTGCCGGTTGTGACGGTACTTAGTCAGGAACGCACCCGAAACAATCACCAATGCAATGACCACAACAGCATGAATGACGATTCATGGGTTAAACACCCGTTCGATGCGATCCGATTGAGCCGGTCAAAGGCCTAGTAGCCCCACGAC
>JAABUS010004732.1_pt1 | contig 19073 bp, 19 predicted proteins | sample 5560161 | NCBI WGS metagenome assembly JAABUS01 (sample SAMN10711885, study PRJNA513376) | rock metagenome | isolation source: Antarctica rocks | place: Antarctica: Victoria Land, Trio Nunatak nord | collected 2016-01-04 | reverse complement strand
GTAACGAACAGTATGAGGTCTTGCCTGGGATGTAATGGTTTTTATCGGGCCTAAGTTCTTTTTTGCCATAATAATATTATCCATTGTTTCATTGGCATTATCCATCTGCATTCCGTCCATTTTCATCTCACCCATATCCTCCATTGTTTTATCACCATCTTTCATGGGCATTTTCATATCACTCATCTTCATATCACCCATTTTCATGTCATCCTTTGCTTTATTAGCATTTGCTTTTGATTTTTCCTTCACCAGCTTCATTCCGCACTTGGGGCAATTGCCTGGTTTTGAAGAATGAATTTCAGGATGCATCACGCAGGTATAGGCAGCAGGTTTTGCCTGCTCTTTTTTAGCATTTTGCATCTTCATACCCTGCATGTTATCCTCCTTTGCCGCCTTGTCTTTTTGCGCCGGAGGCTCTGTTTCCTTTTTTGTTTTAGAAGCCGATTTCGATTTTTCCTTTACCAGCTTCATTCCACACTTAGGGCAATTACCTGGTTTTGAAGAATGAATTTCAGGATGCATTACGCAGGTGTAAATAATCTTCTCTGTTTGTCGCCCTGCTTCCTTTTTGTTCATCGGCATTTTCATGCCCGGCATATCCTGCGCGTTTAAACGAGCACCGGCAAACAAAAGGAATATTAAGATTAAATATTTCATATCATTATTTTGTTGTGAGACTATTTTTCATTTTTTCTGTCCAGTTAATAAGGAGCGTTTTAGCATCCGTCGTCAGCTTCGCATCTTTATGCATTATCGTATATTGAGATAATGGCATTGTACCATCGTTGATACTTTTCGCTATAGCCCTGAACTTATTAGCCCGCTTTCTTTCTGAATAAGAACCAAGCTCACTGAAGTTTAAATTTTCCTTTCCTTCGTTCACATGCTTGTTCAGCATCCAGCCAAGAGGTTGAATACTAAAATACCAGGGATAACGGGTGTTGTTGCTATGACAATCGTAACAGGAAGTTTTTAAAACTGACTGAACATTAAGCGGAACATTATACATCTCTACGATATCCGTTGGTAATACCTGCTCATTTTTATTATGAGCAGGTTGTATAAATTGAATTGCAATAAATACAATCAATAATGTGAGAAGTGCCTTCTTTTTCCAACTCATGTCAAACTTATTTTAGTTCTTCTTTTACTTCACCGCAGGTTGCCATTTTACTACCCAGGTATGGGTTCTTTATGTCTTTTGTTTCGCTTAACCATATCGCACCTTTTTTGTCATTGTACATTGGGCAGAAGTCTTTATAAAGAGGTTGACCAGCTCCGAATGTTTTTACCAGGTCGTACATATCAGTACTTAGCATATCAAAATGTTCACGCTGATGAGCTATTTTATCTGCACTCTTTCCTATATGCTCCGCCATTTCTTTTGCGTCATCTGCTATGTCATCATAGGTTTTCTTTTGGTCTGCAGTAAAGGCGGTCTTATCGACTTTGCTCATGGCATCCACAATACCCTTTCCGGCAGTCGCAGCATCTTTACCATTATCGCTTGCCAATGCATTTTTAAGTTGCAGGTATTGGCTTACTAACTCTTTTACAGGTGTGCCTTTTGTATCATTCTGCTTTGTGGAAGTTTGCTCCTGTGTGGTTGTGCTATGCTGTACAGTATCACTATCCTTCTTATCTGCTGAAGCAGTATTGTTGCTGCCGTTGCTGCATGCTGTAAATAATCCTATGGCTATTACACTGCCAATTACAAAATTTTTCATTTGTTTTACTTTAAATATTTATTGGGAGATTGGGTAACTACAAAGTCTCTATATTTTTGCCGCACGTAAGCATAGCGCTGCCGAAATAAGGGTTTTTAATCGCCTTATTGCTGCTTAACCAAGATGCCTTTTTCATTGGGCAATACTGCTGATAGACAGGTTCTGTTGTAAGTTTTACGGCCTTAGCCAGAGCGGCCATATTATTGGAAAAACCGGCAAACAATTCACGTTGTTGTTTAATGTCTTTACTCTTTGAAATTTGCTCTGCATCTTTTAATAATGCATTTTTATTTTCAACAGGTAACACTTTTTCATTCAGGGAACCCGCTGTTTTCATAAATTCCCCTGCTTTTGCAGAGGTAGCACTTGCATTGCCGCTAACTAATGCATCTTTAATGTTATAGTATAGGGATAGAAACTGAGATGACTCCTGTTGACTGCTTCCGTTAGTTACCGTTGCTGGGTTTGTTGTGCTTGTATCTGGATTTGCAGATTGACTTTGATAGCTGCTGTGGTCGTATTGTGCCAACGCAGCTAAAGATGTGTAGCAACCTATTGTTGCTACCAGAAATAACTTTTTCACTTAATGAATGATTTAATGTTATAGGAAACGATTACAGGCATGGCGAAGCCATGCTAATAGAACTAACATTAAATCAAATCATATTTGGAACGACTGGATAGCTATGCGGATATCCGCAATGGGGGGATGGTTACTTCGGACAAATGGTTTTATATCTTTAATAATATCTGCATGAGGTAGAATATCGATATTATAATAAATAGAAACAAACGCAGTAAAAAAGAACGGATGGACAACGTTTACTGTTTGAGGGACTGATTTATCAAGCTGCTGAAAACTGTTTACCTTATCGTTGCAGCAATTGCCTTTATTGTCGCTCTTTTCGTGGTGATTGTGTGCCTGGTCGTGACTATGAGATTTGTCGTGGCTTTGTTTTTCGTTTTTCTCCTGGTGAACGTGCTTTTTACCGTCTTTATGAACATGAACTACGGCTTCTGTTGCTTTCTCACCATCATGGTGTTTTGTATTGAAACCCATATTCACACCAACAGAACAAGCAAAACCTACTACAGTATTCAGGGCGAATAGCATGAGCAGGAAAGCTGCTTTTAGTTTTATAGATGTGTTTCGTTTCAATATATTACGATTTGCAGCATTCTTTCTCTCTAACAAATACCACCTTAAAAAGTTTCCACACTAACCTGAGAAATTTCATTTTTTTAAAATTTAAACAGCAAAATTAGTGTGCTTTTTAGTTTAGAGAGCTAAGCAAATATCCTGCCCGACTCTTTAAACTGTTCTTTATGATAGTTTTTCGGCTTTGTAACCAACCTTTTCTATAGCCTTAATCACATCCTCTTCGTTAAGGTTTTCGCTTGTTACAGTAAGAACTTTCTTTGGGTTTGCAGTATCTACTTTCCAATTTTGTTTTCCTACAGTCTCATATAGGATCGGGGTAACTTTTGCCACACATGAGCCACACATAATGTTTGTTTTTACTTCTATTGTTTTCATGACCGTTTCTTTTGTACTGTAAAGTTACTTCGGGATTTAAGTCGGGTTGTTACAGAATTATGGATATGATTTACATAATTTTTAGTTTACAATTTCTTCGACCTCAATCGCAAACTATTACTTACAACACTTACACTGCTTAAAGCCATTACAGCACCTGCTATCATCGGGTTTAAAAGAAAACCGTTAATAGGATATAATATACCTGCAGCAATCGGGATACCAATGATATTATAAATAAACGCCCAAAACAAGTTCTGACGAATAGCCGCAACCGTATATTTAGAAAGCTTAATTGCCTTTGAAATCTTAGTAAGGTCAGATGAAATGATTGTCATTTTAGCTACGTCCATTGCTATATCGCTGCCTTTACCCATTGCGATACTTACATCTGCCTGTGCCAACGCATTGCTGTCGTTGATCCCGTCACCTACCATCGCAACCACTTTGCCTTGCTGTTGTAATTCTTTTACAAAATCTGCTTTGTGTGCCGGTAAAACTTCGGCTTTAAAATGTTTGATTCCAACCTGGTCTGCAATGGCTTTCGCTGTAGATGGATTGTCGCCGGTTAGCATATACACTTCAATCGCTGCAGATTGTAATTGTTTAACCGCATCTTTCGAAGTAGCTTTTATTTTATCAGCTATAGCGATTGCTGCTAACGCATTTTCCCTGTCAGACAACCAGATAACTGTGTTTGCTTCTCTTAACCAAACCTCTGAATGCTGTTTTAATTCTTCGTCAATAGCAATTTTGTTCATTGCTAACAGTTGTGGACTTCCCAGGAAGTAAGTGTTGCCTTCGTACAAAATCTCTACGCCTTTACCAGTTATACTTTCAAATTTATCCAACTGCACGCGCTGGACTTCTTTCGGCTTGTAGTAATTCACTACTGCTTCTGCTAACGGATGCTCTGATTGTTGTTCAATTGAGAACAGCAGGTTTGTCAGTTGTTCTATTCCTGCGCCTTCCTTCCATTCTACACCCACAACTGCAGGTTTACCTTCGGTAATGGTTCCGGTTTTGTCGAGAATGATAGCGTTTACTTTTTTAGCCAGTTCAAGGCTTTCTGCATCTTTTATCAAAATTCCGTTTTCTGCACCTTTGCCTACCCCAGCCATTATTGCTGTTGGCGTTGCGAGTCCTAAAGCACAAGGACAGGCGATTACCAATACCGTAACGAGGGCTAATAAACCTTGTGTAAAGTCATTTTCTCCGCCCAATACTACCCATGCAACAAGACTAAGAATAGCAATAAGGATTACGATTGGAACGAAAATGCCTGCAATTTTATCTACCAGCCTTTGTACCGGTGCTTTGCTGCCTTGCGCTTCCTGAACCATCTTTATGATTTGCGCTAAGACAGTATCTCCGCCAACTTTATCAGCTGTAAATTGAAAACTTCCTTTTTGGTTTATCGTACCTGCAAACACTTTGTCTTCTTGTGTTTTCTCAACTGGTACAGGTTCGCCGCTAATCATGCTTTCATCTACAAATGAACTTCCTGAACTTACTGTTCCATCCACCGCAATCTTTTCACCTGGTTTTACTAAAATGGTGTCACCGACTTTTACTTTGGCTATTGCCATTTCCATTTGATGTCCTCCATGATGGATGACTGTAACCGTTTTTGGCTGCAAACCCATCAGCTTCTTAATGGCTGAAGAAGTATTGCCTTTGGCTCTTTCTTCTAACATTTTACCTATTAAAATGAAAGCAATGACTACCGATGAGGCTTCAAAATAGACATGCGCTTGAAGCCCGCGACTATGCCAATAGTCAGGATTTAAAGTATTGAATACACTAAACAAGTAAGCAACTCCAGTACTTAATGCAACCAGCGTATCCATGTTAGCAGAACGATGTTTTGTCTGCTTCCATGCGCCTACAAAAAACTGTTGTCCAAATACTAAAACTACCGGAGTACTCAAAGCCCACATGATGTAACTGGCATAAGGGATATTCATAAAGAACATTCCAATAATGACGATAGGCACAGAAAGAAAAACTGAACCAATGGTTTTCTTTTTAAGCGTTTCGAATTTCTTCCGGTGCAATTCCGCTAACTCATCTTTAGCCTCCTCGCTTTCATCAATCATCAGGTCGTAACCTATCCCTTGCAGCGCAGTTTTTAATTTATGTGGGTCTGTAATGGTAGGAATATATTCTACTTGTGCCGTAGCGTTTGCGTAGTTTACTGCCACGCTTACTACACCTGGCTGCGTTTCCAAAATACTTTGAGAACTGCTGGCGCAAGAGGCGCAGGACATGTTCAGAACAGGAAAATTTTTCTTTACAGTATCTACGTCGTACCCAAGGTCTCTGATTGCTTTCACTGCGTTCGGCACTACCTCCAAATCCCCGTTAGTATTAATAACAGCGCGGCTGTTATTAATGTCTATTTTATGAGCTGTAATGCCCTGCACCTTATCCAAGCCTTTATCCACTATCAGCGCGCAATGTTCGTTATCGACGCCTTCCAATGGAAGACTTATTGAATTATTATCTGTTGCCATAACCTTTGTATTTGTTATAGCAAAGCTACAACTATGCAAGAGCGGACCTTTTACACAATTATGGATAAGAATTACAAGATTTTGGGGCATATCTTACACTTGTCTAAAGGCTTCCGTCTGTTTTGCCCTACCTGTTTGAAATGGCTCGATGTTAAACCGGTTACTTTTTTAAATTGATTTGAAAGATGGGCAACACTGCTGTAACCAAGTTTGTAAGCTATTTCTGAAAGGCTTAGCTCATCATAGATAATCAGTTCTTTTACTCTTTCAATCTTTTGATTAATCAAGTATTTTTCAATTGTAATGCCTTCCACTTCTGAAAAAAGGCTGCTTAAATACGAATAATCTTTATGCAGGGCTTTGGAAAGAATTTCAGAAAAATTATGATGTTCTTCGTCCTGGGAATGGTGAACCTGTTGAATAATAATGTTCTTGATTTTTTCAATTATCTGCTGCTTTAAATTGTCCAATAACTCAAAGCCAAGCGCATCCAAGTTGGTTTGAAGCTGTTCTAATTTGTCTTTTGGAATTTCGTCTCCGGTTTCTACTTCTCCCAAAGTAACCTTGCAGCTATCAATGCCCAGCTTTTGCAGTTCCTGTTGTACAACGAGGATGCAGCGGTTACATACCATATTTTTAATGTAAAGGTACATAAGTTAGATTTTTATTCTTTGTATTCTCAATGCATTTAAGAAGCAACAACCGGTGCATCATTTACTCCATCGCCTGCAAAAGCTATTTTAGATAAGCACTGTGAAAATTTAGCAAAATTAAAGAAGTAAAGTTGCTACTATGCCATACCTTTTTAATTTAATGATACCGTAGGTTCAAAAAGTCATAACTTTCTGAACCATTGACTTGCATTAATCATTTCTCAAAATAGCAGGAAAACAGCGGTTCAAGAAGTAGGGCTAAAAACAAAACGTTTTTTGTCTTTGTGATACTAACTTCTTGAACTACTATAAATATAGTTTTTGGTTACACTCCAGCAGTTGTTAATATTATAACTCCCGCTCTAATCCTGTTTTTATATTAGTTCTTAATAGTATTTTATCAACTTATATACACGTTGTGTATCTTACTGCTTTATCTGCAACAATAGTTGGAACTACAGGATAAAAATTACTTATTATTATAACCCTCAACTTTAAAAAAATCATGGCAAAAGCAGCCAAAAAAGTCGTAACTGAAACTGCAATCCAATCAGCTAAAAAAGCAGCAGCGAAAACTACAACGGAAGCGCCCAAAAAAGCTGCGCCTAAAAAAGCACCAGTTAAAGCAAAAGCTGGCTTAATGGCACCGGTTACAGTAAGCCCGCTTTTGCTAAAGTAATTGGAACTGAGCCTTCCTCAAGGCCACAAATAATTAAGAAAATGTGGGATTACATTAAGCAAAATGACCTGCAGGATAAAAATAAGAGGAGAATGATTAATGCTGATGAAAACCTGAAAAAAGTTTTTGATGGTAAAGAGCAAATTTCAATGTTTGAATTGGCTAAAGTTATAAGCAACCACGTAAAATAATGCTTATAGCTCTGTTGCATCTGTTATGTAAACTCAAATTCTCCTATCCAAAAAGGCCGTTTCCACTCTAAGGGGGACGGAAGGGGAACTTCTCTTTTGCTTTTAAATAGGTTTTCCCAAAAACCTAATGTTTATTATAATATTCGTATTGCAACGTAGTAAATAAAACGAAGGTTTTCTTTACTTTAAAGAAGCTTGATAGAGTATGTTTGCTGGAACAGAAACTAATAGATTACATAAATATGATTACCTAACAGTATTAAGATAGTAGCTTCAGAAAGGCTGTGCATATATTCAAAAGCTACAGCTTTTACGTCTTTTATCTGAACAACAAATAACCATACTAATACTAAAACTATAAGGGTTAATGGACAAAATTAATGGTAAAATTTCCTGTAGCACTTGCTGCTATTGGTTTTGAAGCTAATTAAAAATTTTTAATAGAATAAATTATTTAGATAAAGAATTGATAAAGCAATAAAAGTCAATATAGGCTTAGGTTTTATGAGTTTATTTAGGCATGTAGACCTCTGAAAATATCAATAAATACCATTAAAAATGTCCATTACACCAACTATAACATAAAAAAAGCCCCGATGAAAACAGGGCTTTTCGTGTTTTAACAGATTTAGTTAAGCAGGTACTTTTCTTGGTTTTTCCCGTTCCCAAAAGCGATGCATAGCTATAGCAGATATGAATTGCTTTGATAGTTTAGAGGCATCAGACCCAATAATTACACCTTCGCGCATTACTGTTTCTGTCTTGTTGTCTTCAGGCAGCTTCTTAGCAAAGTAAGTAGCCTCCAGCACCTGCATGGCATCAGTTGAAGCAGCTATTGCTTTGCAGTGCTTGTAAGCTTCATTTAAAAAATGGATAGCATCAGGCTCTGCCTCAAGAGTGGCAACAGAGTTAACACCTCCCGGCACGTACACTGCATCATATAAGACAGATGCAGAAGTAAGCAGGGTTTTATCAGCAACGATGGTATTGTTTTTAGAAGTTATTACTACACCCCGTGGCGCTACCACCTCGGCTATGGCTCCTTCATAAAGAAGGGCGTTTTTAACTGTAGTTAAGTCTGCTTCATCAACGCCGTCTGCTGCCAGTATAGCTATTTTGCGGGTACGAATATTTTCTGCTACGTTATCAGCCATGCTTAAAGCAGCCGATTTTGCAAGCGGTCCTTCCTTCTTTATCGGTTGATAAGACTGTGGATCAACATCAACGGGTATGCTTAGGTTGATAAGCTCAGGCGTGGCAGGAACATGCATACCGAGGCCGTAAGCTACCTGTGCAGCAAGGCCTGTATCTACCTGGTTAAGCACCATAAGCATTCTTTCGCGAATGGACATAGTATGTACCTTTCCCAACTCAAAGCGTAAGGCATCTACAATATGATTCTTTTCAGGCTCTGACTGGCTGTTGAAGAACAAAGCAGCCTGGCTAAAATGGTCAAAAAAACTTGGGCTTCGTTCTCTTACTTTCCTGGCATCAATTTTTTCAGCATAGGTAGTAAAGCCACCGTCCATTTTACCTGCCATAAAAGGGCAGCCATTTCCAACCGTATTAGGGCTGTAGCTGCTTTTGCCTTTGTTGATAGTAGTGCGATGTATACCATCGCGTTGGTTGTTATGAACAGGAGCTAATGGCCTGTTAATAGGAATTTCGTGAAAGTTAGGCCCACCAAGGCGTGAAAGCTGGGTATCAGTATAAGAAAAAAGCCGACCTTGTAACAATGGGTCGTTTGTAAAGTCGATTCCCGGAACGATATGACCGAGGTGAAAAGCAACCTGTTCTGTTTCAGCAAAGAAATTATCAGGGTTGCGGTTAAGAGTCATTTTACCTATGCGAATAACTGGCACCTGCTCTTCGGGAATAATTTTGGTTGGATCAAGCAAATCGAATTCGTATTTAAACTCATCTTCTTCCGGTATAATCTGCACACCGAACTCCCATTCAGGATACTCTCCCATTTCAATAGAATCCCACAAATCTCTTCTGTGAAAGTCAGGGTCCTTGCCTGAAATATTTTGAGCTTCGTCCCATGCTACAGCATGTACGCCAAGCAGGGGTTTCCAGTGAAATTTTACAAAAGATGCTACGCCTTCTGCATTTACAAAACGAAAGGTATGTACACCGAAGCCTTCCATCATACGGTAGCTTCTTGGAAGAGCCCGGTCACTCATCAGCCACATCACCATGTGTGTTGACTCTGTGTTCATAGATACAAAATCCCAAAAAGTATCATGAGCTGATGCAGCTTGCGGAATCTCATTATCAGGCTCAGGTTTAACTGCGTGTACCATATCAGGAAACTTAATAGCATCCTGAATAAAGAACACGGGCATGTTATTGCCTACCAAGTCGAAATTGCCTTCTTCTGTATAAAACTTTACTGCAAAGCCTCTTACATCACGGGCAAGGTCTGAAGAACCTCTTGAACCTGCAACTGTTGAAAACCTTACAAATACAGGTGTTTCACGTGAAGGATCATTTAAAAAACCTGCTTTGGTGTATTTACTCATAGATTCATACACCTGGAAAACACCGTGCGCCGCTGAACCGCGGGCGTGTACTATTCTTTCTGGAATACGTTCATGGTCAAAGTGAGTCATCTTCTCGCGAAAGTGAAAATCTTCCAGCAAGGTAGCGCCGCGCGGACCAGCCTTTAAAGAGTTGTGATCATCATTGATCCGCAGACCCTGGTTGGTCGTTAAAAACTGGCCGCCTGCAAATTCTGAATTGGCAGCAAGTTCTTCTGTTTTAGCCGTGTTAACCGGGTCATTACCGGTCTTTTTATCTTTCATATAAAAATTTAAATTGAGTTGAATAATAGAAAGTATGGCTTTTAAGAGATGCTTTTTGCAGATACAGTCACTTCTGATGGAGCATTTTTCTCGCTCATCATAGTTAACATCTCGTTTGCTTCCATTTCGTCAGCAAGGTTTTTTCTCAACAGATCTGCAATATCGCTTTTGCCTAATGATGCTGCCAGTTGTATTAAACCATTGTAAGATGTTATTTCAAAATTTTCTACTTTTAAAGCAGACATTATAATGCCGGTGTCACGGGCTTCAGAACCAGCTAATGTATTTTCAATAATGTGCTCGCCCGACATAACAAGACCTTCCATAGAATCGCATTTTTTTGCCTGTACTTTAATACCTAAAAGTTCAAAAGCCTTTTCAAGCCGGTCTGAATGTTTTTTTGTAAGTTCCAGGTGGTCAGACAATGCAGTCTTTAATTTAGAATCTTCTGCAGCATCTACCATCTTAGGCAATGATTTTACAAGATGGTTTTCTGCCCAGTACATGTCTTTTATGCCATTTGTAAATAATTCAGGCAAGCCTGTGGATGATTGAACAGGATCAGAAACGGGTTGACCAGGCAAAGCATTTGTATCACTTGCAGTGACAGCTTGTTTTTTTGTTGATTGTTTCATCGTAATTATGTTGTTGTTTTATTTAAGTATTACATATACGCTGTAAAAGTGCATCTTGTTTGGATATAAGTGGAATCTTTCTACCTTTTGTTTAGCCCTGGTTTTGCACGTATTTTTATAAAAGAAGCTCTATCATAATAATGACCTTCTTCCGGGGAGGGGTAACAATAATGAATTATATTTCTGCTACATATATTTTTCAAAAAGTTTTGCTTGTACCTCGCCTACATAATGATGGATATTTGAAAGAGGCAATCATTACATTCTTAAAGTTTTTTGTTCATATTGAAAGCTTTTTCCTTGCAAACTTAGTTACTATAGCAGTTTTCAACATACTATCAAACAACAAGCCTACAGAGCAAACGAGGCATAACAAGGGTTTTGCAAAAAAGTGGTAGATGTACTAACTTCATCTACGAATCACTAATCAGCAGAATGGGATTTCGAAAAGTTGTATTCCAAACGCCACCTCTTCGCAAAGCCCTATTCCGTGAGCGGTCATGTTATAGCGACAACTCCGCCTGTCTACGTAAGGCTATCAATACTTCGTATTTAGCCACTAAGAATGTCGCATTTACACTGCATCAGCACGATCTTTTTGGGCGAGATTTGCTTTATAACGAAACAAATTTTAAAAATCTTTTAAAGAGTAACTTATAAGAGGAAACGAAATACCATGAGAAAAATAATAGTCTTATCAATGATTACATTAGATGGAGTAATGCAGGCGCCTGGTGGACCTGAGGAAGATACATCAGACGGTTTTCAATATGGCGGTTGGGTTGCACCTTATGGTGACGAGGTTGGTGGTAAGGTCATGGAAAAACAGATGAAACCTGCAGATCTTCTTTTGGGCAGAAAGTCATTTGAAATTTTTGCTTCCTATTGGCCCGAACATGCAGACTATTGGCCAGGCATCAATGATGTCACAAAATATGTTATGTCCGAGACCATGGAAAAGTCAAATTGGAGAAACACAGTTTTCCTCAAAAGCCTGGCAGATATTGAAAAGCTCAAAAATTCAGAAGGTTCCGACATTAAAGTTTGGGGTAGTAGTAAGCTTATTCAGCTACTACTTAAGAATGATTTAGTGGACGAACTCTGGCTCAATATTTACCCATTAACTCTTGGTAATGGAAAGAAGTTGTTTGACAATGGTATGATTCCGGCAGCCTTTACATTAACAGAAAGTATTATTACACCAAGTGGAGTTATTTGCGTGAGTTACCAGCGTGCTGGAACAGTAAAGACAGGTACTATTGGAGAATAAGGAGAAATTCGATAAGAAAAAATAACATAACGACGAAAAGCACAAACCGCTAACAAATGCTTTCTGCCATAGCCGGTGACGAATCTCAGTCAGCAGTAGTAATTCTGTTAAACTGTCTATCTTTATCCGAGCTGACGCAGCTATGAAATTCGCTACGACAGTGAGCCGTTAGCGGTAATTGCGCGACAGACTTTACATTTCATTTTGGCAAACAATAAAACATCTTACAACAACATTGCAAGACAATGGTCTGACAAACGAAAAGATTCCTTTGTCAGCCGTCTTGTACTTGACTTTGCAGACAAGACGAAATCTAAAGGACACATTTTGGACGTGGGCTGCGGTACAGGATTTCCGTTAGCAAAATACTTGAGCGACAGAGGATTTTCTGTGACAGGATTAGACTTCTCTGACGAAATGATTGCAATAGCAAAAGGCAGTGTTATCGAAGGAGTTGATTTCGTCGTAAATGATTTCTTTGACTTTGCAACAAAAGAAAAGTTTGACGGTATTCTTGCGTGGGACTCACTTTGGCACTTTCCAAAGGATAAACAAAAAAGTATCTATGCTAAAATGAATACTTTGTTAAACGCAGATGGATACCTGCTTTTTACGCATGGAAAGACTGATGGAGAACATGTGGACACAATGATGGGCGAATCCTTTTATTATAGCGCTCTATCTGAACAAGATCTTTATAAGCAGCTTAGAGAAAATGGATTTGAAATAGAATATGCGCATCATGATTTTATAGAAAATGATTCGCATAGAGCATTTGTCGTTCTCGCGAAGAAAATGTGATTGATAAATACTTCCAGACTTAGCTAAAAGTTTCTAAATAACAACATACCGCTAAGAAGTGTTTGCTACCATAGCGGCTGACGAAAATCTCAGTTAACAGTAGTTTTCCAATTGAACGATATATCTTTAACCAAGCTGACACCGCTTTGAAGTCCGCTACGGACAGCCAGCAGTGAGCCGTACGCCACCTTTTGCCTGTCATTTGACTCAGAGTGCTTACTCTGCAATAACCTTCATATTTCACATTTATAGCTTAGGTCTTTATGAATGCTAAAATTGTGAATAAAAGTGACAATTAACTAAATAAAAGGGGGAAAAGCATCAAAATAAAAATCATAATTTAGGGTACACCCTATAATTATGATTTGATATTATTGCCTGCTTGCCAGCTATAATGTTATCATGCTTAAATTTCTTGTACAAAGAATTAAGGGTTAGAGTATAATTCAAAAGGGAAGTGTTTTAATAACATAGAATGATTTCTTTAATAATCCTTTCTTAATTAAACTGTAGGTAATTCTTTTGCTTGAGCCTTTGAGTCTGTATACAAGTTTTGCTTTATAAACTTCCGGAATAAGTTTAATTAGTTCGGGTGACAGTAGATAAACACTTTTTAAATCAGACATTCCTATATTCAACTGCTGATTTATATATTTCAAATATATCTTTTGTTCCATTTATTATTGAAAGCTAATGTTTTCTGGAACAAGAAAGTTCGTATATTTATGAGTTAGCGGTCATTGTAAAAATAATAAATACCTTACAAACACTGAAGAGGCATTCAGCACAACAGTAATTTGAATAGAACAAACCATAGCAGTAATCATTTTAAATTTAAAACAATTAATAAACTAACAATATGATAAATAAGACTATTTTTCAATTAAGCATTTTGATAATATTTTCAATTACTATTGGACACTGTCAATCCATCAAAAAATCTCCTAATCGGGAGGCTTTTTTGCCAAATTTACAAGATGAAAATTTTTGGGAATTAAAAAATAATACTAAGGCAATTAAAATAAAAGAATTTAATAAAAACGGTATAAAACTCACAAGTACAAATGCATTGATGGTACTGAAAAACTACAAATTTGAAGAAGGTACAATTGAGTTTGATGTAAAAGGTCGAGATTTATTTCAACAAAGTTTTCCAGGTATTGCCTTTCATATTCAAAATGATAGCACTTATGATGTAGTTTATTTCAGACCATTTAATTTTGCACCTGCCGACACAAGCAGACGATATCGAGCTGTGCAATATATGTCCGTGCCTAAGTTTGAATGGCCTTATTTGAGAGCCAATTTTCCATTGAAATACGAAAACAAAGTGAATCCTATACCCAAAGCTGATGAATGGTTTCATGCAAAAATTGTTATTGATGGGCGAAAAATTAAAGTTTATGTAAATAATTCTACTGTTGCAAGTCTTGAAGTTGAAAAACTAACCGACACAAGATCAGGCAATTTAGGTTTATGGGATAGTGGGGGTGAACATGACAGCGATGCAAGTTTTGCTAATTTGGTGCTAACTCCAAAAAAGAAGTAATAATCAAAACAAAAGGTAAACAAACTTTTTTTCTGACAACAGAGCATCAACCCTTAATATTTGTAACAGATTATAAACATCGAAAGAAACAACGAACCGCTAACATTGTGTTTATAAAATTGTGGCTGGACGTTAAGCATTCAGCTATAAATCGCTATTTTGCTTTTGTGGTTAATTGAACCGGACGTTTTTCAATTGCCACAACTTCATAAACACTGAAACGTTAGCAGAAACCCTATTGGCGACATACCGCTATTCGTAGGACAGAACGCAAACCTCAACAGCCCACCGCACATTTTGGCACATTTGCAAGGCACACAAAGCCAATGCACAGAAGCCAACCTTGCAAAAGAGCCAAAATTTCCCTACGCACAGTGCAATCACCTCGACAGGAAAACATATATTGCGACTGTGACCTAACTAACTAAAACTCATTAGCAGGACACTTTAAAAAAATGATTTCAAAAGAAGAAGCACATAAAAAAATAGCCTCATTGATTGAGCGGTTCGACGAGCAGAAAGAATTTTATAAACGTTCCGATTACAACGAGACCCTTACAAGGCGTGACTTCATTGACCCTTCTTCAAAGCATTGGGTTGGGACATTGACAATGAGCAAGGCTATGCAGAAAGTTATCGTGAAGTAATTCATGAAGACAAAATAAAAATAGGCGGCGCAACCAAAGCTCCTGACTATTCTTTTCGATTAGGTGGTGGCAAACGTTTGTTTTTTGTAGAAGCCAAAAAGCCAAGTGTTTTAATAAGAGACGAAATAACTCCTGCTTATCAGGTTCGCCGTTACGGTTGGAGTGCCAAACTACCCATCAGCATTATTACAGACTTCGAAGAATTTGCCATTTATGATTGTACCAAAAAACCAAACCTGACTGACAAAGCCAGCCATGGCAGAATTAAATATCTCACTTATAATAATTACCTAAACGAGTTTGATTTTCTTTGGGACACTTTCAGCAAAGAAAAAGTTCTCAAAGGCAGCTTTGACAAATTTGTACAAAGCGACAAACAAAAGAAAGGAACAAGCACCGTTGACCGTGAATTTCTTACATCGCTTGATACATGGCGAACTTACCTTGCTAACAACATTGCACTTCGCAACAACATAGATGAAGATGAACTGAACTTTGTTGTTCAGCACATCATTGACAGGCTAATATTTTTACGCATTGCAGAAGATAGAAGTGTTGAAAGTTATGGCAACTTGCAAGACACCATCAAAAGTGGAGACTATTATCAAAATTTATTAAAGCAGTTCCACACAGCAGACCAGAAATATAATTCGGGGCTTTTTGATTTCAGCAAAGACAAAGTAAGCGGCAACATTGAAATAGATAATAAAATCATCAAAAGCATTATCAATGATTTGTATTATCCCGTAAGTCCTTATGAGTTCTCTGTTATTTCGGTTGAAATTTTAGGCAGTGCATACGAACAGTTTTTAGGAAAGACCATTTCACTTTCTAAAAGCGGGAGAGCTATTATTGAAGAAAAGCCCGAAGTGCGAAAAGCAGGTGGTGTTTATTACACTCCTCAATACATAGTTGAATACATCGTAAAAAATACGGTTGGTAAGCTGATAGAAAACAAAACACCGAAAGACATCAGCAAAATAAAAATAGTTGACCCTGCCTGCGGCAGTGGCAGCTTTTTGATTGGTGCTTACCAATTTTTGTTACAGCATCATAAAGACTATTACACAAATAATGGAAAGCCGAGCAAAGGAAGCAAGGACAATCCTTTAACGCCAGACGGCAACCTGACAACAGCCGAAAAGAAAAGAATATTACTCAACAATATTTTTGGAGTAGACCTTGATGGCAACGCAGTTGAAGTAACGAAACTTTCATTATTGCTGAAGTGTATGGAAGGTGAAACTGAAGCCAGCATCGCAACACAGTTAAAGCTTTTTCACGAAAGAGTTTTGCCGACAATGGATAACAACATCAAAAGCGGTAATAGTTTAGTACAGAACAGTTACATAACTCCTGAATTTGAATATGAAATTGATTTTAAAAAAATAAAACCTTTCGATTGGCAAAAAAAATTCCCTGAAGTATTTAAACAAGGTGGCTTCGATTGTGTGATTGGAAATCCGCCTTATAGTGCCAAGCAGTCTGTAGAGAATAAATTCTTGGTCCCATTTTATAAAACAATTGAATATAAATGTGATTTGTTTGCATTTTTTATAGAACGCAGCTGCGAAATATTGAGAAAAAACGGCAGATTAGGTTTCATAATTCCTGTTTCATGGATGACAAATATTTATTACAAAAAACTTAGAGAATTTTTAATTATTTCGAAATCATTAGAAGAAATTAACCTCATTGATGGATTGGTATTTGAAGCAGCAAACATTGATACTAATATAGTCATACTGAATAAAGAAGGTAATGATACCTCACGCCTTAAGGTGGATTAATTCAAAAGCAGGAGCGATGAATGCCATTGCAATCGAAAGAAGTTTTTCCCAATTTAAAGCAGAAGACGGATATTCAATAAGCTCTGAAGCAGGTAATGATTGGTATACATTGAAAGATAAATTGGATAAGCAATCTGTGGAATTAGGCAAAATTTCGAAAATTTCTTTGGGAATGAAATTGCGTTCAAATGATGAGTTTATAGTGTTTGAAAAGACAAAAGATAATCCTGACCCAATTGTTTTTGGTAAGGACATTTCTAAATATGAACAGATAACGCCTGTCCGCTTTTTTAATTTTTCGAAGGCTGTTATAGTTGGGGGTACTAAAAATGAAAAAATTCAGAAAGCTAAAACAAAGATTTTTATACAGGCAATAAGGAATTTAAGTTTGAAAGATAGAATTGTTGCTTCCCTTGACGAAAATTCTTACTGCTTCGTTGGTACTGTTAACTCATTAATTCTATATGACGATACCTACGATTATAAATTTATGCTTGGTTTAGTAAACTCAAAACTATTTAATGCGTACTTCAAAAAAAGATTTACAACAATTTCATTGACTGCATCTTTCTTGGGTGTTCTTCCAGTTAATAAGCTGCAAACAACTACTCAAAAGAAAATAGCAACAGACATTACTAAAATAGTTGAACAAATTCTTGAATTAAAAGGTCAATTGAAATTTCAAAAACTGCAAGAAAGAATAGAACAAATCCAAAGTCGTATTGATTATTCCGAGAAGCGAATAAATGATTTGGTTTATGAGCTTTACGGGTTGACAAAAGATGAAATTTCTCTTATTGAAAACGCTTAATATGTGTAAAGTATCAGACCAACTTAAACTATGCTCATGCAAAACAAAGAATGTTGAAGAATTAAAACATTATTGGGTTTTAAAAAGACATAACGGTGAGCAAAATTGCATTGTTGGAGAAGCAATTTTGCCAGTAAACATTGGGGAAGATGCTGACAAAGTCAATATCCGAACTTTAAGAAAAATGCTGAATAGCGGCAATTGCTTTGATACAGAGATGCTGCATCAGGAAAACGATATTTTGGAATTGCATTTTACTTTTCATGCTGACCCTGAAAAATATTTTATGTTACCCTGCCATGGAGACTATTTAGCTTATGCTTTTGTATACAAAAACGACAAGTGGAGAAAAACTGACTTTGACCCATTCGGAGAAAACTTAGACGATATTCAAAAAGGTAAAATAGTAAGACCATTCTTGACAGTTCAAAATAAATAACAATCAGCCTTCGGTTTGAATAATGCCAACACACAAAAGCACACACATTTGCAAGCCCACAAAGCCAGACACAAAGCCAACTTGCAAAAGAGTGTGCTTTTCTCCTACGCTTCTTTGACACACCCAACTTCGGTGGACACAGTCGTTATATTGACACACCCGAAAGAAGGGTATTCTGCTAACATGGGGTTTGGCAATAGCAGGGCTTGACATTGTTAACTTCGGCTGTAGTTCGCTATCAGCTTCAGTTTCGACTTGACGTTAATAATTTAGCTTTTAGTTGTTATCTTCAACTTTAGTTTTCAATCGGCTTCGGTTATGGGCGGACGGATTTCAAATTCCCTGCAATCGCCAAGCCCTGTCCGTTAGCAACAATGCATACAAAAAACTTCACGATATTAATTACGCTTTTGACACTCTGTAGTTTTTGCAAAGCACAAGATGGCTCTGACATTAGCTATTTTTCTCCTGAAGCACTTGATAGTTCTTTTATCGGCAAAGAAGTTCATCTCGATTTTTATCGACGTTCTTTTAGTAGCGTAAATATTGTAGTAGCGTAAATATTGACACAATCACAATTATTGTAGACAATAACCCTATTAGATACATTGAACATCGAAAAGACAATGGCTATAATAATTGGTTTGCTCAGCAATACTTAGAAGCACTTGACACGATAAATGGTATACACACGACAATCAACAGTTGGGTAATTCAAAATATTACTAAAGATTCAATCTTTGTAAAGCCTAATTTCGGACTTAGATTTCCCAAGGGATATTTTATCGATAAAAGACTATTTAAAGAAAGCTATTGGTTTTCGAGAGACATTATTAAAGAAATACTTCTAAAATCTAAACATTTTGGCTCATAGTTTCCACTTGCACTTTTGCTAACAAAAGTATCCTATGTACCTTAAGTAGGAATTGAGGAAGGTTAATATGGTAGGATAGTTATAAACTTCTTTTGAAAGAGAAAGATTTATTGGTTTTATAAACCTTTCCCCTTCGCCAGATTT
>JAABUS010004728.1_pt1 | contig 19081 bp, 21 predicted proteins | sample 5560161 | NCBI WGS metagenome assembly JAABUS01 (sample SAMN10711885, study PRJNA513376) | rock metagenome | isolation source: Antarctica rocks | place: Antarctica: Victoria Land, Trio Nunatak nord | collected 2016-01-04 | reverse complement strand
AAATATTCTTAGAATATTTAAAATATTAGAGATAATTATATTATTAAAGAGATCTATAAATATCTTGAAACAATATTAGTAATTATTTAATAATAATAGTTTGCAACTTAAGTAGTTGTAATAGTAAATTAAGATTTAAAATAAATTAAATACAATCTATAAAAAAGTTGTATTTAATTTTCTATATATTAAAAAAATATTAATTGTTTGTCTTGTTTGTTTGTTAAGTATAATAAGTATATTAAATATTATATTTAGAATACTTGCTTCTTAAGTATATCGAGTATAATAGTAAGTTTGCTTTAAAGATATAGAATCTAAACTACTAATATAACTTAAGTAAGCTTGTAATATATATTAAAATATAAATTAAATATATAATAGAAAAATAGAATTTATAGTTTTGCGCTTTTTAGTATAATAATTATAGTAATAAATTTTTGTTTTATAATATTGTAAATATAAATAATTATAAAAACTTAAAATAAAATATTTATAATATAATCGAATTTCTTTTTAAAACAAAAAAATTTACGAAAAATAACAAAAATATAAACAAAAAAACTTGTTAAAAATATATTTATAATAAAAAATTATATTTTTAATATTTAAGCAATAAAGTTAAAGTATTTATATATAAAACTAATATTAATTAAATTACAATTTGCAAAATACTAAATATAATAATATTACTTTAGATTGTTAACAAATATAAAGAAAAGTTTAAAAAAATTTATTTAAATTTGTTTTATTATATATATTACTTAATTAATATAATTAATTTTGCAGAAAATTTATTTTAAGTTATACAAATTTTAATTATATTAAAACAAACTTTTTAAATTTTAATTAAATATTTATATTTTATATTATTATTTAAATTTTAATTAAATATTTGTATTTTATATTATTATTTAATAAATCTTGTATAGTTTCGAATATTAAATTTAGCAATTTAGATTAAAATATTCTAAAATTTAAACAAGTTTTAGATTTTTTACAATTATAAGTTCTTAAGTTTGTACAAATTTTAGAATTTTTATTTATACAAATTTTCGAGTTTGTATAATATTGTTTATTGTTAATCGAATCTAGTATATTTTTAATTAGATTTTCTTTAAAATATTTTAATTTTTAATTTTTTTTTAATTAAGTTAAAAAGTTTTATATTTAAGTTGTTATTAAATATTAATAGTTGTTGTATATTTTTATATAAGTTTTTACAAATTATATATAGTAAGAACTAAAAGTTGTAGACTGTACAACTATATAAATTAGTAAAAAATTATATTAACTTATAAGATATTTTATAGAAATATATAAGTTTGTACTAGATTGATCGTCGGATCGGATTTCGATTCCAACTATTGAAATCGACTCGATTCGACAGTTTCAATATTAGAAATCGAATCGAAATTCGAGTCGATTTCTATTTTTTTGAAATTAAATCGATTTAACTCGACTTAATTCTTGATTCCAATATTAGAAATCGAATCGAATTGTCAAGAATTGCCAAGAATTCTAAAATTAGTATAAAATTAGTTTTTTTTTTAATTATTTTCTAGATAATGCACAATAGTAATATATAATATAAGAACAATCTACTATATTTATTAATTAAATTAAATAGATTAATTATTTCTATTAAATCATTAATTAATTATTACTAAAAATAATAAAATTCATTAAAAATAATAGTCTTGACAATTCGAATCAATTTTTTCGAATCGAATTTCGATTTTAACTCTAGAAATCGAATCGAATTGTCGATTTCAATATTAGAAATCGAATCGACAATTTGATTTTAATTTTTGGAATCAACTCGATTCGATTTAAGTCCAATATTCGACTCGAACTCGATAACTCGATCCAACACAATTAGTCTAGTTTGTATAGATTAAAATACAAACTTTTATAATTTGTTATTTAACTTTTTATATATTTTATAATTTTTATTTTTTTAATTATTTTGTATAGAAAAAAAAAATTGTATTAAAGTTGTTTAAATCTTATATAGACTTTGCAAGTAAAATATAGATATTATATTTAATAGAAAAAAAGAAATATAGACAAATATCTTAAAAAATTTATAAAATTTTAATTGTGTAATTTATTAAGTAGATAGTTATTTAATTAGATTTAAACTACTAAGAGAAAAAAATTATATCTATTATAATAGACTAGACTTAATTAAGAAAAATATTAAAAATATTATAAATTATCTTTTATATATAGAATTATTTTTTTACAATTTTGCATTTTCGACAAATTATTTTACAAAATCTCGATTAGATTTAACGTTAAACTTTGTACAAAGTTGTATAATATCTTGATTCAAGATAGCAACTCTTCTAGTTTATATATATAAAGCTAAAAAGCGCAATCTTACAAGAGATATTTATTATTGTTTTGTGCAATATTAGAATACTAATTAAGAAATTATAATTATTCTTTTTCTATATTTGCTATTTGTTTTAACACTGCTCAATCTCTATATAGCTAACAATCTTCTTCTATTATTTACTGTCTAGTCTGCTCGACAAGAACCTATACGTTTGGAACAAAGAATAAGAAATAACTAAAAGTTGCAATTGTTTGAACTATACGTTTTAGATCTTAAATTAAACTAAACTATTTATTGTTGCTCTAAACTATGTGTTTTAGATCTTAAATTAAACTGCACAATTTAACCTAATAGTATACGCTAGTTTAGATCTTTAGTAATGCAATAGAGACTTAATTTCGTACGTGTATTAGTCTCTTTATTGTATATCTTGAATAATATTGTACAATACAAAATATCAAAGTAAAAAGATTTGTTGCTAGATAATTCGATTGCCAATTGCTCTAATAATAGTATTTTGAACTCGTCAATAAGATTTTTAGACTTATTTTGGAATTGCATCGTCGAATATTAAGATATCTATAAACTATCGATGCAAATCGTAATATAGATCTCCTAAAGAAAATTGCACGATTTGCTAGATATCTCAAACTAAATTGCACTAAACGATTTAAACTAATAGTACACTAATTGTGTAAAACAATTTGCAAACGCTTGCGAACCTTGGAAATAACAAAGTAAGAACGTTAATTAATCTCAAGAATAAGAGCTAATGTCTAATTCGACTAATCGTAGAGATCTTAAAAAAGTATTAGGATTTTAGAAGTGGACAGAGCAGAGTCTAAGGTCGCGAAGGAATTACTATGTCTATCTCGAACCGAAAAGCCTGTTCAAAAAAGGCTTTACTCTGTCGGGCGACAATAATTGTAACCAGAATAATCCTCGCGCTCAAAGGATTGACGTGCGTAATTACTTTGCTAGTTTAAAAGACGTCTCGACAAGAGGATCGAGCTTCGTTCTAGTCTCTTAGAGTATTGCTATAGCGACTCGACTCTTGTCTGGACTCCAATACTATCTCTCGCGATTTATATTGAGAGCAAACAAGCTATTCGCGTGTTGGTCAACTATTGGAGATCTCTTAACTTGCGAGCCCTAAAGGCTACTGCTTTCGGGACTCGAAACAGGCAGAAAAAGATCTAGCAAAGGGTCAGAAAAGATGCGACAAAGATGCTATTTCTATATATAAGATGTTTGAGCATCGATTATCTCAAAAAGTATCTTATCGTCGCTCTAAAAGCGTGCGAAAGAGGTCGTTAATAACATAAGATTATCGATAAGATTATCAAAATTGCTTCGAAGTTAACTAACTTTCTTCTATCTAAACAATAGAGACAAAAGAAGTAAAAAAACAAATCAAAAAAGTCGAATGCAATAAGAAAAGAAGAAAAGAGAGAAATGCAATAAGCAATTGCTATACTAAATAATATAATAGACAATCAAGCATTAATCTCTTAATCTCTTTTATCTCTAATATTAGCTCTCTTGTCTTGCAAGACTCTATTATTGCTTTCGAAACTCGAAACAAGTAAAAAAAAATTTGACAAAAAGTCAAAAAAGATGCGACAAAGATATTATTTTTATATATAAGATATTTAAGTATCAATTATCTTAAAAAGCATTTTATTGTCGTTCTAAAAGCGTGCGAAAAAGATTGTTAATAACATAAAATTATTAATAAAGTTACCAAAATTGCTTCGAAATTAACTAACTCTCTTTAAGTTTTAAAACAACATTATCAAAATAAAGACAATAAAAACTAGTAACTTTAATAACAACGCAAAGCTTATAAAATTAAGTCAAAATTAATTTTAATATAGCGTAGATAAACATTAGACTTTTAACAATCTAAAAGCATAATTATAGCTTTTGGCATATTAGAATTGCGTGTCTTAATAATTGTATTGCAACAAAAAAATTAATTAGTATAATAATTATTGTATTTTAAAGAGCAAAGCTTTTAACGAAAAACGTCGATAATTCTTTTTTTATTAAAGATATCTTTGTCGATCTTAAATAAAGAGTTGATAGAGCGATTAAATGCTATAAGAAGTATTCTTTTCAAAAAGATAATCGCATAGTTAACATTGTTAATAGCGACAATTCTAAAAGTAACGTTCTTGCAAAAAAAAATTGTTTTAAAGATAAATTTGTTTATTCGCAAAAAATTTGCAAAAGCAAGACAAAAGACAACGTAAAAAGTAGCGCTTAATCGTGTAATTACGTCAAAGATAAATAAAACGTTTAATAAAACGTCTTATATAATAACTTTGCGCTTACGAAGAATATTGTCGCTTTAACAACGTTTAATATCGCGTATAACGCAAAGAAGAAACAAGCTACTAAAGATTATATAATCGAAATAGTCTCTATTAATGTAAACAAAACAAAAATTGCAAATATAATTTTTAATAATCTTTATCTTAATGCGATTAAAACTTAAACAGACAATTTAATTAATAAAACTTTAAATAATAACAAACAAAGTATTGCAATAAAGATAAAAACAATAGTATTATATATAGCTTTTAAAGATTGTTAAATATAGATCTTTTATAAAAGTAGCAAACTCTTATTATAAAAAAAAAGTTACATTTTAATTTAAAAACATTTTTGCATATTAAAAATCAAAAAAATCGCAAAACTCTAAACAATAAAATATGCTAATTGTAAATATTTATTAACAATAATTTTGTATTTATTTTGTAAAAATAGATTTGTAAAATTGTTTAATTTAGAGTTGATTTAAATCGACTCTATTAATATATTGTTAAAAACAAAAATTATAACAATATTTCGCAAGAAACTTATAAAGTTGTTACGAATAAATTCTTTATTAAGATTAACAACAACAACAACGTTATCGCTATAAATAATAATTTTATCGTCGCAAAAATAAGACAATCAAAGACGAAAAATATAGAGAATTGCTCTTATTTCGTAAATATTAATATAAAGAGTTTTGCTTTTAATACGAATAAAATAGCGTTTAAAAAAGACGTTAATAAATATATTGTCTTTATGCGATATTTAATAATTGTTTATACTCTAGAAACTAAATATATTTGTTTATATATAAGAGATTAATTAAGATACAACAAATTATAGAATTTTAATGTTGTTTTAGTACAATAAAAAATAATGCTATTAAGCTATGTTTCTTATTATAGAGACGATAATGCTATAATATCGCATATTTCTTGTTAAAGAAATATATAAAATGCTTAAAAAAACGCGTTTTAATACTATTATTTTAACACAAAAGAATAGAAAGTTTACTAGAATTTCTAAACTTTAATGCGAAAGCGTCTTTGTTTTTGTTGTTGCAAAAACGAAATTATAAACTCGTTGCAACTTAATAAAAGACAATTGTGTTTTTATTATTTTATTATTTATTTTAATGCTTAAAAACTTTATTTAATAATTTAATTGTTTTTTCTTTTTATTACTTTAAAATTCTAAAAAATCGCAAAATATATTTTATTCTTTTTAATAAAGAAAGATGTTAATAAAAAATAATAAAACAACAAAGAAATTGTTTAAATAATATAAAAAAATATGTTATTTAAAAAGATATATTAACATTTAATATAAAATCTTTGCAAATAGATTAAAAAAAAAAGAAACAATTTGTAGCTCAAAAAGCAAGAAATTTTTTATATAAAAAACGAAATTTTACTAAAAATCTAATAATTATTAATTAAATATTGTTATTGTTATATATTTAAAAACGTTAACAAGATTTTTTTTAATAAGTATTGTTTCTTGTTTTTGTACAATAAGAGTCGCAATAATATTGTCGATTGTAACGTATTTAAAAGCTTCTTAATCGCAAAATATATTATTATTAACAAAAATATTTTTAGAAAAGAAAAAATTATAAATACGTCTCTAGCTATTGTTGTATTTCGATATAAAATCTAATAATAAATATATATATAAATTAGATAATAAAGCAAATAATGTAGTTAAATAATCTATTTGCAATTACTTATTAACGTTAATAATAAATATATTAAAAACTTTGTTTGCAAAAATATAATTTGTATTTATGCGAAAAATATACAAATTAATATATTCGATTTTAGCGTTTCGCGTAATTATGTTTAAAAGAGTAGAAACAAAATATTTATTAAAATATATTTTTAGATATTTGTATTATCTCTCTACTAATAGAGATTTATTTAATAACAAATTAGATTTGTTTAACAATATTAAATTATATAAAAAATTCTTCGATACAAAAATTAACAAATTAGATATATTAGAAAATAAAGACAACAACAAAATTGTTAAATATTACGTCTTATTAAAACAACAATTAGAATTGTAAGTTTCTTAGCAGAATATATATATATACTTATATTTGCAATTGTTATTATTGCTATATTTGTTATATTTAATTTATTAATAACAAGTATTGTTTATAATAATAAATAATTTATTAAATACAAATATTAAAGCATTCTTTGCAAAGCTAACAAAAAAATATAATTTTCGCAAAAATATTAACAACAATAAAGACTTAAATTGCTTTTTAAAAATGTTTGTAAATTTTTATTTTATCTTAAAATAAAACAATATCTAATATAGAGAATTATTTTAACTTATTTAGATAACGCAAGTAATAAACTTTTAATAATATAATCTAATAAAAACAAAGATTTTGTAGCTTATTATATCTATTATACGCTAACGATAGAGAGTAATATCTTAATAAAGCTTTTATTTTATTATTAAATGCGAAACTAAACTAAAAATAATAAAGATATAAATATCGAAAGTACAAAGCAAATTTAGAAGACTTCTTGCATTAAGAGAGTTTGTCGCATTTATTGCAACAACAAAGAAAAAATTAACAATAAATTTTATAATATTTTTAACATTTAATTTGTTATAAAAGATGTTGTTTAAATAACAACGCAAAACATTAGAAAATATAATAACAAAACTATTAAATTTGAACAAAAAATTTATTGTAAAAACACTTATTAACGTTTTTAAATTAATAGAAGCTATAAAAGCAAATATATATATATTATTTATTATTATATTTTGCAATTAAAGTTTTTAAACAATAAAAAACTTTTTTGTTGTTATTATTTGTTTTTGTGCAATAATCTCTTTTGTTATTGTTTTAATTCTAAGATAAAAAACAACAATCTTGTTGTTTAAAACGATATTTTGTATATTGTTCTTAAATTATCTTTTTAAATTTCTAGACAATAATAATAATAAAAGACAAAAAAATTGTAAAAAACAAGAAAATCGTAAAGAAAAAAATAATAATCGACAACGATAAAAGACGTTTCTAGATATTTGTTGCGATAAAGTACTAAATTCTAATTCGAAACAAACATTTAATTATATTTTAGAAACAAGCTTTCTAATGCGAGATATGCAACGAATATTAGACATTTTCTTAGAGACGACAACATTAATAGTTTTTCTTTTACAAAATATTATATCGACAAAATGCGACAATTAAAAGAATAGAGTAAAAGATAAAGAAAATAACTATAAGACAATAATAGAAAGAAATAATTGCAAAGCAATAATAGAAAGAAACAACTACAAGACAATAATATAAAAGAAACAACTACAAAGACAATAATATGCGCGATAATTAAAAGAGTCGAATGCAATAAGAAGAAAAGAAAGAAGAAAAGTGCAATGAGCAATTGCCATACTAAATAGTATGGCAGACGGCCAAGCACTGACCCCTTAATCTCCCTCATCCTCGGCACTAGCCCCCCTGTCCTGCAGGGCTCTTTTAATCGAGCATTGTGTTTATAAGAGCTTGCAGCCCGATCTGCTCGAATTCGTGATGGCTATTGTCTATATGGACAACAAAACGCGTTTAGCTCTAATTCAAGCAGTCGATTCACCGATAGCTATGGGTATCCTGCTGAAAATCCACTGCCACCTCACTCTCTCTCTGTTCAACTTCTTATTAGATTTAGAATCTTCCTTATTGGAATTGTGCTTACCTACTTCAGCAGCAGCAACAACTATTCTAGCAGCTTCTGTTATACGGACGATACTTAGGTTCTCGATTTCAGGGATCAATCCCGATACAAGTTAACTGCGGTCAGCTATACTGAATTCACGATCTACCAAAGCCACCAGCTGCCGCTGGACCTGTAACCCCTGAAGATAACAAAAATCTGTTCATTGGGCAGCAACCTCGCGTCAAAACTATGGCATAGGTGAGTATTGTCCCTGTCAGAACCAAGAGTACAGAAACCTGCCCCAGTCCCACCCCTTTCTGTCGTAGTGTGAGCGTCGCTTCACGCTCGCACACCGCTGGTAAGAATCGCGTGAGCCTGAGTAATTTTGGGTGCTATAAGACATATTTCCAGATTCAGAATAGATCAAACATAACAACACTGTAATTATTCTTGACTTTGAGATAGTAATAGTGTCCAACACAATTAAAGCCAAGTTGATTAAGTTACATAAAGATAAGAATAACATTTAATTATCTTAGCAGCGCAATATTTGGACTATTTATTTCGCTTACAACATGGAACAGAGACAATCTAAACATAATCGATCGACAAATTTCGTAATCATAGAAGACGACACTACCTTGTTATATCAAACTTCCAAAAGTCTAGCTCAAACGTCGGAAAAGCACTATTCTATCACAAAGAAGCGTGCTGCTCTGACTGGCATTATATCCGAGATGTTGCTCGCTCAGAATGCGGGGATTACTTGTTCTTCCAAGTTTTTATGCACTCTACACGAACCATTAATTCAAAGATCGAACACAAAGTATTCCAAGTCTGTTACTGGAGCTCAAACATTATGTTCCTCCACTGCTCTATTGAAACGGTTAGAGGACCAACCTACTTGTTCATACACACTAAATTCAGAACGCCCTTCATGTGTTTTTGAATGTACACCAGACTTGCTTGTTCCAGACGAGAAGTATTCTCTCGATTATAAATACCGAACACTTTTCTCGAAAGCCAAACAAGTGACTCCATCACATATTGTTGGCCAAGAAAGTCTAGCAGGTTCAGAGTCGATTGTTATCTCAACACTTCACAATCAACACTTCACACAGCTTATCCCTCACTTAAGGTCGCCTCCAGATTCATCTTACTTCCCTTATCAATCTCACTGGATCTTACCATCCTCTGGAAATCTATCTTCTTACGATAAACCTCCACCAGACTCCGATATCGCTTAGCTTTGGGAAGAGGTTAGAAGCAAGGTCACTAAGATAATCGTGTCCAATCCATCGCTTGGGATCCCTAGCGAGTCTTCGAGACAACCCGACATAATCTCGACTAAGGGTAAAATCAAAACATTGTCATCATGGGCTTTGGACAACAAGGATCCCAATGAGTACTTGGGGCTGAACTCGAACAATCATAATTCCTGTGTCTCAAATATGCCGGACGAGGAGCTCGACTTCAGTCCGGATAATTGCGTTTTCGATCGAACTTTCATCACAAATATGGCCTCGAGATGTCTTCATAATTTTACCAAGACGCAAATCTCTTCGGATAGCACACAACAAGACAGTCCCGACGTTGCAGTCCAAGCAGCATTCCTGAATAATATGACCTTCACCTCTACTTCAAGTCGCTTAGAAGAATTTGATAAGCGTATCTTCTGCTTGGACCTTCGCTCTACTCTCCACAACAAGGGATGGCCAGAAGTTTCCCTTGTGCCGATTCATCCCACTCTCATGAGGGAGCAAGAATATGGCCCCAGTTTCCTTTATTTGCATTTCTCCCTCAATCAAGCTTCCAACACTATTCTAGCGAAGTGGAAGTTGGATGCTCAAGAAGAAATCACGAACCAACTTCGACTCTCTCGTGATATTAACGAGAGCATCGAAAAGAAACGCAATGTGGTGTCGAGCCTGAGACACTTTTGCTATCTCGTAAAAGGCTCCAAACTTTGTATCTGGGAGATGAAGGTTCAGATCAAGCCTCAGAAAATTCCCAGTTCTACCACAGCAAAGAGTTCCATTTACTTCAAGAGTTCAAAGGATGAAAAAATACCATCGTCCTCCTCCACGATTTCCTCGGCCCCTAGGCTATTTGAAGGAGAACCTAAACGTTCCGGCCAATTAGAGCTCTTCCGTCTTCCTTGCGACTTGGCCTGCGAAAGCCGTGACTTTGGAGCTTCGACCTTTATCACAGAACTGATATGCGACGATTCTGTGAAGTTAATCGGGCCATTACGAAGTGGGGTCAAGTCAAGCATGGAGCAGAATATGTGCAGAGTATTTGTCGTCTAGGCAATCGAAGGTCGTACATTGGTTGGGTCATGAGTGGGCCTGAGATGCAACTATGTTGGAAGGATATTGTGTTTGGTCAACACGACAATGTGCTCGTGGGAGATGAAGTACTAGCCTAGTAGGGCTCTTCCAACATTAAGACGCGAATCGACAGCCAGAGAACAGGATAGAGAAATGCATGTATTTAGAGTCTGTTTTGTAGCAAGAAGAAATGATATGCGTCAGGTCCCCTCAGCCATGCATTCTCGTAATTCTATCGAGCGTTTCGTTCTTTGCCGCATCCTTGTGAGCTTCCTTACTCTTAAGATCGAGCACTCTACACAGAAAGCTTTGATTGTAGTCTAGATCTACTAAGCTGACTCGCACGCGCCAGAGATATTGGCGAGAACAAATCTCATGCTATAGCATAAATTCAGAAGATAGATCTCGAGGTCGATTTCGCGGCGCCGGTCGGGTACGAGGAGCCCAAGCGCGTGAGACGAGTACCCCGCAAGGTGGACTAGGGAGTATGGGTGGAGGGATGCTGCATAATGCGAGGACGATGGCGCAGGCGATCAATTACGCCGCCATCGCGCCGGCGTCGACGACTGCTGCCAAGGTCGTGTCCTCGAATTTCCTCACTGGTCGGCAGAGGCTTAAGAGAGGCAAGGCGCCAACGCCCAAGGCTTCTACGCCTGTTGCTAGGGCCTACAAGCACCCCTAGTGTCGGCCCAAGATGGGGGATCACTTTTACACCTGCGTACCTTAAGCCTTCGTTTTGATATTTATATAAGCGGCCCCGTTCCTACCTAGAGTCGATGGAGCGCATTTCAACGACCCTGCGGTCACTTGATGGCGAGCATTGTGGCGGAAAGTCATTGAGCTTCTAAGTTTCTCAACGTGCTGCCTCTATTCCCAGAATTTCTTCCCTCCCCCCTGATTTGTTTATACTTTACTGTTGGATTGCAATGTCACCTCCGAACCAATTTGATTTGCTGCCAACCCGAATGCTTTTCATCACGTTGCTCTCGGGGCTGCATATAGTCGACAGCCCTCCGATGTCCGGATATTGCAGGGTTCCCCCGGAAGCAGCGGTCGCGTCAACGGCTAGGCTTCCTATATTGCTGTCCGAATCCTTGCCCCTAAACGCCCTCTGTCTGATATCACCCCATTTTCTAAGAACGGAGGTGCTCCTATAATGTGAATGGCGACGGCGAATGGCGGCGGTGGGAGATCAGAACCTAAACCAGGGCAGCGTCAACCAAAAAGTCCGCCCCCTGCAACCCCTCGACCCTACGATTTCACACGTTTACCTTCGCCGAATCCTATGCCATCGCAGCCCGCGTGTCGGTTTGACCGCTTCCGAAGCCGTCGTCCTCCTCCTCCTCCTCCTTCCCCCCTCTCCCATCTTGCGCCGCTAGAAGACCTTGAACCGGAAACCCTTTCCGACGATGACACCAATCCAAACAATGGATTCAGGAACATCTCCGAGTACGAGGCTTCCGACGAAGGGCCCTCAGCAATCTCAGCCAGTGGACCCACCTACATGACGAGCAAAGCGTGGGTGGTGTGGCAGCAAATTGGGGTGGTGGGTGCATAGTGGTAACCTTTCTTGAAGGGTCAAGCTCTGTTCACCTTCATACTTTGGCACCACTAGAGTGTGCCAAGAGACTAGATTTGTTCAATCATGTGCAATCATCAGACCGGGCATTCACGAGCCTACACACAGGGTCAACACATTGTACGACAGTGTGCTTCAGCTGTTTTCAGGGGGTATGTCTATCTACTAACGTTTTGTATGTACTGTTTGTGATGAAGGAAAAGTATTAAGGCGTTGTGACCGAGTGGTTAAGGTGCTACGTTTAGGTTCTTTCTTATATTATGAGAAACCCCGTAGTTCGAAAGAGCGAGGGTTCGAATCCCTCCGACGTCAATATTATGATTTTGCTATTCCTGACTCTCTCTGGGCATGTATGTTTACATGTAGGTGGTATATGACTGGAGATAAATGGCTGGAGCAAGCATTGCTGAACGATACATAATAGTTCTAGGATGTTACTATCCGGGGCTTTTCATTCGTTTTTCTGTCCTACTCTCTAAGGAAAATCTCATTTCTAAGACACGCTCGAACCATGGTCTTACAAGGCTCTCCTAAGACTACACCTTGCCATCACGGGATAAGGAAGGAATTTTGCCGTTCCCAGCACATCTCAAGACTGCAGACGACCAATCTTCACATGCTCCACTTTTTCGGCACACGGCTATAGATTCCTAGCTGCCGCTCCCGCGTTCGCCGATGATTACCCGGCGTCCATTATCACGACCAGAGTCTTGTCGCGATCATCTTTCGATCATGAGTCAACTGTTGCCACAATCTTGTGGGGTTGGTCAAAGCTGCAGTTCAGACAAGAGTCCTACCTGGCATCTGCTCGAAGCTAGTGCACTGCTCAAATACGCAAGCGTCCTTCGAAGTCTCGGCTCGAGGCGAGAAAGAGCTTGTGTTGTGGCCAGAATTTGGTGAGTCTTAGCCCACCCCTGTTTAGTGGCAATTCGTGCCCGCCTTTTCTTTCTGTTCAGCTTGTCAGTTGCAATTTGAATGTCAAATGGCATTGCATTTCCCAGATTGTTCTTTGCCATGGGACGCTGGTTGGGCGTTGCCCGCCTTCTCGCATAGTGTGGTCGATATTGCTTGAGACTATGTCACTCACGTTCTTGATGAATTTCGAAGTTTACGGTTCTGGAATTTGATGAGTCATGGGTCATCGTACGAAAGCGCAGTGGGGAGCTATAAGTGTACTGTACAGAAATTTGCCGCCCGTTTTGGATGCGGTGGTGTCCTGATCAAACAGTGCTGTCGCGTTCCATCTGGAAATCATCTCTTACACTCCTTGTTCGGAAGCCTCACTATTGGATACTCTTGCTGGTGGGAAGGACCATCGAACAATTCAGCTTCTTAGCGATAGATATCTACTGATAGGCGAGTCCCTGCCCATTGTACCGGGACGCCTTGCATCTTATAATCAAGTGGTTGTATCTCTATTTATCACAGTTTCTTTTTCACAAAGGGGGCTGTACCAAGTTTAAGCGGAAAGCGGACCAGATTTGGAACCAAACTTTGTCTTCTTTCGTTGAGAGACCGGCAAGAGTATTGCTATCATCGATCATGAAGCTAACCCACTCTTCCTGTAGTGACTAAAGCTCAGTTCTGATCTCTGCACCGGAACCTTCGCTCTCAGAGTGCTACTGCGTAATCGTCATGACTGATTCACGCAAGCCGGCGAATGGTGGGAACCACACCGATGCCGTCCGTGAGGGACAGGGCTTCCAGAATGGACGCGATGAATTATTCGGCAGCATCGGCCAACTGGTAGAGAATCTCAAATTGGACAACTCGGACGGGAAGAACGATGACGTTGGGAAAAACGAAAAATCCAAGGAAAAGCTCGAAGAGCTCGATTGGGGCAATGAAAAGGTTTTGGAAGTAATCGAGAGTTTGTGCATGAATTGCCACGAAAATGTAGGTTACCCATGACTGGGACTGGGAATGAACCGCAGAGTGGCGACTAATCTTCTGTAAATAGGGTGAAACTCGGATGCTCCTCACCAAGATACCCTCCTTCCGCGAAATCGTCATCATGTCTTTCTCATGCGGTCATTGCGGCCATACGGATTCATCGTTGCAGAACGCTGGACAGATTCAGCAGAAAGGATCGAAGCATTCTTTTACCCTCCATCATCCCGACGACATGGAGCGCAACGTCATCAAGGACGTGCACGGCATCTTTCGCATCGAGGAGCTGGATATCGAAATGCCGGCAGGAGTAGGCCAGGTCACGAACCTTGAGGGTCTACTAAGCAAAACACTCAAGGATCTTGAATCTGGACAGAAAGCGAGGAAGGCCAATGAACCGGAAGTGTACGAAAAGATCGATGCTTTGGTTCAGCGTCTCATTGCAATGATGATCGGTCGAGGAATGCCCTTCACCGTCACTCTGGATGATCCATCCGGCAATTCTTGGATCGAGCCTTCTCCGCAAGATCTGGAGACCAAAGGCAAATACTCGCGCGTGCAGTATCCACGTACGACCGAACAGAACGCTTCTCTCGGGCTTGGTCAAACGGCTGGAGAATCAACGATTGATAATGGCCCCAAGATTGAAGAGTTGCTCCAAAAACTCCAGACGGATGATGGTGACCCCATGGCGAACGTGGACATCTTGAGAGACGCCTTCAATTGCATGCAAGTTCCCTGTCCCGGATGTGCACATCCGACGTCTTTGAATATGCAGTCTGTCAATGTACCCTTTTTCAAAGAGACCCTCTTGTCCGCTTTGAATTGCGAGAATTGCGGCTATCGTAACAACGATGTCAAGACCGGAGGCGAAGTACCAGAATTTGGAAAGCGGATCACGCTCCATGTTAAGGATCCCGAGGACCTCCGCCGTGATCTCCTCAAATCCGAGTCCTGCGCGATGTACGTACCTGAATGCAAGGTCCATATCGAGACTGGGACAATGGGTGGACGATTCACGACAGTAGAGGGGATCTTGACGCAGATGCGCGACGATCTTAAGCAGGATATCTACCATGCTGATGACCCCAAGGAAAAGACGGGCGACTCGGTGTCGAAGGAGGTACGTGCACAGTGGGAGTCGTTCTTCGTACAGCTCGACAAAGCTATCGCTGGCGAGATCCCATTCACCGTCATCATGACTGATCCACTGGACAAGAGCTACATCCAGAGCTTGTGTGCCCCCGAGCCCGATCCAAAGTTGACAGAGGAGCAGTACGAGCGGACTGCAGAGGAGATGGAAGATCTGGGATTGGCAGACATGAAGACCAAGCTTGGCAAGGATGGGGAATACGAGCAGGAAATGCCAGAAAAGGGACAGCAGGACGACGACACGGCCAGCACCGAGGAAACCGAAGCCGAAAAAGCCGAAATGGCAGAGAAGGCTGCGTGGTTCAAGAGCTTGATTCCCCAGTTTAATCTAACCCCCTTCTCCGGCGACGACTCGGAGGAAGAGCTATGACCAACAGAGCCGCCTGGGTATGGGGGTCTTGGCGGAACATGGGAGGCATCAATCATTTCGGCGCGGCATGGCATGCCTTAGCGACATGATACCCAGTGTTACGATCATGATTTCGGCATGATTTCGTTTGTTGGCTGTAGAAGCCCAGCACAAGCAATTCAAGGCTTGTAAGTAATTCATAGACGGCATTCATTGAAGCATATAATCATCTACATGCCCGTGCCTTTCCATCAGCTAGCCTCACAAAGGAGCAGCACTGCGCGCAGATCTGTGCAAATCTCTTGTAAACGGATCTTAAAGAGACGAACAGGCTTGCCATCATCTCTTGTCATCCTCCCCCGCGCCCTTTACGCAGCCAACGGATTCGCATGCACCGTCACCTGCTCAATCACCACCCCCTCCCTCATCCTCCCTTTCCCATCCACCTCCCTCGCCTCCAACCCGTCCAACGTCTTCATCCCGCCAATCACCCGCCCAAACACCGTATTCCTCCCATCCAAATGCGGCGCCGGCGCATAACAGATAAAGAACTGGCTCCCATTCGTCTTCGGCCCTTTATTGGCCATACTGACGATCCCACGCGCGTTGTGCCGCAGCGAAGGGCGGATCTCGTCTTCGAAGTCGGTGCCCCAGATGGAGGTGCTGGTTTTGGGGGAGGCGGAGGCGGGGGAGCCGGTTTGGATCATGAAGGTGGGGATGGAGCGGTGGAAGGGGGAGGAGGTGTAGAAGTTGGAGGCGCAGAGGGCGAGGAAGTTCTGGGGGGGTGGGGAGTGGTTAGTGGGCGATTGATGAGAGAGGAGGGAGTGGAAGGGAGGAGGGGGGAGGGGCGGGGTGGAGGTTTACTTCGGCGGTTTTGGGGACGCTGTCGCAGAAGATCTCGATTTTGAGGTCACCGATGGAGGTATGGAGGGTGACGGACATGGCAGGAGAGCGTTGCCATCATCGGTGGCGGCACATAACGCATTCGATGGCAATGGACGGTAATCAACGTTTTCGACGTTCTCGTTGCTTACCGCTTAGCCTTAGCAGCGATGGTGGTCCGAGCGCCGTCTTAAGCTTCTTCTAGGCCACTTCCCCGGCCGCCTTGCGCTACCATCGTCACCGATCCCCAACGTCCTCCTAGCAACCTTGAGCATTACACAAGTTACTAAGTCTTCATTCCTTACATCCTCCTCAACCATCAAGCTCCCGCGATCTCGATCCTAGTGTTGGAACAAACACACGGCCGTGCAGCCTCACTAACCGGAGGATTCAGTGAAACAAGTTGTGTTGGAGCTGCAAACGAATTGCCGTATAAGCTTGTTCCGCTGTATCTTATACGTATCGTCAGCGTGGATGCGCTTCCCTCGTGCGTCTTCGGAAGCATGTGGTGGGGCGGCTAAGCCCAGCCTCGAGCCTCAATGACCGCCTTCGTTCGTGTTTGCGGCCCTCCGAATGGAGCCTATTTGGTCGGCTATCCAGGCATATCGGCGACGTTGGTAAGTAGGGTAGATGCGGGAGCAGGATCGTTGAGTGCTCCTAGAGGAGTTGAAGGCTTACTGACGCTCCGTACCTATAGCCCAGGATAGAAGGCAAGGTCGAAATAAGGCCCAAAGATGGCATTTCCGCGCCAGTCTCCATATCACTCGTCACGATCATGCTGCAACGGCGCGAAACGATACACCCTTCTGCCGACTCAGTTACGAAGAAGCACCTTGCGGCGCCAAGGAAAGAGCTCACGGACATAGTAGGGAAGGAGATGCTGCTGTTTCGCTGTCCGGCCGGCAAGGAGTACGAGAACGTCTACTCGATGGATCTGCCTTTCGTGCTGTTCATACCGTTTGGAAGAGGGGGCGAGGAGACAGCGCGGAGGGTGCCACCTGCCAGTCTACAGCTAGCAAGCCGGACGGCAGAAACCTACTACGAAATGGTGGTGATGGTTCAGCAGAGTCAGTCAGAGCAGAAGAAATACGCTTTTCCAGTGCCGATATCGAGATACGACACGCTATCTACGTTCGGGATGTACAACCGACCTGAATCAGCCGAGCGAATCTCGGATCATCTCGTCACGCTGGGAATATCGTTACCACGGTGGTCATACGGACCGTTGGATCCGGTCAGCGTCTACATAAAACTTTCGCCGAACCCAGACTGGATGAGCAAGGCGAAGAAAGTAACGATACAGAAAATCACGATAGGCATCGATGAAGAGATCATCTACAACCACGAAGGGGACGAGCCGCAGCGTAAGGTCAAAACACTAACGAAGCAAACCCAGACAGTGGGCGTGCGCATGCCAGAAGCAGGATACTTTACGAATTTAGGACTCATCTTCCCAGCGAAAGATGTACGCGACCACGACGGTGTTATACCCCGGGGCAAGCAGGCTTTCCCCACGTACTCGGTCAGCGGTTTCACAACAACAGGCAGCTTGTACAAGATCGAGTACTACCTGACCGTCAAGGTACCCATTCATCCCCCCCCCCTCTTCTTTCTCCCAAGCACACAACTCATCTCATTTGTGTGTAGGCGCACATGAACTCAGCGCGCGACATCCTCCTCCGCCAACCCATCGTCGTCTGCCCCCTCGACCACGCCGGCTGCAAGGAGGAAATGGAGTCCATCGAACAAGCCGCCAAAGACGCGGCGAGCGTAAGGCCGGATAACCCGATGTTACCGGCGCCCACGATTGTGAAGATGAATGATTATAACGCGCTGCATGCGCTGGGCATGACGATGGTGGGGTCGACGAGGAAGCCGCATATTGAGTAGGCACGAGCAATGACTCACTCTCATTAAGTAAACATACGAGGAGCTCTAATACAAAGGGGCCGAGACTGGGCTCTGCTTTGGGCATGTGTCGAACGAGTATTTCGACAAGCGGTGGTTCACTCTTACTGTACATTCTTGCATCTTGGCGATGGGCAGGGCGTTTTATGGGCTACCTTATGACGGTTATGGGGGATGGGGACATGCAGCGCTTATCTCGCGCTCTGATGCACTACGGATGGGTCTATATTGAGGGATCCGATGTCCCCTGCACATACTCAATAACTCCTTACGGTCTTTTGACTCCGGTTTCACTTTCGCGGGCTGGTCGTGGAGCAGAGTCTGCCAGCTTAGACTCGTAAGTTCTCTTTCAGAAAGAACCCCTCAGCCAGAATCCGTCACCCAGCACCCCCCCTCACAGCGAACCTCCCACTCTCCCATCATCCAAGTCCCTCAATCCCCCTCTTCCTCTCCTCTCTATTCCCTTATTCAATTCTCTCTCTTCCCCTCTCTCTTCCCTTCTTTTCTCCTTATCGACTACCCACTAATCTCTTTCTTCGCTTCTCCCTCTCTTCTCTCTCTTCTCTCTTCTCTCTTTTCTCTTCTCTCTTCTCTCTTCTCTCTTCTCTCTTTTCTCTTCTCTCTTCTCTCGTCTCTCTT
>JAABUS010004726.1_pt1 | contig 19100 bp, 14 predicted proteins | sample 5560161 | NCBI WGS metagenome assembly JAABUS01 (sample SAMN10711885, study PRJNA513376) | rock metagenome | isolation source: Antarctica rocks | place: Antarctica: Victoria Land, Trio Nunatak nord | collected 2016-01-04 | reverse complement strand
GCTCGCCGGCCAGCGCCAGGCGGAAGTCGACCTGTGCCGTCGCAGCGCGGGCCATGAGGTCCTTGAAGACCACCTTGTCCATGCACGCCGCGCTGGCGAGCACGCCCGACCCCACGTAGGGCACCGAAAGCAGCTCGAGCAGTCCCTGCACGGTGCCGTCCTCACCGAAGGGCCCGTGGAGCGCGGGGAAGACGACGTCGCAGCCCAGCAGTCCGCGCCCGGCGCGCAGCGCGATCTCCTCCCCCTCCTCGCACCACCACGTCCCGTCGCGTGCGAGATCGACGGCCACGATCTCGTGCCCAGCGGTGGCCAGGCCGTCGCGCACGCAGGCGGCGGAGCTCAGCGAGACGTCATGCTCGGAGGAGCGCCCCCCGGCGAGGACGGCGACCCTCACGGCCCCGTCGTCCCGGTGGTGCCCGACCCGCCGCCGCCGGGCACGATCTCTGAGTCGTCGAACGTCCCCACGGTGATCGTCACCGTCGCGCCGCGCTTGACATCACCCGAGGCGGGCGACTGCGCGAGCACCTGCCCATCCTTGTCGGGATCCTTCGTCGCGCGCTCGCGCCGGCGGATCTCGAACCCGCGGCCGGAGAGCGCGCTCTCGGCCTCCGACTCGCTGCGCCCGGTCACGTCGGGCACCGTGGCCGTGTCGGGCTCGGCCGCCACGGTGATCGTCACCGTCGAGCGTTGCTCCCCCTGCCGGCCGCCCGACGGGTCCTGCGCCACGACGGTGCCGGGCTCGACGTCGTCGCGCTCCGCCTCGATCACCTTGACCTCGAAGCCCGCGTCGCGGAGGGCCGCGCTCGCGGCGTCACGGCCCTGACGCAGCACGTCGGGCACCTCCGTCGACTCTGGGCCGCTGGAGATCGTGAGCGTCACCTTCTCGCCGCGCTCGAGGCGCTGGCCGCCGTCCGGGGACGTCTTGATCACGCGATCCTTCGCGACCGCGGAGCTCCGCTGCTCGGTCTCCTCGACGTCGTAGCCGAGCTCCGTCAGCGCTTTGCGCGCCTCCCGGCGGCCCTTGCCCACGAGCTCGGGGACGATCGCCTCACCGGGCCCGGTCGAGACCGTCAGCGTGATTCTCGCGCCCTCGTCGACCTTCGTGTTCTGCCGCGGGTTCTGCCCGATGACCGTCCCCGCCTCCTGCCGGTCGGCCTTGGGCACCGTGTCGGTGTCGAAGCCGCGGTTGCGGAGGGTCACCTCGGCCTCGGCCTGCGGCGCCCCGATCACCTCCGGGACCCTGACCTGCTTGCCCGAGAGCAGCAGGAGGCCGCCGACGACCACCGCGGCCACGACGAGCCCGGCGAGCAGCGGGATCCACCAGCGGCGGCGCTCCCGCTCCTCCGCCGGCGCGAGCGGCTGCGGGGGATAGGCGTAGGACTCGGAGATCGGCCCGACCGGCTGCTCGACCTGCGTCGGCGAGTCGGGCCCGATCACGGGCGGCAGAACGCCGTTGGCCACCGCGGTCGCTCCGGTCGTCGCGGCGCTGACGCCGACCGGGCGGCCCGCAGCCTCGAGCGCGGCGGCGAACTCGTCGGCGTCGGCGAAGCGCCGCGCGGGCTCCTTCTCGAGCGCGCGCAGCACGACGCGCTCGAGCTCCGGAGTCACCGCCGGATTGAGGACGGATGGGCGCGGCGGCGTCTCGGAGACCTGCTTGAGCGCGATCGCCACCGCGGAGTCGCCCTCGAAGGGCACCCTCCCGGTCAGCAGCTCGAAGAGCAGTATCCCGATGGAGTACAGGTCCGACTGCGCGGAGACCGGCAGGCCCTGCGCCTGCTCGGGCGAGAGGTACTGCGCGGTGCCCATGATCGAGCCCGTCTGGGTCATGTCCGAGGCGCCCGCCCGCGCGATCCCGAAGTCGGTGACCTTCGCGCGGTCCTCCGCGTCGACGATGACGTTGTGCGGCTTGAAGTCGCGGTGGATGATCCCGCGCTTGTGAGCGAAGCGCGCCGCGCGCAGGATCTGGGTCGTGAGCTCGATCGCGCGCGCCGGCGGCAGCGGGCCCTCCTCCGTGACGACGGTCTTCAGCGTCCGCCCGTCGACGAACTCCATCGCGATGTACGCCGTCTCATCGTGCTCGCCGCGGTCGTAGACCGACACGACGTTCTGGTGCTGCAGGCCGGCGGCGCTCGACGCCTCACGGCGGAAGCGCTCGAGGAACTCCTCGTCCTCGGCGAAGCGGTCGTAGAGCAGCTTGAGCGCGACCTCGCGCCCGAGCTGCAGATCCTCGGCGCAGTAGACCTCGGCCATCCCTCCGGCGCCGACGCGGTGCTTGACCGCGTAGCGCCCGTCGACGATCGTCCCGCTCTCCAGCCGCCCAATCATCCCCGGCCCTTCGACAACAGCATTTTCATGACGTCCCGCGCGATGGGCGCGGCGATCTCGCCGCCGAAGCCCGGCACGTCCTGCACGTTGACCGCGATCGCGATCCGCGGATCGCGGCTCGGGGCGAACGCGATGAACCACACGTCGTTGATCGACTTGCCGAGCTGCGTCTCCGCGGTCCCGGTCTTGCCCGCGACCTGGACACCGGGGATCTTCGCCTGGGTGCCCGTGCCGCGTTCGACGACGGCCTCCATCATCGTGCGCACCTGCGCCGCGGAGTCCTTGGACATGACCTCGCTCTGGACCTCGGGCTCGATCTTCTCCGTGGTGCGCCCCTCGCGGTCGAGGATGCGGTCGGTGAAGTGCGGCTTCATCAGCGTCCCGCCGTTGGCGACCGTGGCGGCGACCTGCGCCATCTGCATCGTCGTGACGCTCAGCTTGTCCTGGCCGATCCCCATGCGCCCGACATCGACGAAGCGGCTCGTGGCCGGCAGCAGGCGCCCGTTGCGGTACTCGCCCGAGGCGCTCATCGCGGCGGCCGGGTAGTCGAGCGCGGGCTTCTGCTCGAAGCCGAAGCGGCGCATGTACCGGCGCATCGTCTTCTGGCCGAGGGCCACGGCGACCTGCGCCCAGGCCGTGTTGATCGACTTGGCCATCGCGGTGACGAGGTCGACTTGGCCGAAGCTCTCGTTGAAGTCGTTGGTCAGCGGGACGCCGGAGATCGGGCGGTCGTTCGTCCCGTCGACGGTCGAGTCGACGCGGTACTTGCCCGAGTCGATCGCTGCCGTGGCGGTGACGACCTTCATCGTCGAGCCCGGTGCCTCGCCGAACTGCAGCGCGCGGTTGACGAGCGGCTTGCGCGCCTCGTCGCGGTTCAGCCGCCCGAGTGTCTTGGAGTCGCGGACCGCTCCCGGGTCGTAGCCCGGAGTGGAGACCATGACCTTGACCGCGCCGGTCCGCGGATCCAGCGCCACCGCCGAGCCGCTCTTGCCTGCGCGTGCGATGAGCTCGGTCGCCCTGCGCTGCGCGCCCGGATCGAGCGTCGTCAGCACGTCCTCGCCCTCCCGCCGCACGCCGGTGAGCTGGTCGAAGATCGTCGTCAGCCCGTTCTTGCCGCCCGAGAGCGGCTCGTTGCGAAATGCCTCCAGGGCGGTCTGCCCGAGCGACGCACGCGAGTAGCCGACCGGGTGGCCGAAGAGCTCGCCCTGCGGGTAGCGTCGCGAGTAGATGCCCTCGGCGTCACGGACGGAGCCCGCGATTACGCCGCCGGCGGCGTCGCGGATGACCCCGCGGCGGATCTTCAGCCCGCGCAGCAGCTCACGCCGGTTCTGGTCGGTCTTCTGCGTGTTGAGCTCGTCGGCCTTGACGACCGTCCACCACGACGTCGCACCGGCCAGCCCGGCGAAGAGCACCATGACGACGAGGAACAGGCGGGTGATCGGCTGGTTCACGCCTCCCTCCGGGCCCGGTCGGAGACGAGCAGCAGCAGGGCCAGCAGGATGAAGTTCGCCATGATCGACGAGCCGCCGTAGGAGACGAACGGCAGGGTGACGCCGGTGAGCGGGATGAGCTTCGTGACCCCGCCGACGATCACGAAGACCTGAAGCGCGAAGACGCTGGTCAGCCCCGCGGCCAGCAGCTTGGAGAACGAGTCGCGCGCGAGCATCGCCACCTTGAAGCCGCGCTGGACGACGAGCAGGTAGACGAGCAGCAGCGCCGCTCCGCCGGCCAACCCGAGCTCGTTGACGATCACGGCGTAGATGAAGTCGGTCTGCGGCGCAGGCAGCAGCGTGCCGCCGCCCTGCAGGTCGAGCACGGACTGGCCGAAGCCCTGCCCGAGCACGCCGCCGTCAGCCTGCGCGAAGAGCGACTGGGCGAGCTGGTAGCTGCCGCCGGCGCGGTCCGGGTTGAAGAGCTCGGGGTCGAACGGGTCGCGCCAGGCCGCCACGCGGCTCTCGATCGTGGGGCGCACCTGGTAGAGCACGTAGGCGCCCGAGGCGAACAGGCCGAGCCCGACGACGGGGAAGGAGAGCCGGCTCGTCGCGACGTAGAGGATTGCCAGGAAGCCACCGTAGAACATCACCGACGACCCCAGATCCTGGATCACGAACAGCAGCGCCATCGCCGCGCCCCAGATCGCCAGGACCGGCCCGAAGTGCTTCAGGGGAGGCAGCGTGACGAACAGGAAGCGCCGAGCACCGAGCACGAGCACCTGACGAGTGTCGCGCAGGTAGCTTGCGAGGAAGATGACGATCGCGATCTTCGCGAACTCCGCGGGCTGCACGGAGAGCGGGCCGAGCCTGATCGACAGGTAGGCGCCGTTCGTCGGCGGAAACGCCCGCGGCAGCACGAGCAGCACGATCCCGCCGAGCGCGATGAGGTAGCGGTAGCGCTCGAGCACCCGGTAGTCGGTGAGCCCGATGATCGTGGCGGCGAACAGCCCGAGCCCGATGACGAACCACTGGGCCTGCTGGCGGGCCAGGTCGTCGTCGATCCGGTAGATCATCACCAGGCCGAAGCACGCGAGCACCGCCACGAGCGGGAACAGGTAGGGGTCGGCGTGCTTCAGGCGGACGCGGATGACGAGGTGGGCCGCGAAGCAGAGCCCGAGGAAGATCGCGCCGTAGGTCAGGGACACGTCGCGCAGGTCGTCCTGGCCGCCGACGCCCTTCAGCGACTCCTGCGAGAGGAAGATCGCGAGGAAGCCCGCCGTGACCAGCAGGCTCGCCGGGATCAGCGCGAAGAGCTCGCGGGTGCGCGCGCTCACGGCGTGGCTCCCTGTCCCTGAAGGCGGCCGAGCTCGATCTGGCGCACGAGGTCCTCGCTGTCCTCCCGGGAGCGCAGCTCGTGGGAGGCGATCGTCTTGCGCACGGGGGAGCCCAGCTGCCGCGTGGCGACGCCGGAGACGAAGTTCGGCGTGTAGAGCTCGACGCCGGCCGGGAGGTCGTAGGGAAGGCCGCGGTAGAGGGTGACGAAGCCCTCGTCGTTCGTGGCGACGAAGTAGACGCTCTGACTGGCGATGAACGCGGCGAGGAGCACGGGCAGCCCGAACACCGCGAAGAAGCCGAGCGTGCGGACGACGCTCGCCAGCCGGGAGCGGTCCTTCTTCGCCTTCTTGGTGGCGGCCGGCAGCGGCACGCGCCGCGAGACGGTGTCGTCCCCGCGCGGGTCGGAGGGACGGCCCGCCGGATGCTCGCGCGGCTTGGGCGCGGCGGCCTGCTCGGCGAGCGCGGCGCGGACCTCGGAGGTGGTCAGCCCGCCGCCGGCCATCGTCTCCTCCGAGGAGCGGCCGCCCGTCCCGACGTCGACCTCCTCGACGCGGAAGAGGACGACGGTGATGTTGTCGCGACCACCCGCCGTGTTCGCCGCCTCCACGAGCGCGCGGCCCGCCTCGCGCAGGCTCTCCGCGCGGCTGACGATCTCACCGACGGCCGCCTCGGGCTTGACCATGTCGGTCAGCCCGTCGGAGCAGATGAGGTAGACGTCGCCGTGCTTCGCGGCCCACGTGAAGTGGTCGGCCAGGACGTGCGCCTCGGCCCCCAGCGCGCGGGTGACGATCGAGCGCTGCGGATGGTCCTCGGCCTCCTCGGGCGTGATGCGGCCGTCGCGCACGAGGTCCTCCACGAGCGAGTGGTCGCGCGTAAGGCGCTCGAGATGCCCGCCGCGCAGGCAGTACAGGCGCGAGTCCCCGACGTGGGCGATGGCAAGCTCCTCGTGCCCGAGCCACGCCGTGGTCATCGTCGTGCCCATCCCCGCGCGGTCGGCGTCGAGGCGGGAGCTGTCGTGGATGCGCGCGTTGGCCTCCACGGTGAGCGCGGCGAGGCGCTCCTCCGCGGGAGCCGGGCCGTCGGGCAGGCCCTGCTCGAGGACGTCGATGGCGATCTGGGAGGCGACCTCGCCCGCGGGGGCGCCGCCCATGCCGTCGGCGACGCCGAACAGCGGCGCGCGCACGAACCAGCGATCCTCGTTCAGCTTGCGATGACGGCCCGTGTCGGAGACGTGGAAGGCCTCGGCGACGCGCAGCATCAGCGCTCCAGGTAGGTGAACTCGGAGTCCCCGATGCGGACCCGGTCGCCCGGGTGCAGCGGCTGGGGGCCGCTCAGCAGCTCCTCGTTGAGGTAGGTGCCGTTCGTCGAGCCCATGTCCTCCAGGACGACCGCGCCGCCCTGACGCACCAGGCGCGCGTGACGCGACGAGGCGAACGGGTCCTCGAGGCGGATCTCGGCCTGGTCGCCTCGACCGAGCACCGCCCCCTCGCCGACCTCGTACTCCATGCCCGAGGTGTGCCCCGGAGCGCGCTCGACGACCAGCCGCGAGTCGAGCTCGTCGGGGTCGGCACGGCCGCCTCCCGTCGCGGAGTACAGCCCCGTGGCGTCACCGGCGCCGCCGGCAGCCGGGGCGCCTCGCTCCGCCGCGACGCCCCGACCAGAACCACGCGGGTCGTTCGCGCGCTTCAGGTCCTTCATCGCCGAGCGGGCGATCCACAGCAGGAAGAGGTACAAGACGGCCAAGAAGCCGAACTTGAGGGCGACGGCGATGGGGTCGAGCGCCACCTGGCTTCCCCCTACTCGACCTCGAAGGTCATCGGCACGGTGCCCAGCTCGAGACGGTCGCCGGCCGCGATCGTGACGGCGCCCGCGGCGGGGCGGCCGTTGACCCGCACGCCGTTCGTCGAGCCGAGGTCGGCGACCGTCCAGCCCGCGCCGGCCGGACGGATCTCCGCGTGGCGACGCGAGACGTTCGAGTCCCCCAGCACGACGTCGCACTCCCGCGAGCGGCCGAGGACGGCGCCCGCGGCGGGCACGGGCATGCGCTTGCCCTCCGCATGGACGACGGCGCGGCCGCGGCGCGCGCGAGCCTCCTGCGCGAGCGGCTCCTGCACGCGCTCCGCGCTCGAGTGGACCATCGTGCGCCCGTGCTGTGCCTGCTCGACGACGCCAGGGTCGGCCGCCGGGCGCACGAGCCGCGCCTGGATGCCGAACTCCCCGAGGCCGAGGCGCTCGTCGGTGTCCCAGGCGATCGCGGGCCGCGCGACGAGCGCGTAGCGCTCGCGCCGCGCGTGCTCGAGGAGGTGCGCGGCGAGCTCGTCGCCCACCTCCTCCTCCATCCCCTCGTAGCGGGCGCGATCGTGTGAGGAGAGCCAGATGACGTACTCGTTGGGCACGTAGGTGCGCGACAGGGAGGGGGTCCGGTGCTCGTCCATCTCCCGGGCGAGCTTGCGGGCCAGCTCGACCGGGCGGACCTCGGACTTGAAGACGCGGCCGAACGTCCCCTCGACGAGGCCGGCGATCTTTGTCTCGAGGTTTCGCAGGACGCTCATGGGAATGCCGGACGGCCGTTGCCGGGGCGCGCCCATCCTACGAGGAACGTCGCCGCGGCGCCGTGGGTGACGGTTCACCGCGGATCGTCGGCGACCATCGCCGCCACGGCGAAGATGCTCGCGAGCACCGCCCCGCCGACGAGGCCGCGGGGAGCAGGGGTACCGCCGGGCCAGGCCGTGGCGGCGCACGCGGCCTGCGCGCCGGCCGCCACCGCGGCGCTCCATGTCGTCGCCAGGACGAGGTCGACGCCGGCCGCGCGGCCGCGCACCAGCCAGGGAAGCACGACCGCACCGAGCGCCCAGACACCAGCGAGAGCGAGGCCGCCGCCGGAGACGAGCGGCACGAGCGCATCCTCGGCGGCACGCCCGAGCGAGCCCTCCCACGCGGCGCGCGGCGCGGTGCCGGGCGCGACGCCGAGCGCGAGGACGCGGCCTGCGGCGGGCTCGGCGAGCAGCAGCCACCACGCGCCGAGCGCGCCGAGCGCCGCGCGCTCGTGCGCCCGCCGCGCCTGCCCCGCGAGGGCGACCCAGGCGCCGGCCACACCCGCCGCCCCGAGCAGCAGGGCCGCCGCGGGCGCGCTCCACCAACCCGGCGCGGCACGCCGGATCGCGATCGGGACGGGGGCCAGTGCGACGGCGACGAGCAGCGCCAGACCGGGCGCGGTCGCCGCGAGCCAGGCGACGAGCGCGACGCTCGTCACGAGCCAGCCCAGGCGCGGCCACACCAGCGCGAGGGCCGCGGCAACGGCGGCGCCGAGAGGCGGCGGAAGGGGCGGGGCGGGGCCGAGCAGCGCCAGGGCGGAGAAGGCGAGCACCGCCGCGCCGAGCGCGGCGCCTCCGCGCACGCCGAGGCGCCGCGCGCGGGTCGCCGGCTCGACGACGCCCACGTCCTGGGCGAGGCGGCCCGCACGCGTGAACGGCTCGAGCCGGCCGGCCTCGATCGTGCCGGGCCGGTCGTTGACCTCGCGATCGGCCGCCTTGAGCGCGCGCTTGAGGTCGGCGAGCGTGCCGCGCTGCTCGGGATGCGGGAGGACGGCGAGGTCGATGGCCGCGCAGAGCTCGAGCGGGAGGTCGCGCCGCAGCCGGCCGAGCGCGGGCAGGCGCTCCCCCACCCGGCGGATCGTCGAGGCCGGCGTGCGGCCGCGCACCGGGTTGACGCCGCTGAGCGCCTCGAAGAGCACGAGCCCGAGCGCGTAGAGGTCGACGGACGCGGTGACCGCCCGGCCCTCGGCCTGCTCCGGGGCCATGTAGGCCAGCGTGCCGACGACGTCCCCGGTGCGGGTGAGCGCATCGTCGCCGATGAGCTGCGCGATCCCGAAGTCGGTCAGCTTGGCGCCGCTCCCGTCGTCCGGGACCATCACGTTGGCGGGCTTGACGTCGCGATGCACGACGCCGCGCTCGTGCGCGTGGGCGAGCGCCTCGCAGAGCACGACGCCGATCCCGACGGCGTCGTGGTCGGAGAGCAGGCCGTCGGCCATCAGCTGCGCGAGCGTCCGGCCGCGGACGAGCTCGGAGACGAGGTAGACGGCGTCGTCGTCCTGCCCGGACTCGTAGAGCGCCACGATTCCGGGATGGGCCAGCCGCGCCGCGGCGCGCGCCTCGCGCTCGGCGCGCTGGGCGACATCCGGGTCCTCGACGCCGATGCGCTTGACCGCCACGGCGCGCTCGAGCTTCTCGTCGTGGGCGAGCCAGACGGTGCCCATGCCGCCCGAGCCCAGGCGGCGGGAGAGCCGGTAGCGATCGAGGACGAGGTCGTCGCTGCTGCGTGCGCGGGAGAGACGAGGGGCCGTGGACTCCACCGTCCGTGGGAGTTCGGCGCTCGCAGGAGCGCGCCTGCCCTTCCGGGGAGGAAGCACGCGCCTGGCAGCGAACTTGCATCTACGCCGACACGAGCCCAGCCGTCCTCGGGCATACTTGGCTCTGAGCCTCTTTGCAGGCGAAATTGCATGTCCTTCTTCGACGACGACGAGCCCATCCGCGCGAGCCGCACGCGCCCCGCACGCCCGCGCACCCCGCCGCCGGGCGGCGCACGGGCGGCCGGGGGTGGCGGCGGGAGTCGCCGGCCGCCGGGCTCCGGCGGGGCGCACCGACCCGATCCGGCGACCGCCCGGCAGCGTCAGCTCGTCCTCGGCGGAGGCGCCCTCGCCGTCTTCCTGGTGTTGATCTTCCTCGTCTCGTCGTGCCAGAGCTCGCGCAAGGAGCGCGCGCTGAAGGACTACAACCGCTCGGTGACCGAGATCGCGACGGACTCCGACAAGGTCGGCAGGGACTTCTTCGCGGCGCTTGACGCGGCCGCGGGTGGCGACGACGTGGAGGTGCGGGTCAACCAGCTGCGGCTCACCGCCGACGAGCTCGTCAAGCGCGCCGGGAGCCTCGAGCCGCGCGACGAGCTGGCCCGCGCCCAGAGCTCGCTCGAGCTGGTGCTCAACCTCCGCGCACAGGGGCTTCGCAAGATCGGCGACAAGCTGCCGAGGGCGCTGGTCGCCGGGCGCGACAATGCCCAGAGCGTCGAGACCGCCCTGAAGCAGATCGCCGGTCAGATGCAGCAGTTCCTGGCCTCCGACGTCATCTACTCCCAGCGCACCGCGCCGTACCTCCGCGAGGCGCTCGCGGACACCGACGTGGAGGGCCAGCGCTTCTACGCCTCCCGCTTCCTGCCGAGCATCGGCTGGCTCGATCCCGACGCCGTCGCGGGACGGCTCGGCTCCCAGCGTGCGGCGGGCGGCAAGGGCGCCGACCCGAAGCCCGCGCCGGGCCTGCACGGCCACGCCCTCACGAGCGTCGCGGTGGGCGACACGACGCTGCAGCCCGGCACGATCGTCAACAAGGTCGCGGCACGTCCCGCGCCGACGTTCACCGTCAAGTTCTCCAACGGCGGCGACTCCGACGAGCGCGACGTCGTCGTCACCGCCCGCATCAGCAGCGGGGGCGGCGGCCCGGCCGTCTCGCGGAAGAAGACGATCACCCAGACCAAGTCCAAGGCCGACGCGACGGTCACCATCCCCCTCGGCTCGAGCCCACCCGCCGGCGCGGCGAAGGTGACGATCACCGTCGCCAAGGTGCCCGGCGAGGAGGAGACCACGAACAACAAGCAGACGTACACCATCCTGTTCAGCTAGAACGGCCGGCGTGTGCCCGGCCTCCAGCGGCCCGCCCTCGTATGCTCAGGCGGAGTGGCTGAGCTGACCTCCACCGCGGGCCTCGTCGCGCTCGGCGCCTGCACCGTGGGACTCGTCGCGCTCGTCGTCGCGCTGGTCGCGACGGTCAAGCTCCGGCGCGTCCGGGCCGACCAGCGCACGGTGCTCGGAGAGCACGACCGGGCCGATCTCGTCGCCCACGCCGCGCGCCTGCAGCACGAGTTCACGGCGCTCCAGGGTTACGTGCAGGACCTCGCCGCCGGACTGGACACGCGCCTGGCCACCGCGGAGCGCCGCCTCGACGGCGCCGTCACCCACCGGGCGCTCGTCCGTTACGACGCCTACAACGAGATGTCCGGCCGCCAGTCGACGACGATCGCGCTGCTCGACGCGGAGCGCTCGGGGATCGTCCTGAGCTCGATCGCCCACCGCGACCAGGCCCGGCTGTACGTCAAGCAGGTCGTCGCCGGCGCCAGCGATCTGCAGCTCTCACCCGAGGAGGAGGAGGTGATACGCCTGGCCACCGCCACCCCCGCCGCGCCGCGGGCGAGCGGGGCCGGCGCGAGCTGATGCGCGTCGCCTTCCTGGGCCCGGAGGGAACGAACTCCCACGAGGCGCTGCTGGCCACCGAGCTCGGGGCGGAAGCGGAGCTCGTGGTCCTGGACTCGAACCACGACGTGGTCCTCGCGGTGCAGGACGGCCGCGCCGACCGGGCGCTCGCGCCGCTGGAGAACTCCGTCGAGGGCGGCGTGAACGCGACGATCGACGCGCTGACCTTCGCCGCGCCGGACGTCGCGATCGTCGGCGAGCTCGTCCATGCCGTGCACCACTGCCTCGTCGCCGCGCCGGGCGCCGAGCTCGCCGACCTGCACACCGTCCTCTCCCACGCCCAGGGTCTCGCCCAGTGCGCCGGAGCGCTGCGACGCCTCGTGCCCAGCGCGCGGCCCGAGGCGGTCGCATCCACCGCGCGAGCCGTGGAGCGCGCGGCCGGCGAGCCGGGGGTCGCGGCGATCGGAACGCGCACCGCGGCCGGCCGCTACGGCGCGGAGGTCATCGCAGCAGACATCGAGGACCAGCCGGACAACGCGACGCGCTTCGTCTGGCTCGCCCGCGCCGGGGTGGCTCCCGACGGCCCGCCGACGAAGAGCTCGATCGTCTTCCACGGCGCCGGCGACGCCTCACCGGGCTGGCTCGTGCGCTGCCTGTCGGAGTTCGCGTTCCGGGGGGTGAACCTGACCCGGATCGAATCGCGCCCGCTGCGCTCCGTCCTGGGCCACTACCTCTTCCACGTCGACCTCGACGGCGCGCCGGGGCAGCCGGCCGTCGACGCGGCGCTCGAGGCGCTGCGCGCCCACTGCGAAGAGGTGCGCCTCCTGGGCGCCTACCGGGCGGCGTCGTCCGTCGGGGCCGTCGCTACACTCCCGAGCGGCCATGGGGGCTACCGCACCAACTGAGCCACTGGGGTTCACGCCGCTCGACGGGCATCGGCGGCGTGGACGCGACGGTGGCCGGGTGCTCGTCCTCAACGCCACGTACGAGCCGATCAACGTCTGCACGGTCCGGCGCGCGGCGGTTCTTCTGCTCAAGGCGAAGGCCGAGGTCGTCGAGCAGGCCTCCTGGGAGCTGCGCTCCGAGCACACCGCGATGCCGCGCCCCGTCGTCATCCGCCTCGTGAGCTACGTCAACGTGCCGCGCGACACGCATCGCCGCAAGATCACGCGCCGCGCCGTCTTCGCGCGCGACAACTGGACCTGCCAGTACTGCGGCTCGCGCCAGCAGCTCACGGTCGACCACGTCATCCCGCGCTCCAAGGGCGGCTCGAGCGACTGGACGAACATCGTCGCCGCGTGCGCGCCGTGCAACCGCCGCAAGGGCGACTTCCTCCCGGCCCGCGCCGGGATGCACCCGAAGGCGAGGCCGACCGCCCCCCATCCCGACGTCTTCATCCACGTCGCGAGCCCGACGATCCCCGCGGCGTGGCAGCCCTGGCTGCCCGGCGCAGGCTCCAAGTCGGCCACGCCCACGGCGGTCGCCGACGCCGCGTAGCACGCGGCGTCGGGAGCGGCGGTCCGCGCTACGCGCGCCGTTGACGCCGGACGACCGCCGCCGCGACCAGCAGGGCCGCAGCCAGGACGACGAGGACGACCGCAAGCGTAGGGGGGACGTCGTCACCGGCACCCGTGGCGACCGAGACGGGCACCAGCGGAGCCGCGGCGGGATCACCGCTGACCGGCGGCGCCGCACTCGAAGGCAGGCCCGGGATCGCCGGGGCGCGAGCAGTCGCCGACGACGATGTGGCGACTGCGACGGGAGCGCCCGCCACGACGGGCTCAGGGGCACCCGGCGCGGCGGCCGGCGGAGCGCGGCCGGCGGGGGTGCTCGGTGCCGCCTGGACGGCCGAGCGCGCGCCGGCGGGGATGGGCGTCGGTGCACCGCCGCCGGGGGTCGCGGAGCGCGTCGGCGCCGCGGCGCGCAGCTGAGCGGAGCGAAGCGTGTCGCGGCAGCCCGTGTACTCGTCGACGTCAGTCGGCAGGCGGCGCAGGGCGTCGCGGTACTCGGCGGCGGTGTAGGTGCCGTCGATCTTCTCGTCCTGGCAGTCCTTGATCAGAGCGGCCGCGCCGCCCTGTGCGGAAGCGGAGGCGGGAAGCAGGAGCGCGGCGGCCACGAGGGTGGTCAGTAGGCGCATCCAGTTGGTCTTGCCCACAGAGCGGGGGCACGGAAACCCGCCGTGGCTCCGCAGGTCGAAAGCACGAGGGGCGCCCTCGACTCGGGCGCCCTCGGCACTGCCTGGCTGGAACGAGATCGACTGGCCCTGCACTGCACCGGAGGAACCATTCCCGGTGGGCGCGGTCGACGGTGGCCCGGTCTGGATTCGCTAGCGGATCCAGCCTTCCCGACTTAGCGGCCGGGCACCTCCAGGGTCCCGCAAGAACTGTGACTGCAGATTCGGACCACCTCCTTTTCTCTGGTACGCGCAAAGATAGCAAGCGGCTCTGACCGACAAAGCAGTCGCTCGGCGCAGCCCAGAACCAGGCTCAGGCGGCGTCGGTCTCCTTCTCGTCCTTCGCACCGGTGAGCGCGTCGCGCGCGCGCTCCATCACGCCGCGATCTCCCCGCAGACCGGTGATGCGCTGGATGTCCTCCTTGAGGCCGACCAGAGTCTCGTGAATGCTCCTGACCTCGCCCGCGAGCCCGTGCACGGTGCGCTCGACGGTGACAAGACGGTCGTCGACGGGGGCCAGGGCGTCGGTGAGGGTCGCCACCTTGGTGCCCATTTCCTCGATGGCGCGATTGAGGTGCGACTCCTTGCTCTCGAGCGCCACGACCACCTCGTGGACGGCGTCCAGCCTGGTGCCGAGGACGTCCTGGAGGCGCTGAAGCGCCGGCAGCAGCTCGAGCACGGGCTCGGTCTGCTCCTGCACGCGCGTGAGCTCTGCCCGCATCGGGCGCAGCTCGTCGTGAACTCCCCCGATCCGAGCGCCGAGATCGTCTTCGAGGCTCTGAAGCGCCGGCAGCAGCTCGAGCACGGGCTCGACCTGCTCCCGCACGCGCGTGAGCTCTGCCCGCATCGGGCGCAGCTCGTCGAGTGCCTCCAGGACCCGTTCGGGCAGGCGCAGCGGTGCAAGGAGCCCCGACAGCACGCTGCGATGGCCTGGTGTCTCGTCTGATGTGTCGTCTGATGCCACGCAACGCCGCCCTTCGGCCGATCCAGCGGACGGTCTCCGCGGTCCCCCGTGAGACGACGGTACACCAGATCCGCGCGAGCGCGCGCGCCAGGTCGCCGCAAGCCATCTAGGCTCAGGAGTCCTGTTGCGCGCGTCGCGCCTGGTCCTCGCTGATGACACGCAGCCCGCCTTCCGACACGCTTCCGTCGCGTGTGTTCACGGGTGTCGCGGCCCGCGGCGCACCGATCGCGGCCGCGCGCGCCTCCTGCCGCCTCGTGGTCCGGAAGACCACCGCGAGCGCGAGACTCGCCGCGATCGCCGACAGTGCAGTCGCGGCGGCGCGCAACCCGTCGATCCGCTGGCGCTCTGCGACGTCCGCGGCGTCGCCGAGAAGCACCCAGGCCGCGAGAACCCCGATGAGCGCGGCGAGCCAGGCGATCCACCACAAGCGCAGCAACGCGGGCGCCGACGCGCCGCGCGCGCCGGCGCGCCACAGGTCCTGCACCACCCGAAGCGGCCGGACGAGGTTCACCACGGGAACGAACCAGGCCGCGACCCCGGCGATGACACCGACACGCGGCGCGGCCTCCCCGAGCGCCGGAAGGTTGCGGTGCGCCGTGACCTGCCAGCGCAGGAACAGCGCCGCGGCGACCACGAAGGTAACGAGCTCCAGCAGGCTCGCGAGCATCACCAGCTGATCGGCGCCGAGCAGCACGTCGACGAGCACCCGACCGTCCTCGAGGCGCTGGGCGACGACGATGCGCCGGGCGTCGGCGCCCACCGCCAGGAGGCAGGCGCCGACCTTGACGTACAGCGCCAGGATCGCGGCGGTGCTCCGCGACCCGAGCGGCGCGTACGTCGGCGCCACCTACTCCTCGTCCTCCGGCCCGGCCTCGACGTCTGAGACCGCCTCGCTGTCGGCGACGTCGGCGACGATCTCCTGCGCGTCGTCGCCCGCGCCCGCGCCCGTCGCCGGATCGGCGACCGCGGCCTCCGCACCGCCCGCATCGGCCGACAAGTCCACCGGGCCGGCGGCGAGCCCCTCCAGCGTCTCCTGCGCAGCGGCCCGGGCGGACTCGATGACGAGCGCGACCGCCGAGACGCGGTCGTCCTCGCGCACGTTCATCACCCGCACGCCCGTCGCCGAGCGGCCCTGCTGGGAGATGCCGCGGACGGCCGTGCGCTGCACCATCCCGGCCTCGGAGATGAAGACGAGGTCCTGGTGCCCGCGGACGACGAGCGCTCCCGCCAGGCCGCCCTTCGTGTCGGTCAGCCCCATCGTCTTGACGCCCTTGGCGCCGCGCGAGGTCTTGCGGTACTGGTCGATCTTCGTCCGCTTCCCGTAGCCGTTCTCGGTCACGACGAGCAGCTCCATCTCGTCGCGCGCGACGTCCATCGCGATGACCTCGCCGGAGCGCCCGACGTCCATGCCGCGCACCCCGGAGGTGTCGCGGCCCATCGCGCGCGTCTGCTCCTCCTCGAAGCGCACGGTCAGGCCCGCCTTGGAGATCATGATGACCTCGTCGCCCGGATCGACCCTACGGACCGCGACGAGCTCGTCGTCGCCGCGGATGTTGATCGCGATGATGCCGTCCGCCTTGATCGGCGTGTTGTAGGCGAGGAACTCCGTCTTCTTGATGATCCCCGCCTTCGTCGCGAAGACGAGGTACTGCGCCTCCCGGAAGTCCCGCGTGGAGACGACGGACTGGATCCGCTCGCCCTCACGCAGCGGCAGGACGTTGACCAGAGCGCGGCCCTTGCTCGTGCGCGACGCCTCCGGGAGCTCGTAGACCTTCGAGCGGTAGACCTTGCCGCGGTTGGAGAAGAACAGCAGGTAGTCGTGCGAGGAGCAGACGAAGAGGTGCTCGATGTAGTCGCCGTCCTTCATGTCCATGCCGGTCACGCCGACGCCGCCGCGCTGCTGCTGGCGGTAGGTCGCCAGGGGCAGCGACTTGATGTAGCCCGTGTGCGTGATCGTGATGACCATCTGCTGGTCGGCGATCAGGTCCTCGATGTCGAGCTCGTCCTCGGAGTCCTGGATGAGCGTGCGCCGCTCGTCCCCGTAGGCCTCCACGAGCTCGCCGAGCTCCTCCTTGATGAGCGCCATGACCATGCCCTCGTCGCCGAGCAGTGCGCGCAGCTCGCCGATGCGCTCCATGACGTCGGCGTGCTCCTGCTTGATCTCGCCAGACTCCAGCGCGGTGAGCTGGGACAGGCGCAGGGCGAGAATGGCCTCGGCCTGGATCTGCGACAAGGCGAAGCTCTCCATGAGCTGCGTGCGCGCGACCTCGCGGTTGGCCGACGCGCGAATGAGCTCGATGATCGCGTCGAGGTTGTCCAGCGCGATGAGCAGGCCCTCGAGCACGTGCGCCCGCGCCTCGCGCTGGGCCAGCTCGTACTTCGAACGACGGACGACGACCTCGCGCTGGTGGGTGACGTACGCGTGGATCACCTCGCGCAGCGACAGGGTGCGCGGCACACCGTCGACGAGCGCGACCATGTTCACGCCGAACGTCGACTGCATCGGCGTGTGCTTGTAGAGCTTGTTCAGCACGACCTTCGGGAGGGCGTCCTTCTTCATCTCGATGACCAGCCGCATGCCGCGGCGATCGGACTCGTCGCGGATGTCGGAGATCTCGGAGATCTTCTTGTCGTTGACGAGGTCGGCGATCTTCATGATCAGCCCGCCCTCGCCGCCCTTGCGGACCTGGAAAGGCAGCTCGGTGACGATGAGCGCCTCCTTGCCGTACTTCAGGTCCTCCACCCCAACCTTCGCCCGCACCCGCACGCGGCCGCGACCGGTCTCGTAAGCGTCGCGGATCCCCTGACGGCCGAGGATGATCCCGCCCGTCGGGAAGTCCGGCCCGGAGACGTGACGCATGAGGCCCTCAGCGGAGATGTCCGGGTCCTCGATGTAGGCGTTGACCGCGTGCACGATCTCGCGCAGGTTGTGCGGCGGGATGTTCGTCGCCATCCCGACCGCGATCCCCGACGAGCCGTTGACCAGGAGGTTCGGGAAGCGCGCCGGCAGGACGAGCGGCTCGCGCCGCGACCCGTCGTAGTTCGGCACGAAGTCGACCGTGTCCATGTCGAGGTCGCGCAGCATCTCGGTCGCCAGGCGGGAGAGGCGCGCCTCGGTGTTGTGGGACACGAAGCCATCCGTGAGGAACGCGTGGTCCTCCGAGTCGACGCGCAGCGAGTACACGGGCTGCACGCCCGCGCTCTGAATCGAGACCACCTCGGCGTAGTAGTAGTCGCCCGTCACGAGCGGATCGACGACCGCGCAGACCTCGGGAGAGGCGATGCGCTCGCGGAGCGCGACGCCGTCACGCTCCCACCGCTCGACGCGATCGACGTTGTGGCGGCGCAGCCAGGACGCGTCCGGCCTACCGGTGCTCTCCGCGCGGATGTACGCCGCGACGAACGGGACATGGTCGCTCGACAGCGCGCGACTGGTCGCCGGAATCTTGCGCAGCGCGCTGCGGAGCTTGGCCTGCTTGACGCCCAGGAAGCCGACGCGCTCGGCGAAGAGCCGCGCGTCGCGGCGATTTGTGATGACGACCTTGATCTCTTCGCGGCCCTTCGGACGACACTGCTTCGAGACCACACCGAACTCGAGCAGGAGCTGCTGAACATCACTTGCCAGCTCTGTGCTGATGGTCGAATACGAAACCTGGATGGTGCTGCGCGGAAGCAGCGAAGACGAGCCGTCGCCGGTGAAGAGCGACTGCAAGAACGCCCGCTTGTATGGCGTCGTTGCGGCCCACACCCGCTCGGGAACGCGCTTGTGACGTGAGCGCTGTCCGACAAGCGGTCCCAGCACGCTCGTGAGGATCCTCGAAACACTCACTCGCAATTCAAATCCGCTGCTGCCCGTGGGATTGTCGCGCGGCGTAATCGTCCTCGCCTCGCCTACCACCAGGTCATACGCATCGACGACTGAATCGAAGAACTCCTTGTCGTTGTTGAAGAAGCCACCTTGCTGCTCAGCGAGCCATCCCTCGGACACCCAGGCCCCGAGGAGAACCGCCTCGGCTCGCTCGTCGGCGGAGAGCTCCCCGCCGGTCGGACGCGGCGTGCGGTTGAGTACGACACGATCACCAGGCCGCAGTTCCTCGAGGAGCTTCCAGAGCAGCATCGGGACGCCGACGGTGTCGACGAGGCAGAGAACCGGGTGGTTCTCTGTGCCCGTGATCGAGTACCCCCCGCGCGTTGTCAGTCGGAGCGTCTCGTGCTCCCCCGAGTGGAAGAGCTTGGACGCTCTAACGGGCTGCGCGAGGCGACCGAGAACAGTCAGCTCGACATCGCGCTCGGTGTCGGCCTCCATGCCGATCGCCAGATCTATGAGGCGGCGGGTTCCAGACGGCGTCGCGATCCTCGTCTCACCCGAGGCGCAGTAGCGCATGGCAGCTGCCGCGTCCCCGTCCACCGAGCCGAAGTTCCCCTGCCCGTCGACGAGGGTGTAGCGCAGGGAGAAGTCCTGCGCCATGCGCACGAGCGTGTCGTAGATCGAGGCGTCGCCATGGGGGTGGTAGTTGCCCATGACCTCCCCGACGATCTTCGCGCACTTGGAGTACGGCCGGTTGGGCTGAAGGCCCAGGTCGTTCATGCCGTAGAGCACCCGGCGGTGCACGGGCTTGAGGCCGTCGCGGA
>JAABUS010004723.1_pt1 | contig 19107 bp, 19 predicted proteins | sample 5560161 | NCBI WGS metagenome assembly JAABUS01 (sample SAMN10711885, study PRJNA513376) | rock metagenome | isolation source: Antarctica rocks | place: Antarctica: Victoria Land, Trio Nunatak nord | collected 2016-01-04 | reverse complement strand
ACGAGACACAATATGAAGATATCAAATTGAAGAATTGTCGAACTCAGAATGAAATCTTGTATCATGATAGTCAGCTATGAGTTTCGTTCAACGAGCTTCTACAAATGAATCTGATTCGTGAGATACACGATCAATCGTCGATTGATCATTCTGAAATTCTTAGAACAGTGAAGATCATAAAGCGAAATTACTATTGATCTTCTATGCGAAAAACGATAGATCGATATATTCGAAACTGCTACGTATGTCAACGTTCAAAGACATCAAGAAATAAATCAAACGACTTGCTTCAATCTCTATCTATATCTGAACAGCGATGACAAGACATAGCAATGAACTTCATTATCAATCTATCTGATTCGTACGATTACAACGCTATTCTGACTGTCATCTGCAGATTGTCAAAAGAAAGGCATTATATCTCTTGCATCACTGATGATGAAGATATCACAGCTGAAAAGACAGCTGAAATGCTGATTCAATGAGTATATCGAACTCATGATCTATCAAGCTTCATAGTATCTGATCGAGACTCGCAATTCACCTCTATACTATGAAAGTTTCTTTGCAAACGACTGAGCATTTTCCTTCGATTGTTCATCGTCTATCATTCTCAGATCAACGATCAAAGCGAACGAGTCAATCAGAACGTCAAGCGATACCTTCGATTCTTCTGTTCATATATACAGAACGACTGATCTAAGTGACTACTCATGATCGAGTTTGTCGACAATAATGTCTTGTCATCAGTCATCTTCTTGATTCTCTTCTTCATGAACAAGAACTTTCATTCTCGTATGAGCTTTGACTCTGACATCATCGAGTATGAAAGCATTCGCGAACGCTTGCAGATCGATTGAACCAAGATTATATCTGAACAAATGAACAAGACTTTGATCTTTGCTCGTGAAGCTCTGATCAAAACACGAGAACAAATGATGAATCAAGCTAATAAGCATAGAAAGAAGATCAATTACAAGATCGAATCAAAGATGTTTCTGAACGAACGAAACATCGTTACAGCGAGATCTTTCAAAAAATTGAATGACAAGATGCTCGACTCATTTCAGATCACTGAGTCTGTTGACTCATTCTATAAGTTGAAACTATCAGAGACTATGCGTATACATGACGTATTTCATTCAGAGCTTCTTCGTTCTGTCGTTGATGATTCTCTGTCTGATCAAAAGAATGAATCTTCGAAATCAATAGTGATAAACGATGAAGACGAATGAAAAATCGATGATATAATGAACTTTCGACGCTATAGAAGACGACTTCAATATCGAGTCAAATGAAAGAGCTATGACAACGATCTCAACTGATATAACGCTGACGACGACGAATTTATGAACGCTCAAGAGATGATTGACGACTTTCATATCAAATATTCAAGAAAAGCGCACTAAGAAACAACATTCATGCGAACATGAATAGTCAAGAAGAAAGAGTAATGTTACGATTCTAGTCTTCGTCTATTCTTCGTCTAGTCTTCGTCTGGTTTCATTCTAATCGAGTTTAGCGAAAACCTGATCTAGAAGTGATATCATTGAGACTCTGCATCATATGTGTAAGGCATCAATTCAATCGAGTCTAGCACAGAGCTTAGAAACACACATATAAGAATCGAGTTCTTTTCTGTAGATACTTTTCTTTCTTAGCATTTATCTATTAGTTAAATGACATTTCTATGACTCGCTCTAGATCGATTTCTAACAATCTCATCTTATCATTGTACATTCTACAATCTCACTGCTTTTTATTGCTTCTTCATCTTTAACAGCTTAACATCATCTTACATCATTACTTTACATCTTTCAACAAACATCTCATCATGATGTTCAAAGAAAAGTTCAAAGTGACATTGACAGATAAAGATGCAGCGACTGACGTCATGTATCACACATCTCGAACAATGAAGCTTGAGAATGACAATTTCACTACTTTCATCTCAAACAATGAGAAGATGATGCAGAAAGCAGATTTAACTGAGCATCAAAACATCAAATCTGTCATCTTTTGAACAAAAATTATTTTCGAAATCAATGAAGTAGTTGAATTAGCATTCAGCAATTGATGCATTTGATTCTTTGAATGAAAATCTTTACATTACTTGCAAGATTGTGACGAAGATCTTGATGAACTGAACATTCAGCATTCGCTTCAACATTAAATTACATCAAGTCACATCATTGTTATTTGAAAGTTGTCTTTCTGTTCACGACATCTTACATAACTGAGTCTTTCGCTTACATTCAAATTCTGACATTCGCGAAATTATCATTGCGAACTATTCAAACATGTCTCTGTCACACACTTCTTATTTTGAATTCATGTTTTTCACATACAACATCAATGATTCAAAGATCAAGAATCTGCATTAAGATGAATAAATGATCTTTCTTGAATTTATCTTCAGATCAATCTCAACTCATACTCAGTCAATTCTGCTTAAGAATCATGAAGATTCATCAGTTCTTCAGATATAGAGAACACACTCAAAAAAGTCTTCGATTTGTCAGAAAATCACACAGTTAAGCTAAAGATCTTCATCTCGATGATTGAACAAGATACATTTATGAATCAGTATTGAAAATTCAACAGTAGTATCAGAATAAAGCAAGACTTTTCAGCATTCAACATGTGATTCAGTCAGTCTAAAAATCACAAGCATATCATTTAAGTAGAACAAGTGACTTCAAAGAAGAATCATTTGACTATTTATCTGTCATATCGATGCACTTATCGCGATGACAAGAAGTGCTGACTTATCGAAGATTTTTCTAAACTACAGTTGATGAAGACACAGCGAGCACTGATTGCGAAGACTCAGACATTGCTTTGCAAGTTGCATGCACTCATCACATTCACAAGAATAAACAAGAAGTATGTTGATTTGCTGCGTTTTTTCGATTGCTTCGACTATCAATTTGACTTGAAGAATCACTTTGAAGTGCAGATCAATAATGACAAGTGAACTGCTATCATTCTTGTCAAATCATTTATTTTCTTCAACATGATAAATGTAAGCGTAATTCTTCATCATTCTCTCATCAAGACAGATTGAAGTTCAATCAAGTTGAAGTCAACGTTCAATCTTCACAAGCATGAGCGACAGAATGATGATAAACAAGTACTTCAGTATTGTCTTTTTGATGCATCAAATGTGATCTCAGTTCATTCAATCATGTTTGACAAGCTCAACAGAATCAAAATAGCGACAATCAGAATTCTCAATTCTGCTCATATTGACGAGAAATATTATGAATACAACGATCGCTTTCGCGATATTATACTGAGTCAAAATCTTCGTATCAAATTCATATCAGTTCTCTTTAAAGATTTGAATCTTTCAACTACTTTTGCTGAGTGAAATATCAAGCTGAATAAGTTTCAGATGTCGATCATGCAATATCTTCAGAATCTTTCTAATGATTTTGATTTTATCAAGAAACTCTTTGAAATCGAGAAGACATTGATGAATGTTGTTATCACAATGCTACTCTTAAAGCTGAGCAAGAAAGTCAAAGTGTTGAGTTCGTTCAACAACACAGCTGATACATTTGTTCTCAAACTGAATGAACAGTTTTAATGACTGAAAAATAAAGACATCATTCTGATGAATAAAAAGATCGTTTATTTTCACTTGCAGTTCACTGAACATCAGATAATCGCTCAAGACAGTTGCACATCTCACTCAGTAAACAATGATTTCACTCGACAATGATGAAATATCTTTCACGAGTTATCTGATGTCTTTTATGATCAGCTGACACATCAAATTATTGATCAGAGCAAGAAGATTTTACATAATATTAAAGATTGTTAATACAAATTGCATTAGATCAGTCTTGACACTCTGCTTCTAAAAGTCATGAGTTTGAGCAATCATTTGATGAATAAGATGCAATCTCAGAGTCAACAGAATGAACAGAGTGATAAGCAGCATGAGATACAAGATTCTTCAATTGTACAAATCAATAATGAAGAAGTCAATGTGATTCATGAAGATTTCAAGAGCAACGATAATTCACTCAATGTGAATTACAAAGATCTTAATTCTCATGTCACTCGTCAATCTTCAAAGCGAAATTATGAATTCAAACGTCATATGCTTCAGAGAATTATCAATGTCAAGCTCAATAAAATAAACAATGAGACTGAGTATGACGCTGTTATTAAGACGTTCTGCTCATACTTTCAAAGAATCAAGATGAGAAAAACTCTTGACATGAAAGATCAAGAATTCTTTCAGCGCATTGAGATTGAACTAAGTGTGAATATTCTTGAGCATGACGTGAGCGTTGTTGTCTGCATGCTGATCAACTTCGACACTACTATGCTAAAAAAATTCAAAGAAGATCATACTGTCATTCAGAAAGTCACAAAAGTTGAGAATGCAGAGATCTTTATTGCTATGACTCACAGCAACGATTCAATGCATATGTTCAATGATGATGAGCAACTTTGATCGATGAAAAAAGACATCAAGAACAATTGCTTCACGTACTACATAAACAGAAGTCTATTTGAACATCTGATTATGCTTGAATATTCTCATATGCTTCTCACTGAACAGTATCGCGCAATTCTCATCATAGATGACATCGTATTCACTGTCTGATACAAAGCTCAGATGCAGTTCTCAGTTGATTCTTCACTTCAATTCAATATGACTATTGCAATCATTGTATTAAAGAGCTTTTGCAAAATAGAATGATTGTTGACATTTCTCAACATCAATGAAATCGACATAAGAGTTGATGCATCTCAGTTTAAGCAGAATGAAATTGAAGTCATTGTAGCAATCAAGCTAGTTAAGATCTACGCTGAAGTCGAGATATCTGTCAAGAACATCATCATTCTCATAGAATATACTGCACAAGTTCAGCTACTGAAGAGAAGCTTAATCTCAGACTCAAAAGTTTGAAATGTTGAAGCATACATGATTGATTCTTTTCAAGATGAAGAAGCTGCTGTCATCATTTTATGTATGATGAGAATCAAGAAACTTGACTTCATGTCTCAATTCAATCATCTTTTGACTGTCTGTAATCATGCTTGCAACTCATTTGTTGTATTATGTAACTATGATGAACTTCAGCACAATTACGCTTGCAATCTACACATGATACAACATGTTTAAAATCTGTTCTTGATCAACAAAGTTTACAAGAAATATTCTAGTCAACAAGAATTCATTGATTTCATGAAAACAAAGTGTCAATTTCAAGAACAAAAGTCACAATGAAATGAGAACGAAGTTTGATATGCAAGCGAAGATCAAGCAACAAACTCTGCAGAAGAGCAAGAACATCATTGAGATGCAAGCAAAGCTTCTGCAGCAAATCTTGCAGAAGAGCACGCATTGCAAGAAAATAAATCTGATCAAGAGATAATATTCATCGACTGATAAACATGTTTCACAGAAGACAACATTCTTTTTCGATGTTTAAATTCTTTGTCTGCTGCTAGTTCAAGTCTGTTAAAAAGATTGAGACACTGATCACTGTGTAATACACACTGAAATACAGACATAACAACTTGCAGATACAATACACTTCAATCAACAATAAACTAGCTTAGTCTTTAAGCTGTTATGCACATCATGTGAGTGCAGATCTTCAACGTAAGCTAAAGTAAATTCATTATGTTTCAACTTTTACAGTATCACATTTGCTGCATGTAACACAACTTAATCTTTCATTCATCTGCTCATCATATTCAATGTGAGTCTTTCAATTTGCTCTCATAATCACATAAGATCATGATCTAGCATCATATGTTTCTTTCAACGAGCATCATCATCAAGATCAAGATATGTTCATTGAATTCAATCTCAGTTGATTGAATCTGCATATTTAACATCAGTTGAATACACGTCTAGTTTATCACGTTAACTCATCTTACATAGTTGAATAACAGCATCAATATTTCATCATCATCATTTATCTTATCAAACTGATTTTATTGACTCATTATAATGATTACCTCACGTCTTAAAAAGAATATTACTATCAGATATCAGAATTTTCAACTTGATGATGAGTGTTCAACTTTCAGAAACATGACAGAGATTCTTAGAATTTTAGACATTGATAAATATCAGCTAAAGAATTTAACAAATCACGCTGAGTAATGAACTGAAAAGCATGCATCTACACTCAAGCACATCAGATTTAACAAGAAGTCAACTATCATTGACAAGCAATTAACATTATTTCTGTACAAGATCAACACATTTATGTTCAATGATTTCAAAACAAATCAAATTTTCAACATTTTAGTCACTGTAATTCAATGAATGTTCTACAACAGAAAATGCTCTGAACAAAGACGCGTCAAACAGATCAACGCATCTTTCATTCACATACAAACTAGTTCTACATCATATTCAGATGATCAATCACTCATCATCATACACAAGATTGTAAAAATTCAATGAGCATCATCTGCATCTGAGTTTTTGCAGTCACAAGAAGTCATGTCATTCATCAGAACACTTGAAAACATTGAACTTTATGCAATGATGAGTTCACACTTGAATCTGATCACTTCAAGAGAGATTTCGAAAATGAGCTTGACTTCAATTAAAGATGTACTTGATCATGATTTACATGATGACAAAGATCAATTTTATAATGTTTCGTTTCAGATGTAAATTGAACTTCTCAAAAATGACATCAGCTACATTGAGATGAACACTATCATTTACATCACAGATGATGAGATCTTGAAAATAAATTCAGACAGAACTTTTCAAGCTGTCTTACGTGATGTCTTGAATTGACTTAATCATGCTGCTCGCTTTAATGTGACTCACGCTACATCATATTCTGATAGATCAGAAACACATGTATGTAAACAGCGAACTAATGATCAGTGCAAAACTCACAGACAATGCTTTATCAATCTCAGCTTCTCGTCAAGAGCACACAAGATTCGTTGATGTTAACGAAAGCAAAAAGATTAACAAAGTGACAATTCAAAGAAATGAGATCAACACATTATCAATTGATCATGAAACAACAATTGATAATTTGATAAATCATGTATATCAATAAAGATTGACAAGAAGTTTAGATTTCATAGAGCAAAATCGAATAGACTCTACTCATATTCAGAAGCAGTCAGCAGTCGTTAACATGAAAGAGAGCAATGCAAATGACACAGCTGTTCTGTTACAACGAAGAATAATGTTGACTCAACTGACAATGCAGCGTCTACTCATGTTCAGAAGCAGTCAGCAGTCATTAACATGAAAGAGAATGATGCGAATGATACAGCTGTTCTGAATACAACAAAGAATAATGTTGACTCAGTTGATAATGCAACGTCTACTCATGTTCAGAAGCAGTCAGCAGTCGTTAACATGAAAGAGAGTGATGCAAATGACACAGCTGTTCTGAATACAACGAAGAATAACATTGACTCAGCAAACAATGCAGCGTCTACTCATGTTCAGAAGCAGTCAGCAGTCATTAACATGAAAGAGAGCAATGTGAATGACACAGCTGTTCTGAATACAACGAAGAATAATGTTGACTCAACAGACAATGCAGCGAGATCTGATAGATTTGTGAAGAGTGTACATTTACAGCGAACTGACAAGAGTGAAGATCTCATGAACAAGATTCACACGCTTTTATATTTTCATTGAAAGTGATCAAGATTCAATCATTCAAAGAAAGATACAACAAGCATCACATTAGCTGATCAAACATTGCACTATAGTAAGTCACTGAAGTATGTGTATGAACAACAAATTAATGACAAGTGATTTTTACAGAGAATGATGAAAGTTCTGAATCATCATATTCAAAGTAATGAAATTTGAACAACAAGATGCAGACTCAAGAAAACGACATGTCGACATCAGCTTTGAATAAGTTTAACATCTCAGCTTCAAATGTTGATCAGTCAATAAACATAAGTTTAGAATTGAAGTATGATAGTTCTTCATTGAAGAAAGACAAAATCATCAGCTCACATCGAGATTCAACGAGTCGAGTTGAACAACATGAAGCAACTGTATCATCTTCATCTCAGCAGATGAAATCTCAACAGAACATGATGATCTTCAATTGTTCAATTACAGAAGATCTTGCAAGAGAGTCAAATCATGTGCAATCAAACATGAATTTCAAAGATGATAAAGATAGTGAGCAGAATTTGAAGAAGCATTATGCAAAATGATTGAAATATCGAAGTCAATCTTGTTTCTTGACTAACAAGATTGAACAGACTCATGATGAAAATATCATTGACTGTTACAGAACATCTTCATGAAGAAGACAGATGACGAAATTGTGCTCAATTGTTTCTGCATGATTTTAATCATGTTAAATCTCAGTTATGCATACATTTGCAGAGAATGAACACATCATTCTTTTTATATCAGACTTTTGAAATTTTTGTGATGTTTAAGATGAAAATGTTCATGAAGAAAGAATTCAATGTCGATGATATGAGTCTTGAAAAGATAAACATGAATATCAGCAAGATTAAGAATGAAGCATGCTAATTTATTGATAAGACAATAAAGATGCTTGAATTGATTTGCCTGAATCATTTATTGCACATAGCATATGATGAGATCAACGATGCTTGTTACAAGAAGAAGTTCAATGAACATCTGAAAGAAGATACTCTCAGTACATTTCAGTCTAAAGATGCAAAGTGTTCTTTCAATAACAAGTTGAAAATTGAGTGTTCATGTGTGAACGCGAACTAATCTGCACATCTCATATCATCGAAATTTGTTAATCTAGTTATCATTTCATCAATCTTGATTGCAAACTGATTAAAGAAGATTTGAATTCATCTTGACAAGAACAATGACTTATTACATTAATAAATTCATCACGCGTATTGTGATGCAAAGATGAACGCGCTAATCATCAGATTGACATGAACAGATAGAGATCTTTTAGTAAAACAAGAGCAAGCTAGTTCTAGTCTTATATGTGTGATCACGATAAACATGTACAAGACTTGCGTTGCAGCATTGATGAGAAATTGATATCAATCTGAAAGAGCAACTTCTAGATCAAAATAATCATAGTTGATATGACAGCTCTGAGATATAAAATGAGATCGACTGATTGCAGATGAGACACATAGAAAGATGATTTAAACATTCAAAATCATTCATCTGTTTAAGAACATGAATGAAAAATCTCATAAGTGATTTGTTACAGATACATTCTTTGAATGATCATTCATACAAATGACGACATGAGTGAACATGCTGATGACAGACTTAATGATGAATCAATATGAATTAATATGAAAAGAAAAAGAAGCTCATCGAGTCAATTTAATATACTGTACATATCAAAATTTGAAAGAAATGAACAAGATACATACGAAAATCATCAATCTTCAAGAGAAAAGTTGTTAAATCATTAAGAAGTACATCAAAAAACTAGAGATCATGTGCGACACATTATGATTACAACATGATGTCAATCTATCAAAGTTTTTCAACTTTTCTCTTACAGATGTGAAATCAAATAAGCATCAAGATGTCAATTGCAAACTTTCATCAATGTTCAATGAACTTGTCAATTTCTCAGTGATGACAATTATTGAACAACTTCAAAAGAATAGAAATAGAAAAACGCAAGAGTGAAGAGCACAAAAGTGCATTGAAAATCAATTTCAAATCAACATCAACAACTGAATGATGAAAGTTCATTGACTCAGAGTACTTAGCACATTCTTGCATCTTGAACAACTTTCAGAGACACAGTTACTTGCGTTCTCTGAAGAAGAAGATTGAGAGAAGAGATATGTTCGCTTTGAAACAGATCATCTCTACGACTTGAAGAAAGTTGAGTCTTTCTACAAAAAGCACATTTTTGAAATTATCTTCAAGATGAACTGTATCAAGATCAAAGCAATCAACAAATTCATCAATCATGTCTGAAACAAGAACGAGAAAACTGTATTCTGTATCATGAGTTCTACGAATGCATTTATTCTTTATTGAGTAAGTGACAGAGTCTTTACTTTCTGTTAATGTTGTTCTTGAAAGTTATCACATGCATAGCGAGAGAAAACATGTTCAACATGATTGCTAACGTCTAATTATGTAGTACTTTCGACTTGTTCTTAAAGTCTCAGTGACTTTAATAACTTCAAAATTGCTCAAATCTAGAATGATGAACATAGTTTGATTGTTTCAAGAAGATTTGAAAAAACTGCAGAAGTATTCAAACAAAAAGTCATCACACTTTATCATTAATATTATCAAATTAATCAATGTTGATTACAATCTACACAGAATCAAAAGACTAGTTCAGATTGACTTAAAGTGAATGAAGAGAAATTAAGCACAGATCAAGAAGAGAGTCAATCATCTTGAACAACATGAGAAGACTATCATTTATGACTTGCGCTGCGTAGATTCGAAAATCGAGATGCTGATATACGACAGACAGAATCATTGAATGCATCTAATGAACATGACATTGAAGCTCAAAACATTTCAAGTTAAAGAGTTAATCAAAGATATTAAAAATGATGATAACGATCAAGATGATCACATTGAACTCAGTAACAGAGTGAAAAACGACGATTGCGCATAGATCACATTGCTTCATACATGTGCATCAAGAAAGCGCGATGTGTTACTAGTTTATCAGTCTGTATTATAGATAGTTGTACTCACTCTTTCTTCTTTGACATTCATTGATATATTCATCAAAACTTATTGAAATCATGAAAAAATTTATATAATCAACATTAAGCTCTGTGATTCTTGATGATGTTGCAGATATTGCTTCAATGATTCAACAAATCTTCAATGATACAGACAACACTGTTCAAGCATAATCACAGATTCTCATTTTCATTCTTTCAAATAGATTCATTTGAATAACTCATTAAGAAAATCATGACTATTCAATCAACATTATGTCTGAATGTGTGCAGATCAACAATGATTCAAAGAAGCAGATGCAATATTATTTCATAAATTGACAACAATGTTCATCTGTACTGATTTCAGCTACGATCATTCTGCATCTATGAAACGCAGCAAAGTCTAGAAAACTTCACTCATCAAAGTAATGAGAATGTCTGTCAAACGTCAGTGATCTTACAATTTGAAATCACACTTTTATTACATCACTAGTATCAATCATGAAAAGAGATAAACGAAAGACTACAAGTAAGAAAAGTGCACTCTTCTCAAAAATCATGAGTTTCGAAATTCAAGTCATCTACATGAAAATGTGCACTCAAAAAGTCTTCTCATACTTGTCAGACATTCACATACTGCAGATGATGCAAACATGAACGCAATCAATGAAGATCTGAAGTACAAAAGTATAGAAATGTTTTCTCAAGAAAGAGAAGAAACACTGTCGATGTACATGAAAAACGTATGATACTTCATTTATATCATACTTTGACTCAAAAGTTAACTTAACTTCTAATGTTTGAAAATTAAATGTCAGCTCGCTCATTTGCGAATTTGCATCAACATGAGTAACTCATGTTTTGTGATAATGACTCACTCAAAACTCATCATCGCGAATACAGAAATCATAATTTGCAAGATCTAAACTCATGAAAGTCATTTGCAAAGATTCTGACTTGAAGAGCGTACTGATTACAATCATCACGATTGATTATCAACAAGATCAATGATGTAGTTGCTTGATTGAAGAAGACACAGATGCACTTTGCTTCGTCATGATCACAATAGTTGAGTTTTATGATCTTTGAATGATTGTCATTAAGATATTATGTGCGATCGAAAATATTAAACTTGATGACTTTCATACATGTCAAAGACTACATGATGATTAATGACATTGAAACAGACATCATGAATTCAATGAATCTGTCTTGCAGTTCAATGAATCATACATCAGTCAAACTCGCGAAAATGACAGATTGACTCTGAAACATCATTTCATCAGAAGCTATGAGAACTCAATCATCAAAGTTGCACATCAGAAGATGAAATGCTTTCTTTATATATTATATATATATAGCTAGAATCATGATTATATACAGCTCATTAAGATATACAAGACATTATCACTTGTATCTGAGTAGCTGTCTTGCTCTGCTCATCATCAATAAAGAGTCTTACTGCTCGATCTTACGCTTTGTCATCAATTGCTCATTACATGCACTAATATGATGAATCAACTCAATGAGATCATTCTGATCACGTCTCTTGATATTTTCATGATCGCGCATGTCTAAATCTTGCAAGAACGTTTTCTTCATGTTTTTTGTATGAGATGAAATATGTAAGCTAGAATTATTCAATCGTTGCATTCTAACAAAGCTGCAAAGTATCTGTCTGCAAAAGAAATCATCTTCTGCAAGATCTTAAAGCTACTTTTGTCGTAAGTTGTAGAAAGTCTGAATAATCTTGTCTCTTCGAAGATAGTAGATAAATACTCAATACAATTAAAGATCTTGAATGTTCATGTCATGTTGATCAACGAACTTTGACATCACGCTCAACATCATCAACTTATGAACATGAAAGAAACTTTCTGTCGCTGAATACTTTGCGTTTGTTCAAGAACTTGCAAATCACAACATCAAATCTTTAACAGCAATTGCGTTGAATGAAAAGAGAAATTTTGCAAGACAATGTCATTATACAATCATGAAAGCGAAATCTTTCTATCTACTTTTCATATAAAGCACACGACTCATTTTCTTCATTGCAAAACGTGATGCTCACAATCTCTTCATACATACTGAGTGTCTCTTGATCTTCGATCTTGCAAATCAACAAAGATTTTCAATTTCAAAGATTACGTTTAATGTGTTCTTGCAATTTGAGTACGATGATAGTTTAATCAATCGAATCAGACTTCGATGTTCTGTCAAGATGTTAAAAAAGTATCAGTGTATCTGCTTTGAAATCAGTCAAGCACATGCAATTGATTTAACTCGAGATCGAAGATCATGAAAAGTCAGCTCACAGAATCTTTCTAGCAGCTGTGTCAGACTACTGCAAAGCTCAGTTCTCTGATGAGTGAAATCATCTATTTGCACATCAAGCGAAGATACAAGTCAAAGAGATGACATTTACAATGCTTTCACAAATGATTGATTTCGCGTACATTGATATAGTCAACTGATCTCAGATTCATGATTTTGAAAATAATGATGAAATCATGAAAAAGCTAAATGAATTATTGAATCTGCTGCAAATAATAAATATGTGATTACTTGAGATCTTGCACACTATGATTGAGAGCAAAATCATCAACAATGCAAGCACTGATGTCAGATCAGATAACGTTGAATTAATTCAAGATATTGCAAAGAATGTTAATGCATGAAGTCTGACAAGTCATTACAATGTATTCATAGCAAATAGTTCAAACTTTGTGAAGACTGCAAGAAGTCAAGATTAGTGATGAGAATGAGAAAGTTAATAAGAGAAGAGTTTAAGCTGTTGCTGATATAAAATCGAGACATGAAAGAAAGAATCATTATTGAAAAACTGTCTTTACAGATTGAAAATCAAAGAGACTTGAGAATTCAAACAGAAGCATCACAGCTTTGACATTTAACACAGAAGTCAAAGAGCAAACGTGAGATCATTGCTACATCAGACGCTACAAATCAGCAATGCATGATAGACTTTCAAAGCGAGTATAACAATTTAGTTTCATTCAGCACAAGCATTGAGCAAAACTGCTGTGTTCAGACATACATGCATAGTTGATGTTCAGATAAGAAGATCGAGAAATGCTACATCAACAGAAATCATTTATTTTATTTTCTTGATCATTAATTTGTCATCTTTAATCATAAGCATATACTTCGTATGCAGATAAGATTATCAATCTTCACGAAATTAAAGTTAATCAATTTGTCTTCTGAGTCATTTTGCAATGAATGCTTGATGAGATGACTTGAATTATGTCACTTAATGTCTTGATGATTGCGCTTGCTCAAAACTTTTGACAATGTTGTCTTCATATTCTTTGTGCAAGACTCAAGAAATGATCTGCAAATCATCTTTGAAATTAAAATCAATCAAGTCGTTTTCTGAGTTGTTTTGACTTGAGTCAATGTATATTTTGAAGAGATGAATGATTGAAAGTGAAGAGTGTTCATGTATTATTAATGATGCTCTTGAGTACAACGATGTTACGAACATGTCTGAATCGATCAGAATTCAGATCTAATTCTAATTAATTTGATTAAAGCAAGTCATGACGTTATGTCTAGTTTGAATCTAGCGCACTTCTTTGAATCATTCTCAGCACTTCTTCTCGTTGTTCAGCACTTTTTTCATTCATCTCTTTCATCATTCTTTTAGACAAACACATCTGACATATTACATCACATTTGTATCGAGTCTAGCGCAGTCTCAAGTCATTATTTATAGAAGAGCTCGCACTCTTTCTCTTCTGTATTCTTAATGTCTTGTTATAGCTATTTCTAAAGAACAATACATACATATCAGTTCTGAGTCTCTTTGATTGAATGATCTAGGCACGATTTCAACATTACATTAAGAATCTCGTTTATCATACGATACAGATACTCATTACTCGTTCAATATACTTGTTCAGACAGATCGAGTCTAAAGAAATTCGTTTATCTGATGATCAACGCAATCAAAAGACAGAACAACACTAGAAAGTCTATAAAATCAACAGCGAGGCTGATTGAATTGCTAGACGACTTACAGCTCATTAAGTATGCATCGTTCATCTCAATTAATAGAATCAGCGATAAAGAATCTTCATTGATTGCTAGAGAATCAAATCGATCAAGAGAATCAATCAACTCTTAAATCAAACAACAAAAATGACTTTATCTTCTATTGTCGAGCATCGCTCTTCGCTCGATTTCTTTCTTTCAAAAAACACTCGTTCAATTTAATTTCTTCTTTCTTTCTCATCATATCTCATTTCTTCAAAGAGCGTTTCGAAGTCTCATTCTTCATTGTCGAAGATAACGACTCATTTACTGAAATCATAACATCTTCTATGACTATGAAAGCTTTGAAGAAACGATGCGAAGAGCTGAAAGCTAGACTACAAGCTAGAGAGATTATCTCGTCATCATCAATCTACTCTGAGCGTTCTAGATCTCAGAAAATACTCGATTCTTCGTTGTTCATTGATGAAAAGAATTCTATGTTGAGATTGTGTCTAAATCATTCAATCAAAGAGACTCAGAACTGATATGTATGTATTGTTCTTTAGAGATAGCTATAACAAGACATTAAGAATACAGAAGAGAAAGAGTGCGAGCTCTTCTATAAATAATGGCTTGAGACTGCGCTAGACTCGATACAGATGTGATGTAATATGTCAGATGTGTTTATTTAAAAGAATGATGAAAGAAATGAATGAAGAAAGTGTTGAACAACGAAAAGAAGTGCTGAGAATGATTTGAAGAAGTGTGCTAGATTCAAACTAAGCATAGCGTCATGACTTGCTCTAATCAAATTGATTAGAGTTAGATCTGAATTCTGATTGATTCAGACATGTTCGTAACATTATTTCTCTCTTCGAACATTCATGTTCGCATGAATAGAAAAGAAATAAAAGCAAAAAATTCATCGTGTTTTCAATTTAGTGCAACTTATTCGAGTATAGCTTGTGAAATTCGTTCAGAACTTTCTTCGAGTCATCGAATTTTTCTTTATCGACATAGTATCATTCGTCGTCACGATCTATTGCGATTCATTTGACTTTGTATTGTAGTCTTTCTCTATATCGCCTGAAGTTCAATATATCGTCTACTTTTCAGTGCTCTTCATTCTCTTCAATGATCATTGATCTAGAGAACTCAGAGTGTTGTTCTGATAGAGAGTCATTTAATGAAGATTGTAGATACTTCGAGCTGAACACTGAATGTATATGCTTCATGCTTCTAGATAGCTGAAGACGATAGAAGATTTCAACTTTGACTGTGATTGAATAGAGATCGAGCTGCTTGTCTTTCAAATCTTTGCATGATCTAGTGATTTTGATGTTTTCGAAGACTAATCAAACTTGATCATCTACTTCATAGATGACGTCTCGTCTATGCTTGTTCATCTGAGCTTCAGTGATCTGCTTGATCTTTTTCAATTGTTGATGATTGAAGATAAGAAGTTCGCTCATTCAAATGACAATGTCATCGATCTTTCTAGTCTCAATACGTTGACGAGTCATTTTGTAATCAGTCGTATCTGAATTGAAACTCATTCGAGAGTGAAAGTCTTTATTGAAGTAGAAAGAGATCATCGAGATAGTCGAGAATGTATTGAAATTGTCACTGAATTTCATCATTGAAAGTCATTTAGCTCAGTCATTCTGCATGTAATTGCAGTAGATTCGAAGTTCGCGTTCAACATCTTGATTAGCTCGTTTCGACTGATCATTGATCTCTGAATGATAAACTGTTGATAGATTGACTTGAATCTTCAGTCGTTTACAAAGACTTTGTCACATGATCGATATGAACTGAAAGTCTCTATTTGAAACGATAGAACTGAGTAGATCATGAAGTCGATAGACGTTTCATAGCATGATTCATACTGTTTCTTCGATTGAGATGTCATCGTCTTCTCAATGACAGAGAACATAGTGACGTTCTTTGAAGAGACGACATATGATCATGCAAATGACGTTATAGTTTTTCGATAGAGATAGCTCAGTGATGAAGTTCATAGCTATATTTTGTCAACGCTGCTGAGAAATCGATAGAGACTGAAGCAAATCATTCGTATCATCTCGAGATGCTTTGCTTCGCTGACAGACATGACAGTTTCAAATGTATTGTCGAATAGTTGCTCGATGATCTGATCAATAGTAGAAGCGTTGAACTAAATCAATCGTTCATCTAATGTCAGAGTGCAAGATTGATGATTGATCGTGAATCTTTCGAAGCAATTTCATATGCATTTGTTTTGACATTCATAGTAGACTCTTTTTGAATAGAACGTTGTCAATAATTTGACAGTTCTTTAGCTTCATGTCATGAAGCTTCAGTTCATCTTTGTTCATAGCTTGTCAATACTCATTGCATAGTTCATTCTTCTGATTGACTAGACGTATGCATTGATAGAGATTAATCTTGTATTCAGATTCGATTTTGAACTCAATCAATAGAACGTCTATTCGATTCGAGATCAGTATAGTCTGAAAACAATCATCTATTTCTTTAGCTGATTCAAAACTATCGATCATCAACATTCTAGTTAAAGCATCGACTTTGATGTTTATTTTGTCTGATCGAAAGATAATCTGAAAGTTAAACTTCGATAGAATATTCAGATAGTTCGCTTGTCATCGAGTCAGCTGTTTGTTTTTCATAAAGATCTTCAAAGTCTGATGATCAGTAAACATCTGAATAGATAGCTCAGTATCTTCTAGTTTGAGTCGTCAGTGTTCGAAGCATCGAATGATAGTTAGCAATTTCTTGTCATAGATGTGATAATTGCATTCAGCTGAAATCATGCTCTTGCTATAGAAGACTATCGAATGAAGCACATTCTCGTCATTGTACTGAGATAGTATGTCGTCTTTTACATAGTTGAATGTATCAATTTTCAAAATAGCTTGATTTTTGACATCGAAATGACGTAGAACTGAAGTCGAGCTGATCTGCTTCTTCAGATTGTTAAAGACTTTGATGCAAACTTCATTTTAAACAAAAGATGTATCTTTTTAAGTCAGCTGAGTGAATGACTTGACTAGTTTTGAAAAGTTCTTAATGAAGCGTTGATAGAAATTGACGAAGTCAACGAAGTCTTGTATCTCTTTTAAATTAGTAGATGTAACTCAATTTACTATAGCTTTCACTTTGATAAAGTTCATGCAAAGATCTTGTTCTGATACTATGATTTCTAAAAAGATTGTTTCTTCTACGTTGAATTCGCACTTTCAAATATCTATCTGCAAATCAGCATCTTGTAGACGATTTAGTATCATCTTAACATGTTGTCTATGCTTCTTTTGAGTCTTGCTGTATATGAGAATGTCGTCTAAATAAGCTTGACAGAAGTTATTTAGAAAGTCTCATAAAACATCGTTCATATATTGCTGAAACGAGATCGAATCATTTATTAATTTGAATGATAGAATCTTTGATTTGTATGCTTCTAAAGCGATAATGAAGATCGTATAGTTTTTACTATTGAGATGTATACGAAGTTTGTTGAAAGCGAAAATTATATTCAGTTGCGTCAAATGCTTGCAGTCAATGATTTTGTCAATCATCTCATTTATAAGCAATAGAGAGTAGTAATTTCTTTTGATAATGACATTGAGTTTTCAATAGTCAATGCAGAAGCGAAGATCATCATTGATCTTCAGAGCAAATAGAACGAGTGAGAAATATGAGATCTTGCTAGAAGTAATAAAACTCTTTGACAGATTTTCGTTCAGATATTCTTTGATCTTCTGAAGCTTGTAGAGTGACATTCGATAAGCTCAACATCTAGAAGAAGTGACATCGTTAGTGAGCTCTATCTTATGATCATATGAACGATAAGATGGTAGCATATTGGCTTGAGCTCGATCAAACACGTCGAGAAAATTCTGATATTTCGAAGATAGCTTGACTTTGATGTCTTCTAGATTTTGAGCTGATGCATCGATGAAAGCGACGTCTAGAACGTTCAGTTCGCATTGAGTGTTGTAGACTATTTTTCTATCAATATCTTCGATCGACATGACGAAAATCTCGATGCGATTCTTCTTTGATCGTTTAATCAGTGCATGAAAAGATGCAGCTTTCACACTGAACATAGAAAAGTTCTTTTTCGAAGCAGTAGAAGTGAGTCGTTGAAGCACTTTGAAGGCTGAATGAATAGAAGAATTTGATGATCGTGATCATTTTGAGTGTGAAGCTCTGACTGACATCGAAAAAACAGAAATGAGAGCTTCTAATTGATTCGAAAAAACGATGACATCGTTTTGCATATCTAGTAGTATTTCATTTTTGTTCATTCAGAGCTTTTCTAATATGACGTCATGATGATCTATATCAGCTATTAACATTGAAACAGTCAATTTCTTATGACTTTCGACTGTGAGATTGAGTAGAATTTTATGAATAATGATCTTCTTTGTCAGCTTTTCGTCATATTCTCTTATTAACTTCTCTTTA
>JAABUS010004722.1_pt1 | contig 19108 bp, 18 predicted proteins | sample 5560161 | NCBI WGS metagenome assembly JAABUS01 (sample SAMN10711885, study PRJNA513376) | rock metagenome | isolation source: Antarctica rocks | place: Antarctica: Victoria Land, Trio Nunatak nord | collected 2016-01-04 | reverse complement strand
ACTCCTCAACCGCTCAATCAACTCCCTCTCAATCGCCCTCTCCACCTTCGCCGCCGCCTCGGCCTTCCTCTCCCTCGTCTCCTCCCTCCTCCTCACCTTCGGCGCCAATTTCGGCACTACCCTCTCCCCCAACATCTCCTCCTCCTTCGCCAGCCGTCTCGTCCGAATCGCCACTTGCGTCAGCCGCGTAAGTCTCTGCTTACACTTGTGGATTAGGAATTTCGGCCAGTATATCAATCGCTCGTCGATCTGCTCGAGGGCTTTGGCATAGTTCTGCGAGAGTTTGATGCGTTCCCACAGCTTGGAGGGCATGTGTGCGCGCTCGATGGTTTTCATGTAGAGGTAGAGGGTGCCGGTTTCGGGGTTGGGGCGGATGGTGGCATAGCGGGAGTTGGCGAGGGGGCAGGATTGGCGGTTGCAGAGGCCGGTGACGTTGTGCTCGTTGCGGCAGAAGTTCTGTTGTTTGGGGGTTCTGAAGGGAGGGGGATTAGTTGATTGTGGTAGGGAATTGTGGGTTGGGGGATGTACTTGAGTTTGAAGGAGCAGAATTGCTGGTTGATTACTTGCCATACTATCTCGTCGGAGGCCATGGTTGAAGAGTGGTCCAGAAGATCAAGGTGGTCGCCCTGTCAGAAAGCAATAGTGCGGCATGAATTTGAAGAAACAGAAAGTCATGCCATCTCGGCCCGGCAAGCGAGGGCCTAGCCGCTTTCGGTAGCATTCGGAGGTCAAAGACAGCTTGGAGACCACGTAAACTATCGCTTTCTCTCCTCGGGCTCTTTATTGTTGCAAATGCGGGGCGGTGGTGAGGCATGCGAGCTGGGGTCCTGAAATCAATCGTACTTTCACCAAACATCGCGGCACCAAGATATCTGGCCGCACTTCGACCCTCGGGGATTGCCTTCGCCCGTCATGCCTCGACCATAACGATATTCTGCCAGAGGAGAACTAGCGATTATTTCATATCTTCGAGGGCCAATCGCCTTCGACGAACAGCCCGAAGGCAGCTGAGTTCCACGACTCCTGAAGATGCTACCATATACGCATTATCGACTGCTCCTGGTACAGCTGCTATTGCCATAATCCGGATTTCTGGCGCGGCATGCATCGATGTACAATACTAGTCATAGAAAGCTTCTAGGCTAATTTCACTGACCGCCATTAGATATACCGAGCGTTATGCCCTGGTCGAGAAGTCCCCAAACCGCGCTATGCGACCCTGCGAACATTATATGACCCGCAAGACCGTTCTCAGAAACTTGATGCAAATGCCCTGGTTCTGTTCTTTCAAGCACCTCAGACAATCACGGGAGAAGATGTGCTCGAATTGCACGTCCATGGCGGGAACGCCGTTGTGAAGGCTGTTCTTGCTGCTATCTGTGAGGCCGCTCTCTCAAAGCAGCTGCTCGTGCGTTACGCTGAACCTGGAGAATTCACCCGACGAGCCTTTCGCAATGGCCGACTAGATCTTACGGAGGTGGAGGCGCTCGGAGATACCCTAGCTGCTGAGACAGAGCAACAACGTCGGCTGGCCGTCAGGGGTGCATCCAATGCTTTAGGAGAGCGCTATGAAATCTGGAGGCAGAAGTTGCTGTACGCGCGGGGTGAACTCGAAGCGCTGATCGACTTCTCGGAAGATCAGCAGTTTGATGACCCGCCCGAAGTTCTGTACAAATCAGTGGCCGATCAGGTGAAAGTATTGACCGAACTTCTACAAATGAGCATTCGGAACGCCGTCCGTGGTGAGCTCCTGCGGAATGGCATCAACATAGCTCTCGTTGGGGCTCCGAATGCAGGGAAAAGCTCTTTGCTTAATAGAATCGTCAATAGGGAAGCGGCCATCGTCAGCCGGGAAGCTGGAACGACTAGAGATGTGGTCGAAGTTGGTGTAGACATCGGAGGTTACTACTGCAGGTTCGGTGACTTGGCTGGCCTACGAAGGACTTCTTCGGAAGATGCGACATCGCCAATCTCAGAGATTGAAGTCGAGGGGATGCGAAGAGCAAAGCAGCGTGCAGCAAACGCCGACGTTGTAATTGTCGTCCTCAGTGTTGAACCAGACTCCGGTTCCAGGACGAACCCATTTGCAGTGGACGTCAACCCGGAGGTTGCGCAGACGCTTCGTACCATCGATACTGGGAGGCAGGATGTTCTCTACGTCGTCAACAAATCAGACCTACTACCCAACAAAGCAGTGCGAGCTGCTATACATAATAAGATTAATGACTATCTTGCTCTGAGCGGGCTCCCAGCGTCAATCAATCCGGCCTTTATGATATCTTGTAGACTCAATTTGGAAGCTAGACCAGACACAGAGTGTAAAAGTGGAATCCAAACGTTCCTCCAGGGCCTCATCACGACCTTCCAAAAGAAAACCTCAGCTATACTACCACAAGCGGCAGCAGTGACAGGTAATTCATATGGAGATCAGACATGGGCTGAGTCTCTTGGTGCGAGCGAACGCCATCGACTCCTGCTTCAACAGTGTGTATCACACCTGGAGGAATTTCTCAATGGAGTTGCCGGTACTCAAGACGAACGGTCTTCGGCTGTCGAGGGCGCAGAGACAGATGTTGTCCTTGCCGCAGAGCACTTGCGAGGCGCTGCAGAGTGCCTGTCGAAGATCACAGGAAAGGGCGAGGCCGGCGATGTGGAGGAGGTGCTGGGGGTGGTATTCGAAAAGTAAGTAGCTCCATCTTTTCTAACACAATGTGGCTAATGGAGCTCAGGTTTTGCGTTGGGAAGTGAATCGTTCTTGCAAAACCCAGAGCGATATTGGACAAGGGTAACATTGTACGGCTCTTTTACTTCATGGGAGGTTTCCGGATGTAGAATTTTGAATCAGCTAATGAGGATACTTCCAACCAACATCTTTGAGTTATTCGACTGCAGTATCCAAGATGTAAACCGCTCCAAGATTACAGCTTCTCTGCGGTACATGCACCTTCTTTACGCAGTCCGATGATAATTGATGCAGCAATAGTCTCCCACACCCAAGCAGTAGCTAAAATCATTTCAGATACCCAACGGGCCGACGCAATCACGTATTGACGTGTAGGCGATCTTACAACCAAGGCAGGTGACGATCGGCCATGAACGTACATGCGAGAACACTTTATCGAAAGAAGTAATCGTGCAGGAGAGGCATATTAGATTTGTTTTATAGTCGATTGATGTATATCGCGAATTGCGTGTCCACGAGCCATATCGTCAATATGTGATTGTGTCGGCTCGTTGGATATTCAAGATGATTTTAGCTGCCACTTGGGTATAAGAGACTATTGCCGTAATTGATGACCAAGAGATACCACTCGCCCCTTTTACCCAACTTGGTGTTGCAGCAACTACATAACCCTAAGACAAGCCCTCAATCAAGGTACCTTAATTTCAGTTCCAGGTTGTGGCCCCAAGATCTGCAAACGCTCTGCTTGAACGAACATCTCCGTCATCGGCATGCTATTTTCAGCGCCGATAATCTCTCGTGCGCTGGCTTCTCCAATAATAATATCTTCCTTGGTCGTCGCAGATGGCAAACTCCGGTACTATGTCACATGAGCCTCGGAGCAAGCAATATCTTAAAGTAGGTGGCAAATACGTTGATCACTTTGAGTTATCGCCAAACTTTGGTCAAGTTTGCCAGACGATATATTTGCGATGCATCAGTTATAGTGCACGCTTGTTTGAGATGCATTACCTCAATTGATCAACGGGAAGCCCTGGTCTTCGCATATCGCGCACTCCCGCTTTATTGGACTTTCATCGTTGACCCATCGCCCCAACTGCGATGGCAATACATCAACGTTTTCGCGCATGCACTTTTGTTGTTTTCAAGTTCCTGGGAAATGACTGTATTGATCTCTCTTCTTGATGTTTCGAGTCCTTAATTACACAACAAGCAAGAATCAATATATTGTTTGATAGCATCGTCGGAGGCCGTACGTTTCAAGCCACAAGAAATGAATAGAACGTAGAAGAGCGATGCGTAAGAATCAGGCTCGTCAGGGCCTCCCGCGGATGACTTGGGGTGATGCATTTTAGACAAGCGCGTACTATAATTGATGCATTGCAAATGCTCGGTTTGCCAATATTCATGAAGTGGAGACGCACCGCCACGATCCTCGAGGTTAAGGTCAAATCCATCGGCAACTTTATCCCCACGTCGTGATGAAATGGACAGCCGCCATGAGGTGTTGCTCCGTACTTTCACAAAGTTTTTCCTCGGCGTTTCACATGCGGTCGCACAGACTTGTGATTGATCTGTGATGCATACGTCATTCAAGACTTGGTCGGCTCAAGTCGGGAAGTGGGAAGCGCGTCGACAAGGCATGGGGCAATCAGGTACGCGACTTTCTTAGACCAGCCACGAAAATGCAGCAACGAGGATCGTCTAACCCGGTCGAGGTGACGCGCTCCCCTGGCTCCAAACTTGCTTTTACCCATGTTCCGCTCCGGCTTCCCTGTGTACTTTGTAATTGCTGGCAATCAATGATGATTGGTGCTGTGGTGCAGTAGTTTCGCTCACACAGGGGAATTGATTGGCCAGAAGGGGGACTAGCGAGATTCGATTTGCCCTGTGCGATGACCATCATTTGCTCTTGCCCGCTTGAATCTCAGTGGAAGGCGCGACTTCATTAGCCTCCTGCCGCTACCCAAACACTTCACTTTCCTCACAACAACCCTTTTCTTTCCCCCAAGACCTCTTCCATCTTCCATCACCTCCATTCATCATACCAAGCATCCCCTCCACTTCCCACCTCATCACCTGCAGCTTAGGCACTCTCGATATCGACCATCATCCACAGCGTTTCCTCACATCACCTTTGCAACCGTTCTTCAGGATGAAGTCCTTCATAGTAGCGGCCGCGCTGTTCGCCGGTGTTACTGTCGCGCAAGATTTGGCCTCGATCAATGCTTTGCCACCGTGCGGTGTTTGTCTCAATCGACCTCTTCCATCTTACATGCGCTGATTTGTTACAGCAATTCTGCATTAAGAGCATGTTCACCAAGGTCCCAAGCTGCTCCTCAAGCGATGCTGTTTGCCTGTGCACCAACACGGATTTCCGAGACGGCATTCATGACTGCACCGTAGAGTCTTGCCCTAAGGATCAAGCTAGCCAGGTGATAGACACTGGCTCCTCCTTCTGCCAATGTGAGTAGTACCCTATTGTCGACTGATATTGTTGCACACTTGCTCATTATCACTAGCTGCTCTTGCCGGCGCCTCCAAAACCAGCAGCGCTAGTACCTCTGTCACTCAGACCACGGCATCTGGCACAGACACCGTCGTAGTGGCTACAGATGCTAGCCAGACTGCCACAACAACTCTGGCTGCCGGAGCCGCTCCTTCCGGAAGCAACTCTACTTTAGGCGGATCAGGATCAAGTTCCAGCAACTCTACGTCAGGCGCTGGTGCCGGGTCTAGCAACTCGACCTCATCTGCTGGTGGCCTTGGTGGCTCGAACAGCACCACTTCCGGCGGCAATAGCACTTCTGGCGGTAACAGCACTGGTAGCACAGTCACTACTACCGATAGCTCTGGCCAGCCCACCACTTCGACCGTATGTCTATGCTGATGGTGATCGCAATGAATGACCATCTGCTAATCACTCAATAGTCATCTGGGTCCAAGACGTCAGGTCCATCCTCAAGCTCAAGCTCAAGCGGATCTGGCGGATCTGGCGGATCTTCTACCAGAGCTCCTAGCTCGTCCTCAAGTGGTAGTGTCGCTGCCGCGACCCAAGTTGCCGCAGCTGGCCTTGTGGGGTTTGCCGGTATTGCTGCTCTTGCTTTGTTGTAGATTTGCGCCAATTCGATCTTCTCAACAGGCATGGGGCTTGGGACTCATTGGTGGACGCTTCAAACGCTGGATGAGATTGTTGATACCCTTGTCACTGGCTCTACCCTTTTCACGTCGCTCTCGCTTCGTTATGGCATAACGTCGAGTACCCTGGTTTGGTCCTACGAGCGTACATGGAGGACGGACTTGTGGGCTACCCACTTAGCGAGCTTTAGCACTAATAACCCTCTGTACAAAAACCGATAGCCAATGAATACGCTTGCTTCATGATTCATTTGTATTTAACCGGTAACCGTGCTGCCATTCAACAAAAATGTTAGCTGTCTCAGTAAGGTCATTCTTCCCAATTCGCGATAGCTATGTAAATTTTTCGTTTGCTCCCTTCGAATGTGCTGTTGACTTTGTCTGAATTCGACCGTTGCTTACATCTCACGCGCCCACAGCGTCTCCTGACCAAACAGTCAAGCACCGAGCCTCGGGAGGTGATGCTCATAAGAGGTTGATTGAACAGCAAACATCCACAACTAGAGTGGCAAAGTGTGAAAGGGCGTGACTTTACTTAACCAGGGCCGCGCCGTTTTCGAGGCCATGCTTCTTACAGCTTTGGTGACCGACAGCCTTTCGGCCTTTGGCTTGTGCTATTCCTTGACACCTCCATCTCTCATCGACTCATGGTCGAGCCCCGATTTTTGCTCGAAACCCGCAATGGCTTAGGCAGTACGCTCTGTATGCGACGATCGTGAACCATCCGTGCATTGTTTTTTGTTCTCACTGTGCCTCGTATATCCCCTCAAGCCATCAGCCCCTCTCCAACCTCCCCCTCCTCCCTTCATCCTCCTCCTCATCACTGCTCTCATCCCTAAAACCGCCTTCCAGCTCCCTACTCAACCTTCCTTCCTCCCCATCACCATCTCTTCCACCATCTGCTTCCCGATCGACCCCCGAGAAGCCTTCTTCCAGTTCTTCATCCCCCAGTAGAGATCCCCCAGAGGAGGCACTGCCGCGCCGAGAGGCGAAGAACGTGGGTATACGATCCGCAAGGGAGCGGGAGAGGGAGGTAGAAGATGCGGAGTGGTGGGAACGCCAGCGGGTGGAGAGTGGGAAGAGGATATACGAGGCCAGAAAGTAGAGGAGGGCGGCGACGAAGGGCGGGAGGAGTAGATTCTGTGGAGGTCAGTGGGGTAAGGATTGGAAGAGAAAGAAGAGCGTGAACCTTCAACAGTGACCTGCCTGAGCTCATGGTCGAGGAGAGATCATCAGAATTTACGATGCTTAAAGTAAGGAGAGGTGGTGGGATTCCGCATTCGTCAGTGGGATGCGGAGAGATGAAGCAGAAGCTTCATTGAGTGGGAGGTTGTCCGCTACAGCAGGACGTTCTCGAGAAAAGAGAGTATCAGTGGTTGACTACTTCATTGGCTGTGACCAGTTGATGACAGTTCCTCAGGTTCAGCGTGGTGCTAGACCGACCTTCAGCCTGCCGCAAGCGGAATCGCGTGGCTGAAGTAGAAGCCATGCCGCCGCAAAAGGGGATTCGATTGGACCCCTGTCACCACTCTTGCAATCGTCCTCGACTCATGAAAATAAGATCACTGCATTCTCACAGTTTCTCCTCTCCCTTGACCACTTGCTTTGCGCGGAGTGAAGGTTCTGGGAGTATTCTAAATTAATTTTGTCTTCTCGCCCATTGTAAACGAACCAGCGATGCAAAGAACCCCCAAATTCGCAACCGGGCAAGCCAGCCAGCTGTTTGAATCTTCGCAATCTGGGCATTGATGAAGTCAACGCAGGTCTACGATATACATTGAATTTCTGAGAGCATCACGGGAAACTTGCTCACTCCAAGTCCGAAAAGCAGGGCTGTTGGCTTGTAACCGCTCATGTTCGCGACGGGCTTACCACGGGATAGGGGATATTGATACGGGAAATGCCTTCGACCACTCCGCCGGTCGACAGCAAAACCAGACAGTCATCAGGAGGAAGGTCGTTCTTTGGGAGAAAGATACACAAGGAGCGAACCCCGGATTCCTCTGGCCAGGACGATGGGGGCTCCGTGCTGCAGGTTCCGAGCGCCTCTAGCAGCACCAATGGTTCACGGTCTTCGCGATACTCCCATAAAGGGCAAAGCGAGTTCGACGTAGGAAATGAAGATTTATCAGGCCTCTCAATGACGGCAGGAGTGATAACGTCTATACCGTACGACGCTGCTGCGGACGGCAGGACTCCCATACCTGTGGATTACCTCCCAAAGAAGGACCAAATGCCGGCACGGAGAGACCCACCACCGCACCAGCTAGCGAAAGGAACGCAAGACTTTCATCAATATCCGGCATGGGACTCTCAAACTGCGCCAATCAATGGATCGTCACATCCTACAGGTCCCAGACCTCCGCCGCACACACTCAAACCGCTATCCAACATCTTACCATCGCGCGACAAAAGCTCCAAACCTATACAGCATCCAGGCATCGGCGATGCAGCGGGCATTGCGAATGGAAATCATGGGACCATCAACTCCGTTTCTACTGGAGATACCTCTTCCACCCATAGGAGATCCTTCGATCAAGCCAGCATCATGTCCTCCGCCTCATCAGCCACACGATCTAGCATTTTCTCTTCCGACAATTCCTCCCGCACAGCGGTCGATTCCCGGCCCCATACATCCGGGCGACTGTCGAATCATCCTGGATGGCACCCTCAGCAACCGGCTGGCTTTAGCTCCACGACCTCGTTCAATCCGGAAGGATTCTACATCACAAGACCGACCGACGATCGGATTATCGAAGCCCAATTCAACGATTTGATGCTCAAGCGTGGTTGGCATAACCTCCCTGAGCAAGCGAGAAGGCAGATGATGGCTTATCCAGCGGCAAAGAAATGGACGTTGGTACATAATGACAGGCTGACGGAATGGCAAGGAGAGCAGAAGAGGCGGCAAACTGCTAGGACAACAATAATGAGTCCTGACGGTTCGCTCGGTACAATGGCCAGATCCGACGAGGAAGGCAGCCCGGAGTGGTATGTTAGAAGGGTCATGAATGACTCGATCACAGCAAAACAACTGGGAAGTCTGAGCGTCAGCCTTAGAACGCAGCCGATCAGGTAGGTGCATCCTTTGTTACAATTCACTCTTCTCCTTCACCTTGGAGGGGCACCGCAGTTGTGGGCTCTTAGTTATTCAAATCCCTTATAAGACATGTATGGGCTCCCTTGATTATGGCCTGATAGAGCTATGTTTGTACATATTCCCTTGCGGTTTTCTGGCAAGATGAGCTCTGTATTCCGTGTCCGTGGTCATCGACACAAGACTGGTACTACCCATGTACGCCATGTATCTATTCTTGCGGAGCTAGTATACGTTCATACTCGAGAAGGCCTCTAGCTGACTTGCATCAGCTGGGTCAAGTCTTTTGTCGAAGCGCAAGGCCAAGTAGCCCTGACCAACGTCCTCGGAAAGATCAATCGCCGGCAGGTTCAAGGTCCAGCCCCCGCAGCAGGCACCACAAGTGACAAAGATCTTGATCGCGAATACGATCTCGTCAAATGCCTCAAAGCTTTGATGAACAACAAGTATGGCGCGGACGACGCCCTTACACACCAGCAAGTCATCGTGGCTCTTGCGACCTCCTTGATTTCTCCCCGTCTAACGACCAGAAAACTCGTAAGCGAAGTCCTGACCTTCCTATGTCATTGGGCAGAGGGCGAAGGGCACCGGAAGGTGCTCCAAGCCATGGATCTCGTCAAGGCTCAGCAAGGCGAGAATGGCCGCTTCGATGCCTGGATGCGCATCGTCGAAGTTACTGTCGATGGCCGTGGTAAGATGGGTAGCCTTGTAGGTGCCAGTGAAGAGGTCCGCAGTGGAGGCATAGGAATGGAGAACCTTCTCATGGAATACGCTGTTGCGTCATTGTTCCTTCTTAATATGATCATTGACGCTCCGGAGCATGACCTTCAGCTACGCTGCCATATTCGAGCGCAATTTACATCATGCGGCATAAAGAGAATCCTTACCAAGATGGAAGGGTTTCAATACGAGGTCATCGACAAACAAGTCGACAGGTACCGCGAAAATGAAGCCATTGACTACGAGGACCTTCTGCAGCGTGAGAACAGCAGCATGCGAGACAGCATAGGCCCAGACATTGCTGACATGCAAGACCCTACTCAGATCGTAGAAGCAATACAGTCGAAAGTGCAGGGCAGCCGAGCGCAGGACTATTTCCTCTCTGCTATGCAGCATATGTTGCTAATCCGGGATAGCGATGGCGAGGACCGCTTGCGGATGTTTCAGCTCGTCGATGCTATGCTCAGCTATGTTGCTATGGACCGAAGGTTGCCGGACATGGATCTTAAGCAAAGTCTGAATTTCTCCGTTCAGAGTCTATTGGACAGGCTGCATACTGACTCGGAAGCCCGTCAAGCCCTCGATGAGAGCGCTGCATCCAGGAACATCGCGGAGTCTGCAATGGCGGAGCGGGATGAGATGCGAGCCAGGATCGATATGGGTGCTGATGGTCTGGTAGCAAAGCTTCAGAAACAGATGGACGAACAGGCCGCACATATTGAACTTCAGCAGAGACAGAATGAGGCTTTGAAAGCCGAGCTTGCCGATATTCAAAGGATACGTACGCAAGAACTGCAGCGGAACGAGTTGGAGACTCGTGAATTGTATCTCATGCTTCGAGACGCTCAGGACTTTGCTGCCTCGGTGGCCAAGAAAGGAGTTCCAGAGACCCTCGCATCCACAGATCCCAAGAAGATGCAAGGCATTCTGGATCGAGAAGCACTTATGGCTCGACTGGAAACACAGCTTGAACGGGCGAAGACACAGTGCAAGCTTGAAGGCAAGGTTTGGCAACAGGCAAGCCCATCCGACAGGCTTCGCGAACTACGGGAGCAAATGGATGGTCAAGGAGAAGACCTCAAGCTGAGAAACTTCAGTGGTGCTTCCTTCACGTCTGCTCGAAGCAAGATGTTCAAGGGACCACGCCGAGCTGCAGCTGATGCCATGGCTGCAAGTGAAGGAGCCACTTACAAGATCGAAGGCGAAGGCGACGATGCCATCATCTACGAGAAACCCCGGCTCGTCGAGATGAAACGACCACATATGGACACACGACAAGCGACCGGACTTCTCGGCGAGATTGCAGCGAAGGTCAAGCGATACGATGCTAGCGAAGACGAGGATACAGAAGGTGATGGAGTCACTACTGGGCCTTCCCATCCGAGTCTGGAATCAGATGCTCCAAAGACCCCATCAGATGATGGTGTACCCAAGATGGAACCAGAAGTCAGTGAAGCTTCACCGCCGCCACCGCCACCTCCTCCACCTCCAATGCCACCCTCTGCAGCTCGGATGCCCGGATTTGAGATGGGTCCTCCTCCTCCGCCGCCGCCTCCGCCACCACCCTCATTGCCGCCATCCCAATCGCCGTCAATAATGTCAGGCTTCTCTACTAGCGCTCCACCACCTCCTCCACCCCCTCCTCCGCCTCCTATGCCAGGTACTACCAGAATGCCCTCCGTCCCTGGATTTGGATCCATGGGTCCCCCACCACCACCGCCACCTGGTGCTCCACCGCTGCCTGGAGCCATCAAGGGTGGCTACCTGGCTCAACCGCAGTACAGCTCAGCGCCTACCATCGGGCTTCCCTTCATTCGACCTAAGAAGAAGCTCAAGGCACTGCATTGGGAGAAAGTTGATGCTCCTCAGGTAACTGTATGGGCGACACGTACGCCGACGCACGCAGCCAAAGAAGAGAAGTACATGGAGCTATCTAGGAAGGGTGTGCTCGATGAGGTCGAGAAACTCTTCATGGCTAAAGAGATCAAGAAGATTGGCGCCAGCGGTGGTAAGAAGTCTGACAAGAAACAGATCATCTCCAGCGACCTCATGCGAAATTTTCAGATCTCACTGGCGAAGTTCTCCCAGTCCTCTGTTGAAGACGTGGCCCGGATGATCATTCACTGCGACAGGGATGTTCTGGACAACAACGTAGTCATGAATTTCTTGCAGAAGGAAGACATGTGCACTATATCAGACAACACAGCCAAGCTGATGGCTCCGTACAGCAAAGACTGGACTGGCCCTGATGCGATGAAGACGGCTAGAGAACAAGATCCGCAGGAACTAACCAGGGAAGACCAAATATACCTGCAGACAGCTTACGAGCTTCGCCATTACTGGAAATCGAGGATGCGTGCATTGGCCCTTACTCGGAGCTTCGAGCCAGAATATGATGAAATAGCCAAACATCTGAAGGAAATAGTCAGAGTCTCCGAGTCTCTGCGGGACTCGGTATCGCTCATGAACATTCTCGGCCTCATCCTGGATATTGGCAATTACATGAATGACTCGAACAAACAAGCAACGGGGTTCAAGCTCAGCTCATTAGGGCGTCTGGGCATGGTCAAGGACGAGAAGAATGAGTCAACCTTCGCAGATCTTGTTGAAAGGATCGTCCGCAATCAATACCCTGAATGGGAAGGCTTTATCGATGACATTGGCGGAGTAGTCGCCGCCCAGAAACTCAACGTGGAGCAGCTGCAGCTTGATGCCAAGAAGTACATCGACAACGTCAAAAACGTCCAGATGTCTCTCGACTCGGGTAATCTCAGCGATTCGAAGAAGTTCCATCCTCAGGATCGTGTTAGCCAGGTCGTGCAAAGGTCAATGAAAGACGCCAGGCGGAAAGCTGAGCAAATGCAATTGTATCTGGAGGAAATGACGAGGACCTATGACGATATTATGATTTTCTATGGGGAGGACAGTACAGATGACAATGCTCGCCGCGACTTCTTTGCTAAGCTTGCCACATTCGTGATCGAGTGGAAGGTAATTCACTTAGTCTCCCTGCCTTCCCTATCCCATTACTATGCTAATAGAAACTTAGAAATCCAAAGAGAAGAATATGACTATGGAAGACACACGCCGCCGTAACGAAGCTTCCATGGCCCGCAAACGGATGAACCCTAAAGCCATGAACCCAGCTGCTGCCAATGCAGGCGACGGCGCAGGCTCAGGTTCAACGTCACCTTCTTCCACCGGTGCAATGGACTCGCTACTCGAGAAGCTCCGTGCTGCCGCTCCCCAGGCTCGAGATCAACGTGATCGCAGACGACGCGCCAGATTAAAGGACCGACATCAGATCCGTGTCGCAAGCGGCCAGACCATCCCAGACATGGGCGACCTGACCAAAGACAGCGAAGGCGAGGATCTCGACGGGACGGCCTTAAGTCCCGAGACAAGCGGCGAAGGCACCGAAGCAAAGCCCAGCGACATGGCTACCATCAGCGAAGGCGAAGATATCGCCGACCGAGCAGCGAGCCTGCTGCAAGGTCTTCGTGGCGACGGCGACGGCGAACCAATCGCAGGCAGCCAAAGCGGAAGTATCCGCGTACGGCGGAGACGAGAAAGCGCAGACGACGAGCGCCGCTCACGCAGACGCAGAAGAGGCGCTGCCACGAGCAGCACCGACGACAGAGAAAGCACCTTCTCCCCAAGCCTGGAACAAAGTCAGGAAGCCATTTCCGAAGAGCCGCCTGACCGGAACCATGCTTCAACGCCTACGACTGTCGTCAGTCCGCCCAGTCCTGAGCCCGACGGCTCGAGGCTCCAACCTGTGGAATTATCGGATTGATTGTGTGCATACTTTGCCTTACATTTCACTTCTGTTGGTCGACGGCGATGGGATTGTAGCATTGAGGATTGTATATCTTACTTCTTTGTAATTACCCTTCTATTCTGCTGCGCTTGTCGCTGCATCTTTTTTGTTCTCCATAGCTAGCTCTTCTTCCGGTGCGGGTTTTCTGTGCGGCATAGCGACGCGACAAGGGGAAACCGGCAGAGTGTATTTCTGGGTAGGGGATATGGAGGGCCGGTGTTGTGCAGCGTTTGGATTCCGTGTCTCGGGTAGAAGCAGCTTTCCAAGGGGCTTTCTACTAGATCGGTGAAGATAGACATGGGAATGCAATAAGTTGATTCTCTTAGCACTACCCTCCCTCCAAACTTGGGATCTTTGCAAGATATCGTATTTTCACTTTCCATGCTGTGAGCAATGGTAATGATATCATCTATGGTATCTCTCCCATCCGCGCTCACTTATTGGACATGGTTTGACATTTGATGGCAGGCTGCTCCACCAGTGACGAGCCATGACATAAGGGCCGATCCATTAGCGATTACGGAGCTAACCCATTGATTATAAGAGATAGCTTCGATGAGAAATCGTGCTCTTAAACAGCTCAGCACATGGAAAAACGAAAAGGACTGATACTCTGGTAGGGCTTACCGAGCACGTGCGCCTTCTGCATTTTTGAATTACCTTATTTGGACCTCACTTTTCTTCACGTCACTTCGCTTTGATCTTATCATCCTCCAAACCTTGTCCACTTTCTTTTCGTCAAGCTTACTGCAATGTCTTGACGCACTCCAACAGATCTCAATATCAAGTCTGCGTACCAATGTCTCGTACGCTCACGCCCAGCTTTTGGAATACCTGACCCACGCTTTCCTGAAGCACTTCGAAAGGTGAGACCTCCCAATTCCACGCTCTTGGAAGATCCTGGGTACTGACATATCCGAGGTGTGGGCTTTTGTGGCCTTGTCACTTCATCTGCGGTGCTTGTAGTACCTCTACAGCTACATCTTGATCTTCACCACAAGATTGTAGCCAGCTGACGCCTAGCATTCAGCTCAAAGGTCTTTTATCTAACTGCTGTCAATTATTGATCATGGCTATCCTCCAGGATATTGAGGTCCGCATCGCGCGGAACACATCCGGGAAGGTTGATGCAGATGACGCAGGAGATGCCCTGCCAGAGTATCAAAAGCCTGATACATCCGACAATCAATCTCAAACGTCGGTTGAAAGATATGTTGAGGCGGTCATCGGGCAAGCCTTTCAGATTGAAGTACACATTCGGCCTAGCTTCAATTTTTTTGCCGCCAATGGGATAACGGTCACCCTTGTGATTGACGATGAGACTATTTTCTTCGAAGAGGTCATGTCCAAAGAATATATTGAAAAACTAAAGGCAGCCGGCGAACCTATCATCCTCTCCTCTGTCCCGCGCCTTGATGGGACAAGACATTACGCAATGGGTTTCATTTTTGGGTCACTCAATCTCGGTCCGTGTGATCGAGCAAGTTGTTCCAGAGAGTCCCCTAACGTTGCCGACAGATGAGAGACTCGACGTGGATAAAGACATAGTAGACAGGCAAGCAGAGCGACAGGGTCGGATACTCGTCGGCGTAGAGAGACACGTGGCAGAGAAGCTTCGTAAGCCGGTATCTATCAATGTTCAGGAGTTTTATAAGTCTACGGCCTCGCTAGCCTTTGCGAAAGACGTCTATAAAGATAGACACATCCGCCAAGCCGTGATGTTCGTCCTATTGGAGACCCTACGAACCGAAGCGTCATACTAAAATCGGGGAGCAGGCCCGGTCTGGAAACCGAAACCGAGGAGCTGGAACCAATAACACATAAACGTCGACCGTACCGCCACCGCAAATGTAGGAAGCTCCAGTTTGTATTCAGATATCGAGATCATAGTCAGTCGCACATTGTGCTCGCGGAGTGCTGGCATGAGCTGATTCTGGACAGTGGGTCTGGAATTGCTCGGCTGCAAGCCAAAAGATATCACAGGGACTACGACCGTCACAGAGCCCATCAGCATTGAGGACGATCCGAACGATCCGGATATTGAGAGCAATAACGCAGAGAAGCGAGATGAAGGTAAATGTGAAGAAATCACACAACTACGTGTATGGGGCTTTCGACCCCTGCATTGGATGAATGAGATGCTTATGGCAGAACAGGCTGAAAACAGACGACTGCAAGCCTTTGAACGCGAGGCTGCGGAGCTCAAGCACACAGTTGAGGGCTTGAAGCAGGAAAACGCAAGTATGAAAGCTATCAAGGACCAAATAGCAGCTTTGACGGGCACTTTCGGCAACACTTCTTCCACCCCGGTACCATCTACTACAACAGGGATCAAGTCAGAGGTCAAGAAGGAATACATCAAGAAGGAGCAGAGTGAAGGTCGTCCAAGCCCCTCCTCAAACGGGAAGGATCGGCCAGCCAAACGTCCCAGGACGTTTGTTGAGCTCGATTGAGAGCTCACGATGAGGCGCGTGCATTTCCACCCTAGAATCTGGGTTGAAAATGATGAGACAAATGGAATACCAAAATGGGGCAGATGGAAGAGAGCTCAGACGCCAGCTCTCAACTTGGATAGTCAGGCCGGAAAGACTGCAATCAAGCAGTTGAGCATTAATTTCTAGCAGCATGACCCGCCAAGAGCTACCAAGTATATTGAGCCCTCTGTAACATATTCCAACATCCTACTTCGATGAGATTGCTGACAGCATGCTTGACAATTAGAATATCCAGGCGCAGTGTGCAAGCTTATCCAAAAAGAGATTGACTCTGGCACAATTGAAAACTCCACACCATAGTGGATCCCTTAGCCGTATATAGTCGAGCGTTGGTTTACTACTTTGTTAGATATCAAAGCCATCTTCAATGGGTCAGGGGCTCCGGACGGCCGGGGATTGCGGGGAGCTTTTTGCAAAATCTGGAATGGTCGCTGAGCCAGCTGAACCCCGCAAACCGAGCCAACATTTATCGTACCTAATGGCAATCATGGCGAATTGGAAAATGACGAAAGGTAAGGTGACTCTCCACAACGTGTACTTTATATTTGCTGGCCATCCCACTCGGCGTCGAGCTCCTTTTCGATCCTGCTTCCTACAGCTTCTGCAGTCGTTCTTAATTCTCCGAAGAGAGCACCCATCTATCGTGATCGCGTTTCAGGTGAGCTACTCCTGCGCATACGCCTAGACCCCTCCCCCGCGGCCACCGGCAGATGCCGGCATTCTGGCCCTGACGTATGCACCAAGCAGGAAAGCAAAGAGCTCCAACATTAAACCCCGCCGCTGCCGACTCCATTCAGTTTGAAGGTACTCTTAATTGACCTGCATAAGGTACTCATTCAGGTCCAAATCATTCAAAATGGTATTTGCTCGTTCAATTTCCCGCTTCTCGCGGCCTGCTTCCACTCTTTTCTCCGCACGTGCCACTCCGCTAGCCCACCGGAGCTCTCTTGGCGGGGTTCGAACGCTAACGGCGACTTCGCGGCGACAGGTTCGCCGCTCATCGCCCATCCATTCGGGCTGTGACTGACAGGTGTATCGTTTCAGGGGAAAGTTCTACTTGTTCTGTACGATGTGAGTGCTCTCAATGGCTCTCCTGACCCATCTTACCTTCGGAGACCTTCGGCGAAGATAGCCAAGTTACTGACTGAGCTTGCGTAGGGCCACGAACACGCCAAACAGGTCCCTGAGCTCCTCGGGACGACCGAGAATGAGTTGGGCATCCGGAAGTGGATCGAGGAGCAAGGTCATGAACTTGTGACTACCTCGGACAAGGAAGGCGAGAACTCAACTTTCGACAAGCACCTAGTTGATGCTGAGGTTATTATCACCACACCGTATGCCTCCCCAACAGCTTCACCTGCAGACCAACATTGGGCACACTTCGCCAAGAATCACCGAAGACATGGACTAACCAAGAGCCCTTTCTCATAGCTTCCACCCTGGTTACCTAACCGCCGAACGTCTCGCCAAGGCCAAAAAACTCAAGCTCGCTGTCACCGCCGGCATCGGCTCCGACCACGTCGATCTCAACGCTGCCAATAAGACCAATGGCGGTATCACCGTGATCGAAGTCACCGGCTCCAACGTCGTCTCCGTCGCAGAACACGTCATCATGACTATTCTTATCCTGGTCCGCAACTTCGTACCCGCGCACGAGCAAGTCGCAAGTGGAGGTTGGGACGTCGCTGGCGTGGCTAAGGGCGAGTACGATCTCGAGAATAAAGTTGTCGGTACGGTCGCCGTAGGCAGGATCGGCGAGAGGGTCTTGAGGAGATTGAAGGCGTTTGAGTGCAAGGAGCTGTTGTACTTCGATTACCAGCCACTACAACCGGAGATAGAGAAGGAGATCGGGTGTAGGAGGGTCGATACTTTGGAGGAGATGCTGGGGCAATGTGATATTGTGACGATCAATTGTCCGCTGCATGAGAAGACGCGGGGCTTGTTCAACAAGGATTTGATCAGCAAGATGAAGAAAGGTATCTTCCTCTCCACTATCCTCCCCACTTGTCTACTATGTTTCTTTGTTCGATGGTCAGGGTGGACGGCGAAAACGGCAAAATACCGCTCGAATGGTGACGTTTTAACGGTTTGACGAGATGCCGAATTGGCAAAGTGAAAGCAGCAGACCCCTTTCCGCGTCTCGTCCAACTTCATTCGGACCGAACGTTTCTTCAGCCCCACTCCTCGAATCTTCCGCATCCAGTTAACGCTCTTGTTCCCACACAGGCTCCTGGCTCGTGAACACCGCCCGCGGTGCCATCGTCGTCAAAGAAGACGTCGCTGAAGCGGTCAAATCCGGACACCTCCAAGGCTACGGTGGCGACGTCTGGTTCCCGCAACCCGCGCCCAAAGACCACCCCCTCCGCTACGCAAAGAACCCGCTCGGCGGCGGCAACGCCATGGTGCCGCACATGAGTGGGACGAGTTTGGATGCGCAGAAGCGGTACGCAGAGGGCACGAAGAACATTCTGGACAGCTACTTCAGTGGGAGATTTGATTACAGGCCGCAGGATCTGATTGTCAAGGATGGGGAATATGCCACGAAGGCTTATGGGCAGAGGAATAATAAGAAGTAAAAGGACAATGTATGCATAGGGGATGCAGACTGATGTAGGTAAAAGTACACAAGTAAGCAGCTATGTAGGATTCCTGTCTCGAAAACCACCACTCTTCTGTTCAACAGGCTGTGCTGAGTTCTCGGATTCCTAATATACAGTCATTCGTCTATAGGGTGTGCTTCGTTCTCAACATGTCACACACACACTCTCTCTCTCACACGCACTCTCTCTCTCTCTCATCCTCTCTCAACAAGCCACACCGAGTCCCACACCCACCCACCCGCAGCACCCACTCCGTTAATCAACGCCCTCCCCTCTCTACACAACCTCACCATCTCTCTCGCTCCTTTTGTTCATCGCTACTCTTCTCCACTCTCCTTTTTCACTTCCTCCCACGGCTCCAAGTCGCCTCGTATTAACCACCTGACCCGAGCCCTATACCCACACCCCCTACCTGTAATTTCTCATCCCTCAAACTCAACACCTCTCTCCTCCGCTCTTCCCCCCCCCCCGAACCAACCTCACCGCCAGCGTATCGCTCACACCCCCATCTCCGCTCCCCGCTCCCCCACCCTTGCATACGTCCAACCATTCTCG
>JAABUS010004721.1_pt1 | contig 19110 bp, 11 predicted proteins | sample 5560161 | NCBI WGS metagenome assembly JAABUS01 (sample SAMN10711885, study PRJNA513376) | rock metagenome | isolation source: Antarctica rocks | place: Antarctica: Victoria Land, Trio Nunatak nord | collected 2016-01-04 | reverse complement strand
AGCGGGACAAGTGTTAGCTGTTACAGGCGGCGCAGGCGTTCTGGCGCACTACATTATTGCTGCTGCAAAAAAACTGGGGCTGACAATTATCGCCGATGCAAAACCGGAGGAAAGCGACCTGGTACGCAGCTATGGCGCTAACTTTGTTGTAGAACGCGGAGATGGTTTCACCGATGCGGTTCGTCGCCAATTCCCAGAAGGCGTTGATGCGCTTATTGATACAGCGGTGTTGGCCACAAAGAGTTTCCCTGCAATTCGTGATGGAGGCATATACATTGCCGTACGCCGCCTAAGTGATATTTCAAAAGAGCGGGATATTCAAATTAAGATGGTGTGGGTACCAGATGTGCTGGAAAATACGAAAGGGCTCGACTTTCTGCGGGAAATGGTTGAAAGTGGTGAAATTGAACTTAAAGTTGCCGGAGTTTATGCGCCTGAACAGGTTGCCGACGCACAACAGGCACTTGCAGCCGGCGGATTAAGAGGCCGACCGGTGATCGTGTTTTAACCAAAAGACAAAAGATGCAAACAGTTTAGAGCCTGTTTAAATTTTATTTCAGCTATTTTGGCTAAAGCCAAACCAAGGCTTATGCCTTCCACGGCCTCAAAAACGTGGCAATTGACCTGTCTTTGTTTTACAAAGCTTTGGTATTTGCGACCAACAAACTGCCCTGTAATTAAGACCTGTTTAAATTTCTATCGTATGGGTTTACAATGCTTCTTTTATGCCTATAAATTCTGTTTTTGGGTACTGTTCCGATACAAAAAGTACAATGAGCCACGATTTTTAGATGATAAAAGAAGCATAGAAAATAAATTAAATAAAATTTAAACAGGCTCTTAATTCATCATATTTTTTTGCTGATAATTATACTTATATTATGTTCCCAAAACTTTTATTGACTAAATGGGTGTAAAAGTTTAATTATCAAGCTAAAATGTATAAACCAGCTACCATTAAAGATATTGCGCTTGCATTGCACCTGTCCCCTTCAACGGTGTCAAGGGGTTTGAGCGATAGCTATGGAATCAGCGAAAAAACAAAAAAAACCATTACGGAATATGCCAAGAAGGTCAACTATCAATCAAACCCAATAGCATTAGGCCTCAAAAACAGGCGCAGTTATTCAATAGGCATAGTAGTTCCCGAATTGGCCAACAGTTTTTTTTCGCAGGCCATAGCAGGTGTTGAATCAATTGCTTACGAGAATGGATATCACATCATCATTACCCAAACACACGACTTATCGGAAAGGGAATTGATCAATGTCAACCACCTGGCGCAACGCTCAGTTGACGGCTTGTTAATCTCTATGTCATCCGGTACCACGGATTACAGTTTTTTAAAAACATTGCACGATAATGGGCTGCCCATTGTTTTTTTTGATAGGATCATTGATGAGATTGAAACTTTTAAGGTTACTTCTGACAATTTTAGTGGCGCTTATAATGCAACTGAATCACTCATCAGATCAGGAACTAAGAAGATCGCGCTTTTGGCTAATGCACCGCAGTTATCTATTACGAATGAACGTTTATCTGGCTATAAAAAAGCCTTGATTGACTATCAAATCCCCTTCAAGCCCGAGCTGGTCAAAACCTGCTATAAAGGGGGAAATGATTATCAAGAGGTGGAAGATGCTGTTAAGGAATTACTGGCTCTGCCTGACAAACCAAATGCAATATTTATCAGCAGTGACCGGATCAGCATCTCCTGTATAAGGGCTTTAAAAGAATTAAAATTCGATCCTCAGGAAATCACGATAGTTGGTTTTTCAAATTCGGACGTTGTTGATCTTTTACAACCTTCCATTTCTTACGTTAGGCAAAAAGCTTTTGAAATGGGCCAAATCGCTGTTGAAATGCTGTTAAAACTAATTAAAAGCAAGTACCCGATCACTGAATTTGAGACAAAAATACTGGATACAGAATTACATTGGATTAAGGATGATCAGAAAAATATATGATCTTTTTTTATCCTATAAATTTTTTTATCAGAGCCTGTTTAAATCTCTGTCAGAAAAATCAATATGCTTCTTTTATGCCTATAAAATTTGTTTTTATAAATGATATAGGTAGAAAGAAGCATCAAAATTTAAGATTTTAGGTGATAAAAGAAGCATCGAAAATAAACTGAACAAAATTTAGGGTCTGTTTAAATTCATACAAGAAAGAATGCCAATGCTTCTTTTACCCTATAAAAATTGGTGCCTGCATCAATTTAAATAAACCAAAACCAAATGCCTGCCATTTTTTAGGCGGTAAAAGAAGCATAGAAAATAAATTGGACAAATTTTAAACAGGCTCTTAAACAAGCTTTAAATAAAAAGGGCCGGCTTATTATTTACAAATGAGCCGGCCTTTTTAAAAATTATAGATCAAATTAATATCCGGGGTTTTGAACTAATTTTGGGTTTTTAGCAAGATCTGATTGCGGGATCGGCATCCAGTTCTGATAATCCTTAAATATATTATTGTAGATGTTAACAGGTGTATAGGTAGGGACACCAGCAGTATAAACTATTTTGATCCCAAATTCCGGGTTAGTTAATACGCCGGTTGGGCCTGTTGTAATTAACCAGCGCCTGATATCATACCAGCGTTTTTCCTCAAAGGATAGTTCTATTCTGCGCTCTCTCCTGATATTAGCACGCATAGCACTTTGAGATAATCCAGCCGGAAAATTTGGTAATCCGGCCCTTTGTCTAACCAATCCTAAAGCGGCATATACGGTTGCATCCGGGCCTACGGCCTCATTTTGGGCCTCTGCATAATTTAACAATACTTCTCCATAGCGGAAAATTATCCAGTTAGACGAACTTGGTGAAGTGGCAAGGCTTGTTTGGCCTTGGATATTTTCATCCAGCAGTTTGCGCCCGTAGTATCCGCTGGTTGTAATATCTCCGCCGCCTGCCCGCTGATTATTGCCGCCAACCCGTGTGGTAATAATATCTCCCTGCCATGCTGCGCCATCATAAATAATAGATTGATAAAAGCGAGGTTCGCGGTTTACATACGGATTTTGAGGATTATATCCTGAAAGAGGATCCGTAATAGGCAAACCGTTTTTCATAGAATAATCGTCGACCAGGCTTTGTGTAGGCTGATAATTTCCCCAGCATTGTACAGTACCCTTTACCACCACAGGGCCTTCCTGACCTTCGGCTTTGCTTCCTCTAGAAGGTGGGGCATATTGCTTGGCGAAGATAGTTTCGCTATTGAAATTATTTGGGGCCAGAAATTGAGCGGCGTAGTCGCTAAACAAGGTATAAACTTTCAAATCCATCACTTGTTTATTGGTTGCGGCAGCCTTTGCCCACAATGTTACATCATTAGTAGTGTTGGCCAAAGGGCTGGCCGCAAAAAGCTCTGCCCATCCCTTAAGCGTTAATGCTGCACCTTTGGTTGCGCGCCCGGTTTTATCAATAGTGGCAGGCAAATCAGCAGCCGCAGCATCACAGTCAGCCTCAATAAAAGCGAGGGTTTGTGGAATGGTGGCGCGGGCATTAAAAATATCTGTTCCGGCTGTATTATCCAAAGGAGTGGTAATAAGCGGAACACCTCCATAATTGGTAAATAAAAGCGAGTAAAAGTAGGCCCTAAAAAAAGTAACCTCGGCAGTACGCTGTTTCAGCCATGAAGCCGAAAAATTAGATTTGTATAAATTTGTTTGCTGAAAAAACACATTACACTTCCTGATATATGCGTAAGTATTGTCCCAGTTCCACAGGTTGCCGTTCGGCCCGTTAGGAACGTTGGCCGGGGATATAGATCCATTTCTTACGGTATTTGCCCCGGTATGGGTTTGTTTGGTCCAACTGTTGTCAGCATACGAATCTGTGTGATTGTAATCATTCTTTTCGTCTGTCAATGAATTATAAATATCATTTACGAACAAATCAGCATTGGTTTCTGTACTAAAAGTTAGTTCGCCTGATAACCTATCCTTTGGGGCCACAGTTAAAGAATCATCATTTTTACAAGAGCCGGCAGTTATCAAAACCAGGGCAAACATGAGGATAACTTTGTTATATTCATGTATGAATTTTATCAATTTCATATTTTTAATAATTAAAATGAAGCATTAATACCTACGGACAATACACGTTGCTGGTAATAATTTTGGTCGTTACCATTGTTCTCAGGGTCTATAATTTCTCGCATATGAGGTGTCCATGTGAATATATTTTGCCCGGCAACGTATATTCTTAATGAATTGATCGTATTGTGGAGCATTTTATCAGAAAATGTATATCCTAACTCAGCGCTCTTTAACCTTACATAAGCATCGTTTCTGTTATACCAGGAAGATGTTTGTATATTGTTTGAAGTTGGCGAATTTGAAAGGCGTGGGTAAAGTGTGTTTGTCCTGTCTGGCTGCCAGTGTTCACTGAAACTCAACTCTGATGCAGAACCAGAAAAATTAAAAGGCCAAACTATAAAATCATTTAACTGAATGGTAGAGTTTCCGCTACCTTGAAATAGCAGATCCAAATCAAAGTGTTTAAAGCTTAGATGCGGCTCTAATCCATAAATAATACCCGGAGTTTGTGTCTTACCGATAACCGTCTGGTCATTAATATCAATCCTGCCGTCAGGAATGCCTTTAGGGCCGGATATATCGGCATATTTAATGTCGCCGGGACGAATAACACCGAAAGTAGGCACAGGGATTCCTGGTTTAAGAACTGGCTGTGCAATATTAGGGTTAACAAAATCATCTACAGAAAAATAACCCAATGCCTTGTATCCAAACTGGGTTTGGTATGGCCGCCCGGTTTGTCTCCGGTTAGGGTTGTTGTAGGTAGAAGCATTTTCAATAAAATTCAACAATTTGTTTTTTGCATAAGTAAACGTTCCGGTAATATCAAACCTCAGGTCATTGGCGAAGGTATGCCCACTTCGCACGGTTAGGTCAATACCATGGTTGCTCATTACGCCGGCGTTTACCAAACCTGTGCCAATACCATATTCACCAGGCAAAGCCGCTGAATTATTTATCAGCATATCCGACCTTTTTTCATAGAAATAATCAGCCTCTATGCTAAGTGCGCCTTTCCATAAAGTAGTTTCAATACCAACATCTGATTTATTTGCCCTTTCCCAGGTAATATTCGGATTTCCCTGAAGGCCTTCACTGATACTCTGCGTAGTAGAACCGTTGATAACAGCAGAGTTGGCATTTAGGTTATAGGACGGGTTCAAATACTGATAGGTCAAAATACCACCGTTTGAGCTTGGATAAGCGCCTGATTGTCCGAATGAACCTCTTATTTTTAAATTGTCCACCCACTTAATGTTTTTCATAAAATTTTCCTGGGAAAGTACCCAGCCAGCAGAAAATGCCGGAAAAAACCCATAACGTTTACCCGGTGCAAATAAATAACTGCCATCGTACCGGCCTGATGCCTGGAACAAGTATTTTTTTGCATAGGCATAATCTACGCGGTAAACATATCCAATTTGCTTTTGGCCGCTGGAAAAACCACTATTTGTTAAATCAGTAGTGGCCGGGCCGCCATAATTTAGTTCATCAAGACCTAAATTATAGTTTATCCTTGAAGCAGTAAACTGTTGAAATTTTACCGTACGGGCTTCTGCAACACCAGTAAAACCAATATCACTATTACCAAAGGAACGCTGAAAATTTAAAATTCCCTGGTAGGTAAAAGCGTGGTTTTGATAATACTCTTCCCTGAAACTTGGTTTACTGCTTCCTTGGAAACCAAGTACATAAGTATAAGGGGTTGTATTTTTGTTAACTGTATAAAAAGGGATAGGCGTAGTATAGTTCCTGGTTGTCCCGTTTCGGCTGCCAAACAATGCATCCGGTGCCGCATCATAGCTTACAGCGCCCTTTATACTCAAGCCCTTTAGCGGCAACTGCTGGGTTATGCTAAATTGTGACTGCGTTCCGGGGTTTTCATTAAACCCGTAACCGCTGTTGTAAATTTCCCCCAAAACCGATTGGGCAATATAGCCTGCATTTAAACCATTGCTGTAACGAACCGGAAAATCCGGGGTTTCCCTTTGTGCCTGGTTGATAATCGAACCCGCGCCTAAAGATGGAAAATGCTGGTCTTCTACCCAGCTGTTAACTGTGAAATTAACGGTTGTGGTTTTGGTAGGGTTTGAGGTAAGGTTTAATGTAGCATTGTACTTGTCCAGGTAAGTCGGGTCCCACATCCCGTTTTGATGGGTATAGCCCAATGAGGTAAAATACTTAAAATTATCTGAACCGCCGGAAAGCGAAAGGTTATGATTGGTCAATATCCGGTTAGGTTTAATTATTTCCTGTAGCGGGTGTGCGTCGCCGTGTACGTCCGGGTCAGAGTGGTTCAGAAATTTTTGCAGATCGTCTGCAGAATAAGGCACGCCTGCCTGAAAATCATTAACGTTTGCCTCATTCTTCATCAGCGCATATTGATACCCGGTTACAAAAGTAGGCACCCGGGTAGGGTTTTGAATACCTACGTAGCCGTTGTAGGACAACACAGGCTTGCCCGAGTTGCCTTGCTTGGTAGTAACTAAATTACCCCATTGGCACCTGCCACACCATACGGGGCAACCGCCGCTGCATCTTTCAGTACGGTTAAAGTGGCAATGGTGTTTGGGTCCAGCCGGCTAAAATCACGTGGCACGCCATCAACGATCAACAAAGCCGCAGACCTACCGATTGATCCTACGCCACGGATCTGGATGCCTGAACCGTCAAAGCCCGGCTCTCCACTTCCTTGTGTACTGATCAAACCAGAAACCCTTCCAACCAGGCTGTTTGTTAAATTTACAACAGGTTTCTGTGCAATATCAGCAGTTTTTAAAGTAGATACTGCTGCCGTTACCGATGTCTTTTTTTGTGTGCCGTAGCCAACTACAACTACTTCATTCAAGTTGTTAGTTGCTGCCTTTAGCCTAATGTTTAAATTTGCTTTTCCGCCTGCAGCTACTTCAACCGGGTTATAACCTATGTAAGAAAAAACTAAAGTTGCATTATCCGGTGCTTGTATGGTAAAGTTTCCGTTTAAGTCGGTAACAACTCCAATGTTTGTTCCTTTAACTTTTACAGAAACCCCGGGCAAAGCTTCACCAGTTAAACTATCGGTAACTTTTCCTTTTACAGTTGCCGCATTCCTTTTTGCATCCCGAACAGCAACATAAATGGTCTTAATTAAAATGCCATTTGAGCTTTTGGCAAAGCTAAAACCGGAGATACATAAAAGGACAATACTACTCAGGTAAAACCGAGTCTTTTTGACAGTAAAAATTTTATTAAGTAAAGTCTTTTTCATAATTAGATTTGAATTAAACGTGATAAAAAGATAATTTGAATATTGTATAATGTTTGTGGTTTCTTTTTACTTTCATTAGCTTTTTTTAGGGTTATTAAATTGTTTAATTGTTACTTGTTTATAATGAATTGGTTGATACAAATAACTTGTCTAAGTAAAACTGTAGTTCAACTTTGTCCAAATTTTCGGTATAGCCAAAAATAAAATCACTAAAAATTGTGATTCAAGCTTCAGAAAAACAGTTTACAATTTAGAACCTGTTTAAATTAATACCAGAAAAAATACCAATGCTTCTTTTACCCTATAAAAATTGGTGTTTGCATCAATTATAAATAAACCAAAACCAAATGTTTATCATTTTTTAGGTGATAAAAGAAGCATATAAATCTTATTGAGCAAATTTTAAACAGTATCTAAATTGTACTATTTTATTTTTTTATATTGGTTGTAACAGAGAACCTATACTTAACTATAATAGAAGTATTTGACAAACTTTCTGTTGATCCTAACCCGATTATTACATTAAGTACTTCAAGTTTTTAATACAAACTTTTACACTTATGTTGTTTAAATCAGGCTTAGTTATAATTGGTTTACTTAACTGGCAGCTATATTAGCATTTTATGATTAGATGACAATACATTTCTCGATAAAAATCTATGCAATCGTTACCGACAACAAATTTAATTACAGTCTTTTTAATTGCATTGAATATGTATAGTCGATGTCTTTCTTGTTGCCGTAGCTTAATGATTATAAAGAAAGTTTTTAATTTGGAAATGAACAGGATGTTAATTGCCTTGAGGTGGCTATTCGATTATATGAAATACAAACAAACAGCAACAAAAGCAGAGAGCTTTACTTAGAAAGAAATTGTTATCTTGGAATATAAATAAGAGGTAAACAAATTAGTTAATTGTACATTCTGATAGATATAGAAAGTATCAATCCAAATAAACATACTGTATAGTTGATAGCTTAATTAATTTAAGTTGCCAGTTAAGGAAGCAACAAGGCAGGCATCAAAAAAGAGGGGTTTGGTTTACTACAAGTAAAGATAAAAAACTTATGATGATGTTATCACATTGAAGATAGTGTTCCATTCTTTTTACCGGTCTAAATTCAAAGTTTTTGGTGCATCTATAAATTGTACTAATCGAACAGTAAAACGTTTTCGGCAACGATTGCATAATTTTAATTGATCATATTCTTTTTTTATCAGTAAGTAGTCGTTAACCTTGTCTGAATTATAAAAGTCAATCTTTACAGCGCCTGTTTAAATTTTGTTTGTCACATTTTTTATGCTTCTTTTATCATCTAAAAAAAGTATAAATATATGTGCATAAAAGAAGTATTATCAATTTTCTGACACATATTTAAACAGGATTACAGCAAGATTTAAACACAGATACACCGGTATCACCCACCAATATTATTGATAGCCTAATAAATACTTATGAAAAAAATATTTCTGCAATTATTGTTTATCATGCTTTGCCTGAGCGCGTTTTCCCAAGCGACCATTGTTAAATACCTTTCCGGGACGGATAAGGATCATACAGTACAATGGGATTTTTATTGTACCGGTGGCAGGCAAAGTGGCAAATGGGCTAAAATTGCAGTACCCTCAAATTGGGAGCAGCAAGGTTTTGGCACCTATAATTATGGCCATGATAAAGTAAAAGCGAACGAACAAGGACTTTACAAGCACGAGTTTTTTGCTGAAACATGGAAAAGTAAAAGAGTTTACATCGTTTTTGAAGGTTCAATGACGGATACGAAAGTAATGATCAACGGCAAACAGGCTGGCCCTATACATCAGGGTGGCTTTTACCGCTTTAAATACGATATAACCGACCTGCTTAAACCCGGTGCCCAAAACCTGCTGGAAGTTACGGTAGATAAAACATCAGCAAATGCATCTGTAAATAATGCTGAGCGCAGAAATAGCGATTTTTGGGTATTCGGTGGTATTTTTCGGCCTGTTTACCTGGAAGTTGTTCCCGACACTTTTATTGACCGTATGGCTGTAAATGCAAAAGCCGACGGCTCTTTCCAGGTGGATGTATATCCGCAAAATTTAAAAAATGGCGAAACGGTTGAAGCCCAGGTACAAAAATTAAATGGAGAAAACGTGGGCAAATCATTTTCCGTCGCCGCTAATACTTCAGCAGACCATTTGGAACTAAAAAGTAACTTTAACAAACCTTTGTTGTGGAGTTCGGAGTTTCCAAATTTGTATCAGGTTGTTCTGTCTGTAAAAAATAAACAAGGTATTATCCATCAGGTGAAACAAAAATTTGGTTTCCGTACGGTAGAGCTAAGGACAAATGATGGTTTCTATGTAAACGGTGCTAAAACGGTTTTGAAAGGAACCTGCCGCCACAGCTTTTGGCCGGAAACCGGGCGCACACTTAGCCATCCTGTACAATTATTAGACGTAAGGTTGATGAAGGAAATGAACAACAATGCAGTCCGTATGTCTCATTACCCTCCGGACCAGGATTTTTTAGATGTATGCGATTCGTTGGGCTTGTACGTACTGGATGAACTGACCGGCTGGCAGGCAAAATATGATACCATAGTAGGCCGTAAATTAGTTAAGGAATTGGTGGTACGTGATGTTAACCATCCATCCATTGTTTTTTGGGACAATGGCAATGAGGGCGGCTGGAACAGGGCGTTAGATAATGATTATGCTTTATACGACCCGCAAAACCGCACCGTGTTACACCCTTGGGAAAAGTTTAACGGTGCCGATAATAAGCATTACCCCGACTATAATTATATCCTAAAAACAGTAGCTACCGGAACAGATGTTTTTTTCCCTACGGAGTTTATGCATGGCCTGTATGATGGCGGTGCAGGGGCAGGGCTGGAAGATTTTTGGGGTCAAATGATGAAATATCCGCACAATGCAGGCGGCTTTATTTGGGCTTTTTTGGATGAATCGGTTATCCGTACCGATAAAGATAATATTTATGATGGTGACGGCAACCATGCACCGGACGGCATTTTAGGTCCGCACCGCGAAAAGGAAGCCAGCTTTTATACCATCAAAGAGATCTGGTCGCCGGTATATATAGACCCGCAGCCAGTTGACAAAACATTCAACGGTAAAATAGCAGTAGAGAACAGGTATGCCTTTACCAACCTCAACCAATGCACATTTAAATGGAAATTAGTTAAATTTCCATCGGCACAAGAAAAAACTACAGCAGCTATTGTAAAAGCAACAGGTTCGCCTACGGTGCTTGACCTGAAACCAAGTGAAAAAGGTATGTTGAACTTAGCTTTACCTGCGACATGGTCAAAAAACGATGCCTTATATCTTACCGCATACGGACCCGATAAAAAAGAAATATTTACCTGGAGCTGGGCGATAACTGCTCCGGCAGCTATCGCAAAAAGTATGGTTTCAGCTTCAGCTAAATCAGTAATAAAAGCGGAAGAAACGGGAAATTTACTTCGTGTAAAATGTGATGGTATAAACTATGAGTTTGATAAAACTACCGGGTATATCCAAAAAGTGGTTAAACCTACAGGTACAATCTCCCTGTCGGGCGGGCCGGTTTTAGCGGGGGTAAATACTGAATTCAAACAGTTTATGCATAAAGCGATTGCCGGACAGTATATTGTAGAAGCCGATTACCAGGGAGCAGGCTCTTTACATGTAAAATGGACTTTCATGCCAGGACAACCTGTTAAACTGGAATATCAACACGCCCAACAGGGAGATGCTGCTTTTATGGGGATCACTTTTAATTATCCCGAAGAAAAAATTACCGGCATGAAATGGCTTGGCCAGGGCCCGTACCGGGCTTGGAAAAACAGGCTGAAAGGACAGCAGTTTGGTGTTTGGCACAAGGCTTACAACAATACGATTACAGGCGAAACCTGGGGATACCCTGAATTTAAAGGCTATTATTCCGAGGTTAACTGGGTAGTGATCGAGAATAAAGAATCGCCGTTTACAGTTTATACAAGCGATAAAAATATGTACCTGCAAATGCTGCATCCGGGCAGGGAAAAGGCTGCGCTTGAAAATAATAATGTTGAACCGGCTTTTCCGGAAGGCAGTATCGGTTTTTTAAATGCGATCAGTGCTATCGGCACTAAGTTTCAGGCAGCAAAAGTGATGGGGCCGCAAAGTCAACCAAACTATGCCAACGGCGAACAAACCAGCGGGACGCTTTGGTTTGATTTTATCCATTAATTATAAATGACGGGCTTGTTTAAATGTTGTTGAATTTATTTCCGATGCTTCTTTTATCACCTAAAAAATAGTAAAGCTTTCTATAGTTGATCGTTCATGGCTGATAGCTCATCAAATACAAACACCAACTTTATAGGCATAAAAGAAGCATGATTATCAATACTAACTATGTGGAAAGGGGTTGATACACATTCAAACAGGCCCTGCCTAAATTAATACCGACGAAAATCATTATGAAAAAATTTCTTTTAAAACCTTTACCAATTTGCGGCTCTTTTCTTATCCTGTTGGGTTTAAACATCGCTGCTTGCATGTTTCCTTCTGCTGCTGCTGGTCAAACAAAACCGGTTAAAACAAATGACGACCTATCGGCGATAACATTACCGCCTATAACATTAAAAGTACAACAGGTTGCCGGTAATTTTGAAGCCCTTACGGCAATGGCTTTCCCGGGTAATGGTGATATTTGGGTACTGGAACAAAAAGGTAAAATACGTGTAATTAAAAATGGAAAATTAAGTGATTCGCCATTACTTGATCTGAAAAGCAAGCTTATAAAAGTAAACAATGGTTATGAGGAGCGGGGTTTGTTAGGGATCGCACTGCACCCCCGATTTAAATCTAATAGGAAATTTTATGTGTTTTACAGTGCCCCTTCAAATCAAAAATCAGATCATAAAGAAGTAGTGGCCGAATATACGTTTCCGGCTAACTCGAACCAGATTGATCCGAACAGCGGACGTATTATACTTACGCTTGAAGATCAGGAGGGAAACCACAATGGCGGCTGTCTTGAGTTTGGTCCGGATGGCTATTTATATGTTTCATTTGGTGATGGCGGCGGACAAGGCGACAAGCATGGCAAATTTGGCAACGGACAAAAAATGGATACCTGGTTTGGTAAAATCCTGCGTATTGATATTAATACCAAATCTGGTTACACCGTACCTAAAGACAATCCTTTCGTTGGCAAAGCAGATGTAAAACCGGAGATCTGGGCGTATGGCTTTCGTAACCCTTACAGGTTCTCTTTTGATAAAGTTTCTAAGCAAATGTTTACCGGTGATGTTGGCCAGGATACCTGGGAAGAGGTTGATATTGTTAAAAAAGGGGCTAATTACGGCTGGCGGTTAATGGAAGGCACACATTGCTATAACCCTACAACCGGCTGCGAAATTAAAGGTCTTACAATGCCCATCACCGAATATCATCATAGAGAAGGCGTATCTGTGATAGGCGGTTATATTTATAACGGACAACAATTGCCTGTTTTAAAAAGAAAATACTTGTTTGCTGACTGGACAGGACGGGTGTATTATTTACAGCAAACAGGTGCTAATTGGCCAAGAGGTAAGGTTACGTTACAGAATTTTGCTGATAATTTAAAAATAACAGCATTTGGTGAAGATCCGGCAGGCGAACTATACGTACTAACCAATCCGGATACCGGCCCGGGAAACACAAAGGGGATTCTTTATAAGATTGTTAAAAACTAAACTTAAAACAATCTACTGTTAGAGCCTTGGATTTGCAACCATTTCTCGGACAGCTTGGAAATAATGGAAAGCAGCTCGGTTAATTAGCATCCACGTCCTTATACAAACCAAACACTTTCAGGATACAGAAAGCTTTTGTATTTTCATCATGGGTGCTGTTAAAACTTTCAGTAAGCTGATTGATGTTAGGCCTATTAAATTTCTATCATAAAAATTTACAGTGCTTCTTTTAGGCATATAAAGTAGGTGTCTGTCTTCTGTATTGATATAAAAAGCATTAGGGGTTCTATATTTTGATGTGGTAAAAGAAGCATTGAAAACAGTTGAATGAAATTTAACCAAGCTCTATAAGTAATTTAATGAAATAAGCTGTTTATTTTACCTATTCTAATTGGCAGAACATCTGCATACTTTATATATTGGTTCAAAAACCCGCACAAACCGGAGACTATACTTTGAAAATTCAAAACTACAATTCTATACTTTAAACTTAGGGGAAGCTACAGAGAATTGATTATTCAAACAATAGTGTGTAAAAGCAGCAGGTTTTAAAACCCTTCTCAACTGGTTAAGTTTGGCATAACGTAACTTCAACTTAAAACATTTAAAGCTTTCAGCGCGCCAGCAAAAAAGCCTCAAATCTTTCGGTTTGAGGCTTTCTCTTTAAAGGTATCCCCAACAGGACTAAAATCGAACCATTTTATCTAAGATTTGAAGCGCATCACGTTTTAAATATGGCTACCGATCTGTGGCAGTTCAAGAATTAGATAGAAGTTCAGTAATGCTTAACGCTGCATTCGAGAAAGGCAGGGGGCCGCTAATTAGTAAAGAATTTCTTCCTTTTCCTTACTTTGATTTGTTGACTTAATATTTACTTAAATCATCATTAGCAAATAAAACGTATGTCAGCTTATACTTTTTGAATAAGTATGAAGAAGCTAACCAGCCAGATATTTCTATTACCCTACGACCTTTATCCTATCCGTTAGGTAAGTCTGTTTAACGCTAAGTTTCATGATACTTATAGCTATGGTACATTACTTCAGCCTGTAAACCAGTAACAGATCAAAGCATGTCGTCATTTAGACTAAACTAAAGCGTGATTCGGCTAAATCTGTTTGTAAACTCTTACTCACCTTTGTGTTATCAAAAACAAAATTGTTCCATATGAAAGCGATTAGAGTTCATGAATTTGGCGGACCAGAGGTAATGAAATTGGAAAATGTGGAACGCCCCGTTCCGGCAACCGATGAGATTTTAGTGAAAATGTATGCGAGCAGTGTCAACCCTGCCGATTACATTATCCGTCAGGGCGGAAATGAGGTTTTGCGGTCTTACCTGAAGTTACCCTTGGGCTTGGGTTTGGATGCAGCAGGTGTGGTAGAGGAAACCGGCAGTGAGGTAATAGATTTTAAAAAAGGCGACAAGGTATATGGGGTGCCTAACTTTCCAGGCGATGGAAGTTACGCCGAATATATTGCGGCAAAGGCAAGCCAGTTTTCTTTAATGCCGCACAATATTACTTTTAACGAAGCCGGAGCTATCCCCTCATGTGCGCTTATTGCTTGGAATGGCATCGTTGATTTGGGTAAAGTTAGGCCGGGACAGCGTGTGCTGATCCATGGTGCGGCAGGCGGCGTAGGCAACTTAGCGGTGCAGTTTGCCAAGGCCATGGGTGGATATGTGATCGGAACGGCATCCGCTCACAACTTTGACTTTCTTAAAGAGCTGGGTGCCGATGAGGTAATTGATTATAACACACAGCACTTTGAAGAACTGCTGTGCGACATCGATGTGGTATTTAACGCTTCACCCGTTCGCGACAATAGCATCAGGTTGAAGTCGGTCGGCGTGATAAGGGAAGGCGGCATATTTGTGTGTACCCATTTGGATCAACCGCTTACTGATGATTTTCTAAACGCACTTGCACAAAAGAACGCTACCGGAACCCTGGTTGGCGGAGGCAATGTAACCACCTATACTTCATCACTGAGCGGTACCACCAGGCTTATTAGCGAGGGTAAAGTAAAAGCGGTAGTGAGCAAAGTGTACCCTTTGCAACAAGTGGCAGACGCACACCGCGAAAGCGAAACCAAACACGTGCGCGGTAAGATTGTACTGGAGATAAGAAAGGAAAACTAATGCAGGTAACGCGTTTTAAAACCATCAGCGAATTTCATCAGTTCAGGCATCTGCCCAAGCCAGAGCACCCGCTAATCAGTGTGTTTAAAGTGGAGTCAGTAGAAAGTTTAAAATTGAGCGGGCCGGCAACATGGTTATATGATTTCTATTGTATTGGCCTGAAAAGGGTGGCCAATGCTAACGAAGTCAAACTAAAGTACGGGCAGCAAACGTATGACCACGATGAGGGTATCCTGTCGTTTGTATCGCCTAACCAGGTGCTAAGCCTTTCCATTGACAAAAACGCGGCACAGCTCAAACAATCAGGATGGATGCTGCTCGTCCATCCTGATTTCCTATGGAATATGCCTTTAGCTGGAACTATCAAACACTATGATTTCTGGGATTATTCGGTGAACGAAGCCTTGTTTTTATCTGACAGAGAGGAAGCCTTGCTCGTTAACATCATTCAAAATATTCAGCAGGAGTGCCCGTTAAATATTGATAAGTTCAGTAAAAGCATTATCGTTTCACATCTCGAAACTATGCTCAACTATGCCGACCGGTTTTACCATCGGCAATTTATTACCAGAGAAAAATCAAGTCATCAGATACTGGAACGTTTGGAAAAATTGCTAAGTGATTATTTTGGCAATAGTAACTTAATCTCAAACGGACTGCCAACTGTCGGCCATGTCGCACAATCCTTAAATTTGTCCCCTAAATACTTAAGCAGTTTGCTAAAAGTACTGACAGGACAAAATACCCAGCAGCACATTCACGAAAAGCTGATCGAAAAAGCTAAAGAGAAATTATCAACTACAGACTTATCTATAAGTGAGATTGCCTATGCATTAGGTTTTGAACATTTGCAATCGTTTAGTAAGTTGTTTAAGACCAAAACACAATTGTCACCTCTGGAGTTCAGACAGTCTTTTAACTAATAGAAATAATAATTGCATTGAAGCTGAAGTGTTACTTAATCAGCCGCCCGGTGTAGCAGTAATTCTTATCATCTTTTCTCTGTAGCCTATCCCTCTGTTCTTACTATCTAAAGATAATATGTTCTCATTTATGAGGGTATTTAAACTGCTATCAACTGTTAAAAAAACGACTGTTTTCTTTAATGATCAAACGCGTTACGACAAATTGATCTCCGGCTATACAACGGCAGTAAACAAATTTCGTCAAGAAATCAAGTAAAAGTAACGTTCGCGTTTTACGGGTTTGTTTACTTCCGAATAAGGATAACGGAATAAAATTCAGGGCCTGTTCAAATTAATACAAGAAGAAATGTTAATGCTTCTTTTATCCCATAAAAATTGGTGTTTGCATCCATTTACATAAACCAATAATGAAATGCTTGCCAATTTTTAGGTGGTAAAAGAAGCATAGAACATAAATTGAATAAAATTTAAACAGGCTAAAAGTTTAGGCTAAAAACAAAAACGAAGCTGTATCATAAATAAAACAGACGTCCTGAGAATCGTTTAAAAGAAATCAAGCTCCACCAGGTATCCGAATAAATCAAAGAAAAAGAGGCCGATCATGATTTATGATACAGCCTCGTTTTTAACTTTTAAGTAGCCCCAACAAGACTAAAATCAAACCATTTTATTGAAGATTTGAAGCGCATCGCGTTTTAAATATGGCTACCGATCTGCCGCAGTTCAAGAAATAGACAGAAGTTCAGTAATGCTTAACGCTGCATTCGAGAAATGCAGGGGCCGCTAACTAGTAAAGAATTTCTTCCTTTAATTGACTTTGATTTCTTAACTTGATATTTACGGTTTTCGTCAAAAATCTATAAAACCGAAATGTGTCCTGAAGTTGTATTAAGCAAAAATCGGAGTAGAAAGCCTAATGTGCACTTTATATTGCTAAAGCATATTTAGCATGTTCAATTAAAGGACTGCCTGAATCCAAGCGGCGATATATTTGTTTTTGTTTTAAATAATTTACTGAACGATTGAATTTGCTCAAAGCCCAAAGCGTAAGCGATTTCGCCAACGGTCAGATGCGTAGTGGAAAGAAGTTCTTTGGCCTTTTCGATCAGCTTCATATGGATGTGCTGTTGCGTGTTTAACCCGGTAAGTGACCGTAATAGTCCGGACAAATAATGCGGGGAAACGTTTAACTGTTCAGCAACAAAGGCAACTGTGGGCAGCCCGTTTTTCTCCATTACATTACCGTCAAACCAATCATTTAACAAATCGTTCAGCCTGTCCAAAATTTGGTGGTTGGCAATTCTCCTGGTGATAAACTGACGCTGATGGAACCGGTCGCTGTAAGCCAAAAGCGTTTCCAGTTGCGTAATGATGATCTCCTCTGTAAATTTATCAATTGACCGATGACTTTCCTGCCTTATGTTCTGGATAATACCCGTAAGGATAGATTGCTCCGTTTCTGAAACAAACAAAGCCTCGTTAACCGCATAGTCAAAGAACTCATACTGCTTGATCTTTTTGGCCAGCGGAGTGTTCCAGAGGAAGTCGGGATGGACAAGCAACAACCATCCCGACTGCTCTAATACTTTTCCTTTTTCCAGTTCAACTCGAATCACCTGACCGGGGGAGGAAAAACCCATCATCCCGCTGTCAAAGTCAAACAGCTGCTGGCCATATTTCATCTTACCGCCGGATACCGACTTCAGGGCAATCGCATAGAAATCAAATACAAGGCTCCCCGGTTCATCATCGTGCAGCTGTGTAGCACCAGAAACGTCGATAATGCTGATCAGGGGATGTTCCGGCTGAGGCAGGTTTCTAAACCTATGAAACTGGCTGATCGTTTTAAACCGAAGCGGCTGCTGCATCATTACGCTGAAATTTATGGACGTTAGACTTCAACAACGATTTTCCCTACGGTTCGTTTGCTTTCTATGGCGGTATGCGCCTCGGCCATTTGAGAAAACGGGTAAACGGCCGAAATGTGCACTTTGAGTGCACCTGTACGCAAAAGCTCAGCCAGCGCTTCCATGCCCTCCTTGCTTGCTTGCCCAATCAGCAGAGACAAGTTTACACCACTTTGCCGGGCTTTCTCCTCAAGACCTTCGGGGAGTGGGGGGATGATGGTGACAATGGTGCCGCCATTTTTAACCACGTCAATGGATCTCTCCCGGGTTTCTCCGCCGATCGTATCCAGGACAAAGTCTATATCCCTGAGCACCTCGTAAAACTTTTCGGTCGTGTAATCAATGTGCCGGTTGGCACCCAATGACAAGATAAAGTCCCGGTTTTTACCGGAGGCCGTAGCAATCACCGTAGCCCCTAAGTGTTTGGCGATCTGAATGGCAAAATGACCTACACCGCCTGCACCTGCATGAATCAACACCTGGTCACCTTTTTTCACTTTAGCCACTTTTACCAAAGCCTGCCAGGCGGTGATCGCGGCAACAGGGACAGCTGCTGCCTCATCATAACTTATGTTTTCAGGCTTACGGACAGCCAGGTCGGCACTCACCGCCACATATTCTGCGTAACTCCTGCCATTGGTTAACGCAAAAACAGGGTCGCCAACGTCAAACCCGGCAACATCTGCTGCTTTTTCAACCACCTCTCCGGCAACATCCCAGCCCAGAATCGCAGGTCTTTCGTCTCCCAAGAACGAGGTGAGAAACTGCTCATCACTGCGAATGACGACGTCCATTGGATTGATACCTAAGGCTTTTACCTTTACCAAAATTTCACCGGCTTTTACTGCCGGCTTTTCAATATCCCGGTAGGTCAGCTTGTCTATGCCTCCAGCTTCATTTAATACGATTGCTTTCATTGTAAATATATTTATGGTAAAGGTATGTCGGGACTAACAAAACAATTTATCCAAATCGGACTATTGTTTAGTGAAAATGAAATTGATGGAGCAAACAAATGAAAGACTAAGTGGGCTTCTTAAATTTGGTGGCCAATATCATAGGTCGGAGCGCCTCGCTTCGATCACAGCTTAGCAAGCGTCCCGAATACTTACCGGTGTTTACTTTTTAGCGATT
>JAABUS010003332.1_pt1 | contig 19112 bp, 19 predicted proteins | sample 5560161 | NCBI WGS metagenome assembly JAABUS01 (sample SAMN10711885, study PRJNA513376) | rock metagenome | isolation source: Antarctica rocks | place: Antarctica: Victoria Land, Trio Nunatak nord | collected 2016-01-04 | reverse complement strand
TGGGCACCGTCCGCTTCCCGGGCACGTTCCCGCCCGACCCGACCGACGTGCCGTGGGCGGTGGCCCGAAGCCGGACCCCATCACCGGGTACTTAGCGCACGATCCTGCGCGACTGCTACTCACGCCCCGAACCCTGCTCCGCGGGTCGACCTGAGCGTGCCCGTCCCGACCCGCCCCGTCGACACCGCCGCCGGTCCGGGACGACGAAAGGACCAACAGGGGCGACACCGTGACGGGGTCCGGGCGGGGTCCGGGCGGGCTGCCCACAGGGCCGGGTCGTCCATGGGTCCAGGCTGGGGTCATGTGGGACAAACGCGCGGACATGGTGGTGCACCAGCAGGACCCCTACAACGCCGAACCGCCCCGGGCGGTCCTCGCGGGTGAGGTGATCACCGGCGTGGACACCTTCTACTCCCGCAACCACGGCCCGATCCAGCACCTGGACCCGGCCGGGTGGCGGCTGCGGGTGGACGGGCTGGTCGAGCGGCCCCTGACCCTGTCCCTGGATGATCTCCGCGCGCGATTCGCCGAGCACGAACTGCCCGCGACCCTGCAGTGCGCCGGCAACCGCCGGGAGGGGTTCCTCCCGATCCGCGACATCCCCGGGGAGGCGCCCTGGGGATCGGGGGCGACCTCAACCGCCCGGTGGGCCGGGGCCCGCCTCGCCGACGTCCTCGCCGCCGCCGGCCCCCGGGCGGGGGCCGCCCACGCCGCGTTCAGCGCACCGGACGTGTCGCAGATCGCCCAGCCGGTGCAGCCCTACGGCTCGTCGATCGCCGCTGGCGAAGGCGGTCAGCTCTGAGGTCCTGCTGGCCTGGTCGATGAACGGGGCCCCGCTGACCGCCGCCCACGGGGCGCCCCTGCGGGTCGTCGTGCCCGGCTTCATCGGCGCGCGGAGCGTCAAGTGGCTGCAGGGGATCACGCTTCAGGACCACCCGTCGGACAACTGGTTCCAGGCCACCGCGTACCGGGTCCTGCCCGCCGAGGCCGACCCGCTCGCGGCCGGCCCCGGGGACGGGATCTCCCTCGCCGAGGTAGCCCTCAACGCGGAGATCCTCTCCCCGGACGTGGGCGCCACGGTGGCCGCCGGACCGCTGGCGGTCCGCGGGTACGCGTTCGCCGGCGGCGGGCGTGGGGTAGCCCGGGTCGATGTGTCCGCCGACGGCGGGATCAGCTGGGTGCAGGCCGACCTCGGTGGGGACCGGGGGCCGTGGGTGTGGCGGCAGTGGACCGCGCAGGTCATCCTGGCCCCCGGGCCGCAGCTGCTCACCGCCCGCGCCTGGGACACCGCCGGCGCCTCGATGCCTGAAGACCCCCGCCACCTGTGGAACCCCAAGGGCTACGCCAACAACTCCTGGGCCCGGGTCCCCGTCACCGCCCCCTGAGACCGGCGGTCCCGGTCGGTTGCGCCGGCCCGGACGCTACGAACTCCTTCCACTCCCAGCCCCTCGACCCGGCCCGCCACGACCTGACCAGGCTGCGGTCCGGGGAAGCCGAGCTGGACACCTGGCTGACTGAGCACGTGGCCGGTGCGGAGGCCCGACGGGTGGCCCGGACGTTCGTCTGGTGCCGCTCCGATGACGAGGTGGTGGCCGCCTACTACTCCCTGCACCGGTCACCGTCCCCGCGGTGCTGCTGGCCCGGGTCGCCTGGACGGAACCTTCCACGGCGAGGGTCTCGGCGGGGTTCTCCTCGTCGACGCCCTCACACCCGGGTCGTCGCGGCGACCGAGCTCGTCGCGGCCCGGTTCGTGGTGGTTAACGCTCTCCACGACCGGGCCGCCGGCTTCTACGCCCACCACGGGTTCCGGGCGATCCCCAGGACCCTGCGGCTGGTCCAGAAGATCAGCGACGTCACCGTCGCGCTGACCACCTCCTGACCGAAACCGCCGCTCCCGGGACTCGCACCGTGTCGGCGTACATCTGGACCACTGGTTGTACGCTCAGCCCATGGCAGGTGGGGGGCTGTTGACCGTCTCTGCGGCTCGCCAGCAGCTGGCGGCGATCATCGACCGGGCCCGCGATGAGCACGCGCCGGTATATCTGGCCCGGCGTGGCCGCCGGGTTGCGGCGGTCATCGACGCCGACGACCTGGACGCGGTCCTCGCTCTCGCCGAGGACATGGCCGACATCCGGGCCGCGGCGGCCGCCCGCGCCGACATGGCGGCCACCGGTGACGAGCCGATCCCGTGGGACCAGGTGAAGGCCGACCTTGGTCTGACATGACCTACCAGGTCACCCTGACCCCGACCGCAGCCCGCCAGCTCCGCAAGTTCGACCCGCCGGTGCGTCGACGGATCCAGGCGGTCCTCGAGCTGCTGGCCGCCGAGCCCCGGCCTCCGGGAGCGACCCAGCTGGTGGGTGGGGCGGGGGAGTGGCGGGTCCGTACCGGGGACTACCGCATCGTCTACGAGGTCGTCGATGACCGCCTTGTCGTGCTGGTGGTGCGTATCGGTCACCGCCGCGACATCTACCAGCCGCGGTGAGCACCGGTGCCGGCGGCTCGCCGAGGTCGTGGTGGTGGCGTCAGACCGGGTTCGGGACGGTCTTGGACCGGTCCGGGGTCTGCTCACGCGGTTGCGGGGGTCTGCGACCACTCACGCTGTGATCGGATGATTCCCGGCTGGTCGGTGCGGTGGGTGCGGTTGCGCGGGGCGGACCGGTGGGAGAGGACGTCGAGATGGCGCAGGCGGCGGCGGAGAGGGTCGACCCGTCCAGTGGCGGTGGTGGCGGGTTCACCAGGTCGGTGGTGTCCGGGGTCCTCGCGGGGATCGGGGTGGCCGCGTTCATCGATGAGACGGTGTTCCACCAGATCCTGCACTGGCACCACTTCTACGACCGGTCCACCCCGGCGGTGGGTCTGACGTCTGACGGGTTCTTCCACGCCGGGGGGTGGATCGCGATCGTGGTCGCCCTGTTCGTCTACGCCGATCTCCAACGCAGGCAGGCGCTGTCCCGGATCCGCTGGGTGGGGGGGATCTTCACCGGCTGGGGGTTCTTCCAGGTGTACGACGGGCTGTTCCAGCACAAGGTGCTGCGGCTGCACCAGATCCGCTACCACGTTCATCTGCTGCCCTATGACCTGGCGTGGAACATCGCCGGCGGGATCGGTCTGCTCGTCGGGATCGCGCTGCTGGCCCGGGCCGCCCGGGGGTCGCGGGCTGCGGTGGCGGCGTCCGGGCGCTGACCGGTGGACCCCGACGCCGCGGTCAGCGACCTGTTCGCTGCGGTGCTGCTGGTCCCGGCCGGGGCCTACGGCGCGGGGGTGGTGGCTCTGCATCGTCGCGGGGACCACTGGCCGCCAGCGCGGGCGGCGGCGTTCGCGGCGGGTCTGGTCGTGTTGGCGGTGGGGTTCGTACCGCCGGTGGGTACCCACGACGGGGACTTCCGGTTCCACGTCCTGCAGCATCTGCTGATCGCGATGGTCGCACCGCTGCTGCTGGCGGTGTCCGCCCCGGTGACCCTGGCCCTGCGGGTGACGCCCCGGGCAGTGCGGACCCGGCTGCTGCGGGTCCTCCACAGCCGGGCGGTCACAGCCCTCACCCGCCCGGCCGTGGTCCTGGTGGCGGAGGTGGGCAGCCTCTACGCCCTCTACCTCACCCCGCTGTACGCCGAGACCGAGGCCCACCTGTGGGTGCACGTGCTGGTGCACCTGCACATGATCCTCACCGGGTGCCTGTTCAGCTGGGCGGTGGCCGGGCGGGACCCAATGCCCCACCGGGCGTCGACCCGGGGTCGGCTGCTGCTGCTGTTCCTGGCCGCCGGCAGCCATGACCTGCTGGCGAAGCTGATGTACGCCCACGACCGCCCCCACGGGGCCGGCCCGGTCGCGGACCTCCAGTTCGGGGCGCAGCTCATGTACTACGGCGGCGACGCCGTCGAGGTCGCCCTCGCCCTCGCGGTCCTCACCTCGTGGTACGCCCACGGCGGGCGGGAACTGCGCCGCGCCGCCCGGCGCGCCGCACCCGCGCCCGCGCCGCCCCCGGGGTCGGCGCTCACCGTTGGTGGACGCCGAGGTCACGGCTCGGCTGGACCGGTGGGCGGCGCACGCGGGCAACCCGGTCGCGCCGGTCGCCGCGGTCCGCGACGTCGCCGGCCTCGTGGCGGCTGCCCCGGCGTCGGCCCGGGCACAACTGGTGGGCCTGGTCGCCGGCCGGCTGGGGCTGCCGGCGGACCTGGTCACCGCGACCCTGCTCGACGCGACCGCACCGAGCTGACGTACCCAGGCGCTGATGGCGGGGACCGGAGGTCAGTCGGGTGGTCCTCCACAGGTCCGAACGCGCCCGCTCCCGACCGTCAAGAGTTCGCCAGGTGCTTCCCCGCCGCGTGAGAACCTCCAGCGCCGCACTCCTGCTTGCCGCGGCACTCGTGGTGAGCGGCTGCTCCAACGGCCCGGTGAGCTCGCTGAACCGGGCGTCCCCGTCTCCTGCGTCCCCGACCCCGTCCTCGTCGGTGGTGATGGCCGTGCCGCCTGCCCCTGACACGACCTCACCGGCGACGACGGTGTCCGCGGAACCGGGGGGGCTGGGTGGTGGGGACGCGGTCTACCTCGAGACGTCGCCCGCCGCTGTCCTGTTGGTCCGGTGGACCGAGCGCGACGGGCAGCTGCAGGGTGTCTTCACGGTCACGGGAACGGCCGCGACGGCGGCTGGGACGACGACCACGTCGACGAGCTTCACTGGGCTGCTGGACCACCAGCATCTGACCCTGACCTTGAACAAGGAACTGGGGTCGGCGACCACCCTGACCGGCAGCATCCGCGGCAGCCAGCTGCTGCTGACCGTCCCGCAGGACGACGGGCAGCTGGTCGACGCGCCGTTCAACGCCAGCAGCGTCAGCGACTACAACACCGCGGTCGCCGGTCTCGCCGATCAGGGCACCGGTCTGCGGACGCGGCAGCCACCGCGACAGCGCAGGCGCAGGCCAGCGCGGCAGCGGCGGCCGCGGACGCACAGGCCAGCGCGGCAGCAGCGTCTGACGCAGCGGCGGCCGCAGCCGAGAAGGCCCGGGAGGACCAGGTCGTCAGCGCGGCCGGCGACCGGCTGGGCACGGGGATCGGGGCTGTCGAGGCCGCCGACCAGACGCTGAAGGGTCTGGACCCCACGCTGGGCGCCGAACTCGCCGATGAGAAGACCGCCCGGGCCACGGTGGACACCGATTACGCCGCTGCCCGCACGATCAGTAAGCACTGCACCGACACTTCCGGCGGGGACCTCGGTTCCGCCCAGGGCCAGGTCAGCTCCGATGTCGGTGCTGTCGACTCCGCCCAGGGGGCCGTGGAGTCTGCGGCCTCCATGGTGACCGACGCCGCCGATGCGGTCACGTCCGCGGTGACCGATGCCCGCAGCGCCCTCACCGATCTGGTCAACGCCCAGCAGCAGTACCCCGCTTCCGCGGACCAGGTCGAGACCGGGGCCAAGAAGGCCGTCGACGACGCGACCGGGCCGGCCACTGCACGTGCGCAGGCGGCCGCCGCAGCGGTCACCAAGGCCCTCGCCACCGCGAAGACCCTCGATGACTCCGCCCAGACGGTCGACAGCAAAGCCGGCCAGCTCATCAGTTGCTGACGCCTCCACCGAGCAGCCAGCGCGAGACCGGCCTGTGCCACACAGCGCGGCCCATCACCCGGGTGGTGTCGGTGTCGTCGGCGAAGCTGACGCGAGGACACGGCTCGGGTGTACGGCGTAGGAAGAGGCGGGTGCGATGACCGGGGACCCAGCTCAGGAACCAGTGGGCGGCGAGCGGGTGGTGGTGCTGCCCGACCTGGACACGGAGTTCACCGGCGCCCTCGCGGAGTCGAGGAGCTGCTGTTGGCGTTGCGGTGGTAGGAGACCGGGGACCCCGATGACCCGGTCGCCCACCCGGCGGCGCTGGGTGGGGGAGTGGCGTTGCAGGCGATGCGCCGGGTCGCCGACACAGTCCGGCCCACCCAGACCGACCCGGACACGGCGACCGGTGGGCGGCTGCTGGGCCCGGATGGCCGGTATGAGCACGTGCCGCTGCGGTTCGTCCGGGTCCGCGCGGCGGACGTCGGCGCGCTGTCGGCTGCGGCGGCCGCCCTGGGGAAGCCGGCCCGGACCGAGGCCGTCAGCGACGCGCTGCGCCTGCACGCCGGGCACCGGGCGCTGGACCGGGAGTTCCCCGACCCCGATGCCGCCCTGGTGGCGTTGGTCGCGCCGGTCGCCGGGGTCCTGGACCTGGAATGGACCCGCGACACCGAGCTGCTCCGCGCCCGCCTCGACCAGCCGGTCGACGCCGCCGGCGACGTAGTGCTCACCGCGGCCGAGGAGACCGCCTACCAGCGGGTCATGACCCGGTTCAACCGGATCTGGACCCTTGCCGACCCTGTCGACCGGTTCGCCTATTGACCACTGGGTCGGGCGGCCCCCCGGGCCGGCTGCAGGCCTGCGGTCGGTGCTGTCGGGCCCGAGCTGAAGTAGGGACCTGCGGCTATGGAGGCCTCACATGCGATCCGGTCGGAGCGGTGTTGCCCTCGCCGCGCAACCGCTCCGCGGTCGCTCCCCGCTCTGCGGTCGTCCCCGTGGGCCGGCCGTCGACCCGCCCCCGCCCACGGTCGGTTTCTGACAGTTGATACCGCCATTGTTTTACATCCGGGCGATCAGCTCCGCCTTCTTTGCCTCGAACTCGTCGTTGCTCAAGAGGCCGCGGTCTCGAAGGGATGCAAGACGCTCGATTTGCGTGATCGGGTCCTCGCCCGCTGCGGCAGCAGAGAAGGCCGCTGCGGCGGGCTGCTGGCGGGTACGGAAGGCTCGTTCCAGGGCGTCGGCCTGGCCGTGACCCATGGACTTGATCCCGGCCGTGTGTCCGGCCGTGAAGATCTGGAGCGTCTCGCCGGTCATCGTCTTGTTCACAGACATCGACGTTATGACGTCGAGGTCGAATTGCTCGAGCGTTTCACTGCCGAGGCTCTTTTCGAGGAAGAAGAGTCGTTCGTCGGTGAGTACCACAAGACCCTGTTTGCCCTCGTACTGGCCTTGGCCGAGCTCGACCACGTGCTCGCTGTGACGGAGCAGGTTGCTTAGGTGGCGAAGTTCCTTGCGACCGAAGAGCCGGCCGGGCTTGCCCAGCCGTTCCGCGGCTGCGGCGAGGCCGCGGTCATCGAAGAGCTGGTCGCCGACGGCCTCGACGATGTCAGCTGCCACCTCGTAGTGCTTGGTTCCTGCGGGCATGGAGACCCGACAGACGGCGGCGGAGCCCTCGGGGATCGGTCGAATCTCAACATCGACCTCGGCGGACCACCGGTTCTTCAAGAGCGCCCGTTTGCTGGCGCCATGGATGAGGCCGGGGGGTCCCTCAGGCTCAAGTCCCAGTTGCATGAACGCCTCACGTATGTGGACGTCGGCGTCCTCTGCAGTGCAACGCAGTTTCCATTCGACGGTTCTGACGATGGCCATGGCGCTCCTCTGTCGGCCGCAAGATGCAAGCATGCTCACGATACGCAGTGCCGGCCGCGACCCGACCAGCCAAGTTGAGCGTCAACTTGCGACGGCTCACTGAACCTCGGCGGCTCAGGCACGCACCGCGTGCGCGCAGAGTCCGAGCGCACGGTGCAATGTGCCTTGTGACGACGTCTCCGCGCAGTCGGCTTGGACAGCCCACCGAGCTGGAAGTCCGTCTCGGCGAGCTCTGCGATGAAGGCCTCGGTGAGCGGGGGGATGCACCGCCGAGCGGGCGGGCCCGGTCAGCCGACCTGCGGTCGGCGCTGCCGCGCTGGGGTGTTGTTGACGCACGCCATTCCGGTGGGCTTGCGGTTGTAGTTGCCGGCTGTCCATACCTGGCTGACCGCGTTCCCGAGTGCCACGGTCGTGCCGGTGAGGCTGCCCGGGATTCCGGTGATGCGGCTCACAGCCACGTCGGAGGCGGAGCCTGATGTGCTGAACCCCCGTCCGTCACCGTTGGCGGCGTAGAGGTTCCCGTCGTCTGCCCAACAGGACGCCCAGAGGTCACCGTCGGAGGCGGACTGGATGGTGGAACTCTCTGCTACGGACGCCGTGGAGAAGAAGGTGCTTTCAGGCGGGAGGGTTGTCCCGGCTGCGTGGGCGGGTGTGTGGCCTACAGCCAGACACAGGGTGGCGAGACCGAGGGCGGCCGCCCCGGCGAGCGCGCGGGTGCTGCGTGGCCCGGTCATGGTTCTCCCTTGAACGCGATGAGCCTGGATGTGTGGAATCTGTATTTTCTGCGGCGCCCGCGGTCAAATAATTGAGCTGTCCGTCAACCCGCCGGCCTCGACCGGGTCAGACCCCAGGGACTGCGGGTCGGCGAGTCCTACTTGATGCCGGAGTTCTTGATCGAGTCGACCAGCCACCGCTGACCCACCAGGAAGATCACGACGGTGGGGATGACCGCGATCAGTGATGCGGCGAGGACGTAGTTGTAGGCCGCGGAGTACTGGCCCTGGAGGCTGGCGATCCCGACCTGAATCACGTACAGCTTCTGGTTGTTGGTGATGGTCAGGGGCCACAGGAACGAGTTCCAATTCGCCAGGAAGAAGAGTACGGCAAGGGACGCCAGCGGTCCCCGTGAGAGCGGGAGGACCACCCGCCAGAACAGCCCGAAGTAGCTGCAGCCGTCGAGCTGCGCGGCGTCCTCGAGTTCGACGGGGAAGCTCAGGTAGTACTGGCGCAGCAGGAAGATCCCGAATACGTTGAAGATCATCGGGAGGATCAGGCCGGCGTAGCTGTCCAGGAGCCCGAGTGCCTTGACGATCAGGAACAGCGGCACCAGGATCACCGGCAGCGACACGAGCAGCGTGGACACCATGAGCGAGAAGATCAAGGTTCGGCCCCGGAACTGCAGCCGAGCGAGCGCGTAACCCGCCATGGAGTGCAGGAACAGGGCGATCACGGTGACGGCGACCGAGACGAGGGCGCTGTTGAACAGGTAACGCGGGAAAGCGACCTGCGTGAGGACGTACTGGATGTTCGCGAGTGTCCAGTGGCTGGGAAGGCCCGCGCTGAACGTCTCGCCCGCCGGCTTGAACGTCGACACGACCAACCAGGCGATCGGGAAGAACGTGACGAGGGCGAGGACCCAGGCGATGGTCGCCCGCGACAGCGTCCCGACGCGGCGTCGAAACCGCCCGACGCGGCGGCTGGCCGCTGCTCCGGCGGGGGCCGCCGCCCGGGCTGCGACGGGGGCGGGGGCGGGTTCAGTCAGCATGGAAGCGTCCTCCCCTGGTCGCGCCGAACAGGAGCCCGGTGACGACGACCAAGAACCCGACGACCATGGTGGTGATGGCCGCGGCGTACCCGTAGTGGCCGAACCTGAACGCCTGCTCGTAGATGTAGAAGACGACGGTGGAGGTCTTGTTGTCGGGGCCGCCGCCGGTCAGAACGTAGACTAGGTCGAACGACTGCAGTCCGGTCGTCGCGCCGACCAGTGACGTGATGGCGACGAAGAAGCTGGTCGGGCGCAGCAGCGGCCAGATGACGTTGCGGAACCGCTGCACGGCGGACGCACCGTCCACGGTCGCGGACTCGAGATAGGCCGGGTCGACGTCCTTCAGACCGGCCAGGAACAGCAGCATCTGGTAGCCCATGGAGTACCAGACGCTGATGACGATGTAGGTCGCGAGGGCGTACCGGGGGTCGCCGAGCCAGGACACCCCGCCGAGCCCGAACGGCCGCGCAGTGTGGGTGAGCACCCCCTGCTTGTCCACCAGCATGAACTGCCACAGGACCCCGATAACCACCAGGCTCAGGGCGTTGGGGAGGAAGAACAGGGTCCGGACCGCCCCGACACCCGGGAACCTGTCCTTCACCAGCAGCGCGAGACCCAGCCCGGCGAGGAACGTCAGCGGGACGAATGCGACGACGTAGACCAGCGTGACGCGGACGCTGCCCCACAGGGCGGCGTCCGCGCCCATCTGCCGGAAATTCGCCAACCCCACGTAGGCGTAGTTGCCGAAGCCGTCGACGGAGACCAGCGACACCCCCAGGGCCAGGACCATCGGCAGCCCCACGAACAGGAGCAGGCCCAGGGCATCCGGAGCGACGAACGCGTACCCGGTGAGGGCCTGGCGTCGGCGTCGGCTGCGCGCAAGAGACCCCGGGACACGCGCCCGGCGCGCACCGGTGACCACGGTCGTCACCGGCTGGCCGCCGGCGCGGGTGGGGCCGCCCGCCGGGCGGTGTGGCGGGTCACAGGATCGCACCGCCGCTGTACCCGGAGAGGAAGGTGTTGATCGTCGAGGCGGCCGTGGCCGCCGCTGTGGCCGGGTCCGCGCCTGCGAGCTGCGTGCTCTGGATGGCATCCGAGATGGCCTTGTAGACCTCCGGGGGGTACCGGGGCTCGGGTTCGGCCGACGGCACGACGAGCTGCGCCCACTTCTTCAAGACACCGGACGTGAACGCCCCGTGGGCCTCCGCGGCCTTCTGCACGGCTGCCCGCGGAGGGAGGTTGGACTTCGCGACGGTGTTCCACTGCCGGCCCCGCTCGATGCTGTCCGCTCCCGCCGAGCCGAGGGCCCAGGCGATGAACTTGGCCGCTGTCTCCGGATCGCGGCCCTTCGCGTTCGCGGCGAACGCCCACCCGCCGCCGTCGGTTGCGGGCCGTCCCCCGGGTGGGGTTGGCAACGGGAAGATGTCGTACTTGACCTTCGGCTTCTGTTGTGCCATGTCGGCAACGGACCAGATCCCCGTCTGCTGCATGGCCACGTACCCGCTCCCCACGTTGGACGGGGCGTCGTTCGCGCCGGTCCCGAGCGGCTTCTTCGGTGCGATGCCCATCTTCTGCGTCTGCTGCCAAAAGGCGAGGGCCTGCTGGACCGCCGTGGAGTCGAACGCGCTCTTCTTGTCCGGCCCGACAGCCAGCCCGTGCCCCTGCCACATGAACGGGTACCAGGTGAAGTTCTGATAATAGCCGGGGGCGGTCTCGAACAGCACCCCGAACTTGTTGCCCGACGTCAGCTTTTGACCGACCTGCAGCAGCTGGTCCCATGTCTTGGGTAGGTCGGCCTCGGACAGGTGCGCGGCCTCGAAGGCCTGCTGGTTGTAGTACATGGCGAGCGGTTCGATCTCCATCGGCAGTCCGTAGAGCTTGCCGTCGACGGTCCGGGTGTCCAGGACACCGCTGACGTAGTCCTTGCGGACGTCGGCCGGGACCGCGGAGGTCAGGTCGTGGAGGACCTTGCCGTTGTAGTAGCGGAGGAAGTCACCGGAACTGAGGAGGAAGATGTCCGGCCCTGAACCGGACGCGAACGCGGTCTGGAGGGTGTTCCCGTTGACGTAGTCCGCGTTGGGGACGTACCGGAGCTTGACCTTGACGTCGTGGTCCTTGTTCCACGCCGCGACCGTGTTGACGAACCAGTCACTCTGCGGACTCGGTCGCGGGGACGGCCCGTAGAAGTTCCAGAACGTCAGCTCCTTGGCCGACGACGAGGACGAGGAGGTCTTCGACGAGCTCGTGCCGCAGCCCGCCAGCGCGGGAACGAGGCCGACGAGCCCGGCGGCCCCGTAGCCGAGGACGCGCCGCCGGTTGGGCCCGGCAGGCGCACCGGTGGCGGTGGCGGGGGTGGTTGCCATGGGAGCTCCTTCGCGGCGGCTGTGCCGGCTTGTCGGTGGGATGGCTGAGTGCATGCGCGTCACCCGGTCTCGAGAGCGATGACGTCGGGAGTCGGGGGACGGTGAGCTGCGGGCAGCTCAGGCGTGTCGAGGTAGACGAACGCGGTGGACGCGAGGTCGTCGCGGAGCTGGCGGTAGCGGATCGGCAGGCCGTTGCCCTGGCCCGGTCCGATTCCGAGGGCCTGGATCGTCGCCGTCAGCCGTTCCCCGAACCGGATCGGGTCCGGCAGGTGCCAGCGGTACATCCCGAACCGCTGCTGGCTGGCGTAGAGCCCGTCGGGTCGCAGGGCCTGGTGCATCCCCAGGTACGGCGTCGTGTAGGTGGTGTACCCGGCGCCGGGGACGTCGAAGTTCCACGCCCCACCGAAGTAGTCCTCGGTCCCGGTCCCGCAGATCGAGGGGAACTCCCGGTCGCCGTCGAGGTGGAACTTCACCTCGCCCTCCCCCCACCACCCGGGGCTGTTGCTCCCCCAGGCCAGGTAGCAGCCCACGTAGTGCCCCCCGCCCGCCACGTCCAGCAGGGTGTGCACCTCCCCGGCGGGGACCGGGTTGGTCCGCCGCCACTGGGTGTGCAGCCAGCACGAGTCGTCCGGGACCTCGCCGAGAGCGAGGTCGACCTGGTAGTACAGCGTGACCGCCGCCGAGCCGAGGTTCTCCACCGTGACCCGCGCCGAGGAGCGGAACGGCATCGGCCAGTAGCTGTTGAACCCGCCGTGCGGGTTGGCCGCGACCACAGCCGAGGAGACCTGCGCGAAGGTCTCCCACCCGTGGCAGAAGAAGTCTCCCAGGGGTGTCTCGATGGCCGGCTGCTCGGCGCCGTCCCAGTAGAACCGCAGCAGCGTGGTCCGCCAGGCGCTCGGGTGGGCGGTCAGCCAGAGGTGCTCGACCACACCCGGCTCGTCGACGTCCGCAAGGACCGCGACCGATCCCGGCGCGATCTCGATGCTGGGGGAGATCTTCCACCCCGGCCCCAGGCGGCTGGCCGCCCGCGCACCCGTCCCGGTGACCGCGCGGCCTCCCCCGCCGGGTGCCCCGGTCGGGTTCTCCGCGCTGATCGAACGCGTCCGCGCCCGTGACCGGCGCGCGATCGTCGCGCTCAGTGCTGGTCCCTCGGCAGCTGTCACGGTCGTCCAACCCCTCGTCCCGCTCGCCCGGTCAACTGGCTTCGGCCATGCTGTACATCGCCCAGAGGGTCGTGCGGAGCCTCCGCGGCTGCCGCAGCACGGTGACGATCGCCGCCGCGACGTCCTCCGGGGTCAGGAAGTCGTCGAGTCCCGGGTCGCCGGCCTCCCGTCCACCACCGATCGCGAACTCGGTCTTCACACCGGCCGGGCAGATGGTGCTGACCCGGATCCCCTCCCCGCGGACCTCCCGGTCCAGCGAGCCGGCCAACCCGACCTGCGCGGCCTTGGTGGCCGCGTACACGGCCTCGTTGCCCCCACCGCGCAGACCGGCCACGGACGCGACGACCACGACGTCCCCACCGGTCCCGGCCCGCCGGAACCGCTCGACCGCGGCCCGGACCGTCCAGACGGTGCCGTCGAGGTTGGTCCGCAGGATCGTGTCCACCTCCTCGTCGGAGGCGTCGAGGATCCCTCCGTACCGCCCGACGCCCGCGTTGGCCACCACGCTGTCCAGTCGGCCGAAGCGCTCGACGACCCCCGCGAGGAACGACCGTTGACCGTCCGCGTCGCGGACGTCGACCCCGGCGGCGTGCACCCGGTCCGCGCCCAGCTCCGCGACCAGGGCGTCCAACCGGTCGGAGCGTCGCGCGCCGACCGCGACCAGCGCCCCGGCCTCGACCAGGGCGCGGGCGGTCGCCGCACCGATCCCGGAGCTCGCTCCGGTGATCGCCACAACCGTCGAGGAGAGGTCTCGTGCAGGCGCGGGCATCGTCGCTCCTCGTCCGGGGGACCCGGCGCCCCGCGTGGTAGCAGAGCGAACCGAACCCGACACTTGATGAAACCGATTTCAGGAGGTTAAGGTCCGTCCACCACGCTGTCAAGCAGCCTGGACGTGATCACTGCTCACCGATCGCGGACCTGACGTCGAAGCGAAGGGCCCTGCGTGACAACGATCTACGAGGTCGCCAAGGCCGCGCAGGTCTCCCCGGCGACCGTGTCGAGGGTGTTCAACGGGGCATCGGTCTCGGATGCGCTCACCAAGCGGGTCCGCGCGCGGGCCGCTGAACTCGGTTTCGTGCCCAACGGCGTGGCCCGGTCGCTGCGTCGCCAGCGTTCAGACGTCATCGCGCTGATCATCCCCGACATCGAGAACCCGTTCTTCACCTCCCTGGCCCGTGGCGTGGAGGACGCCGCCAGGGTGACAGGGCTGTCGGTGGTCCTGTGCAACTCCGACGAGGACGTCGAGCGGGAGGCGCGCTACCTGCATGTCGCTGCTGCGCAACAGATGGCCGGCGTGGTGATCGCCCCGGCGTCGCAGCGGACGACCGACCTCACCCCGCTGCTGGTCCGGGGCATCCCGGTGGTCGCGGTGGACCGGCGGCCCCACGACGCCGACGTCGACGTCGTCATGGTCGACAACCGCCGCGGCGGCCAGCAGGCGACCGCCCACCTCTACGACAAGGGGTACGAGCGGGTGGCCTGCATTACCGGCCCGGTCGGGGCCTCCACGGCCGACGAGCGGCTCCTCGGGTACACCCTCGAGGTGGAGGCCCGGCTGTCGGCCCGCGGCCGCCGGTCGGTACGTCAGCGCACGCAGTACGTCCGTCGGGGCAACTTCCGCAGCGACAGCGGCCGGGTCGCCATGGAGAGCCTGCTGAGCGCGCGGGTCGCTCCCGACGCCGTGTTCGTCGCGAACAACCTCATGGCCATCGGCGCGATCGAGGCCCTCACCGAGGCCGGGATCGGCCTGCCCGAGTTCGGGTTCATCTCCTTCGGGGACCTGCCCTGGACCCGGCTGCTGAAACCGCCGCTGAGCGCGATCTCCCAACCGGCCCGGCAACTCGGCCGGACCGCGACCGAGGTCCTCCAGGACCGGATCGCCGGACGGGACAGCCCGACCCGCACCGTCGTGCTGGGCACCGAACTGCTAGAACGGGAGAGCACCGCACTCGCACCGGCGGGGTCATCCCGCACGGCGTCGACGACTCCGTGACACAACTGAGACGTCCCGAGGACACAGACTCCCCGGGAGCAGGAGACACCTGAACGAGGAGGCACCATGAACGACGACCTCACCGACGGCACAGATCCCGCCGAATCCAGTCGGGCACGGCGCGCGTGGTCCCGACGGACCGTCCTCGGCGCGGGCGCCGCCGCGACGACAGCGGCCGCACTCACCCCGACCGCACTCACCCCGACCGCGTCGGCCCACACCCTGCGGCCACACCCACACCCCGGGGGTCCCTCGGGTGGTCTGCTCGACCCGGGCGGGGACTCCCCCGTCGACGCGGTCGAACCCGGAGAACTGCCGCAGGAAGGGAGCAGGTTCTTCACGACCGCGTTCGTGGAGTACGCCGGCACCCTGGCCGCTCCGGGCAGCGACGGTGACCTGTGGGCGAACTGCTGGGCCGACGACGACCACGTCTATGCCGCGAACGGCGACGGCCGAGGATTCAGCGACCAGCCGTTCAAGGACGTCGTGGTCAACCGGATCTCCGGAACCCCCGAGACCGGGCTCACCGGGGTGAAACTCGCCGAGTCCGACCAGGTCGCGAACGTCTGGGCCGACCCCACCCAGTACAACCGGAAACCCACCGGGATGGTCTGCGCGGGCGGAGTCCTCTACCTCGCCGTCCAAGACCTCCGCTTCGCCGAGCCCGCCTTCGACGACGCACCCAACGCGAGCATCTCCCGCTCCGACGACCACGGCCTGACCTGGCACAAGACGTCCCGGCCGATGTTCACCGACCACCGCTTCACCACCATCTTCTTCGCCGACTTCGGCCGGGACTCGGGCAACGCCGAACACGCCCTCGGGCCGCGCGACAGCAGCTACGTCTACGCGTACGGCATGGACTGGAACTGGCGAGCCTCCAACTCCGGCGCCGTACCCGACCCGGTCGACCTCTACCTGGCCAGGGTCCCCTCCGACGCCGTCCAGGACCGGGCCCGGTGGGAGTTCTTCACCGGCCCCGACCGCCGCGGGAAGCCCACCTGGAGCGACGCGATCGAGGCGAAGACCCCCGTGCTGCACGACTCCCTGCGGCGCTACCCCGACCCACGACCCGGTCTCGGCGGGCGCCTCACCGTCGTCTCCCAGGGCGGCGTGCTCTACAACCGGGCCCTGAACCGCTACCTCTACACGTCCTGGACCGACCCCAGCTTCGAGTTTTACGAAGCGCCCCGGCCATGGGGACCCTGGAAGCGGTTCCTCTACCACAACGCCGGGTTGACGCCGTGGTATCGCAGCAACGACACGGCCCACACACCCAAGAACGGCGGCTACGCCACCACGCTCCCGTCCAAGTACGTCAGCGCCGACGGCCGCGATCTGTGGCTGCAGAGCAACTGGTGGAACCCGCCGGTCCCCACCCCGGAGGACAACTACAACTTCAACCTCCGAAAGGTCCGGCTGACCCCCTACCGGGCAACACCACCCGTCCACCCGGCCGGGCCGGCGGTGAACCTCGCCCGCTCCGGAGCCGACGTCACCCCCATTGAGGCGTCCGCTCACTTCGCCAACTGGCGCTACTACAACGACGGCAACCGCGTGCTGAGCGAGGACAGCTTCGACGGGACCAACAAGAACATCGACTACTGGGGCTACACGTTCAGCCGGGCCTACCGGATCAGCCGGCTCGAGTACACCACCGGGATCATGGCCCCGGACGGCGGCTGGTTCTCCGCGTACGCCGGAGGCCTCCGGGTCCAGGTCCGCCAACGATTCACCTGGACCGACGTGGCGGACCTACGGGTCACACCCGACTACCCCCACGACCGGCAGGCCGGACCGAACCACACCTACAGCCTCCGCTTCACACCCACCTGGGGCGACGGAGTCCGGATCATCGGCCAACCCGGCGGCGCCGCCCACTTCACCTCGATCGCGGAACTCGGCGTCTACTGACGAACCCCGACCACCCCCCTCGCGCAACGCGATCCGGGTCGGCCACCAGCGCCGCGTCGGCCGTCATCCGGACCGCAGGACAGCCGGGAATGGTCCGCGATCCGGCCACTTCCGCGCACGAGATCGCCACCATGGAGCTCCCCTGGTTGGTCGGCGGCCACGGCGGCAGCAGCGTTGGACCCGGTGGACAACGGTTGGATCGACTACATCCGCGTCGTCGTCGGCGCGCAATCGAGGTGCACCAGCCAGCAACCTCGATGTCGCAGGCACGGTCACCACGAGAAGTACCCGCTCATCACCAGGCGCCGCTGATCAACGGCCGTAGTCGCGGTCCCGATCCCGGTCCGGCGCCTGCTCCGGGTGGCGCGTGGTGGTCGGCCCGGTGTCCCGCCCGGTCCTGGGCCCGGCTGCGGCGCCGGGGGTGGGGGCGGGTCGGGCGAGGATCTGGGCGGTGAGCCGGTCCCGGCGCCGCTGGTCCACCGCAGCGACGAGGGCGGCGGGGTCGACGGTGTCCCCGACGGCGGGGACGATCCCCCCGGCCCGGCGGACCCGGTCGGCGTCGCTCTTGCCCGGGGTGGCGGTGCCCCGCTGCGTCCACTTCTGGGCCCAGCCGTGTTCCCGGGCGGCGAGCCGGGCGTGCGCGGCGGCGCGGGCCCGGTCGGCCGCCCGGTCCCGGTCCGCGCCGGCGCCCTGCTGGGCGACGGCCAGGTCCCGGTCGTGGCTGGTGCGGGTCTGCAGCCGCCGCCTGACGGGCGCCCGGTCCGGGGGGAGGGGTGGGGTGGTGAGCCGGCGGTTGAGGGCGGCCCAGGACAGGGTCTTGTCCAGCTGGGAGGCCCTGAACCACACCGGCTCCCCCGCCGGGTCGCGGTGGGTGGGCTCGGCGAACCGGTACTGCTCGGCCGCTCACGTACCGTAAACGTGCGCCAGCGCGTCCTTGGCCTCCCTGAGCAGGTCGCACGCCTGCCGCCAGGGGGTGCGGTCGTTGATGACGACCAAGTGCTCGACACCGAGTGCGGCGTACTCCGCGAGGTGGTGGGCGACCTGGGCCGGGGTGCCGGCCACCGCCAGCTGCTCGGCCTGCTCCTGCGGTAGCCGGTAGTGGCGACGCAGCACCGCGGCCGCGGACTCGTTGAGGGACCGGCGGCCCGTGCGGGCGATAGCGGCGTGCGTGACCAGGCCCAAGCGCGGGCGGGGGCGACCAGCGGCGTCGGCGAGCTCCCACAGGCGGTCACGAGTCCGGCCGAAGTCGACCGGGGTGAGCAGCGCACCGAGCCAGTCGTCGCCGAAGCGGACCGTGCGCCGCAACGCCGCCGGCGACGAGCCGCCGATCCACACGGTCGGCATTAGCACGGTCCTGGGGCGGAGCGCCTGGTCAGGACGGCATGCTTCCCGGTCGGTGTTGGCCTGCGGCGGGGCCGTGCGCGGGTCCGCGCGAGGCGTTGTCACCGTCGGCCGCCCACCGAGTCTGGCGATGCAGCGGGCGATGTGTCTCGCGCCTTGCTGTGACCCGGCCGGGTGAAGCGGGCTGTGGGATGGCGTTCCGGGAGGCCGCTGCAGGTGACCGGCCCGATCGGCGGGGGCCAGCCTGTCGGGGTCGTCGCGCGGTAGGACTGATGGGCGCGGGTCGGTCGCCGCAGGACGGGCTGTTCGGCTGGAACGGGTGCGGGCGAGGCCGCAGCCCTCACGCAGCCGCGTCTAGCGTCCTGGCGGGGGGGATGAGCCGATGGCCGGTGTGATGACTGCTCGACGCGACTGGGCGCGGGCGGCGACGAGACGAGGGGCGCTACGCGTGCCTCAGATCACCGCCGCTTTCTGGATCACCAAGGGGCTCTCGACCGCGCTCGGCGAGTCGATGTCGGACTACTCGGTGCACGCCATCGCCCCGCAGGTGGCGGTCATCGGCGGTTTCGCCGCGTTCGTCGTCGCCTTGGTGATCCAGGTGCGCCAGCGCCGCTACCAGCGGTGGGCCTACTGGCTGGCCGTTGCCATGGTCGGCGTGTTCGGCACCATGGCCGCCGACGTGCTCCACGTCGGACTCGGCGTGGCGTACACGGTGTCCTCGCTGCTGTACGCGAGCGTGCTCGCTGCCGTGTTCGCGACCTGGCGAGCGACCGAGCACACCCTGTCGATCCACACGATCGACACCACCCGACGCGAGCTCTTCTACTGGGCCACCGTGGTCGCGACCTTCGCCATGGGCACCGCCGTCGGCGACTACACCGCGGTCACCGTCAACCTCGGCTACTTCCCCTCCGCCGCGCTGTTCGCCGGCCTGATCCTCCTCCCCGCGATCGGCTACCGCTGGCTGCGCTGGAACCCGGTCGCCTGTTTCTGGGCCGCGTACGTGCTCACCCGGCCACTGGGCGCCTCGATCGCCGACGGCCTGGGCAAACCGCGCATCGATCACGGTCTGGGCTGGGGAGCCGGCCCGGTCGCCGCCGGCCTGGCTGCCCTCATGGTCGTCATGGTTGGTTCCCTCGCGCTCACCGGCCGTGACGTC
>JAABUS010004720.1_pt1 | contig 19113 bp, 17 predicted proteins | sample 5560161 | NCBI WGS metagenome assembly JAABUS01 (sample SAMN10711885, study PRJNA513376) | rock metagenome | isolation source: Antarctica rocks | place: Antarctica: Victoria Land, Trio Nunatak nord | collected 2016-01-04 | reverse complement strand
CACGACACTATCTGGTGCTGCCGGTCCGGCTCCGCCGCCGACACCCAAGCCGTTGCGGATATTGTACACTATCATTTAGGGATGTATGGGATCACGAATGACGAGGCCCCAAGTGTGCAGACGGCGGCGGCGCTATTTCAGGAGCTATGCTATGATAACAAGGATCAATTAAGGTAATCCAACACAGCTTTCCTGTGCCAAAACGGCTTTGCCTAAATGAAGAAGATCCGTACTGACGTTGTGCTCCCGGAAAACAGCGCAGGAATAATAATAGCAGGCTACACCCCCTCCCATGGCGGCGCCGTCTACAGCATCCCCCTCGGCGGCAGTCTACACAAACAATCGTACGCTATCGGCGGGTCAGGCTCAACGTACATTTACGGTTACTGCGACTCATATTGGAAAGAAAACATGTCTGAAACAGAGGGGGTAAACTTTGTAAAGGGAGCGCTGAGGGAGGCTATAAAGTGGGATGGGTCAAGCGGAGGGGTGATAAGGATGGTGGTGTTGACAAAGGACGGAGCGACAAGGCATTTGTATCTCCCGGATCAAGCATACCGGGGGCCGGGTGTGCAGCCTGTTTGATGGAGAAGAAGAGGGTTAGAGGGAAACAAAGAATTTTCATGGCAATCAGCAAGGGCATATTGCATGTTGATGCAACCATGACTGCTGTGGATGTGCTGCATCCTCGACCGTCGACCAGCCTTCGCTCCCCCAATACCCCCCCAAATGTGCACCTCCCTTACACTTACCAACTGCATCTACCTACCCCGACCGTCTCCCCCTCCCTTCCATATCACCAAACGCAAGTGGTGATTTCAGTACTCCTATCAGCCAAACTTCTACTGTTTTCCCTTGAAGACTTTCAAAGCCCAATTGAAAAAGAAACAAACCCTTCCCAACCCTCATCCTCTGCGAAGAAACATCCAAAAACCCATCGGAAAACCAAAAAGCTCGGCATCGACTACATGGCGAAGAATCCCTCAATGAGTCTTCGATCCCGGAAGGGTTTTACTTGATTTACTGTATCAATTTCCGCCGCACTTTCCAGTCCCTCATCTAACAATCCTCTTACACCCGCGCTTGACTCCACTTGTCTCCTCCCAAAATGTCACACCACGCTTCTCTGAACGAATTATATCACAACACTCCATCCCACATCCCGCAAATTGATATTCCCATATATCCTCCACGCTAAAATACACACAAATATCACCTTCCCTCTCTAGGCCCTTTTCCCGCAACCAATAGAACTCTCCGTCTTTGCTCTTCTTCCTTTTCGACAGATGTTATACTTGAACAATTTATCCACGTCCATCGATATGTAATTGAGCTAAGCTGCATTATGTCCAGGGGAATCCAGATCTCGACATATGGCGCAGTATGAATGCATATTCTTGGTGATCAGAAATTAATCTTAACCCCCAGCCGGGACAGATATACAATGTTACCATGCCGCTCGTTGGGTTCGCCGGTTTTGCTTCAAGTCTACATAGGACGAGGGTTCGATCTAGCAACCGGTTGAGCATTCCAGCCGTGTTTCTGGGAGCAAATATAGACTAGAAGACTGATTTTCTGCACAAGATTGACCAAAACCGATGTTATTGTATCCAATGGTGATAATGATAAGAGCAGTAATACAACATCTGCGGGTTGAATACTGTAGAACATCGCAAACAGTCCACATGTTTGAGTATGAAAAATCGAAAGCAGATATGTTTTCAAAATTACGATACAGCTGAGCAATCTCATGAAAGTGAGTGATGTTATCCACATGTGGGTACTACCTGATGGGTATATAGATAGAGTGTGCTCTATCTACACCACTGATCAGCCTTTTGTAGCGCAGCGGTAAGCCCTCCGTCCTCTCATGAAGTGAAACAAACCCGACCAATAATGGGAATCTTCTTTGTAACGCGAATCTAGATCCCACGGTGCGGGTAAACATGAGGTTGCTTTTGTTGAAATGTCTAATTTGCTGATTTATCATGTCCGGTAAACTTTCTTCTGAGCTCGGCTGGAACCCTATGAAAGTACTTTGTGAGGCAGATCTGGCTGGATATAGTGGCCAACAAGCCTTCTGGTGGTCGACGTCACGGGCTATCATGATGGAAGCGCTTCTGCACACGCCGCCGCCAAAATCAAGATTGTAGCGCTGCATAATTGCCCCTAGCCATACTTGATAATAGCACCTGTCAGTCTACCAATCAGAGTGTGAGTATCAGCGTGCACGTTCAACTGCAACAATTATTCCATCTTGGCAATTCGTAGCATTGGGGTGTTTGGATAGTGCAGTGTCCATTCTTTGTTGGAGTATTGCCTGAGGATTAATTGGAAGGTGGCAGCGCTTCAGGAATGATTGGACAGGTAAGTGCGACCAATTTCTGCCATGGAAGCTTTGCCTCCAAGGTCTCTCAATTGAACCGGGGAAGCTTCTATTGCCACGAGAGGAAGGAAAGGCCGCGTGGTTCCCCAGCTTCGTTGTTCCCCAGGTCTCCGGATTATGAATCCACGATTGCTGCTGCTCGCTTTCTAAAGGGGAGAAGGCAGCTTTTGTTTGGTCCTGGTGTCGAGTCGCCGCTTCGCACCAACACATTCACCAGGGTTCACGATCCACCTTATCGTCACTCAAATCCATTCTGGCGCCAATACCGATTACTCAATCTGATATTCCCATCCATATTCTTGGACTCACTGGACAAGCCTGAACAACGAAGGACCTCCTGTGCCCTCGCCTCTTTGCACTACTCTAGCAACGCGGTAGACTGACATGGCCACTGTTATATCCAGCGACATTACAACCGATACTACGCGCTTCCCCTACACGATGGTAGTTGGGGACGTGCATCAAATGTCTTCAACGAGATCTGAGTCCACCCAAAATCTATCAGCACTGTCCCACGCCTCACGTCTTCCCAACGCCCCGACTACGCAAGCGCGATATCCCTCAACCTCCGCCACTACAACGCCCTTCACGAGTACGAACTTGGGCAATAGACCTCGCTCATCCTCACATACGATCTGTTCGAGTACCCCGATACCGGTCCCCCAATCTCGCACCACTGCTCAACCCTTCGTGCCAGATCCAGCATTACATTACCCTTCACAGCAATATGACGTACATCCAGCAACGCATGGCTATGAACAGGACCCCCATACACTCGCACCAGTACCAGAAAGCGCTATGATTACACCGCCGTCGCCACGATTACAACCTACACATCGCTCGACGTTATCTTTCAATGAATCGGGTTCAACGTCGCCTAACCGTATAAAGGTTAGGGATCTAAATCACATACAAAGCTTCGCAAGCGAAGAGATGCTCACGAGGTCCAACAATGATTCAAGGCATTCTTTGAGAGGGAGGCAGGATGGAGGACAGCAGTATGAGATCAGTGCAATGCCAGTCACGGACATTATTGAGATGGTGGCGGGCCTGTTAACCAAGATCACAACCACGAATGACCGACAACACGAGCATCTACATAGGCATATCCCGCCTCCGGAAGGAACCACAGGATTGGGCCAACAAGCAACTAGCGTTCTCGCCTTTCATGGAAAAAACGTGCCAAGCATTACCATCATGAGCTACCTCAGCCGCATTCACAAGTACTGCCCAACCACCTACGAGGTCTTTCTAAGTCTACTGGTGTATTTTGACCGCATGACAGAAATGGTCAACAGTGGAGTGGCACAGCATGACCACGAGAACGGGGAGGTCCCACAACGGGTAAGGCGACAACCAAGCAGTGCGAGCTCGTACGATCGGAGTGCACGTACTTTAGTAGGAACGCCTCCTTTGTCCGAACCATTAGTATCAGACGATCAGCCGGCATTAAGTCATTCCCCGTCAATGCCCCCAGCAATATCATCAGACGCGGACGCATATAACCTCTCGCACTTCTTTGTAGTTGATAGCTTTAACATCCATCGGCTTGTCATAGCCGGCGTTACATGCGCCAGCAAATTCTTCTCAGACGTCTTCTATACCAATTCGAGATATGCCAAGGTAAGATAGTCAGTAGTCTAGCAGAGTGTTGTGCTAATTCGTTCCAGGTTGGCGGTCTCCCATTGGTGGAGCTGAACCATCTAGAATTGCAATTCTTATTACTCAATGACTTCCGCTTGTCAGTGCCAGTTGAAGAGCTGGAGGCATATGGCACAATGCTTGTCGAATTCTACGCCCGCGAAGTCGTCGCCCAACAGGAAGGGCTATACATGCAAACGCCCACCCCGCCCTAATAATCGAAGTCTAGTCTGGTCCAAACCTAATAAACGAGCTCCGTCCTTCTAGAGTGAATGAGCGTTCTGTATCTTGCTCCATACCCGTTCCCAACCCAACCGACCTCCACCACCTTGTGCCGATTCTTCTCGCAATACATTTTAGATCTCCGCACGCAGTCCTACAAATTTTCCTCTAGCTCTGAAAGGCGCACAATACCCACGTCCTACTTTTTGTCCATTCACCATCAGCAACCCGCTACGAATTTCACGACCACTACTGGCGTTTTTGTCTATTCAAGGGGGAAGGGAAGGGGAATGCAGCGCCACAATAGCGGCAGAGAGATGGCTTCTTGATTGAAAGGGACAGAGAAAGCATTTAGACGGCATGGCGTTCGCATGGGTACCTAATTTGATAGTGCTAGCTTATTATGCTCTCGAAGAGTGTGATTGACTGGTGTTTGGAAAGAGTTGGCATGACGTACTAACGGCTTGGAACGCTCGCTTTGCGAGGGTTTGTGGTGTGAGATGAAAGCAGTCGAGGGCAGTCATGGCACCACAACCTCGCCTGGCGCTGAACAACGTTGATCAATCCTCCAAAACCCATACCCTTCTCCGCGCATCCCGCCGCTCCCCCTCCAATTCCATCCTCTTTTCTCATCCAAGCACAGTCTCTTCTCGCAGACCGCACACCTCCTCTCACCACCCCCTCACCACCCCACGCACAAAATTCACTCCCAATTAACACGCTGATTTGTTCTGCATTTCCCTTTATCTTAGTCCAAACCTGATTTGTGCTCCTAGTCGACGACGTTCTAGGAAGGAGGTAGAGGTTGAAGTTATGTGGGTAGATCATATCTTATTTCGAACAGATTCTTTGGGCATTTCTCTAGACAGCTTAGCGGCGCCCGAGGCTCGAAGGTCGATGTCTCGCAGATTGTTGACTTCATGAATCATGACTGACTACTTTATATGTGGTAGCTTGTTTACTTAAGAGAGTGCTGTATCATGTATGTTCGACTCACCTCAGCCGTGAAATGTGTAAGGTTCTTTCCGGCAAAAAGGCAGAACTCGCGCCGCCCTCGAGAAACGATTACGCTCGTCTTTCACCTCCAATGCGAAAAGTGCGTACTACATGGTAGTAGATTCACAGCTGTTAGATTGACCGCTCTGGGTCACAGCCTTCCAGAGCTGACTTTCGAGAGTGTGTCTACTTGAAATATTGTGGGAAAATTTAATATTAACCTCGTTCCCTCAGCCTCGTCCCAATTATCTTTCGTGCCTCTCCGCAAAAAGTCTGAGTGTGGCGGCTAGAGAGAATGTCATCGCGAATCAAATTGGTTATGTATATACAGTACGACCTGGCTATAGCGATGCCCAAATTCCACCTAGCCACTTCGTTGCCAGGAGGATATCGTTATATCTAAGGCGGGCATGCATACAAAATAATCACTGTTGTCTCAGAGAGTATATCGTTACAAAGAAGATATTGCTATATGGGATATCGTTACAGAGGGGTCTTACTGTATGTCAATGTTGGCGATCTCGAACAAGTTTTTCCTGAATATAAAGATATGGTCCACATGAGGCTCGGCGAGCTGCACCGAAGTGATCAAGTGATGCATGTGGAGGTTGATCGTCTGAGCCACTCACGCCACTCTGCTGTGATAGGCGTCAACCACTCGTTGAGTTCGCTGCCTCAGGGTAGAATAGCGCCAGAACTAGAAAGAAGGCAATACTTTCGCAGGCAAGGCTGGGCTCTTAAGGGAGAATTATCGGCTTCAACAAGCATGATTCTTCATCTTCCAGCTCAAAAGGCAACAGACCTGCTTAAAGTAAAAGGTTCATTTCTTCTCTTGCTCTATCATTATAAGAATATATCAACTACCTACCTCGTATATCCTCAATCACTAGGGTTGAGCCCATAACGAAGAATGGCACCTCAGTGGCCTGTGCCTTATAATTCTACAACTACGATGGATCCGGAAATGGCACATGGTAAGTGTACATTGCCAAAGAAGCCCCTCTTACTCGGTACCAAAACTGCAGTCTTTATACACGTTGCGGGAGCAGAGGTTCCTACTCGCTGCCTGATAATATTCCCAGAACTGGCTTATCACTCAATTTTATTCTGAAAGAGGAAAACCTGACTTCCGTTATAGGCTGGATCTTGCAACCGAACGGTCGCGGAACACTCGATATACTTCAGAGCTGTTTGATCACTATCGTCCTATGCAGTTGGTCGGTACTATTTTTGAACGTGCCATCAGAACATGACGGGCTTTGGGACTCGTTGCAAATCAAAGCACGGTGGATGCTGTTTTCCATCATCTTTCCTGAAGTGCTGATAGGCATCGCCATAGAGCAGTGGAAGTCTGCTTGTCAGTCCATTGAAGACTTCGTTCGACTAAAAGGGCAATGGGAGGTAGCCCGGTCATCCTCCCAATCCCTCGAAGAACGCTCAAGAGCCAGCCTCAACCTTCAAAGATGGAAGAGTGCGCCATGGACTATGCGGCAAGGCTTTTTTGCCGACATGGGAGGAATAATCCTCAAGTTTCCGGACGAGACACCTTTCCCTGTCGACAGCCAGCAACTGGTCTACTTGGTAGAGCACCATCATCTGGAATATCCCGCCATTCAGTCGTGTGTCATCTGGGATAGGAATAAAGCAGATATTTTCGCTCGCGCCCTTACCCTTGTGCAAATTTTAGGGTTTTTCATCCAATCTGTCGGACGTTGGAAACAGCATCTCGCTCTCTCCACTTTTGAGCTATCTAGTCTTGCCTTCATTTTCTGCTGCGTGAACACATCGTACTTCTTCTGGCATAAACCACGAGACGTGAGTACAGCTCTTGTGTTACCATGCCCCGCTAAAATCGCAGACATCATGAAGCAAGTTAGTCTTCGATCTTGCAAGAAGTATATCCGAACACCTATGGACTTTGTCACACCTCCCACATGTCGAACTAGCCTCGTTGCCCCGTCCTCTTTTAGAGTTCAAGCGTGCTTCAATTGGAAGAAAATGCATGACGGAACACCTGTCAAAACATTCGGAAATAGTACGATATCGCCTCCGCGGGGCCTCAACATCTTAGATATAATATATGTCAACACGGTCACCATTGCATATTTTGGTATCCATCTCGCCGGATGGAACTTTGTATTTCCGTCCAGGGTAGAGCAAGTACTCTGGCGTGTATCATGTCTGGTGCTTTTAGGTATGCTGATTTTCTACTTATGTGCCATTGCCTTGGGAACGGTAATGGCTTCTTGGCTTGCGAGGACGTTCTTCAAGAACAACGAGGCCACTACAATATTGGGCGCGGCAAGCTTGCTACCCCGGTGGGCAGCAATCTTGCTCCACTTACCTGTTATTATAATATATTGTCTGGCGCGCAGTTACATCATTGTTGAGGGCTTTGTGAACCTGAGGGCTCTTCCTGTCACAGCATTTGCCAGCGTCAATTGGGCGAACTATATTCCTCATCTCTAACGTACACATCTATCAAGGATCGAGTAGGAACTCAGAGAGTACCAGATTTCATCAGGGTGGATACGAAAGTTCAAACCCTGTACCTAATAGTCATTTATCTAGCTGATCCATGTCTTCGGGAATCGACAGACTATTCAGAGGGTGAGGTTTTCAGCTCGACTTGGGAATGCATTAATCGCATGACGACACTATGTGTGGAGTATTGTTCGTTTGGGCTGGAAGTGTACTATTGCACACGCTCAAGAAAGCCCTTCTTGTGGATACCAGTGGCCATGTTGCTATCGTTGCTGACAATGTGTCGAGGGAGCAAAATCATGCTCACTGGCCTAGGACGAATATAGTTGCGGATCAAGGCTTGGCCATCCAGGAGCGTGGGATGCGGAGTAGCTGCAAATCGACTGGCCAGACGAGCAGCGTTGTTTAAAGTCTGCAACGCATACGACGGGATCTCCTGACTTGTAGACTGAGCCATACGAGAAGTTTGCTTGCATGATCTGAGAGTTGTACTGAACGTACCACGCTGATCGAGAATGCAGGCTGAGCGTTCTCACCCAGACATGGGGCTTACCGCGCTGCTTACAAAAGGCTGCTCAATGGCGGAGACAGTACCACCTACCACTCTTTTATACCCACAATTTAGCTATGGTATAAGTGCGAAGGGATATGGAAGCCAAGGTTAGGAAGTGGGGCAGGAAGAACGGACAGAGCGGGAAATGAGGCAGCACAACCCTAGGACAGTGGTTCGACGAAGGAAGAATTTGGTGGAAAGTCGGTCATTTGGTTCCCTTTCGGAATCCGTCCCTTTTTTTCCAATCACTTGTCTCAAAGGAAGTATCCAAGGTTCCAAGCAGATCTTCGGAAAGCGCCTAAGGTATTGAACTTCATACCCATGAGCGTGGTGAGTATATATATCTGCGAGGTAGAAGTTTGATGGCGGGCGGCAAGATGCATCTACCGGATCGGGCGCTGACCTGAGAACGTGACAATCCGAACTCATGATCAGAATCCTGAGTAACTTGTTTCCATTTTCCTGCGATACCTTCATCTTCGCGTTATACGTTCGCGGTTCTATAGAGTCGACCATTTTTATAGCGATGCAGAATTATCCATTAACGTTCCAACATCTTTGTCATTACGAATTTTACTTTCCTGCGGTTGTATATTCTACATTTGTATGTCAAGAACCAAATAAGATGCCACATACCTATCGAACATGTGGGCAAAGGTGAGGATGACATGGGATGAAGGATGCCAAAGGTGGGTGGAGGGGATTTGGCCGCTGCGGTGGCTCTGTGGGAAGTGTTGAAGTACTATCAGGAGAAGTGACTACTTGGCAGGGAAGTGAAGACAGTCAAAAGCTGGAGCCGGCAGAACGAATGTTCCACCACTATGGTAGTTGGTCGAGAGCCGTTGACTGGGCGTTTGTGGACGCCAATCTCAAAAAGTGAAAAGTACAAAAAGCAGGTGGTTTGTCAGGTTCCTGATATATGTATCTCACGGTTGGAGCCCACCCATCGAGCATGCCGGCGAATAGGTTGCTCAACTGATCGAATGGGTGGGTTATAGTGCGGGTCGACCTACTCACAGGTACTTCCAAGCTTTGTCAAACTGAAGAAGTCTCTTTGGAGTATTCACTTATGTGATCGATGTCGGCGAGGGGGGCTTTATTTCTACGCCGTTTAATGTTGTGGTGGTGCGGAGGGGGGAGATGGGGTGGGGGGGATTGGGGGAGGAGAAGAGTGGATGGGGTGGGGGAGGGGCGCGGTGGACATGGGAGATTGTGGTGCTGGAGAAGGTGAGAGTGCTTACTACCGACCGCTTCCTGAGTCAGGACTAGCCTAAAAACTTGACTCCTTTCACTCGTAAAAAGCCCGAGAAGACACATTTGCCAGGTCTTAGGCCCAGACTCTGACAGCTTCACATTCGAGGATGGAGAACGATATCACGTATATATCCGTATGAACAGTGACCATGCAACCGATACGAGTAAAATTATTTTTTTAAAATCATTTCATCATCGTGTTCAATAGCTCGAGGCCCGGTTGCGGATAAATCACTCCGTCTTTCATCCTTCAGTTGAAGCAAATGCAACGAACAGCAGACGTACAGCCTTGCTGAGAGTAGATATAAACTAATCGTAACACTTCGCCAGCGTCTCCTAACTCTTCTTTCAGGTCGTGTCGCTTGTTGGAGCATTTCCTACAACGCCCGAAGACCAACTGCTAGCCACCATCGCATCCGCATCAGCGCGGACCTGAAGGGACTCCGTGCCTAGGACCGTCAGTATGGAACCCATACAGGGGAAGCATATGGTGGAAAGGAGTTACCGATGGGACGAGGGAGGGCGAGAGTGGTGGTTAGGAGAAGCATGAGTGGGAGGGAGTAGATACAGAGCTGCATCTTGGATGGTGAGGCCGTCGGGTTGGGAGAAGTTGTGCAGGTAGGTCGAGCAGGAGTAGGTATGTCCAAGACGTAGGAAATGGCGGAATATATATAATTGGGCGTCCGACTATCGGATTTGGAAGTTGAAAATAGAAGTGATGGGTGTTCGATTTCGACTTTTGCGGTTGGGTAAGCTCTGGTGTCTAGAGCCGTCTTTATATCTAGACCGTGAGAGGTAGTCCATGAGTCAATAATAACAACCCTAGCATATCTGCAGTAGTAGCGAACGTTGTCTAACCAATGCAGTACCAGCTTCCGAGATGCTGCCTACTGGGCCGAGAACATGCTCCACTCACACCCTGGAAAATTGGCGTCACAGCCAACGGTAGAACACCGGATGGCGCCGTTATACAACCATAGGGCTTCGAGCTGCTTTGATCTCCACTGCAGATACCGATTGTGGGCGTTGTAAGTGCCATGGGGCTGCATGCACGATCAGGGGGAATGCCAAGGGATTGCCAAGGGAGCCCATGATTGCACCTTTCACCGCCATCTCGGTTGCACACACGAATACGAGTCCTCTACCGCCCCGATCGACCAGCCTTTTTGTTGTGGGTATATTTCACTAGTCTCCATACGCAGCGCCAACCAACAGAAACAGTCACCGAACCGACTTCCTCGCCTGAACAATTGCTCGCCAGCTGATCAGGTCTGGGCGAGCTAAAAAGGAAAAAGGGGAAGGGCTGGATTCTGTACAACCCACTGCATATATTCCAAAATATCCACCCCTGCTATGCTGTCACACTTGCACAATATCAACGATCAACGGCGCCTACTCTCACAACCCATCCTGGCTGCCTTAGAATTCTATACCTCCACTTTATATGGGCGCGTCTTGGCGTGCATTGCAGCTAATATGCCTTCCCTGCCTGCGTATTTAGGTGAGCTTAAAAGCAACTAGTTGCAGCATTAGTACCAAATCCAGCTTACTACCTGCGTCTTATTCACAGCTTTGCGAAAGACTTCGATTTCATCGAATATCTGTTCAAAGGTTTGTAAAATTTTAACAACGCTCTTGACAGAAGAGGCATATCTGCGGCTGTTTGCAAGTGTCCGGAGAAGCAATACGTAGGAAACTTGGAGCGGTATATTTGCTATAGTATGCTCTATCGCTCACTCTGCGTTTTAACTTAAAGGGGCGGCTTCTCCATCGGGTGGGCTGGTTGTGTTATTTCGTGTATACGAGGTAGATACAACTATGTAGTCGATGAAAAGACACGACAGATCGTCAGGTGGGCGGCTCTTGGACGAAGTTCGATGGAGTCTGCATGAGGTTTGTTGGATGGGCACGCTTCTACTGGAGGATTTGCTCGAGTTTCGGTGGGTCCGATGAAGAGTACAATTACTCGGAGGCGGCGGTGATGACGGAACGTAAATCTTCGAGAGCGTCGAAAATGTTTTCTGTTCGTTTTCCACATGGCCTAAGTCGTTGTCTTGGAAAATTCCCTGCGTTCTCTCCCTCACTCTGACCTAGTACAGAATGTCAGTCATTCCAAGTCACCACTTTCGTAACTAGAAATTCTTCCATTCCGCTCGATGAGTTGAATCGGCCCCACCCGCTGTTCTTGACACCGCCCATTGGCAATGCTGGCTCGTCGCGTATGGTCATGCTGTTGATGTGGACGGCACTAACGATTGCGACGTATGAGTTAGCAGGGCTTAGTCAGTCAGATTGTAGAGAAGGAAAGCGATTAATGAGTTGGGATTCGGAAAAAGGGGACTTTTAAAGAAACGAGCCGAGAAGTCTAAAGAACAAGAGATGCATTATTGTAAGACGAAGAGAAAGGGAGAAGTCAGCGACAATAGAGTGCAAGCAAATAAGATCTTGGGGTAGAGCTCACCCCGATTCAATCCTTTTTGCGAGCGCAAGCCCTTTGCGCAAGTCCTTTGTGAATACTGCGGCCGATAACCCGTATCCGGTCTTGTTCGCTATTTCGACGGCCTCATCTTCGCTCTGAGCCACCATCAGCCCTACAAGGGGCCCGAAGGCCTCGTCATGCCAGATTGCCATGTTCTCCGTCAGCCCTCCGAGAACTGTGGGAGCAAAACAGACACTGGCGTTGTCTTCTTCGGAATTTTCCTGGTCCGGGCCGTCGTGGTTTCCGTGAAACACGTGCGCTCCTGTTGAAAGGGCGTCCGACACAAGAGATTGGAGGCGAGATTGGGAGGCGGAAGAAACGACGGTTGAAGCGGGCGCAGACGTGGGCATTGACGAAAGGGTTGATTTCAGTGTGGCAAGGAAGGCCGAGGCGATGGAGGAATGGATTATGATGCGGTCTGTGGACATGCAGATTTGGCCAGACTAGCGGGAGTTGTAAGAAGTCAATAGGTAACAAAAGACGGGGTGATAAAAGGGAGATGAGAGAGACACGCGATTAGGAAGAGGAAAAAGACAACAATATGGATTTCATGGCATACGTTCAAGAATGAGCCCGCAGTGCATGCTTTTGATGCCTCTTCCAGATCGGCATCAGGCAGTATAATGGCACTGTTCTTACCACCAAGCTCCATGAGACATGGCTTGAGATTCTGGCCACAGGTTCGGGCAATTTTCCTCCCTGTATTGGCGCTTCCAGTAAAATTTATTTTCTTGACTGCCGGATGCTCGATCATAGCATTCGTAATCTCGGGAGCGCCCAGAGGCGGGGACGAGAGGATGTTTAGAACGCCAGGTGGGAGTCCTGCGTCAGAAAACGCCTGACCAATGGCCCAGCAGCAGCGAGGGGTCAATTCCGAAGACTTCAGTATGGTAGTGTTCCCGGTTGCAATGGCAGTGGCGGCGGCGCGAATACCAAAGACAAAAGGAGCGTTCCTGCTCATCTTAGTATCAGAGTACGTAGTGAGTACAATGGCATCAAAACCCCGTACCAAGGCACAATTCCCAGCACTACGCCGTAAGGCTCCTTGTAGATGATAGCGCTCGTTCCCTCTTCTTGACAAGTGGGCACGCTGCCACATATAGTCGGGATGCGGCTAGCGATATCTTTGAGCATCTTGATACTCAAAGCCAAGACGAAGTATCTGGCCACACCTGTGTCGGCGCCCATTTCAGATGTCATAAAGCCAGCGTATTCCTCGGCGCGGGCCTCGAGTAAATCGGCTGCTTTGAAGAGGATGTCTTGCCTAGTGGTAGGCCTCGTTCTTGACCAACTTGGAAAAGCTGTCTCGGCAGCTTCCACAGCCCGGATGGCATCCTTATGGGTGGCTGTGGCAGCTCCCCAGCACTTTTGGTTTGTATGTGGACTGATGACACTAAATGTAGAAGATGCTAGCTCTTCTTTGCCGTTGATCCAGAGAGGAACAACCAGTTCGGACTCCATCTTACGCCAGCTCTCTCCACCCCGCCTTGTTCGATATCAGTTGGCTCTTTGCACTTTCAAGACGGTGAGCTGAGCAAGGTAAGAAACGACGAAAGCGCAGAAGGATAAGTGCCCTTCTAACATCGGTGTCTAAGCACACGTATTGACCATGACGTTTTCAATGAGTAGTCAAGTCATCCGATTCCTACCCAAAGGACTGGATCAGCACCGATTGTCGGCCGGTTGAACTAGACAGAGTTAGCAAATGCACAACATCGTCGATGTTGCACACATGTACGAGTCACGACTAACAGTATGCAGGAAGCACAGCATGGTGCATGAAGCACGCCGTCAATCTGACTGTGCACTTATGATAAAAGGGAAAACCACCGCCGCTGCACCAATACACCAGCACCAATAGAATAAGAGTCCAATCTATCACAATAACCAAAGACGCTGTACAGAAAAGAGCCTGACATGTCATGCACAGTACAACAGGCAGCTTCTACCTTAAAGTAGGGCTGAGCATTAGCGTACCGGCGTCCATGGTCGAATCAGGCTTAGCTTCCCTTTGGTTTAGCGACGTGGGTTACCTTTGATTTCAGCAACCTAACGACCTTCTAAGTGTTCATACTGCAGGTCCATTACATCACAATTTGTCGTGCCTATCCTATAAGGGTCGCTGGTGTTACCTTAGTACGTGGCCTTGAACGAACGATAGCACACTAAAATCAGATCCCACATTCCATGGAGACCAATGTTTGTCTTGCTCTGCCTAGGCTGCAGGAGCTGTGGCCTTGGCCTCTAAAGGCTCGCCGCTTTTGGGAAGACGTGCCAGCGGTGCCCTACTAGCAGTCCTCCCAATGAAGGTCATGGTACACTGCGGAGACATGTGCACTCTTTCATAACAGCTGGATTTATAGAACCTTTACCAGGAAGATCTGCCTTATTCTTCATCGGCCAGAAATGGAGAGGAAGGGATATACGAAGCTCTACGTCGCCGATCCCGGTCCAGCAGAAGCATTTAGAATAGGCTTTCTCTCTACTAAGGGATTCAAGATATACGCATTTGCTAGCCTCCTGCTCTTTGCTTCAAATCTCTGCTTTTTAGGCCTCTGGTTAAGGCCTACAGCCACGAACTGTATTCGTCCACAATTAACTTACTGTACGTCGTGTCTGCTGAAATTGAACTCTATTGAGGAATAGAATTGAAGACTGCTTAGCGCCTGCAAAGAAAGCGATTCAATACGAGAAAAGAAGGCTTTGGAGAGACATCCAGAACAATGATTTTACGGGAGCGCCTAGGACTGAGCATGATGCCGCTTGGCATCATTTGATAGAGCGTTCGTGGAATCCTGTAGGATCTCAACATCAACTGACGCAGTTTGGTAGCAATCACCATCAAAATCTCAAAGGATGAGCTCTCCATGCTCAATGAGAGCTCGATAGCGTTCAAGGATGGATCGGGCTTCATAGCTGAGACAGCAGTCTTCCACGAACTCCACTGCATTGTCCGTGGCATTTAGCCCCATGCTATAAAATCAAGACTGATTCAGGCTTCAGAAACGTATTCGACGTCATCTGTATCTGGATTACTACTATCCCAACATGACGGAGGATGAGCGGCGCCGGGAAGGCCCTCATATCGGTACAGTCGAAGCCATTCCCCCATGAACATAAGTCAGTATACTCATTACTTCTGAAACCTAATAGACCACTGTTTAGAATACTGGCGAGAGGCTGCCATGTGTAGAGGAGACACAACTCTATCGACGTTTGCCTGGGCCGAAGGTAAGCCATTCTCCACAGTGTATAGCGATCATGAATGCGTCAACTGGGATCTTCTTGATGCGTGGGCCAGGATGAGAATGGTAGACCTGACGGACTACTCGATATTGGTGCAGTAGCACTTTCCTCAACATCAAACCCTCTAGCACTGCGATAAGCAATACTTCTTAGTTCTTCCGACCTATGGATAGCCAAGTTCTACTCCGCACTGTCTTTTGAGGATTTAGATACTTTGTGTTTGATCAGTAGACTATTGGACATTCCAGTGAGTGGAAGAAGAGCGCTCGTGCGGAACGATGTGTGAAGATCAAGTACGGTCAAGCAGGGTCATCCCTGGAGTGAGAAATGTGTATATGTTTTGTGTCTACAGAACCGCCTGCTTAGTGAATGCCTGTGTCTGAGGAATTTCGCCACTGCTCGGCCCACGCCAGAACACTGGCGTAGTCACGACACTGCCGCTCTGAGTTCCACCCTGTTGTGACGCGAGTTTCCGGGTCCACAGTCTCGAGATTCGTATCTGCTGCACACATCAGGGCGTGCCGGAGATAATCAAAGCAATGACGCATGTGGACATTATCGGTGCGTTCACTGAGTTCTTCCAGATACGTATCGGGCACCACCGATCCATTGGCCGATTCGAGTTGATGCAGCGTTGTATAGTATGCGACACGTATCCCGTGCTGTATCCATATCAGTGAAGTTTTGATGGGGGAAGGTAGGACAATGCAGACGAACCAAGCAGTGCAGCTGGTGAAAAACAGCGATGCCGGAGATGAACGGCGCAACTTCAGGGTGATGGACGAAACCACGGCCCACTGAACATCCATCCTCTCTCAGAAGTATTACCTCAGAGTCATGGGGAATTGCATACCTGGTATTATCGATTCCCAGGCTGCTTCCGATTCCGGCGTCGGTGTTTGGGAGAACGTCTGGTTGTGATACCAAACTTCGGCAATAGTTCCAGGAGGTACTGGTTCGTATAGCTCAGCATTCCCTGTTACGTTGCCAGAGATATATGAACTCACATAGAAGGCCTTCGCGTGTTAGAAGCGATTGTCGTCCAGCAAGGAAAGCTAGCAGCGTAGCGATTGTGAACAGTGCTATCAGTTGGAGGGATGCTCTCCAACTACGAGCGGATACCTGGTGGCTGTTGCTATCCAACTCGCTAACAGGTAGGCCTTCATGTTTGACATCAGTATGCTCGGCTGGCAAAGACTGCATAGCTGTGGTATATTGGACCAGGATCCATCATTGATTGAACAGTCTAGGGAGCAGCGGTCACAAATCGCATATTTACGATGAAACGATATATATTTCACGATTCGAAATAAATAATACAACCGGTACATGGATTTGAACGAAATCCTGACCCTGCCAAGCAAGGAAACCACCTTCAATGGCCAGTTGCCGTAGCGCGCAAATGTATGTATTGCAGCTGACTTGGCATGCGTCGACATCTCCACTTCTTCCCATCTCCAGCTGTCACCCCCGAAGCTCCACCCCGAACCTGCATATGCGACTTTATACTGACCCTACTCGGTACATGCCGCTTTATCATTCTCCGCCCCTCGTGTATGCATGCCATACCCACAGGTGATACGCCTCCCTCAATAAATAACAAATAACAATTAAGGCTCGCGGAAAGGCGCATGAAGCCGTTGTTACTCAGCTCTCTCTGCAGCCCCTAGAGTGGACGGTGGTTGGCGGAGGTTGATTGGCGGAGGGTTGTTAAGAATGGAGGTCTAACACGCCCTATCATTTCCTAGTGAACTTATTCCACCCATGTATGGAGCCCTTACGCGGCGACATCGAGTACCTTTCTAGCTGATCGCAAGATCAACTTCTTTCAAGAGTTCTTCGTTGCGCGGCCATGTTCACCACTCCTTACCAGACGCCTGGCGAGCAATACGCTCTAGCTATTGTACTCCCTGTTCTCGCTACCGTCTTTACTGGCCTGCGTTTTCTAGCTCGTCACCTCAGAAAGAACTCTCTTTTATGGGACGATTGGTTGATTGTGGTCGCGTTGGTGAGCTTGCGACGTTCTGACTAAAGTCCGTGGGCTTATAAAAAGTCAGGTCTTTACTTATCTGACTGCGGTCTTCATGATAATAGGTATGTTGCGTCTACTCGTGTGGTGGAATACAACTGACCCCATTCAGGCACTGCCCTCGGTGCTCAAGGCCGACATATGACATTTACCCCCGAAGGGGCACCTGTCATTGATAAGCGGTACATATGGTTTCTTAAGGTGCGTGTCCTCGAACCCTTTGACAGATCTTCTGCCTGACAACTCCTAGATGCTTTACGCTGGCCAGCTCAGCCAGATGCTTGCTATTGGGCCAACCAAGATATCCATGCTCTTGCTCTACCGCCGCATCTTTCGAGGCCGTGCCTTTGATATAATTACATGGACGCTTATAGCGCTGGTGGTCGGTTGGACAGTGGCTTTTTTCTTTTCAAACATGCTCGAGTGCATTCCGATACACGAGGCCTGGAGAAACGCCCCTGGACTCGGCACCAATCCTCACTGTGTGGACGCTGTGCCGATGTATCTGGCGCAAGTTTACTCCGACGTTGTAATTGACGCTCTAATCCTTGTTGTGCCGATTCCCTTGGGTAAGCCGTTGCCGGTCCTATAACGGTTAGACATGCATTGATGGCTTTCAACGCAGTATTGAAGCTGCAACTCCCGACCAAGCAGAAAGTGGCAGTTTGTGGTATCTTTCTGTTGGGAATCATGTCAGTCTCGCTTCCTTGTTGTGCCCTCCCAAGGACATACTGAACGATACCGAGTACCATCGCCTCGAGCTGCGCAAAGATGATCATCTTCAACTTCGTGGGCCACGGTGAGCTTCTATAATCCGATCCGCGTTGTTCAAAACTGATCTGAGAACCCAGAGCTCGCACAACAACCGGATGTTTCCTGTCGGTCCAGCCAACGCTCCACTCCATCACATCTATTAATCCTTGCTGCAGATTTTCTCACGCCAATCGTTTACTGGCCCGTTATCGAAGCGAGCCTCCAGATAATCGCCGCATGTCTGCCAATGCTGCGCTCCTTGTTCAAGGATTTCTCCAAAGGGTCCATGTTCAGCAGCCTTCGCACGAAACGGTCGGGCTACGTTAAGAGCTATGATGGCAACAGGCGGCAGTTCCAGACCTCACAGTCTGGCTTATACCCGGAACTCTCTTCTTCGGGGTATGTTTTTTGACACTTTGTTGCATTGCTTCAATCATCGTACGAACTAATTTGGTTCGTGATAGTGGTGACACTCTAGGCCAGAACACCGAGATCGAGCATTTACCGCTCAGCGCCTTGGAACCCGCCCGAGCCAAGGGTATCATGGTCGAGAGGACGTTCGATGTAAATGTATAAACCCGTAGTCGTAATATCCCTTTCCATATCGGGAAAGTCAAAGTCCCCCGTAATCATATAATAAACTTAATCCATCCTCCCTATCCCCTTTAACTGGCCCTTAAGAACGCTCAACCCTGATCTACCCCAGCCATCGCAGACCCATCCACTCCGCTCACCCCCCCAAATCCCCTTTCTAAAACAAATTAGAAAAAATTCACACCCTCCCCATCCTTCTCACCCTCAATCAATCATCTACCTCCGTAACTATATACCCATTTACAACACCTCAACTATCGAGATTGAACACCTAATGCTCTGTCTGACTTCAACGGAAAAGACATTTTTGGAGGGAGGGGAAACGTCTTGTCTGTTTTCTGTTGTTGGGGGGTTTTTCGATTTTAAGAGGGGTGGAAAGGGTGTTGGGGTTGGTGAGTTGGTGAATTGGTGGATTTGGAAATTAGTGGGTTGCGAGTTCGGAGGGGGGGGGGGGGGGGGGGTGGGTATTAATAAAA
>JAABUS010004718.1_pt1 | contig 19116 bp, 18 predicted proteins | sample 5560161 | NCBI WGS metagenome assembly JAABUS01 (sample SAMN10711885, study PRJNA513376) | rock metagenome | isolation source: Antarctica rocks | place: Antarctica: Victoria Land, Trio Nunatak nord | collected 2016-01-04 | reverse complement strand
TCAGGGCCGTCACCCTAATGAGTTAGTGAATGACTTCACAACCTGTCCACGCTGTCGCGCCACGACCGTCACGGGCGGCCAGCAGCGGCTACGTATGCTCGACGCGTGTCCAAGGGCGGTGACTTCCGGCGTGCGCGGCGGCCGGCCAGCTGGGGTCGCACCACGCTGACGACCTTGGCGTACGTCGCCGGCTGGGCGGTGGTCGCCGTACCCGTCGGCGCGCACGCCTTCCTTACCGACACCCGCGACACGGTGATCGCGAGCCACGATGCCACGATCTCCCCCGCGGCGGACGGCTACGCGACGCTCGACCTCGGGGCGTTCCTACCGAACCTGCGCTACCCGGCAGGCGCCCGAATCGGCGTCTCGATCGACCTCGGCAAGACCAACGTCGCCAACTATGACGCCTTGGTGCAGCGGTACGCCGTCATCGCGAGCCGTCCCGACGGTGAGATCCGCAAGGTACGCGGACTGCTCACCGACATGGCGATCGAAGGCGCCCTCGAAGGCGCGGCCGTCGGCCTGCTGGGCCCAGTGGTCTGGCTCCTCGTGGGGCACCAACGCCGCCGGCAGCTCATTCACAAACTCTCGTGGCGCAGCACAGCGATCGGGGTCCTCATGGTCGTCGTGGTCGCTTCCGCAGTGCTGTTCGAGCCGTGGAACAACCCTGAGGGGCCCAGTACGGTCGAGGCTGGCGCCGATACGAGCTGGCAGTCGATCGCAGCCCTCGTGCCCGAGACCGACATCCCCGCCGAGGCACAACCGCTTGAGGTGCAGACAGGCCTCATCACCAGCAGCACCAAGTCGCTGATCCAGAGTGCCTTCGACACCTACCGCACCAGCATCGAGTTCTACCGCGCAGCCGCCGACAACGCTCCTGTCATCAGCGGTGAGCTGCGCCAGCCGAGTGCTGACGAGACGGTTGCTGTCCTCGTCAGCGACCGGCACGACAACGTCGGCATGGACCTCGTCGTGCGAACGGTCGCCGATACGGCAGGCGCAACGGTCCTCCTCGACGCGGGCGACGACACGTCGACAGGGAGACCGTGGGAGGCGTTCAGCCTGGACTCGCTCGCAGAAGCCTTCCAGGACTACGAGAAGTACGCCGCCACCGGTAACCACGACGAAGGTCCGTTCGTGTCGGAGTACCTCGACAACCTCGGCTTCACCGTGCTGACCGGCACCCCGGTGGACGGGGTGGACGGCATCCGGCTGCTCGGGGACGCCGACCCGCGCAGCAGCGGCCTCGGCAGCTGGCGTACGGCGGTCGCCACCACCTTGCGCCAGCGCGGCACCGAGCTCGCGGACGCGGCGTGCGCCAGCAACGATGCCGGCGAACGCATCAGCACCCTGCTGGTGCACGACGCCGCCTTGGGCCGGGAGTCCCTCGATCGCGGGTGTGTCGACCTCGTGCTCGCCGGCCACCTCCACGTTCAGGTGGGACCGGACGAGGTCACCGGCGACAACGGGCTCGTCGGCGCGACCTACACCAACGGCACCACGGGAGGTGCGGCCTACGCGTTCGCCCTCGGCAGCAAGCTTCGTCGCGATGCCATGGTCACTCTCGTCACCTACCGCAACGGGACGCCGGTCGGGCTGCAGGCAGTGACGATCCAGACCACAGGTGACTTCGTGGTCGAGGCCTACACACCGCTGCCCACCGACACCAACTGACGCCACGGCGGCTGTCCGGAACGTAGCCTGGCCGGATGGCGCACCCGCGCAGCCCCACCCACCACCCCACGTCGCGGGCGATCGCCGCCCTCGTGCTCGCCCTGCTCGGCACCGGCTGCTCGCCCGACAGCACAGACGGGGACCCCGCCACCACCCCGACGCCGTCCACCCGCCCCGCCGAGGCACCCGCCCCGGCGTCACCGACGGGCACCGGCACGACGATCCCCGACACCTCCACCGCCCCTACCTCCACAACGGCGCACCCTCCGGCGCCACCGGCGGTCTTCCGCGCCGCCCGCGCCATGCGGACAGTCCGGCACCTGGCTGGCGTGATCGGCCCTCGCCACGCCACCTCGCCGGCGTACGTCGAGGCAGCCGCCTGGTCGGCCGGGCGGCTCCGCGAGCTCGGGTACGCCGTCGAAACGCAGCGGGTCCGTGTCCCGGCGGGGAACTCCTGGGGCGTCGACGTGTCCGCGGGCACCTCGCAGAACATCGTGGCGGCCACCGCTGACTTCTCCCCCGCCGCGCCGTACCTCATCGTCGGCGCCCACCTCGACACGGTGCCGGTCGCCCCTGGCGCCGAGGACAACGCGTCGGGCGTCTCGGTTGTGCTGGAGCTTGCTCGCCTGGCCGCACGTGACGGAGCGGGGACCCGGCTTCCGGTGGTCTTCGTGCTCTTTGGCGCCGAGGAGCCGCGCGGTCCCGGCGACGACGACCACCACTACGGCTCTCGCGCCTACGTCGCCTCGATGTCGGGGGTCGAGCGACGGAACCTGGTCGGCATGGTCGCCCTGGACCGCGTCGGTGTCGGCACGGTCGTCCCCATCTGCACGGGCGGTGTCTCACCGTTGACCGTGCAGCGTCAGCTGCTGTCTGCTGCGGCAGCGGATGACGTCGCCACCAGCACCTGCACCGACAACCAGTCGAGCGACCACTGGTCGTTCGAGAAGGCCGGCTTCTCCGTCGCGCGCATCGGCAGCACGCCGTACGCCGGCTATCACAGCGCCGGAGACGTGCCTGCGGTCGTCAGCCCTGCGCAGCTTCGGCGGTCGGGCACCACCTTGTGGACGTGGCTGAGCAACTGACCCCGGCACTGGCGCGTCATCGTCAGTCGAACGGCGCGTCGCTGGCTTCGCTTATCCGGTCGAGGATGGTCGTCGCGCGTTCGCCGGTGACGACGCGGGGGGCGAAGTCAGGGCCGATGACGTACGGCACGAAGTCGACCGCCTTGAGCTCGTCGCCCCAGAACACTGCCTCGAACATCACGCCCTCCTGGGTCTCGAGATAAGAGTCCATGTCGAAGACGAAGTTGCCGAGGGAGTGCACGACGAGCTCACCACGGTGCACTTGCACGCCCTGAACCCAGTGCGGGTGACCACCGACGACGATGTCGGCGCCGGCGTCGAGGAGCGCACCACCGACCCGGCGCTGGTCGGCTACCGGCTCGTTCGTGTACTGGTCTCCCCAGTGCGGCAACACGATGACGACGTCGGCGCGGCCCTGCAAAGACCTGATCGCGCGGGTCGCTCGCCCCAGATCGGCGGCGTTCAACTGCCCGGTGCGGGGCTGCATCCGGATTTGGGCTACCCCCGGCGTACGGGGGCTGGCAGCCGGCGTCTCGCCGATCGCGTTGAACGCCACGAGGCCGAAGCGAATACCGGCGCGCCTCACGACCACCGGCCGCCAGGCGCGCTCACGGTCTAGTCCCGCGCCGACCCGCTGGATCGTGCTGGCGTCGACGCGGCGCAAGGTCTGGCGGAAGGCGCGCTCGCCGAAGTCACCGGTGTGGTTGTTGGCGAGCGAGAGCACGTCGAAGCCGGCGCCGTGGAGCGGATGCAGGACGTCGGGGTCGGCGACGAACGAGTCGTCCTGTTGCGGTACGCCGTCGGAGCTGAGCGTCGACTCGAGGTTCCCGATGGTGAGGTCGGCGCGCGCCAGCCGGCGTTGCAGCGGACGCAGCGGGGCGCCCAGGTCACCGTGCGCGGCGAGCAAGTCGCCGACGTCACGGCCCATCATGATGTCGCCGACGACGGTCACCTCAGCAGGAGGTGCGGGCTCGTTCGGGGCTGAGGTGGTCAGCGGGTAGGCCTCCGGCGAGCGCAGCGGGTCGACACCGTCGACCGAAACCGTCGAGACCAGCGGTGTCACTCGCGAGGCGGCCACCACCGCGATCACCGCCGGGTCGCGGATCGCCGCACGGAGCGAGCCGGCGCCTCGGCGTACGTCGGCTCGACCTGGGCCTGCAGCGAGCTGCGCCCATCTCGTCGGCGCACCCTTCGCAATGCTCCGGGCCAGTCGCTCGCTGACGTCGAGGTCGCCACGGGAACGGTGCACGGCCAGCACCAGCGGCTGGGTGTACGCCGGCCGTCGTGTCGGCTCGCCAGGCGACGGGTCCGGGGAGGGCGATGTGGCCGACTCGCTCGTCGCGGTCGACCGCTGAGGCCGTGGCGGCGACTCTGGACTCGAGGTGCAACCGACGAGCAGGCTCGCCAGCAATACCGCTGTCATCACACCGGGCTTGCCGCGCGACCCCATACGTCAAGGTACCGTCGCGGCCGCGGGCGGCACGCTCACCGAGGGCAAGCACACGACGACGCCCCGACGGTGGGCTCACCGGCGAGGCGCTCGTCACGCGTTGGCGGAGGTGGCGGGATTTGAACCCGCGAGAGGGATTAACCTCAACCCGCTTAGCAGGCGGGCGCACTAGGCCACTATGCGACACCTCCAGACGCCGCCACAGAGTATCGGCCTGAGCGGTCGAGGCTGCAATCGACCTCAGCCGCCCCTACAGCGGGCGGTACCCGTAGGCAGTGTCGAGCCGCTCTTGCACCTCGCCTGCTGCTTCCTCAGCGCGGCCGCCGAGCAGGGCACGCGGGGCGACCGAATGCCTTCCGTCACTGAGCTTGATCACCAAGGCCGGTCCGTGCGCAGTGTCCTGCGTCTGCGCTGACTCGACATCGCGCCAATCCGCGTCAGGTACCCCGCCTCCCCGCAGATGGTGCAGCCGGTAACCACGCGCGGAGAGCTCCAGCACGAGCGGCGGCCGCCACACGAGCCAGGCCGCCGCCCCGAGCACCACGACGGTCACGACCAGGGCGAGCAGCGGCACCGTCGACCCGACACCGCCACCGGCCCACTGCTCGAAGGCCACCGCAACGACCCCGACAGCGCCCAGCACGGCCAGCACCCTCCCGACCAGACACAGCACCAGCGGCCGCGGCCAGCGGTAGCGGGTGGTGTCAGGGATGGCGGTCATGTCCTGCCTGTCGGTTGGTCGTCGGTACGTCGGCGTACGACCTCGTGGTGAAGCGTGGCGCGAGGTCACCACCGGGCGGAGGAGGCGGGATTTGAACCCGCGGCTGACATCACTGCCAGCGACCGCTTTCAAGGCGGTTCCGATAGGCCGCTCCGGCACCCCTCCCGGACGGGCTGCACGCAGCCGTCGCCAGCGATTATTCCACCACCCCCTCCGGTTCGTCCGGCTGGCTGCCGCTCAGCCACCCCGCGCCCAGTCGGACGAATCGGAATTCAGAGCAGGGGTGCGAAGCGGGCGGGCTCGGGTCGCGCCAGCGCCGCGGGGATCGTTTGCGCCCGGCGACCGCCGGCCCCGGTCAGCAGCCGGTCGAGAGCCACCACCAGCAGACCGAGCACGGCTCCGACGACGGCGTCGTACCCGGTCGCCGTGAGGCCTTCGCCCAGGCCGATGCGCGGCTGGACCAGCGAGGTGGCGACACCAGCGGCCCCTAGGGAGCCGAGTGCACACATCCACCAACCCTGGCGGCGACGACTTCGCACGGCGACACCCCACACGAGTGCCGGGAACGCCACCAGCGCCTCGATCGGTCGCGGAACCGCCCCCAGGTTGGTCGAGACCCAGGCCTTGGCGTCGACGAGACCTTGCACCAGCTCCGGCGACCCCCACTCCCGGATCGCCTGGGTGTAGGCGACCGATGCCACCACCAGCAGGCCGCCGCCGATGATCAGCACGAGACCGCGACGCCCCAGGCTGCCGACGCCATGACCGAGGCGCCAGGCCAGCACGAACGCGGCGACGAGCACCAGCGCGAGCACGAGCATCCTGAAGCGGAACGGCCGCAGACCGACGTCGTACGCCGCCACCACCACCCCACCCGCGATTCCCAAGGCTGCGCACACCACTAGCTCGAGCAGTGCGCGAAGCCAGCCGGCCGGCCTCGTCAGCAGCATGCCAAGCACACCGTAGACGCACGCCGCAGTGACGGCTGCGCCCGCCAGCGCCCACTCCTCGGGGTAGGCCATCACCAAGGCGAGCACGACGGCGGCGAACAGGCCGATCACCACGAACCTGCCGCCGGCCCGGCGAGCCAGCACGACGACCCCCAGCCAGGTCGCTGCGGCCGCCCCGGCCCGAGAGACGACCTCCGGCTGCTGCCACCAGCCGTAGTCGGTTGCGAAATGGCCCGCTGACACCGCGATGGCGGCCAGCCAGATGAGCAGGAACAGCTTGCTGCCGTGGCGCCGACGACGTCCCGCGTCGCGTGGAGCTTGCTCGGCCGGCCGTTTGCGGCGGCCCGTCGACGAGACCTGACCGGACTCGGTCACGTGCCGAGCCGACGGTTCGCCAGCGAGGGATTGCGGCGCCGCACGTCGTGGAGGTGGGAGGCCCGCAGGCCAGCGACGGCGTACCCCTCCTCTGCGCCCATCGCGACGACCGCCACCCCCATCGGGTCAACGACCGCGCTGCACCCGACATAGGTGGCGCCCGTCTGGCCGGCGCCGACGGCGTACGCCGTGTTCTCGATCGCTCGGGCCCGCAGCAGCGTCGTCCAGTGGTCCTCCTTGAGTGGCCCGCGCACCCACGCCGCCGGTACGACGAGCACATCCGCACCCGCGTCGACCAAGGCTCGCGACACCTCCGGGAAGCGCAGGTCGTAGCAGGTCATCAGACCGAGTGTCAGCTCCCCCATCGGCACCACGACCGGCTCGAAAGTACCGGCCGTGAGCCGGTCGGACTCCCGGTAACCGAAGGAGTCGTACAGGTGCGCCTTGCGGTAGCGGCGCACGACCTCTGCGCTGGGTCCTACCACCGCCAGCGTGTTGTAGGGCCGCGCCGGATCGTCGGACCGCTCGAACATGCCCGCCACCACGGTCACGCCGGACTTGCGGGCCAGCTCGCCAAGTGACACGACGAACGGCCCGTCGAGCGGCTGCGCGACCGGGCCCAACGGCAGGTCGGGTGCACCGAAGTCGTGCATGGCGGCCTCGGGCACGACGACAAGCTCGGCACCGTCAGCGGCGGCGGCCTCCACGTGCCGGCCGATCGCCTCGAGGTTGGCGTCGACGTCGGTCGACGCCTCGAACTGGACCACGGCTGCGAGCACGGCTCCAGTCTGCCAGTGCAAGGATTCCAGCATGGAAGCGTACGACGCCGTGGTGGTCGCCGGTGGTCGAGCGACGCGCCTCGGTGGGATGGACAAGGGCGCGCTCGAGGTCGGCGGTCGAAGTCTGCTGTCGCGGGCCCTCCACGCCGTCGCCGCTGCCCACCACACCGTGGTCGTCGGCGGTGACCGGCCACTCCCCGCCGACGTGATCAGCACCAGCGAAGTCCCGGCCGGCGGCGGCCCGGTCGCGGCACTCGCCGCGGGACTGGTGCACGTCGACGTTGACGTCGTCGTCGCGCTCGCGTGCGACATGCCGTTCCTGACCCAGCAGCATGTCAGCCGGCTGGTCCGAGCCCTCACCGATCACGGAGCGGCCGACGGTGCTCTGTTCGTGGACGAGACAGGGCACCGGCAGCCATTGGCAGCGGCGTACCGGACCACCGCGCTGCGGGCGGCGTTCGACGCTTTGGGCGCGGCGGACGGCGCGTCGATGTGGGCTTTGACGAACCGCTTGACGCTGATCGAGGCCACAGCCGATTCTGAGACCACGCTGGACTGTGACACCTGGGCAGACGTTGCCCGCTCGCGCGAGATCTGGGAGGAACGATGAGTTTGACGAGTTGGTCTGAGCAGCTCAGCGACGCACTGGGGCTGGAGCTCGAGGTCGACATCGACCCGATCCTCGACCTTGCGCGAGACGCCGCCCACCAGATCGAGCGGCCGGCCGCTCCCCTCACGACGTTCCTGGTGGGGTATGCCGCGGCGATGCGAGGCGGCTCGACCGACGACATCGCCGACTGCATCGACATCGCGACCGAGTTGGCCACCCAGGACGACTGAGGTCCGGCCGCGCTGCGGTCGGAGGCCGGCGTACCGACAGTGGGCCATCGCCTACGGTGGGGCCATGCGCGGAGTGGTGTGTCGAGAAGCCGGCGGCCCCGAGGTCTTGGAGGTGCGAGAGCTCCCCGACCCGGTCGCCGAGCCGGGCACGGTCGTGGTGTCGGTGGCAGCCTCCGCGGTCAACCGCGCAGACCTCCAGCAGCGGCAGGGTCTCTACCCTCCTCCACCGGGTGAGTCCGACATCCTCGGTCTCGAGTGCTCGGGGACGATCGAGAGCGTCGGCTCCGACGTCGAGCGTTGGCGCGTCGGTGACCACGTCTGTGCGCTGCTGGCCGGTGGCGGGTACGCCGACCGTGTCGTCGTGCCGGTCGGTCAGCTGCTGCCGGTGCCCGAGTCCGTCGACCTGGTGGAGGCCGCGGCACTACCCGAGGTCGTCTGCACGGTCTGGTCCAACGTGTTCATGCTGGCCGCCCTGCAACCCGGCGAGACGTTCCTCGTGCACGGAGGTGGCGGCGGCATCGGCACGATGGCCATCCAGCTGGCCCATGCGCTCGGAGCCAGGGTGGCCACGACGGTCGGGTCCGAGGACAAGGCGGCACGGTGCCGCGAGCTCGGCGCCGACCTGACCATCAACTACCGCGAGCAGGACTTCGTCGAGGAGGTGCTCCGGCTCGACACGGACGGTGCCGACGTCATCCTCGACAACATGGGCGCGAGCTACCTCGACCGCAACGTGGACGCGCTGGCCCCGGAAGGGCGGCTGGTCGTGATCGGGCTCCAAGGCGGTGCCAAGGGCGAGCTCGACCTCCGCAAGCTGCTCGGCAAGAGGGGTGCGGTGATCGCCACCGGGCTTCGGTCGCGGCCGCGGGCGGGCAAGGCCGCCATCGTCATGAGCGTGGAGCAGAACGTCTGGCCGCTGGTGGCGGAGAAGAAGATCCGCCCGATCGTGCACGACCGCTTCGCGCTCGACGACGTTCGGTCCGCCCACGAGATGGTCGAGGCCAGCAGCCACGTCGGCAAGGTGCTGCTCACCACGTAGGGTGGCAGGTATGACTGTCGAGAGCTCCGCAGAAGGCCAGCAGAACCAGGACCCGCGCGTCGTCATCGTCGGTCAAGGCGGCATGGGTGTCGCCGGTGGCCCCGACGACGAGAGCGGCGACGGCAGCCACATCTCCGAGCTGGTCGAGCAACCGGCCAAGGTGATGCGGATCGGCAGCATGATCCGCCAGCTCCTAGAGGAGGTGAAGTCGGCTCCGCTCGACGAAGCCAGTCGCATCCGGCTCCGCGAGATCCACCACGCCTCGATCAAGGAGCTGGAGCAGGGGCTCGCTCCGGAGCTCGTCGAGGAGCTCGAGCGGCTCAGTCTGCCGTTCCAGGAGGAGACGCCCAGCGAGTCCGAGCTGCGTATCGCCCAGGCGCAGTTGGTCGGATGGCTCGAGGGTCTGTTCCACGGCATCCAGACCGCTATCTACGCCCAGCAGATGGCGGCCCGGGCACAGCTCGAGCAGATGCGGCGCGCGCTCCCGCCCGGTTCTATGCCCGGCCCTGGCGGGCCGGAAGGCCAACGCCCGGACGAGTCGGGCGACCCCAGCCGCGGGATGTACCTCTGAAACGGAGTGACCTTCGTACCATGTAGACCGAGTTTGTCAGCCGCTGAGGTCGCCAGAGCAGTCTCAGCGGCTGACAAGTCAGCTGGGGGCCGCGGGGATGCCCCGAAAATGCAGGGCAGATAAATCCAATCCGAATCGGACGTGGTACCGAATCCCCCCTGTGCCCTCCACCACGCGACGCGTCCGGATCCCTCTCGGTGCTGCAGTCGGCCTCCTTTCGGCTGCAACCGGAGTCGGCGCGTCGTTCCTTGGTTCGGTTCTTGTCGGTGGAGCACGCACGCCCATCACGGTCGTCGGGGGCCGCGTCATTGACGCAGCCCCCGGCGCCGTGCAGGGGTGGGCGATTCGTACGTTCGGTGAGAACGACAAGCTTTACCTCCTGACCGGCAGCTCGACAGCCATCGCCCTGCTGGCCGCCATCGCCGCAATCCTTGCCTGGCCCAGCCGCGGGCTCGCTCTCGGCGTCACGGCGGTCATCTCGGTTCGGCGCCTCGCTTGTTCTCGGTTCAGGCGAGGCCACGTCTTAGAGTGGTACCTATGCCGCCGCCACCAGCATCAACACACGAGCTGGCGCCGATCATGGCCCAGGTCAGTGCTGGTGACGAGCAGGCCTTCGCCCGGCTGTACGACGCGACGGTCCGCAATGTGTTCGGCATAGTGCTGCATGTACTGCGTGACCACGCTCAGGCGGAAGAGGTGACGCAAGAAATCTACGTCGAGGCCTGGAAGCAGGCCCCGAGGTACGACGCCAAGCAAGGCTCGGTCTCCGCCTGGCTCAACACCATCGCCCACCGCCGGGCAGTTGACCGGGTCCGCTCTTCCGAGCGGCGCACGCAGCGAGAGCAGCGGCACTTCGAGGAGGGCAACGGGCGGGTAGCGCCAGATCCCTTGGACCAGGTGGTTGCCAACGACGAAGGCCGCCGTGTTCGGGCAGCGATGGAGCAGCTGTCCGAGGAACAGCGGGCCGCCGTACAGCTTGCGTACTTCGAGGGAAAGACCCAGCGCGAGGTGGCAGAGTTCCTCCAGGTGCCCCTCGGCACCGTGAAGACCCGCATCCGAGACGCCATGCAACGACTACGCATACACCTAGGAGAGGCGGCATCATGAATGACCTGCACTCCCTGGCCCATGCCTACGTCGTCGGCGCGCTCAGCCCGGACGAGGTGCGTGAGTTCGAGCGCCACCTGATCGAGTGTGACGGGTGCACCGCCGACGTGATCGACATCCGCGCCGTCACCTCAGCGCTGTCGACTACCGTCGCGACCGATCCGCCCGCTCGGCTGCGATCCGCCGTACTCAGCCAGATCGCACAGACGGCACAGGAGCCCGCGGCGACGGCGGTGGCCGACCGCACTCCCACCGCCTCCGAGTCCACCTCCCGAGGCAACGTCTTCGAGTTCCGACCGTCTCGCCGGCGTCGCGTCGCGACATCGCTGCTGGCCGCCGCTGCTGTCGTCGCGGCGGTTGGCTTCGGCGGGTGGGCCTACCAGGCCGACCAGGACGCCGAGAACTCTCAACGCATCGCGAACCAGGCACGCAGTGACACCACCGAGATGGCGAGTCTGCTGAGCTCCGACGACGTCCGCACCGTGTCGGGCCGGTTCTCGCAGACCGACCACACCGGCACCGTCGTTATGTCGAAGCGGCTGGGCAAGGCGATGTTCGTGGCCGAGGGCCTTCCCAACCTCCCCGACGACAAGGTCTACGAGGCCTGGACGATCAACGGCAACCAGGAGCCGGCGGGGACATTCACCGACGACCAGTCGATCCTGCGGCTGTCCGACGCGGCGTTCACCGCCGATCGCCTCGCTATCACCGTCGAGCCCGAGGGCGGTTCCACCCAGCCCACGTCGGAACCCATCTTCACCGTCGTCATGCCGCAGGCCTGACCGACCTGTCAGGCCGCGGCAGGCGTAGCGGTGTCCACCTGACGCTGACACGTCGGTCTCAGCAGACGCGTGACCTGGACCGGTTGACCTCGACCACTTGGTCGAAAGCGTCGAAGACGTCGTCCATCGTGGGCACTTCGATGGACGACGTGGCGCCCTCCTGACCGCCGCTTGCCTCCTTGCGCGCCCGCCGCAGGTGCCGCTTGACCGTCGACAGCGAGCAACCGAGCCGACTGGCGATCTCTTCCAGCGAGTCCTCCGGGTGCTGTCCTCGCATCCGCAGGACGTCGTCGTGGTCGACCGGCTGCCGTGACCCGCGGGCGCCTGCCAGCGAATCGAAGTCCTCGGCGTCGAGCTTGACGCCGATGAGCTTGCGGATCTGCCGGCGCTCTCTCGGCGTGGTGCAGCCGACGTACCCGGCCACGTCCGTCTGTGCGACCGCCTTGAACAGGCAGTCGGCGAGCAGCCGGCATCCCGAGCAGGAGTCCCGGGCCGTCAGTACGAGCGACTCGTACTCGCGCCAGGTGTCCTTCGACGCCGTCGACTTGATCGGCGGTTCCTCGAGGAGGGGGTGGAGGTAGAGGTCGACGTTCGTCGCACACGGGGTAGAGGTGGCGTCGCCACCGAGCGCAGCCGCGCCTACCTCCACTCCATTGCTCAACCCATGTCCCCCGTCGTCATCGTGGTGGCGACCACGTGGTGCGGGACGCCGTGAGCCGTCGGAGGACGTTCGCCCCCGACGTACGCTCCCGCCCATTCTGCCAGTCACCCTGGCGAAACTTGGCCCGATTTCCAACATTTTGCTTGGCGTCGAGAGATCCACGTCGGTTGTGACGCACGAACGTTGGCCGCGGTTGCGCGGGCCTTGCTCGGTGGTCACGTCAGAGCCAGTCGGCAAGTGCCTGCGCGACCCCGTCCTCGTCCCAGCGACCGGTGACCGCGTCGGCGACGGCCTTCACCTCGTCGGGCGCCTGACCCATCGCGACACCACGCCCGGCCCACTCAAGCATCTCCAGGTCGTTGCGTCCGTCACCGATGGCGAGGACGTCGGCCGGTACGACGCCGAGCTCGGCGGCGACCTTCGACAGCCCCGACGCCTTGGAGACGCCTTCGGGGGCGAGGTCGAGCCAGGCGGTGTAACCCACGAAGTAGTTGATGCCATGCAGCCCGATCCGCTCGGCGAGGTCGAGGAACTGCTCGGCTGACGCCGAAGGATCACGGATGATGACTCTGGTGACCGGCTCCGCGACCAGGTCCTCTACGCTCTCGATCCACATCTCGCCTCGGATCTCACCGTCGGGGAAGTGTGCGTTGGTGCGGTAGCCGCGGCCGATGACCTCGACCGCTACCAGCGCCTCAGGCACCGCCTCCAGCACCGTACGCACCGCCGGTGCGGGGTCGAACGTGGTCGCGGAGGTGATCTGCACCGGGTCGTAGGTGAAGGTCACTGCGCCGTTGCTCGCCACACAGTGCCCCTCATGCAGGTCAAGCCGGTCGAGGATGGCGGTGATGCCGAACACCGCCCGACCGGTCGCGAGGACGACGTGGACCCCGGCGGCCCGGGCGCTGCGAACCGCCTCGAGCACGTGGGGTCGGATGTGTTCTTGCGCGTCGACCAGCGTCCCGTCGATGTCGAGCGCGACGAGGCGGGTCGCCGTCACTGCACGGGTTCCAAGGTGGGGCGGCCTTGGAGGTAAGGCTGAAGTGCCACGGGCACCCGCACGGATCCGTCGGCCTGCTGGTGCGTCTCGAGGATCGCGACGATCGCGCGAGGAACTGCCACCAGCGTGCCGTTAAGGGTGGCCAGCGGGCGGATCCCGTCAGCGAACCGGCCCCTGACGTTCAACCGACGGGCCTGGAACTCGGTGCAGTTCGACGTCGAGGTGAGCTCGCCGTACCCGCCCCTGGTCGGGATCCACGCCTCGCAGTCGAACTTGCGCGCGGCGGACAGACCGAGGTCACCTGCCGCGGTGTCGATGACCCGGTAGGCGAGCTCGAGCTTGTCGAGCCACTGCTTCTCCCAGCCGAGCATCCGCTCGTGCTCGGCGTACGACTCCTCGAGCGTCGTGTAGGAGAACATCTCCACCTTGTCGAACCAGTGCACCCGCCAGATGCCGCGGGTGTCCTTGCCGTAGGAGCCTGCCTCCTTGCGGTAGCACGGGCTGAACGCGACGTAGCGGCGCGGCAAGGAGTTGCCGTCGAGCACCTCGTCGCTGTGGTACGCCGCCAACGCGACCTCGGAGGTACCGACGAGGTAGTAGTCGTCACCAGGGAGGTGGTAGACGTCATCGGCGGCCTGACCGAGGAAGCCGGTCCCCTCCATTGCTGGCGGCTTCACCAGCGCCGGAGGGATCATCATGGTGAAGCCGGCGCCGCGCGCCTGGTCCATGGCCATGTTGACGAGGGCGAACTCGAGCTCAGCGCCCACGCCCGTCAGGTAGTAGAAGCGGGCACCTGACACCTTGGCGCCCCGCTCGATGTCGATCGCACCGAGTCGCCTGCCGAGCTCGACATGGTCGAGCGGCTCGAAGCCCTCGGTGGAGAAGTCTCGCGGCTCGCCGACGTGCTCGATCACGGTGTAGTCGTCCTCGCCACCGGCCGGCGCCTCCGGGGCAGCCGGGTTCGGCAGCCGCTTCATGGCCTGTGTGGAGGCCTCACCTGCGTCGGTCTGCGCCGCCTCCGCCTCCTTGACCCGAGCCGACAGCTCCCGCGTAAGAGCAAGCAGCCGAGTCCTCTCCTCGTCAGCGGCCTGCGCGACCTGCTTGCCGATCGCCTTCTGCTCAGCCCGGAGCTTCTCGTACTGTGCGATCGTCGTGCGCCGCGCCTCGTCCTTAGCCAAGATCTCGTCGACGAGCTCCGGCGGCTCCCCGCGGCGCCGCTGGGCGTCTCGGACGAGCTCAGGGTCATGACGAAGGATGCGCAGGTCGATCACACCACTCAGCGTATCGAGCCACCATGCGGTGGCTCGACCGAGTTATCGGGGGCCGGCACGGGGGCGGCATACTGGGCGCAGACAACTGGGGCAGCTCCGCGTGGGCGACAGCGTCCCCGCCCATCGAACCCGACGAGCCGAGACGTGACTGACTCCCAGGCCGAGCGACGCGCGGCCCTGATCGCCGCGGGTATTGCTGCGCCCTTGGTCATGCTGACTGTGCTCGTGACGACGCACACCGGGTGGCTGATGACGTTCGACCGCGACGTCGTGCAGGCAGCCACCGACTCCGTCCGCGGGACAGGCTGGGGTCGGTTCTTCCGCATCGTGGCGGTCGCGACCGAGCCACGCTGGGTGGCGACTGTGACGTTGTCCCTAGCGCTCTGGTTCGCCGTACGCCGGCTGCCGATGACCGCGATCTGGATCGCCGCGGCCGTGGTCACCGCCCTGGCCGCCCGGGCGGTCTACCAGTACCTCGTGCATCGCCCGCGTCCCCCGATGGCGTCGGAGTCGCTGCACACCTGGTCGTTCCCGTCCGGACATGCGACAGCCATCGCGACCGCGACGGGAGTGCTGATCGTGCTCACGCTGCAGCGCGTCAAGCCGCCACGGCTACGGCTGGTGGTGACGGTCGGCTGGCTGGCGCTTGCCGGGCTGGTGGGGGCCGACCGCGTGTTCGTCGGCGCGCACTACCCCAGCGATGTCGTAGCCGGGCTGCTGCTGGGTGCGCTGATCGTGTTCGTGACCGCTGCCGTCTTCGGCATGATCAGCACCGACCGGGCGATGCCCGCCGAGCGCTCGCTGTCCTCCCTGCCCGAGGACCACAAGACTCTCGCCGTCATCTTGAACCCGACAAAGATCGACGCCGGCCCCTTCAAGCTGCGGGTCAACGCTGCGGTCGCATCGGCCGGGTATGACGACCCGCTGTGGTTCGAGTCCACCGTCGACGACGCGGGCGCGTCGATGGCCCGCGCGGCGGTGGCCGCCGGCGCCGACATCGTGGTGGCAGCCGGCGGCGACGGGACGGTACGGGTGGTCTGCAGCGAGATGGCCGGCACCGGGATCCCGGTGGGTGTCATCCCCGCCGGCACCGGCAACCTGCTCGCCCGCAACCTCGGCCTCCCGCTGCTGCACGATCTGGCGCTCGACACGGTGCTGCACGGTCAGGATCGAGCGATCGACATCGTGCGGATCGAGGGCGACGAGCTAGCGCCGACCCGGTTCGTGGTGATGGCTGGCCTCGGCCTCGACGCGGCGATCATGGCCGGGGCCGCCGACGCCCTGAAGGCGCGGATCGGCTGGCCGGCGTACGTCGTCGCCGGCGCCCGGCAGCTGCGCTACCCCGCGGTGCGGGTGGACATCAGCGTCGACGGGGCCGAGCCGGTACGTCGGCGTGCACGCACGGTCGTGATCGGCAACGTCGGCAGCCTGCAGGCCGGTATCCCGCTGCTGCCTGACGCGCTGATCGACGACGGTGTCCTCGACGTCGTGGTGATCGCGCCCCGGCGGCTCTTCGGCTGGGTGGGACTGGCGCTGCGGGTCATGACACGGCACCGACGCACCGACGACCGGCTGGACCGCTTCACCGGCAAGTCCGTCACCATCACCGCGGCGCACAGCACGCCGCGGCAGCTCGACGGCGACATCGTCGGTGCCGGCACGCAGATCCGGGCCGAGATCGAGGCCGGCAGGCTGCTGGTCCGGGTCCCCCGCTGACAGCTACCGGCGGGTCATGCCGAGGCCCGCAGCCGCGGCGCGGCTAGTGCCGGGTACTAGTCTCTTCGCGTGCCGTGGGACAGGGAGTTGCTGAGCCGGCTGGTGCTTCTCGCACTCGTCCTTGCAGTGCTGGCGCTGCTGCTGGCGCTGGCGGCGTACCTGCGCGCCGGCCGGGCCCGCTCCCGGCCCAAGGCACGCAAGATCAGCACGCCGCGGCCGCGCAAGACAACGCCGCTGTCGACCGACGAGGTCACCGCCGCCATCCAGGGCCTGCGTGCCGACGTCGCCAGCTCGCTGCGCCACCTGGCGGTCGTCCGGTACGACGCCTTCGGTGACATGGGCGGGCACCTCTCCTGGTCGATGGCGCTGCTCGACGACAGCGGTGACGGAGTGGTGCTGACGTCCATCCACGGCCGGAGCGACTCGCGTACCTACGCCAAGAACATCGCCGGCTGGTCAGCAAACCAGCAACTCTCACCTGAGGAGGACGAGGCGGTCAGCTTCGCCCGCTCCACCGGAGACGGTTGAGGACGCTCACCCTCGCGACGTACGCGTGGTGGAGCCCCCGTCGCGACGGTGGATCGCGACGAGGGCTCCTGTCCATCGCCCCCTACTTCACGTGGACGTAGAGCATGCTGTGCGCCACCTCCACACCAGCGGTGCGCAGGTCGAGCTCGGCCTGGTAGTCCCCAGCCGACGCGCCCTTGGCAAGGCTCACCGACACCGGGATCTGCACGCTGCCACTGGCCGGGACAGTCACCGTGGTGGCGCTGGTCCGGAAGTTGGCGGCGTCAGCCGGGTCGGCGAGCGACACCGTGACGGTGAGCGGGCTGCCGGTCAGGCTGCTCAGCCGCACGCTGCTGCTCAGCGCCTGACCTGAACCGGACGGCGCGGCACCGAACGAGGTGCTCACCGGGCCGAGGGCCACGACCGCCTTGACCGCGGAGTCGAGGTCGACCTGCCCCGCCCCGACGATATTGACGTCGCTTACCTGGGTCGTCCCGTCGGCGTACGACGTCAGGTTGCCCTGCTCGGCCGTGTTGACGATGGCAGAGCGCACCTGCTCGGCGGTGTAGCTGGTGAAGTGCCGGGTGACGAACGCGTCGATCACGACGGCCGCCGAACCCGCACTGTGCGGTGACGCCATCGAGGTGCCCTGGAAGAACGCCCAGCACGTCGTCGCGGTCTCCCCGCAGAACGACACCGGGATCGACGACAAGACGTTGACGCCGGGTGCCACCACATCTGGCTTGACGCGGTAGTCGACGTCTGTCGGTCCCTGGCTCGAGAACCCGGCCATGATGTCGTCGTTGCCGGTCCGGAAGTACTGCAGCACGTTGCTGATCGTCGTCGGCGCGCCGTTGTGGGCCTGCATGGCCTTACCGGCGTTGAGCGACACCATGTACGCCGGGATCGTTGGCTGGTTGGGCGTTCCGTCGCCACCCATCGCGGTCGGGTCGCCCGCAACGTTGTTCTGGACGAGGACAGCGACCGCGCCTGCGTTCTGCGCGTTCTGCACCTTGACCGTGAAAGCGCACGCTCCTCGCGAGACGAGGGCAATCTTGTCCTTTACCCCAGAGATCGCCGAGCAGGCGTCACTGAGACCGTTGACGGGTCCGGAGACGACTGCCAGCGGCGCAGTCAGGTTCTTCGTGACCGTTGCGAAGTCGCCAGAGGCGGCGCCGTACGTGGTGCCTGCCACGGTCACCGGCGCGCCGACGAAGTGGCCGACGGTGCTGGCGCCGGAGGTGAGCGCGCGCTCAGCGGAACCGGGCGAGCCTACCGTGTAGTGGCCGGGGCCTGAGTTGCCGGCAGAGATCGCGACCACCATGCCTGCCCGGTCGAGGTTGTTGACCGCGTGGGTCAGCAGGTCCTGGAACCCGTTCGCACGGCCACCGAGGCTCATGTTCGCGACGTCCATGCCGTCTGTGTACGCCGCCTCCATGGCGTTCAGGATGTCCTCGGAGCGGGCGTTTCCGACCTCGCCGGGGAACACGTTGTAGTTGCCCAGCTGGGCGGCGGGCGCGACGCCTGACGGGGCGTAGGGGATGGCCACCCCGTCGACGACGGCCGGCGTGTGCAGGTTGCAGGCCACCGTGCCGGCCACGTGCGTGCCGTGCTCGCCGATCGCCTCGGCGGTGTTGCCGGACTGGGGGATCTTGTTGTTGAAGACACGGGCCACGATCACCTTGTTGTTGGTGAAGCGCTGGTCGCCGCGCTGCTGAGTGGCCGGGAAGCCGGCGCCACTGAAGCACGGGTGCCTGATGTCGATCCCGGAGTCGATGATCGCGACCTTGACCCGGCTGCCGTCGGGGAAGGCACCGGCGTCGGGCGCGCCACCGGCCGCCTGGGTCCACGCCTCGGGGGCGTCGATCAGGTCGAGGTCGGGGTCGTCGTGTCCCAGCGGGTAGTAGACGGCTTCGTACTGCACCGCCTTAGCCTGAGGCGCGGAGCGTAGCGTGGCCAGTGAGGTGCCGCGGAGCCGGACAGTGACAGCGTTGACGGCCAGTTCGTGGTGGCCCACGATGCGGGCGTCGGGGGCGTGGACCCGCAGCCACGAGCGGAATGCCGCGCGCTCGTCGGCCATAGCGGTGCGCTGCTGCTTCGCCGCCGCGCTCGCCAGGTTGACGCGTCCGTCGGCCTTGCGGGCGCTGCTCGCCTTCACGAGTAGGGGCTGCCGGCTGAGCTCGACCAGAGCCGACGACTTGTCGAGCACACGCTGTGCTGACGTGCCGTCATTGTTAGGTCGTTGCGCGGACGCGGTCTGCGCCGGGCCCACGGTTGCTGCGGTCAACGCAGCGGTGCAGGCCAGCACCGAGAGGACGGACAGAGATCGAACAGGGCGAGGGGGCATGGAAGCTCCGTTGACATGCGCATGCTCAAGGCATGCGACCTGCTGGAGGGCACGGACCCCTGCGCACCCGCGATGACGCGGCCACAGTACCCAGGAACTCTAAAGAATAACAGGGCTCGCGTTGACTCACCAAAGATGCGCGCGAACGGGTGGTCGTTGACTCACCAAGGAGTGCGCGCGTGGGCGCGCCTGGCGGACTGGTCGAGTCCTGGCCGTTAGGCCCAAGAGATGGGACTGACGA
>JAABUS010004717.1_pt1 | contig 19121 bp, 15 predicted proteins | sample 5560161 | NCBI WGS metagenome assembly JAABUS01 (sample SAMN10711885, study PRJNA513376) | rock metagenome | isolation source: Antarctica rocks | place: Antarctica: Victoria Land, Trio Nunatak nord | collected 2016-01-04 | reverse complement strand
CCCATCGCGACTCCTGGGACGTCATCCGCCTCGATGGCGACGACGAGGTCGTCGGCGGGACCGAGCTGCAGCACGCAGACGACGAGCTCGTGTTCGTCACCAGCGACGGCCAGCTGCTGCACTTCCCTGCCTCCGGCGTGCGTCCACAGGGCCGCTCGGGCGGCGGCATCGCCGGAGTGCGACTCGCCCCGGGCGCAACCGCCGTGTTCTTCGGCAGCCTCGACCCGGCAGCCGACAACGTCGTCGTCACGGTCGCCGGGTCGAGCGACGCCCTCCCCGGGACCGAGGCCGGCACGGTCAAGGTGACCGCGTTCTCGGAGTACCCGGGCAAGGGCCGCGGCACAGGAGGAGTGCGCTGCCACCGGTTCCTCAAGGGCGAGGACCGGCTGATCGCGGCGTACGCCGGCGGCACACCCGCCACCGCCGCGACGTCGAGCGGGTCGCCGGTCGACCTTCCGACGCAGGCCGGTCGGCGCGACGGGTCAGGGACGCCGGTCGCCCAGCCGATCGCGGCGATCACCGGGCCGCTTCGCACGTGAGTCGCGGCGGCGGACCGACGACATGGCACGCTGTCCACGTGCGTACATCCTCGAGAGCCGCCTCGCTGGTGCTGTCCGCGGCGCTGCTCACCGCCGTCGCCGGCTGCCAGGGCAGCGACGCGCCGTCCAACGACGAGACACCACAGGACCGGCTCGCTGCCGCCAAGAAGAGCTTCGACAATGCGGAGTTCATCGACTTCACACTGGCGACGAAGAACCTGCCCGACGACATCGAGGGGCTGTTGAGTGCCAAGGGCACTGGCACCCATACGCCTGCGTTCGACGGCGAGGTGAAGGTGCAGACCGGCTTCGACGTGACCGCTCCCCTCATCGCGATCGACAGCGAGGTCTACGTCAAGCTGCCGTTCTCGGACTGGAGCACGCTCGACCCCGCCGACTACGGTGCGCCTGACCCGGCGGAGCTGATGGACCCCGATGGCGGCATCTCGTCGCTCTTCACGGCGACCGAAGGGCTCGACGTCGGTGACTCCTCCCGCGACGGTGACACGGTGCTCACCTCGATCGACGGCACGATCCCGGGTGAGGACGTCAAGGCCGTGTTCCCGTCGTCCGGGAGCGACGACTTCGACGTCAGCTACACGCTGACCGACGACAACGACATCGACAGCATCGACATCACCGGTCCGTTCTACGACGGCTCCGCCGACGTCACCTACTCGATCAGCCTCGACCTCGACGGGGACGAGGTCGACATCGTGGCGCCGATCTGAGCGTCCCGTCGGTGAGCCCGCCCCCGGCGCGCGTCGGCCTCGGGCCGCGCGCGCTGTTGGTCGTCGCCGCCATCGCGGTGGGCTTTGCGGCAGCGGACACCTATGTCGTCGTGCTGGCGCTGCCGAACATGATGGCCTCGGTCGGCCTCAACATCGACGAGCTGCAGAAGGCGGCGCCGATCGTGTCGGGCTTTTTGCTCGGCTACATCGCGATGCTGCCGCTGATCGGGCGGATCGCCGACCTGCGCGGCCGGGTGCCGGTGCTGGTCGGTTCGCTGGTGGTCTTCTCCCTCGGCTCCCTGGTCACCGCGGCGGAGTACGACCTCGTGTCGATGGTGGTCGGCCGCTTCCTGCAGGGAGTCGGCGGAGGCGGTCTGGTGCCGGCGACGCTTGCCCTGGTGGCCGACATCTGGGTCGTCGAGAAGCGGGGGCTGCCGCTCGGTGTCGTCGGAGCCGTGCAGGAGCTGGGCAGCGTCCTCGGTCCGCTGTACGGCGCGGCCGTGCTGGCGGTGTCGACCTGGCAGACGATCTTCTGGCTGAACCTGGCAGCCGGGCTGGTGCTGGCCGCTGCACTGCTGGTACTGGCGCGTGCGAGTGGTTCGGCGGCGCACGACACCCAACGGCCGAAGGGTAGGCCGGACGTCGTCGGCGGCCTGCTCGGGGTGGCCGCGGTGACGGGGCTCGCACTGGTGCTGACCGAACCCGAGCGGCTGCGCACCGGGCTGACAACGGGCTTGGCGTTCATCCCGTACGTCGGCGAGACCCGCTGGTCGACGCCGATGGCCCTGGCCTGTTACGTCTTCGCGGTGCTGTTCTTGGTACGGGAGGTCACGGCACGACGCCCGCTGGTCGACGTACGCGGGCTGCGCCAGGTGAGCGCCGCCGCCGACCTGCCGGGGGCGGCGCTGCTCGGCCTCGCGTTGGCCGGCATCGTGCTGGCATTCGCCACAGCCGACCCTGAGGTGCAGGTCTTCTCACCGCTGGGTCCGTGGTTCCTGCTCGGCAGTGCGATCGCGACCGCGCTGTTCGTCTGGAGGGTGCGCACTGCAGCCGCGCCACTGATCCCCCGAGGCGCGCTGTCCCAGCGCCCTGCCTGGGGGTCGATCCTGGTGTCGATCTTCGTGGGGGCTGCCCTCATCGCCGCCCTCGTCGACATCCCGATCTTCGCCCGGGTGACGACGTACCCCGACTCGCAGCTCGGTGCCGCACTCGTGCTGGTGCGGCTGCTCGCCGCGCTCCCGGTCGGTGCGCTGGTGGGCGGATACCTGATCCGACACCTGCCGGTCGGCGTGATCGCGGCGCTGGGCATGCTGCTGGCCGCGGTCGCCTTCGGCTGGATGGCCCAGTGGGGCAAGACGTCCTTGGAGAGTCCGACGGCGACGGTCCCGCTCATCCTTGCCGGTCTCGGGTTCGGGCTCGCGATCGCCCCCGTCAACGCCGCACTGCTGGCCGCCACGCGCACCGACGTGCACGGCATCACGTCTGCGCTCGTCGTGGTCGCGCGGATGGTCGGGATGCTGGTGGGGATCTCCGCGCTCACCACGATCGGCCTGCGCCGCTTCTACGCGGTGTCGGCGCGGCAGCCGTCGATTGACGAGGTGTGCACGTCGGGGAAGGTATGCCCGGCGTACGTCGACCTGCTCAAGGACGCCGGCATCGCACAGATCCACGCGATCTTCTGGGGCGCTGCCGCGTGTGCCGTCATCGCGGCGATGCTGTCGCTGGCGCTGTTGCGCGCGGTCTCGGCGCGGCGCGCACGCGGCGCTGCCGCCGGCTGAGGCGCTGCCGCTTTCGGGAACCGCCTGCGCCCCGGCAGGATAACAGCCACACTGAGGTTCCCAACGATCGCGGAGAGTAATGAAGTTCGCCCGACGAACGACCACCGCCCCCGCGCTTCTCGGCGCCCCCTCCAGCCACCCCCCGCTCGATGCACTGCTCGACGGCGAGCGCCTGCTTGCGGTGGTCAACAGCCCCTTGCGCGACGGCACCGGAACCGGACGGGCACCCGCTGTCACCGCCGCCCCGGCTCCGCATGGCGACGGACACGAGACCTCACAGCGTCTGGTCGAGGCCGCAACCAGCATCTGTGCCGCTCCGATCGCCGTCTTGAGCCTGGTGCACGCCGACCACGCCGAGATGGTGGCCGAAACCGGCCTCTCCGCGACCGAGCTCGCAAGACCGCCCGTCGGTCCCATGACGGTGCCGTTGACGCACGCCATCTGCCAGCACGTGGTGCGCGCCGGCACAGCCGTCGCGATCTCCGACACGAGCCGCGCCGATGAGCTGTGGGGCGCACGTGGTGAGCTCGTCGGTGGCGGCGCGGTGGTCGACTACGGCATCGGCGCGTACCTCGGCGTCCCTCTGCGCGATGTCGACGACCAGGTCATCGGCGCCCTGTGCGTCGCCGACACCCGACCGCGCCCGTGGACCCGGGCCCAGATCAGCGCACTGACAGGGCTTGCCCAGGCCGCCGGGATGGAGGCACGGCTGCGTCAGGAGCGCTCGTTGCGCGAGCGGACGCAGACTCTCGCCACCGCCGTCATCACCGGCGCCATGGACGCCATCGTCGTGGTGGATGCAGCCAACATCATCGTCGAGTGGAACCCGGCCGCCGAACAGATCCTCGGCTGGTCGGCGTGGGACGCGATCGGCCAACCACTGGCCGAGCTGATCATCCCGGTCGACCAGCGTGCCGCACACCTCGCAGCCCTCGCTCAGCACCTTCAGCACGGCACGACGCGGATTCTCGGCCAGCGGGTGCGCACGCACGCGCTCCGGGCGGACGGATCCACGGTTCCGGTCGAGCTGACAGTCACCTCGTGCGGCACGCCGGCGCAACCGATGTTCGCCGGGCATCTGCGCGACCTCCGTCCCGAGATCACCCTGCGCGAGGAGCGCGACCGTGCGGCTGAGCTCTTCCGGGCGGTCGTGGAAGAGAGCCCGGCCGGCATCTATCTGACCAGCATGGACCGCAGAGAGGTCACCTACGTCAGTCCGCAGCTGGATGAGTGGTTCGGCTCACCGGGACTGAGCTGGGCCGCGAAACGGCACGCGTGGCTGGAGGCCATCCACCCCCAGGACCGCGCGCGGGTGCGTCAGGCGATGGCGGCAAGTGATGCAGCCGGTGAGCCGTTGGTGTCCGAACACCGGGTCATCTCCGCGGCGGGCCCGATGCTGCATGTGCGTGTGCAGGAGCGGCACGTGCTCGGACCCGACGCCATGCCCGTCGCACGACTCGGCGTCATTATGGACGTCACCGCTGCCCTCGAGTCTGCCGAGCGGCTGGCCAGCGCTCGGGCGCAGCTGCACCACGTGCTCAACTCCGCGCCGATGATGCTGTTCGCCCTGGATCCGGAGGGCGTTTTCACGCTGGTGGAGGGCAAGGCGCTGGCCGGGCTCGGGATGTCGGCGAGCGAGCTACTGGGCCGGTCCGTGTTCGACCTGGCCGGCAAGGACCCCGTACGCCGGGCCCGGCTTCGAAGCGCGTTGGGAGGGGCGGCCTTCACCACGGTCGCCGATCTCAAGGGCCGCACGTTCGAGACGAGTTACAGCCCGGTTCGCGACGCCGACGGCGCCGTTGTCACCGTGATCGGCGTGGCAATTGACATCACCGAGCGCATCCGCACCGACCGCGAGCTGGCGCATCACGCCGTGCACGACCCGGTCACCGACCTGCTCGACCGTCGGGGACTCCTCTTCGAGCTCAACTACGCGCTCGCAGACGCCGCGAGGGATGGTCATGGTCTTGCCGTTGCATTGCTGGACATCGACGGCTTTCGCACGATCAACGACTCGCTCGGTCATGCGGCCGGTGACGATCTGCTGCGCGCGGTCGCCGACAGTCTGCGCACGGCGCTGGCCGACTACGTCGGTCCGTATGAAGGTGTCAAGAGACGCAGCCTTGCCCTCGGCCGGCATGGCGCGGACCAGTTCGTCGTCGTACTGCCGGGGCCGTACAGCACGCTCGAGGTAGCACAAGATGTCGCGGCCCGGCTGCTCAGCGAGGTCGCCTCGACTCCTGCAACGCTCGGGCATGACGACCAACGCGTCACAGCCGACGTCACTGCCACGGCTGGCCTTAGCCTCTACCCCATCGACGCCATGGGCGCCGAAGAGCTGCTCGCGCACGCAGACACGGCCATGTACGCCGCGAAGCGTGACCAACGCGGGAGTGTGGGGCTCTACGACCCGCGGTGTGACAAGAGCCGCGCCCGACTGTCGATGACCGCGAAACTGCGCAAGGCCATCGACGACGAGCTCGTCATCCCGGCCTTCCAACCAGTCGTAGACCTCACCACCGGTGCCTGCGACTCGGTGGAAGCCTTGGCACGCTGGCACGACCCCGACCTCGGCCAGGTGAGCCCGCTGGAGTTCATCGACCTCGCCGAGGACACCGGTCTGATCGTCGCTCTCGGCCGCTTGATGCGTGACAAGACCTGCCAGCAGCTGGCGACCTGGCGGGACCAGGGGCTCTTCGTGCGCGTCGCTGTGAACGTCTCCGCACGTGAGCTGCGCTCCCCCACCTTCCTGACCGAGCTGGACGAAGTCCTGTCGCGCCACCACCTGCCTGCCGACGCGTTGGCGATCGAGCTCACCGAGTCCGCCGCCACGGAGCACAGGGACGGCGTGGCCGCCGCGCTCGCCGGCGTACGTGAGCGCGGCGTCAGGGTGGCCATCGACGACTTCGGGACCGGACACTCCTCGCTGGCGCGGTTGCATGACCTCGATGTCGACGTCTTGAAGCTGGACCTTTCGTTCGTCTCCGCGCTGCCGTCTCCCTGGGCTCAGACGCTCATCAACGCCGTCATCGCCATCGCCGAGGCGCTCCACCTCGACACCATTGCCGAGGGGATCGAGACCAAAGAGCAGCGCGCCTGGCTGGCATCCGCCGGAGTGCGTTGCGGCCAGGGCTACCTGTTCGCACGACCGATGCCCGGCGTCGACCTGGCACGATGGCTGCGGGGCTCGGCGGCACGGTCCGCTACGGCGAGATCCACCGGCGTACCCCTGCAGGGCGGTGCTCCGCTGCGAGTGCGGTCGGCGTCATCAGCGCCGGGTCCCTGACCGCCTGCTGCGGCCGCTGCGTTCAGTCCAACCCGAGGAGTCGCCTGACGGCGTCGAGACCCTCAACCTCGAGCGGGTCGAGCGGGCGGACCAGGTCGCTCGGTCGAAGAACGAGGCGGCGCAGCGCGAAGAGCGGCCAGATCTCCTCGAGCGTCATCATCGGCTCAGTGTGGAGATATCGCCGCCGCGGACCAAGCGGTTTTCTCCCCCCGGCAAGCGGTCGTGTCCAGTAGTAGTCCACAGCTCCGAGCTCACTGATACTCCATCCACAGATCGAAACTTTGATCGGAAACTGTCGGTGCACGCCTCTATGGTGGTGGGTATGTCGAACAGCACACCCAACTCACCATCGTCGGGCCGGCCGTTGCCGTCGGACCAGGTCGGGGCATGCCTGGTGGCTCTCGACGACGTCCTGGACAAGGCGGTTGATGCACCGGTGTGGTCGTTGGACGATGCCCGGCTGTCGAGGCGGCTCGGACAAGCACTCGCGGTGCGGGCGCGGGTGGATGAGCTGGTGGCCCGCCTGGTCGGCCACGTCGACGAACGCGACCTGGGCGCCAAGGCGGGTGCGTCGTCGACGAAGGCGCACCTGGTCGCCTCCTACCGGGTCTCCGGTGCCGCCGCAGCAGGGCTGGTGTCGCAGGCCCGGTGCCTGACCGACCGGACCACCACCACCCACACCGCCTGGGCGACCGGGAAAGTCAGCGCCGAGCAGGCGGTGCTGATCGGTGCCGCCGTCGACAAACTGTCTGCCACCATCTCCGACGAGGTGGTGGAGCATGCCCAGGTGGACCTGGTCGACCACGCCCAGACACTCACGTTCACCCAGCTGCAGGTGGTGACCAACCACCTGGTCGAGGTGGTCGACCCCGACGGTGCCGACGCGGTGCTGGGCGAACAGCTCCAAGCCGAAGAGGCCCGGGCGTTGCAGCAGACCACGTTCCGGGGCCGTCGTGGGTTCGACGGGGTGGCCCGGTTCTCCGGGCGGATGCCGAACCTTGCCTACGACATCCTCACCACCGCCCTGGACGCCATCGCCTCCCCCCGACGCAACCACACAGCCGTTGCGGACGGGTCCGGTGCCGGTGCACCGCTCAGCCCGGCAGCGACTGGTGCACCGTGCCCGGAGACCGACCCGGCCCTGCTTACGTATGGGCAGCGGCTGGGGCGGGCGTTCGTGGAGCTGCTCGAACACCTGCCTGCTGACAAGCTGCCCCACCACGGGACCGGTAACGCCACCGTGGTGGTCACCGTCGACCACCACAAACTCACCACCGGTGTCGGCGAAGCGACCCTGACCACCGGCACACCGGTCTCCGTCGGGGAAGTCCGCCGGCTCGGCTGCAACGCCGGTGTCCTGCCGGCCGTGCTGGGTGCCGACTCCGCCATCCTCAACCTGGGCCGAAGCCGGCGGCTGTTCGACCGCTACCAACGCATCGCCCTCGCCATCCGCGACCAAGGCTGCCTGCTGTGCAGCTTCCACCACCACCTCATCCACCAAGGCCAATGGGCCGTCCAGATGGCAGCAGACGGCACCCCAGAGATCATTCCCCCAGCACGCGTCGACCCCGACCAGGCACCCATCCGCCACCAACGCTTCAAACCCAGACGCGAGTAAGGCGAACGCGTCAGGCTCTTCGGCGTCCATGGCCCTTCATCATGCGTCGATCGTGTCGGCGTCCACCTCGTACGCCCCTTGCACGATGAAGTCGCGTCGCGGACCGACGTCGTTGCCCATCAGCATCTCGAACACCTCGTCGGCACCTTCGGCGTCGTCGATGGTGATCCGTCGCAGCGTTCGCCGACGCGGGTCCATGGTCGTCTCGGCCAGCTGGTCGGCATCCATCTCGCCAAGACCCTTGTAGCGCTGGACCGGATCCTTCCAACGCACCCCCGACTTGGCGAGCTCCGCGAGCTTTCGCTGCAGCTCGTCGTCGCTGTAGGTGTAGAGGTACTTGCCCATTCCCTTCTTGGGGTTGGACAGCTCGATCCGGTGCAAGGGAGGCACGGCGGAGTACACGCGCCGCTCGACCAAGAGCTCGCGCATGTGCTTGTGGAAGAGCGTCGCCAGCAGACACCGGATGTGCGCACCATCGGTGTCGGCGTCGGCCATGAAGATGATCTTCCCGTAACGCGCCTGCGTAAGGTCGAACGTGCGTCCGCTCCCCGCTCCGACCACCTGGATGATCGCGGCGCACTCGGTGTTCTGCAGCATCTCGCCGGGCGACTTCTTCTGCGTGTTGAGGATCTTGCCGCGGATGGGCAGCAGGGCCTGGTACTCCGAGTCGCGCGCCAGCTTGGCCGTGCCGAGCGCAGAGTCGCCCTCGACGATGAAGAGCTCGCTGCGGTCGACGTCGCTGCTCCGACAGTCGGCGAGCTTCGCCGGCAGGGCGCTCGACTCCAGGGCGTTCTTGCGTCGCTGGGTGTCACGCTGCTGACGAGCGGCCACCCGGGTGCGCGCAGCGTTGACGACCTTCTCCAAGGCTGCGCGCGCCTGGGCCTTGTCGCCCTTCTTGTTCGACGTGAGGAAGGCCTTCATCTCGGCCGCAACAATCTTGGCGACGATGCGTGATGCCGCCGGTGTGCCGAGGACCTCCTTGGTCTGACCCTCGAACTGCGGCTCGGCCAGCCGGACCGTGACCACCGCCGTCAGCCCCTCCAGGATGTCGTCCTTGACCAAGTCGGGCTCGCCGGTCTTCATCAGGCCGCGGGTCTGACGCACGACATCGTTGAAGGTCTTCGTCAGCGCACGCTCGAAACCGACGACATGCGTGCCGCCCTTCGGCGTGGCAATGACGTTGACGAACGACCGCAGCTCGCTCTCGTAGCCAGTGCCCCAACGCAACGCGACGTCGACGTCCAGCTCTCGCTCGACGTCCTGCGGCGTCATGTGACCCGCGTCGTCGAGCAGTGGGACGGTCTCGGTGAAGTTGTCGGAGCCCTGCAGCCGGAGCACGTCGGTGACCTTGTCATCGGTCGCCAGGAAGTCGCAGAACTCCGCGATGCCCCCGTCGTGGCGGAAGCTCTCCTCGCGGACCTCGTCGCCACGCTCGTCACGGATCACTATCTCCAGACCCGGGACGATGAACGAGGTCTGCCTTGCCCGCGTGATCAGCTCGTCGCAGGAGAACAGTGCATCCTTGGTGAAAATCTGACGGTCGGGCCAGAACCGGATGCGCGTGCCGCTGACGCCTTTCTTGACCCGCCCGAGCTTGGTGAGAACTGACCTAGGCGTGAAACCGCCGTCAGGACCGGGCCGGGCAAAAGTGCCCGCGGCACCGCGGTGGAACGACATGGCTTGGGTGGCCGAGTTGCGGTCGACCTGGACATCGAGCCGGGCCGACAGTGCGTTGACGACAGACGCCCCCACCCCGTGCAAGCCGCCGGTGGCGACATAGGACCCGCCGCCGAACTTCCCGCCCGCGTGCAGCTTGGTGAAGATCACCTCGACCCCCGGGAGCCCGGTCTTCGGCTCGAGGTCCACCGGGATGCCGCGCCCGTCGTCGCGGACCTCGGCGGACCCGTCGGCGTACAAGATCACCTGGATCGCTCGACAGGCGCCGGCCAGCGCCTCGTCGACGCCGTTGTCGATGATCTCCCAGAGGCAGTGCATGAGACCGCGCGTGTCCGTCGATCCTATGTACATACCGGGGCGTTTACGGACGGCCTCAAGGCCCTCGAGCACGAGGAGATGGCGCGCGTTGTACGTCGCGTCGACGGCGGACCCACGTGGCGACACAGAACTCCTCACCCGATCTGGACGTGCGGTCGAAGGGGCTGTGGACCGCCTAAGGAACGATAGCGGCGGCGACCGACCACCCCCTCGCCCCACGCCGTGGCGTACGACACGCGGTGACGATTTGGATACAGGTCCCCCGGATGGCACGGTGGAGGGTCCACGATGCGTCATATGGTTGAGCGAAGGCTCATCTCACCAGCTGATCTGAGGCGGGATCGGGAATCCCCGACCCTGGTTGCATGTTGAATGGTGATGACAGGCTTTCACCACGACGACGAGAGAGGCCGTCTGTGAACACTGCAGTAGCACCGAGCCCGCCGTTCACTGCCCTTGACCGCTGCGACCGCTGCGGGGCCCAGGCGTACGTGCGCGTCGAGCTCTCGACCGGTGGCGAGCTGTTGTTCTGCGCCCACCACGCCCGCGAGCACAACGACAAGCTTCAAGAGATCGCGGCCTCCATCCAAGATGAGACGGGCACCCTCGTCTCGACACCAGGCGCACCGCACCACGACGAGTCCTGACCTCCGAGGGCGTCCAGCCCTCCCCAGCGATCCGCGACGGCCACTTAGGGTGGCCGTCGCGGTTGTCATTTCTGGCAAGGTCGTTTCTGGCAGGGCCATTTCTGGCAGGGTCATTTCTGGCAGGGTCATCTCTGGCAGGGTCATCTCTGGCAGGGTTGACCCGTGAGCACCCTCGGTCTCGCCCTCGTCGGCATCGCGATCCTTGTCGGTGTCGCAGGTGTGGTGATTCCTGGCCTGCCCGGCGGACTGCTCGTGGTGGCCGCCGTGCTGGTCTGGGCCGGTGTGGAACACACCGCAGGCGCGTGGACCACGTTCGCGATCGTCACCGGCTTCGTGGCTGCGTCCCAGGTGATCCGGTACGTCGTGCCCGGTCGACGGATGCGCGACGCCGGAGTGCCGATGTCGACGCTGGCGCTCGGGGCCGTGCTCGGCGTCATCGGCTTCTTCGTCGTCCCTGTCATCGGGTTGTTCCTCGGCTTCGTGCTCGGTGTCTACCTCGCGGAGCGTCGTCGGGTCGGGCGCACCGGTGACGCCCGGTCATCGACCACGCTGGCACTCAAGGCCGTCGGGTTGTCCGTGCTCATCGAGCTGGCCGGGGTCATGCTGGCCGCCGTCACCTGGCTGACGGCTGAGCTGTTCTTCGTCTGAGCCGGACGGGAGCACTTCAGGCGAGCACCGGGAGCGGGAGATGGCCACGCTTCGCGCGGTACTGCGCCTGGTCCGCGGCATCGAGCAGGCGGTGGGCGCACCCCGGACCAGCACTCGATCTCACTCCACGCAGAACTCGTTGCCCTCCGGGTCGTGCATCACTACCAGCTCATCTCCGCCACGAACGACGGTCGCGCCGAGGCGCTCGAGCCGGCGTACCTCGTCGGCAACCCCCGCAGGAGCACGGAGGTCGAAGTGCAGGCGGTTCTTTGCAGACTTCGCCTCGGGCACGTTGACAAACCACATGTTGGGCCCTCCCCAGCCGGCGGCCTCGACGAAGGCGCGGTCCGGCTTAGAGTCCTCGTCGACGTTGGAGCCGAGTGCGGCAGCCCAGAACGCCGCCAGTGCCAACGCATCGCCGCAGTCCCAGGTGACGGACTTGATGTAGCTGGAGGGCACGAATCAGTCCAGGTAGTCGCGCAGCACTTGCGAGCGCGAAGGGTGGCGCAGCTTCGACATCGTCTTGGACTCGATCTGGCGGATCCGTTCGCGCGTGACGCCGTAGACCTTGCCTATCTCGTCGAGAGTCTTCGGCTGGCCATCGGTGAGCCCGAAGCGCATCGACACGACGCCAGCCTCACGCTCCGACAGGGTGTCGAGGACCGCATGCAGCTGCTCCTGCAGCAAGGTGAAGGAGACTGCGTCAGCCGGGACGATCGCCTCGGAGTCCTCGATGAGGTCACCGAACTCGGAGTCGCCGTCCTCACCCAGAGGCGTGTGCAGGGAGATCGGCTCGCGGCCGTACTTCTGGACCTCGACGACCTTCTCGGGCGTCATGTCGAGCTCCTTGGCGAGCTCCTCGGGCGTGGGCTCGCGACCGAGGTCCTGCAGCATCTGGCGCTGCACCCGGGCGAGCTTGTTGATCACCTCGACCATGTGCACGGGGATGCGGATGGTGCGCGCCTGGTCGGCCATGGCGCGAGTGATCGCCTGGCGGATCCACCAGGTGGCGTACGTCGAGAACTTGTAGCCCTTGGTGTAGTCGAACTTCTCCACCGCCCGGATCAGGCCGAGGTTGCCTTCCTGGATGAGGTCGAGGAAGAGCATCCCCCTGCCGGTGTAGCGCTTGGCCAGCGACACCACCAGGCGCAGGTTGGCCTCGAGCAGGTGGTTCTTGGCGCGGCGGCCGTCCTCGGAGATCCAGCTGAGCTCGTCGAGCATCTTGGCCGAGATCTTGCCGTCGCGGGCGAGCTTCTCCTCGGAGAAGAGCCCGGCCTCGATCCGTTTGGCGAGCTCGACCTCCATCTCGGCGTTCAGCAGCGGCACCTTGCCGATCTGCTTGAGGTAATCCTTGACGGGGTCTGCGGTGGCGCCGGCGACGGTGACCGTCTGCTCGGGCTCGTCCGCTTCGTCGGCCTCGGAGAGCGTGAAGCCCTCCTTCTCGTCCTCCTTGAGCGTCGGGTCGGTGGCGAGATCCTTCTCGAAGACCGCGTCGTCGACGTCGGCCAGTGACTTCTTGGCATCGACTGCGATGACCGCCGTCGCGTCAGCGGGGACGGCTGCTGTCTTCGCGGCCTTCTTGGCCGGGCTCTTCTTGGCGACCGGAGCCGACGAAGCGGCGGCTGCCTTCTTCGCGGCCGGCTTCTTGGCAGCCGGTTTCTCCGCGGACTTCTTGGCGGGAGCCTTGGTGGCGGGCGCGGTCTTCGCTGCCGCCTTCTTGGGCGCCGCCGGCGACTCGACCGCCTTGACCGGTGAGGAGGACTTGGTCCCCTTCTTCGCGGCCTTCTTGGCGACGGCCGGCGCGGTCACTGTGGCCCGGTTGGTGGCTGACGACGCAGCGACCACGGTAGGTCGCGGAGACACGGGAGATACTCGGGAGTCTGACACGGTGCGGGGAGTGTTCGGTGACACGAACAACCTCTCGTAAGTCGATCGGGGCGCGGCAAGGCCCGTTCACGTCAATGCCGCGGGTCCATTGTGACACGTTCCGGCCGACGGTTCACATCGAGCCCGCAGGGGTGTCACGCGTGTCGAAGCGCAGCGACGATCACGTCGAGCACGTGCTCCAGCTGGGCCTCGTTCACGGCTCCGAACCCCAGGACCACGCCGTGCCGAACGGCCGTGCGACACGAGGCGCTCAGCGCCGGCAGCACGTAGCCTGCCCGCCTGGTGGCCTCGACCACCGACCTCTCCTCACGTGCGCTCAGGCATACGGTGACATACATGCCCGCCACGTCGGCGACGGGGTGACCGATCCCGGAGAGCCGGTCGGCAACGCGCTTGCTCCGGGCGGCGTACACGCGTCGAGCTGAGCGCACCAGCCGGTCGAGGTGTCCCTCCCGCAGCAGCGAGAGCAGCGCCACCTGCACCGGCCAGTTGGGGTGGTCGTGGCGGCGAACGCGTCGCTCGACGATGTCGGCTACCAGCGGCGCCGACGAGACCAGCCAACCCAGGCGCAGTCCGGGCTGCACGATCTTCGAGGTGGTGCCCAGGTAGGCCACCCGCTCGAGGTCGAGGGCCGCCAGCGCGGGCAGCGGTGCCACGTCGTAGCGGAACTCGCTGTCGTAGTCGTCCTCGACGACCAGGGCCTGTCGCCGTTCGGCCTCGGTGAGCAGCAGCATGCGCCGCCGGGCCGACATGGTGACCCCGAGGGGATGCTGGTGCGCCGGTGTGACGTAGGTGGCCTGCACGTCCTCGGGCGCACGGCACAGGGCGGCCACGTCGATGCCATCCGCGTCGACGGGGACGTCGACCAGGGGCCTTCCCGCCGCTGTCGCCACCGCGGCCGCCGCCCGGTAGCCGGGGTCCTCTACCGCGACCGGCCCCGGGGGCAGCGCGTCGAGCACGAGCGACCACGCGTGCGTCGTGCCGGCCGTGACGAGAACCTCGTCGGCGCTGCAGGCGAGGCCGCGTCGGCGACTCACGTACTGCGCGAGCTCCTCACGCAGCGCCGGCAGGCCGCCCGCGTCGGGATAGCCGGTCGGCATCCGCTGCAGCGCCACGGTGCGCCACGCCCGTCGCCAGCTGGCGTCGGCACGCGGGTCTTGCCATGGCGTGCCGGTGTCCAGTGACACCAGCCGGCTCGGGAGGACGCTCCGCGAGGTCGCCGGCGGCGCAGGCACGGCAGCGGCTGCGGCAGCTCGTCGTACGCCGGCATCGGTGACGAAGGTGCCTGACCCGCGGCGGGACTGCGTCCACCCTTCCGCCTGCAGCTGGTCGTAGCTCTGCTCGACGACGACGCGGGCCACGCCGAGCTCGGCTGCAAGGGTGCGGCTGCTCGGCAGCCGACTGCCCGCGGGGACGACGCCACGGCGGAGCAGGTCGCGAACCTGCGTCGCGAGCTGGACCGGCAACGCGACGTCGCTACCCCGGTCCATGCTCACGACGAGCGGCTGCGGGCTCGGGCGGCTCACCACGGCCTCAGCGGTGGCTTGGTGATGTGGGTGTGGAGTGGCCTGTCACAGCAGGCCACTCTACTGCCAGACTGGCGGCATGGCTGCCCTCTCCCCCACGCCCCGCACCCAGCTGCGCCGCCACCCCGACCGCGCTCAACACGACCGTGCGGCCTTGCTGGACGTGCTCGACCAAGCACTGATCTGCCACCTCGGAGTCATCATCGACGGTGCCCCGGTCGTCTTGCCGACGGTCTACGCGGTCGACGTCGACGGACCAGACCCAGACGGCACCTTGTACCTGCACGGTTCGGTCGCCTCCCGCTCGCTGACGACCGGCCAGGCAGCCGACATCTGCGTCACCGTCACCCATGTCGACGGTGTGGTTCTGGCGCGCTCGGGATTTCACCACTCGATGAACTACCGCTCTGCGGTGATCCTCGGACGCGGGCGCCTCGTCGAGGATCCCGAGGAACGCGCACACGCTCTCGACCTCGTGGTCGACCATGTCGTCCCGGGTCGCGCATCGACCCTGCGCGACCACACCCGCAAGGAGCTGGCGGCCACCACGGTCGTCGCGCTCTCCCTGCATGAAGCGTCGGTGAAACAGCGCTCCGGAGGACCGATCGACGATGACGACGACGTCGCAGCTGGTGTGTGGGCAGGCGTGCTGCCGTTGCGGGTGGTGGCCGGAGAGGTCACCACGGCCGCGGACGCTGCCGGACTGGACGTCCCGGACGACGTCTCGGCTCGGGCCGCCCAGCTGGCGCCGGCGTCAGCGTGAGGTGCGAGCGTCGCCGGCTGCCCTGGTGGCCGCCTTCTGCTCCTTCTTGAACGCGCGGACCTTCTCGAGCGAGTCAGGCCCACGGACGTCGGCCACCGAGCGGAAGGCGCCGTCCTCGGCATACACCCCGGCCGCCTGCTGCCAACCGTCGGGACGGACGTCGAGCTGCTTGCCCAGCAGCGCGACGAAGATCTGCGACTTCTGCTTGCCGAAGCCCGGCAGGGCAGTCACGCGTTCGAGCAACGTCTGGCCGTCGGCTACGTCACTCCACAGCGCGGCCGTCTTGGCGTCGTAGCGGTCGACGATGTGCTGAGCCAGCGCCTGCACGCGCGCTGCCATCGCGCCGGGGTAGCGGTGCACCGCAGGTGGAGTGGCACAGACCTCAGCGAACTCCTCGGGCGAAGCGTCTGCGATGGTGGCCGGGTCGAGCGTGCCGAACCGGTCCAGGATCTTGGCGGGCCCGGCGAAAGCGCGCTCCATCGGGAACTGCTGGTCGAGCAGCATCCCGCACAGCAGTGCGAACGCGTTCGTCGACAAGACCTCGTCGGCGGCCTCGTCCTGGGCGATCTGCAGCGTCACCCTGCGGCCTTGACCGCCAGCACCGGACAGTGCGCGTCGAGAAGGATGCGTTGTGCGTTGCTTCCAAGGATCAGCTTGCCGACCGGCGTACGACGGCGCAGCCCGATCACGATCAGGTCTGCCGACACCTCGGCGGCGACGTTGATGAGGTCCTCGGCCGGGTCGAGACCGCGAACGAGCTGGCGGATCTCGTACTCGACGCCGGCGGACTCGAGCTCGCTGCGCACCTTCTCGAGCTGCGCCTCGGACTCGACCGCGTCCTCCCGGTCGAAACCGGGGCCGCCACGATGGGAGTTCACGACGACAAGGCTCGCGTGGCGTACCTTCGCCTCCTCGGACGCCAGCCGCAGCGCGGCCTGTCCTTCTGGCTTGGGCACGTATCCCACCACGATCACGGCCATCGCTGACTCCTCCTCGACAGTTGGCTCAGCCGAACGCTACCGGAGTAAGGCGGTTGCAGCGACCTAGGTGGTGATGGCGGCTCAGTCGACCGGCCACTCATGCACGGGCCGGTTTCCGTGCATGTGCTCGGCGTAGCGCCGGACGACCTCACGCAACGCGTCGAAGCGTTCCATCTCGCCGTTGTCGAACAGCCGATGGAACGTCTGCACCTGCCAGGTCGCTCCGTTGCGACCGGTGAGACAGCGCTGCTCGATGATGTCGAGCAGGCGGTCCCCGTCGTCGTCATCGACGCCCAACAGCGTGAGCCCTTCGCGGGCCCTCGGCAGCAGCCGCCGCAGCACCAGCTCGGTCGCCCCGACGCTGCCGATGCCCGGCCAGTAGACCTGCGCGTCGGCCCCGTCCCGTGCCCCGGCATGGAAGTTCTCCTCGGCCGCACCGAACGACATCTGCGTCCACAGCGGCCGCTGGTCGCTGACGAGGGCGCGCACGAGACCGAAGTAGAAGGCCGCGTTCGCGAGCATGTCGATCACGGTCGGACCGGCGGGCAGCACCCGGTTCTCCACGCGTAGGTGCGGCACTCCCCGCACCACGTCGTACACCGGCCGGTTCCAGCGGTAGATCGTGCCGTTGTGCAGCCGCAGCTCCGCCAGCGAAGGGGTATCCCCACCGTCGAGCACCGCCACCGGGTCCTCGTCGTCGGTGATCGGCAGCAGCGCCGGGAAGTAGCGAACGTTCTCTTCGAAGAGGTCGAAGATCGAGGTGATCCACCGCTCACCGAACCAGACCCGCGGGCGCACCCCCTGGGACTTCAGCTCCTCGCTGCGGGTGTCGGTGGCCTGCTCGAACAGCGCGATCCGGGTCTCGGCCCACAGCTGCTTCCCGAACAAGAACGGGGAGTTCGCGCCGACCGCCAGCTGGATGCCGGCGATCGCCTGCGAGGCGTTCCAGTACGTCGGGAAGTCGTCGGGACTGACCTGGAGATGCAGCTGCATGGAGGTGCAGGCCGCCTCGGGCATGATCGAGTCGGCGGTCACCCGCAGCCGGTCGGCGCCCTGGATGGCGATCTCGAGGTCCTCGCCACGGGCCGCGAAGATCTGGTCGTTCAGCAGCCGGTAGCGGGGGTTTGCCGACAGCGTGTCGGGATGCATGTGCTCCATCCGGAGCGTCGGCAAGACACCGACCATCACCATATGTGCGCCGACCCGGCTGGCCTTCTCCTCGGCCGCGTTGAGCGAGCCGCGAACGTGGTCCTCGAACGCCTTCAGCCCCCCGTTCGGCAACCGTCGCGGGGGGACGTTGATCTCCAGGTTGAACTGGCCGAGCTCGGTGACGAAGTCCGGGTCAGCGATCGCTTCGAGCGCCTCGGCGTTCTTCATCGCCGGGTCACAGTTCTCGTCGACGAGGTTGAGCTCGACCTCGAGACCAGTCATGGACTTCTCGACGTCGAAACGCGACTCCCGCAGCATCCGGGCGAAGACGTCCAGGCAACGACGGACCTTCTCGCGGTAGCGGGTGCGGTCCTCGCGGGTGAACTCCCTGCGCTCGACCTCCTGACCCATCGCAACCGTCTCCTCCCTGTGGCGTGCCCGACACGCAACCCGAGTGCCCGGTCGTGCCCAGCCTGCCTTGATCGGCGGCCGCACGCCACCGAGGACGTGGCACGTGTCAGCCAGCGAGATCAGGCCAGCCGTCGCCGAGACCGTCGCCGCCGGAGCTCGAGGCCAGCGAGCTCGAGGCCAGTGAGTTCGAGGCCAGTGAGTTCGAGGCCAGGGAGATGTGCTCCTCCCAGTGCTCCGGGTGCACGGCGGAGGCGAGGATGTCGTGCATCAGGTGCGCCATGGAGTACTGCGGCGCCACGGCGAGCACGCGGTCCGTGGCATGCGACGCCAGCACTCCGGTTCCTTTCAGCCACGCCGAGAACGCGGCCAACGACCCCGCCGGAGGCATCACGTCGTCGGGCGCGCAGCGCATCACCTGCGACCACAGGGCGAAGTGGGCCCCGGCCGTGGGCCGGCTGATCCGGATCCACACCGCGTCGCGTCTCGGCAGCGACTGCAGCCACCGCAGGAGGATGGCGACCTCACGATCGTCGAGGGACGTGGGGCTCTGGAGTCCCTTGTCGATGATGTCGTCGACCTGTGCGCCGCGCGACGGTCGACCGACCAGCGCTTCCAGGGCCTCTCGCACCGCGGGCTGTCGGCTCGGGTCGGGCTCGAACTGGGAGCGCAGCGCGTCGCGGCTGGGCAGCCGCTGCATGCCCGCCAGCACCGCCTCTGCGGCAACCCTCGACGTGGAGGCGTCGTAGGGGGTCCCCTCGGGACAGCAGCAGCCGGGCTTGTCACAGGTGTAGGACCACCAGCGCTGCCCGTCAGCGCGCAGTGCCTCGTGAACCTCCACCTGCCGCGCACGCAGGATCGCGCACGCGCCGTCCATGACGGGGTCGGCATGTTCGGGACGTGAGCTGAAGGCCACGACGAGCACCGACTGCAGCGACAGGTGCTGCACCAACGTCTCGATGTAGTCCACCTGCGCAGCGACATCGCACGCCGCGTCGACGAGGTCGAGGCGGAAACACGGACCGAACTGCCGGCGTGCGCCCTCGAGCCCGATGATCACCACACTCTCGACCGGGTCGAATCCCAACAAGTAAGGGATGATCGCGACGATGTCGCCGGGGCTCTTGAGCACCGTCCTCGAGACGGGACCGGTGCTGCGGGCCTTC
>JAABUS010004716.1_pt1 | contig 19123 bp, 16 predicted proteins | sample 5560161 | NCBI WGS metagenome assembly JAABUS01 (sample SAMN10711885, study PRJNA513376) | rock metagenome | isolation source: Antarctica rocks | place: Antarctica: Victoria Land, Trio Nunatak nord | collected 2016-01-04 | reverse complement strand
CCCCGAACGCATCGCCGCCCTGAACGAGCAGGCCGCCACGTTCTATGAGGCCACCTACCGCGGCTCCTGGGCCCAGACCTACCTCGCTGAGCGTCTCGGCGGCACCGACCTCGCCGGCGACCCGGCCACCCGGCCCGGGTACGCCCCCGCCGGCTGGACCACCCTCACCGCCCACCTGCGACACCACGGCGCGAGCGACGACGAGCTGCTCGCCGCCGGCCTCGCCAAGCAGGCCTGCACCGGCCGGCTCATCGACACCTTCCGGGACCGGCTCGTCCTGCCCATCCAGCACCACGAGCACGTCGTCGGGTTCGTCGCACGCCGCAACCCCGACACCGACCACCACGAGAAGACCGGCGACGAGGCCGGCAACAAGTCCGGCCCGAAGTACCTCAACACCAGCGAGACCGTCCTGTTCGCCAAAGCAGACCAGCTGTACGGCATGGACCCGCACGCCGACCGGCTCGCCCAAGGCGCCGCCCCGGTCCTGGTCGAGGGCCCGATCGACGCCATCGCCGTCAGCCTCGCCTGCCCCGATCATGTCGGAGTCGCCCCGCTCGGGACCGCCCTAAGCGACACGCAGGCCGACATCCTCACCCTCGAGCATCCCGCCAAGCTGATCGTGGCCACCGACCCCGACGTCGCCGGCCACCTCGCCGCAGAGCGGGACTACTGGATCCTCGCCGCCCGAGGCGCAGACCCCCAACACGCCGCCCTGCCCCACGGCCTCGACCCCGCCGACGTCCTACGCACTACCGGACCCGCCGCGTTACGCCGCCACCTCGAACAGGCCGAGCCCCTCGCCAACGCGCTCGTCGACGAACGCCTGGCCCACCTGCCGGTCACCGAGGCCCTGGCCGAGGCTCTAGCCGTCGTCGCAGCCGGGCACGCCGACCAGTGGACATCCCGCACCACCGACATCGCCCGACGCCTCCACGTCCCCGTCGAAGTGGCGCTCACCCAGCTGATACCCATGGTTGCGGCCTGGGACCGAGACCGCGCCGGCCAGAGCGAATCCCGGATCCACGACAACGGGACCCGCGACCGGATCACCGGTCAATCCGCCCTCAGCCCGGCTCAACGGTGGGCGCCCCTGGCACGCCAGATCAACCCGGCCCTGGTCCGCGCCCACGACTGGGGCTCACTCGCCAACACCATCGACCGGGCCAACCGCGCTGGACTGGACGTGCAGACCCTGCTGCCGAGCATGGTCGCCACCAGGCCCCTAGCAGCCCAGTATCCCGCTGCCGACCTCCGATACCGGCTCGACGCGGACCTCGACCCGGACCACACCCCGCTACCGCGACCCGGCGCGCGAGTCGAGGCATCACGCGGCCGTCGACCTCAGCCACCGACCCCACCGCCGAACCTCGGCCCGTCCCCCCGCGACCACACCCCTAGCCGCTGAAGCATCAGCGGGCCACAAACCGTATGTCATCGCGCCAAGGGTGTGACCTGCCGCTTCTCACCGCGACGTCCGGGCTCACGTCTCACGAACTTGTCCAGATTCCCAGCACGAGACGTCCTGACATGCCGGTGCGCTCATCCAGTGACACGGTCAAGTGAGTCCGAACGCTGCGATGAGCGTGCGTCCTTCCGCCCAGCATGTCCCGGGTCATCGACGATGCGGACTGTACGAGTCACGGCCGCCAAGGGAAGGCGCGGCGGCGTCCACGAACTTGTCGCCCCGTACCGCTAGCGTCTGACGCGAACCCTCGGCTTGCAGAAATTGGAGTACATGTGTCGCCATCACGAGATGATTGGTTTGCCGAATGGCTCAACAAGCGGCGAATGAGCCCGCCGCCAGGGGTGACGTTGCTCATCGTCGGCGGCCAGGGGGACGCCAGTGACGGTGACCCAGATGATCGTCGAGGAGCAGGTCGTGAAATCGCGCCACCGTGTCAAGGCCTACGGTGAGGTCTTTACGCCGCGTCACATGGTTGAACGGATGCTCGATTTGGTCCGCGAGGAGTTGGAGAGCGGCCCCGACTTCGTCGACAAGACCTTCCTTGAGCCTGCAGCCGGTGGCGGCAACTTTTTGGTTGCGATCCTGCACCGCAAGCTCCTTGGGGTCGAGAGGAACTACCCGCTCGAGGAGTGGCCAGAGGCGTCCTTGTTCGCCCTCGCCTCGATCTACGGCGTCGAGCTGCTGGAGGACAACCACCGGGACGCCCAAGAGGCCATGCTGGATGAGTTTTTGCACTTTCAGGTAAAACACGGTGTCCCATGTGGCCCGGAAACGAGCCTGCGGCAGGCCGCGGCCTTCCTCATCGACACAAACGTCGTTTGTGGCGACACTCTGGCCGGCCTGGACTGGCGAGGCGAGGAGATCCAGTTCTCCTGGTGGAACCGGATCACCGGGACACCCGGGATGGTTCAGCGCGAGCCATTCACACTCGCCTCGCTGCGCGACGACGCCTTTGACTTCACCGTCCACGACCGCTACCGGCCTTGCAGGATCGACAAGGTCCATGAAGGAATGAGGGCCGATGCCTAGTCCGCAGATCCAGACGTTCCGTGAGATCACCCCACTCATCTACTCCTGGACGACCCCGGACATCCCCAAGTACGCGGGGTGGGAAAAGATCGGGTACACCGAGCAGAAGAGCGCAGACACGCGAATCGCGCAGCAGGCATCACAGCTGTCCGTCGAGAAGAAGAAGCTATGGGCGCGAAGGGCACTGTTTACCTCGGAGACCGGCGGCCGATTCACGGACAAGGACTTCCACTCCTACCTGCGCCAGCAGGGTGTCAGGCGCGAGACCAAACCACATCGGACCGAGTGGCATCACTTCGACATCACCCCGAAGACGTCGCTGGAGTACCTCAACGACTTCGCCGGCCAAGACTTCACAGACCATCAGCACGGCGGCGAGGAGGACGAATACGTCCTGCGTCCCGAACAGCAGGCGGCCGTCCATCAGGCCGCATCCGCCTTCGAGGCCGGGAAAGCCGAGGTGCTGTGGAACGCCAAGCCACGGTTCGGCAAGACCCTGACGACGTACGACCTGATGCGGACCTTGGACGTTCGACGGGTCTTGATCGTCACCAACCGCCCGGCGATCGCAGACTCCTGGTTCGACGACTTCACGCGCTTCATCAAACACAAGACCACGTATCTGTTCGTCTCGGAGTCGCCCTCACTGGCCAACCATTCGCCCATGACTCGCAAGCAGTGGCGTGCTTTCTTGCTCAACCATGAGGACGGGGACCCGCGCATCGTGGAGTTCCTCTCGCTGCAGGACCTCAAGGGGTCGCAGTACTTCGGCGGCTCATACGCCAAGCTCAAGCACATCGCTGAGTTCGACTGGGACCTACTGGTGATCGACGAGGCCCACGAGGGCATAGACACCACCAAGACCGACGTCGCGTTCGACCACATCAAGCGCAGGTGGACGCTGCACCTGTCAGGCACGCCATTTAAGGCGCTGGCCTCCGGCAAGTTCGACCAGGACCAGATTTTCAACTGGACATACGAGGACGAGCAGGCCGCCCGCCAGCAGTGGGAGGACGACGGCCGGGAGAACCCGTATGTGGCGCTGCCGACGCTCAACCTGCTGACCTACCAGCTCTCACGCATGATCACGGACCGTCTGGCCGAGGGCGTCGCCATCGACGAGGACGAGGCGAACATCGACTACACGTTCGACCTCAACGAGTTCTTCGCGACCAAGGACAATGGGTTCTTTGAGCACGAGGCCGAGATCATCAAGTTCCTCGACTGCCTGACGGCCAACGAGAAGTATCCGTTCTCCACGCCTGAGCTGCGAGACGAGATCCGCCATTCCTTCTGGCTGCTCAACCGCGTTGCCTCCGCCAAGGCACTGGAGAAGCTGCTCAAGAAGCACGACGTCTTCATGGACTACACAGTCATCCTGGCCGCCGGCGATGGGCGTTCCGACGACGACACCGACCCGGTCGCGGTCGGGAAGTCCCTGGACAAGGTGCGTACGGCCATCGCGGAGGCCGAGAAGTCGGATGGCAAGACCATCACCCTGTCGGTGGGACAACTGAGCACGGGAGTCACGGTGCCCGAATGGACCTCGGTCATCATGCTGTCCAACCTGTCCTCCCCGGCCCAATACATGCAGGCGGCGTTCCGGGCGCAAAACCCCTGCACCTTCGAACGTGCCGGGCACGTGTTTCAGAAGCAGAATGCGTACATCTTCGACTTCGCGCCCGAGCGCACGCTGACGATCTTCGACGCTTTCGCCAACAACCTGCACCCGAACCCCTCGGGCGACCAGGGCGTGCGGCAGGAGAACATCCGCCGGCTGCTGAACTTCTTCCCGGTCCTGGGTGAAGACGCCGAAGGCAGGATGATCGAGCTTGACGCCTCCCAGGTCCTGACCTTCCCGCAGGTGTTCAAGGCCCGGGAGGTCGTGCGCCGCGGATTCCTTTCGAACCTGCTGTTCGCGAATGTCGCGGGCATATTCCGGTACTCCGAGCACGTCAAGGCGATCCTCGACAAGCTGCCCAATGCAAAGCAGGGGAAGGTAACCAACGGGCAGCCCATCGAGATCCCGCAGCCGCCGCCCGTCACCGACCCGGACGGGAACGTCCAGGTGGACGTGGAGACCGTCATCAACCCCAAGGTCTCCGAGCTCGGCAAGCCCGTCTACAGCATCGAGGACATCCCGACCGTCGAGGGCGACACCCCTTCGCACACGGCGGCGACGCAGATCGCGAAGGTGGTTATCGAGCAGAGCCGCCAGAAGCGCGAGGAGCTGAAGGAGGTCTACGGGCTCACGGCCAAGCAGGTCGAGCGCGACGAGAAGCGCACCGAGCAGGCGGTCAAGGACCAGGTCGAGCGCGCATACAGCGAGCACAGCATCGCCAGCAAGCATCTGGACGACGAGCTGAAGTACGCGGCCACCGAAGGCGGGGCCCAGGTCGTTGAGGCTAAGAAGGCCGAGCACGACAAAGCGTTCAAGACGATTATCCTGACCATCGTCGAGGGGACGATGGACTCGATCGTGCCCGAGGTGGTGACGCGGGAGGAGACCAAGAAGGAGCAGAAGCGCGCGAACCAGACGATGGACGACGCCCGCTCGCACCTGCGCGGATTCGCCCGCACGATCCCCATGTTCCTCATGGCGTACGGGGACCGTGGCATCCGCCTGTCGAACTTCGACGACTACACGCCCGACGAGGTGTTCGAGGAGATCACAGGGATCACCGAAGCCGAGTTCCGCCTCCTGCGGGACGGCCAAGAGGTCACCGAACAGAACGGCACCGTCACGAAGATTCCCGGCCTGTTCGACGAGGCCGTCTTCGACCAGTCCGTCCAGGAGTTCCTGGACAAGAAGAAGGCCCTGGCCGACTACTTCGACGACGCGCAGACCGAGAACATCTTCGCGTACATCCCGCAGCAGAAGACGTCTCTGGTCTTCACCCCGCAGCCAGTGGTGAAGATGATGGTCGACACCCTCGAGGCCGAGAACCCGGGCATCTTCACCGACCCGGACAAGACGTTCGCAGATATGTTCTCCACCGCTGGCCTGTTCCTGATGGAGCTCGTGCGGCGACTGGACACCGGCCTGGCCGCCAGGTTCCCGGACCAGGAGGAGCGCCTGCGGCACATCCTGACCTCACAGGTCTTCGAGATGAGCCACAACGAGATCCTGCACCGGATCACCATCGAGGCCGTCACCGGCGGCGTGTCGGAGCGCAAGGCGTGGATCAAGGAGTCCGGCCACTTCAGGGTCGGCGACCTCGCCCGGATGACCCCGGAGGAACGGCAGAAGATGGTCGGCCACATGCTGGCGGAAGGACACTGACCATGAACAAGAGGTTCGACGTGGTCATCGGCAACCCGCCGTACCAGGAAGAGGCCCAGGGCGGGGGCACCCGCGACACGCCGGTCTACCACCTGTTCATGGACGCGGCCTACGAGGTCGGGAAGAAGGCCGTGCTCATCACCCCGGCACGCTTCCTGTTCAACGCGGGCTTCACGCCCAAGGCGTGGAACCAGAAGATGCTCGCCGACCCCCACCTGACCGTCCCGCATTATGTGCCGAACAGCGACGAGCTCTTCCCCGGCACCGACATCAAGGGCGGCATTGCCGTCACCTACCGCGACGAGGACCACGACGGAGAGCCGACCGGCACGTTCACGAAGTACCCGGAACTCCACACGATCCTCCACAAGGTAGTCGAGTCCGGCATTGCCTCACTGGAGCGAGTCGGGATCACAAGTTCGCGCTCTTACCGCTACACGGCCAAGTTATACGAGGACTATCCAGAAGCGCGTGCACTGCGACCGGAAGGAAACGCAGCCCTGGTGAACACGAACACATTTGAGCAGTTCTCGTTTCTTTATCACGAAGACAACCCCGCCGACGGGAACGAGTACGTGCACGTGCTAGGCCTCATCGAGAACAAGCGCGTGTCCCGCTGGATTCGCAGCGACTACATCATCGGCCCGAAGAGCTTCGGAGCGTTCAAGGTAGCGGTCACGAAGGCTAATGGCTCCGGTGTGTTCGGCGAGGTGTTGTCGACCCCACTCGTGATAGGACCGCAGGTGGCGGTCACCCAGACCTATATCACCATCGGCTGCTTCGAGGAGGAGGCCGCCGCTGATGCATGCCTCAAGTACGTGAAGTCCAAGTTTGCCCGTGCGCTCCTGGGCGTCCTGAAGATAACCCAGGACAACCCTGCGAAGGCCTGGAGGTACGTCCCGGTGCAGGACTTCGGCACGTCGTCGGACATCGACTGGTCCATGCCGATCCCGCAGATCGACCAACGATTGTACGCCAAGTACGGGCTCAACTCCGAGGAGATCGCCTTCATCGAGGACAAGGTCAAGCCGATGACATGACCGCCGGAGTGACGTGCCAGAGGTTGACAGCGAGCCTGACTCTTCTGGCCTCGCCTACGTCTAAAAGACCTCCATGGGTGGCGATGAGCCAAGGATTGTGAAGGGGGTTATGACGCTTCCTAAAACACGCGAAAAGCCGGTCAGGGCCCGCATAGATGTGACAATAAGCCTGCCGGACACCACACCTCACCTCTCCCTGTTTCGTCCCACTCAGGACGGCGGCGCACCACGCTCTATGCCTCAGAGAGGGGTGGGGCTCCTCCACGGTGGCCGCCACTGCCGACTTGCGTCACACCGCCGCGAGACGGGCGGGTACCTCTGGGATTTACCGGATCTGTTTGTTGTGCGTGCGTTCGTCCCGCTGACGGATTCGCCTTCGGGGACTGGTGCCCGATCGATCATCGATCGACACAAGCGGGTCAGCCCTCGAGGAAGACGATCTGTTCGGGCGCGAGGGTCAGGCGCAGTCGTTGTCCGCGGCGCTCGACGAGGGTGTCGAAGGAGGTGGCCTGCCCGGCCAGCGAACCGGCGGGCCGCTGGTGCTGCGACCGGGCACATCAGCCCGCACTCGCTGCGGCACGCCGCAATCACCAACGCCCTCGACGCCGGCGTCCCCCTCCGCGACGCCAAGATCCTCGCCCGGCACGCCGACCCGAGAACCACCGAACATTACCACCGAGCCCGTGGCAACCTCGACCGACACGGCGTCCACTTCCTCACCGCCTACGTCGCCGGCGTCTGAACGGGTCTGGCCCCACCAGCGTCGATCCCGCCCCCAATGGGCTACGTCTGTCGCTACCCATACACGTGATGTTTCGGGCGGGGCCGCCAACGTGCGACAGGGAGAGTGCAGCACAGACTCGACTGAAGGATGCGTGTTACGACAGCCAGGTGAGGTCCCATAACTGCTCGAGGTTCGTGACCGGCCTGGGCACGCGCAGATCCCCGGCGAGGCAGCTGCGCCAGAGGCGTCGGCGAAAGTGGACCTGGGCGACCATCGTGAAGATGTCGGCAGCACCCAGTTACCACTCGACCATGCCTTGGTTGCCAAGACCGTTGAACCAGGCTGAGGTCAACTGCTCGTTTGCGCCTGTCGCTAGGTCGCGGCCAGCGTGCTGGCTGGATCGTCGACTTGACCTCAATCGCCACCATCCGGTCCAGTCCGGGATCGAGCATGAGCAGGTCGACCCCGTGTCCGAAATAGAAGCCAGCGTCATCGTCATGCACCGGTTGCCAGCCATGATCCGCGTGAACCGACTCGACTACCGCCTCTGCAATGTTCCCGAGAACCGGGAGTGCCGCTGACATCCGCTCCGAGGGGATCGTAGCGTCCCTCAGTCGCGGGCTTGATAGCGGACTCGGTAGCAGCCACGCTCGGGGTGGTGGCGTAGGAGTTCAGGGTTGGCGGTCAGGCACTCTTCGAGGGTCTGTTCAGGAATGTCGAACGGGGTTGCGGACCGCAACACCTGCAGAATCGCCGAGCGGATCGGGCTGGGCAAGTTATGCCTTGACTCGTTGCTTGGAGCCCGCCTCGTAATTGCGGTCGGTGAGGTAGCTGTGCAGGTAGTCGTCGGCAAGGAGGCGCGGGATCTGGTGGCGATGTTGAGGGGATGGGTCAAAGAGCAGGGCCTTCTTGCCGTTCACCTTGGACACGGGGATGCCGTAGTCGGGGTAGGTCTCGACGAAGCTGATGAGATTGTTAGTCGTCAACTTCTTGGCGTATTCAGGGTCCGACTGCAGGAGTCGCGCCACGTAAGCCATCTTGGCTCTCATGCTCGGGTCATCCATGACGGCCTGTTCCAGGTCGGCGAACCCCTCGATTCTGACCTTGGCAGTCACCGTGCTGAGCGTGTCGGTGGCCAGCTGTCTGGCCTTGTCATCCGCATGGAGCTTGGTCTGGATCAGGGTCACAGTGGTGAAGTAGGCGAACCCCGAGCAGGTAAACGCATCGAACCGTGGCTCGTAGTAGAGCAGGTCGCCTTCGATGGGGCGATAGATGCCGTCGCGTGGAATCAGGGGGATCCCCCGGGTTCGGCGCGTCGCGATACCGGGACCCTTAAGGCGGTATGCGACGACCTGATTCGCCCCGGTTCCGATGGCGTGGGCCATCGCGACGACTGGTGGTCCACCGGCGTCATAGGTTACGTCGCCGGCTCTGACCTCGGCGTCCACCGCGGCGAGTTCGGGGATCTCCTCAAGGTCCTCGACGAGGACCTGGGACGTACTGGTCTGGTAGGAGGGGTCGTAGCTGAGGAACTGCTTGAGGGTCAGACCATTCACTGCCTTCAAGATATCGTGGATCACGCCCGCTGCCATGTCGGCTACCAGGTCGAACCGCAACACCTCGGCGTCGGCGAGCGAAGTCCCGCGGATCACGAGATTGTCGAGCCCGGTGGCACCCCCGCTGACCGCGTCGGCGAGCGCCTGCCGGGCAGGTTCCCCTGTCACGTTCGTCCCCCTAGTTGGATCGCCACATCCTCTCCAAGGTACCGACACTCCAGCACCTCGTGCTGCGCAATGTGCCTGCTCTTGGTCAGCAGCATGGTCACAGTCCCATTGACAGCGGTCACCTCGTAGAGCCGGAAGCCAATGATGGCGAGGGTCGGGTTCAGGTGGTAGAGCCCGGCCCGCACGTAGATGAGCGCCAGGACCGCAACGAGCACCGCGGTCGCAACGATCGTTGGCGCACCGGACCCACCGAAGAGCGCGACCACGACCGGGACCACATAGCTCGAGGTGAACGCAAGGACGCGCTCGTCAGCTCGCCGGACAGACGTGCTCTCAACGCTTCGCGCCTGGATCCCTGCCACGCTACGAAGCACCAGGATCAGCAGCAGGATGGAGGTCAAGCTGGCAGCCATGATTACCCAGCTGATCCAGCCGAGCTCTTTGACCTTGAGGACAGCGAGCAACGCCACCAAGGGCGCGAATGCCGAGGCCAGCAGCCCGGCCCCCACCACTCGTGTCATGGTCCGACTCTAGGTGGGGCCACCGTCACGAAGCCTCGACCGTTAGAAGATGGCCACCCAGCGGGGATGCGTCATATCGCCGCCTGCCGGCGCGCTCATCGCTCCGTGCATCCCGTTCCGGCCGACGGAACCGCGTAACCGGAAGCCCACACTGGGAGCATGGGCGACCGCAAATGCTCGTTGACTTCGTGCGTATGGCCGGCGCACCCTGTTGTCGTGGAGTACTGGACCATCGAGGTGTTGGACGGGGAACTGTCTGCCCTGCGCTGGCGGGACGCCTACGGTGACGCTCTGGTGGAGGCGGCGCACACCAACCTTGTGGTCGATTGGCAGTGGACCCGCCACCCGTGGGGTGTCGCCCTGGAACTCGGCTTCGCCGAAGAGGACCACTGGCTGCGGTTCCGAGCGCTTCCGGTGGTCCGCGCCGCGTTAGATGCCGTGCCCGACCGGGTCTCGGGATTGTTGATCTACACCGGCCGCGGCGGCTCTTATGGGTCGCTGGTGCCTCGGCGTCCACGGCCCGCACCGACATCGACCGCTGCCGCGGCGCCTCTACCGATTCAACGTGTCCAGCTCGACGTCGCCGCTCGGCTTGAGCCGGCACCGTTCGTCTCCTCCTGACTTCGCATCATCAGCGTGCTCACAACCCGCTCATGCCGCTGTCGGCGCTGGCCTCCGGCCCTGCCGCAGTCGGCTCGTCCGGACGATTTCGCCGACTGATCGTGCCGCGGCTGCAATTCACTGCCCAGAACGCGCGTGCATCTGCCAATTTCCTGATATGTGTAGCTCATGCCACGACCACGCACTCACAAGATTGCCCTTCAGACTCGGGGACTCTCCCATGAGCAGGCGGCGCTTCTCTACTACCTGGTGACGTCCGCGGCGGAGGCCGTGCTCAAGGGCAACTCGGATGCCTACGACTCGGCTTCGAACATTCCACTCAAGACGCTTCGTCTCGAGTATCCGGATTCCCCTTGGTCCTCAGTCACCGCGCGTCAACGCATTGCGCTAGTCCAATAGTGGCGCGTGGGCTGCAGTCACGTGGACTGCGATCCGGTCGCCAACAACCCCTGAAGAGGTGAGCAGCGCTCACCGATCCCAGACCCAAGACCGTTGGATAAGGCCCACGAGCATCCCGGCCGAGGATCCACTTGCTTCGTTCGCAGGTCCGCAACGTCCGCTTGCCGGGAGTCGGGGACCGCTCGTGGCGTCCCCGCTGGTGCGTCCTTCCGCCCCATAGGGCGTGGTCATGGGGGCGCTTCACTTTCGCCCACTTAGACGCACTGTCATGCCGATGTGCGGATCGTCCGTTGAACTGCCGTCGCAGCGCTGACTCCGGTGAATGTGGGCTTGCCCTGCGCGGTTGCTGCACCGGCGACGACATCGTTCACCACGGTGCAGCGCCGAACAACTGGGACGCCAGCACCACGGTGCAGAGATGATTGGTGCGTCGGCGCTCACGGACGACTTCGCTGACGGGCGAACGCGAGCCTGACGGCGGGGAGTGAGTCCTGGCCGATCCTGAAAGCAAGGACATCGACCACGCTCAGCTGTCGAGCAGAAATCGAAATTGAAGGTGGCTCGTCAACCAAGTCCACCCGTCCTTGGTCACGGCCAGGTCGCGCTCGCCGGCCTGGGGTTGGGCACGCATGACGAGAGCGGCCGGGTTCTGGCGCAGCGACCGCGACTGGCACGACTCGCAGCGGAGATGTTGTCGAACGGCTACTTTACGAAAAGGCGGTGAACGGCTACATTTACGAAAGACGGCGAACGGCTACACGTTGGTCACACCACGAACGGGGAGAAGGCGCGATGAAGACACGCACCGTACGCGATCTAGGCGCGCTCGTCCGATCCGCGCGTCGCGCTCAAGGGCTAACCCAAGCTGATCTCGCCAAGCGGCTCGGAGTCAGTCGTGACTGGGTGGTGCGTCTGGAGCAGGGGCACCCTCGGCTCGAGGCCCAGCGTGTCTTGGACGCCCTTGTCGTGCTCGGCCTCACCCTCGACGTCGCTGAGTCGGGTGTCCGGCCCGCGCCACGAGCCGCCAGGAAGGTCACAGCCAAGGCCCTCACCTCCACCAAGTCTGCCGCAAGATCCGCGAAGTCCGGCCGTTTCGTGACGTCGAAGACCTCGCAGGCCAAGTCTTCGAAGAGCACGAAGAAGGATCCATTCGACGCCCTGTTCCAGGGTCGGTGATGTCCGGCCTCCGCCGTCTGCGTGCGTACCTGGATGGCGTCCCTGTCGGAACGGTCGCACAGACATCCCAGGGCGCGTTGTCCTTCGCCTACGACGAGGACTACCGCCACGATCCCGAGTCGACGCCCTTGTCGTTGTCCATGCCGCTAGCCGGAGACCGACATGGGAACAAGCCGGTCCGTGCGTACCTCGACGGACTTCTTCCGGACAGCCAGCCAGCCCGTCAGCGATGGGGGCGCGAGTACAACGTTTCTCCGAACAACCCGTTCGCGCTCCTGCGGAACGTCGGAATGGATGCGGCCGGGGCGGTCCAAATGCTCCCGGTCGAGGTCCCCGCCACCGATGCCGCGGCACGCGATGGGGATGTGGAGTGGCTCACCAATGATGACTTCGCAGCGATGGCGCACGATCTCGCCGCGCACGGCGAAGACTGGGACCCCGGGCGTTTCGGCGGACGGTGGAGCCTGGCGGGTGCTCAGCCCAAGATGGCGCTGCACCGGAACAGTGACACGGGTCAGTGGGGTATCCCACGAGACTCGACGCCGACCACGCACATAATCAAGCCCGCGATCGAGGGATTCGCTCAGCACCACATCAACGAGGCTCTGTGCTTGCGCGCCGCGACTGAAGCGGGGTTGCTCGCTGCGACGGTCGATCTGGTCGAGGTAGCCGATGTCCAGGCAGTGATCTCGTACCGCTATGACCGCTACCAAGACGAGACTGGTCGTTGGGTACGCGTCCACCAAGAAGACCTCTGCCAAGCGCTAGCAGTCCACCCGAGCCTGAAATACCAGAGCGACGGCGGTCCTGGTGTCAGCGACGTGGCGGACCTTCTGGCGCGGCTGCCGGTCGGAGACCGAGAACTCAGCGTCGAGCGATTCTTCAAAGGCCTCGCTTTCAACATCTTGGCTGGTGGCACCGACGCGCACGCGAAAAACTACTCCGTGGTCCTTATCGGACCCCGTGCTCAGGTCGCGCCGCTCTATGACGTCGCATCAGCAGCGCCCTACTCGCAGTGTGAGCGCCTTTCCTCACCCATGAAGGTGGGCGATCACTGGAAGATGCTTGACGTCACTGCCAAGGACTGGGAGCGGGTCGGCCGTCGCCTTGGAGTGCCAGGTGACCAGGCAGTCGCCTGGGTCGAGGACCTCCGCAGGAGCCTTCCGTCCGCCTTCGTCCGAGCCGTGACCTCCCTGCCTGCTGACACGCACACCGCGGCCGACCGGATGGCCGAACGCATCATTCAGCACGTGAACGGATCCTGGCGACCCGACTTGGACCGCAACCCCGCGCACATCCTTGGGGGCACGTCGACCGTGCGGACAAGCCCCCGAACGCGCCGAGACGACTCCGGCGAGTAGATCGATTTTTGCTCGAGCGGCGGCTGCGGGGTGAAACCGGCGCACACCTCGAGGTCGACGGCTTCAACCTCCAATTTGCGGCTGCACCAACGGACACGATCGCCATCTGACCTATGTGCTGGCTGCTCACTTGGAACGAGTGCCGGGCACCCGGGCCGCGGCCGCAGACGGCCCCGGCCAAGACGCTAGGTAACTGCACCCCAAACCTGGGCTCTGGCCAGCAGTAGACGTACGCCAGGCCATGTGGACGAGCACCGTCTCCCGTCGGTCGGATCATCTACTCTTGAGTAACAAGCCTTCGGACGAGCATTTGCGCAGGTCAGGACGCTATCCGAGAAGGATCCAAGAAGGATTGGGGGGAAGGGGGCTCGGGGCGCCCTATGAAGGAGCGTCCGGGTTTTGGGGTTGGGGGCGAGGAACGAGACCGATGCCCCGAAGGGCGAACACTCCATCGTTGTGAGAGGCGCAGGATGATGAGGTTGTGAGAGGCGCAGGATGATGAGCAGCAGCGAGGCCCCGGGGGCAAAGCCTCCGCCGCCAGGCGCTGCTGAACGCCTACAACAGGACCAGTGGAACCCTCACGCTTGGGCCGATACGGCTGGCGGTGGCCTCACCCCTGAAGAGAAGTCCCAGGCGGACGCCATTGACCGTCGCCTTGGTGACCGCATCCTCATCGAGAAGCTTCGAGCCGCTGGTTTCGAGGGCAAGGAGTGGCAAACCGCGGCCGAGGAGCTCGCCCGCTATGGCGTCGACGTCTTGGGCTCCTGGGTTCGTAACGGGACCATCTACGAGAGGTGCGCTCACAGAAGGCGCTTCATCACGCGCCCGCCTGAAGGCGCGCTCGACGTGGCCGAGGCCCGCTCCCTAGTAAATGGCACCGTGGCCATGGCGCTCCAGCACTTTCGTGAGGACGTGCTCATCCCCGGAGCGTGGGATCCAGCCAAGGGGGCCTCAATCACTACCTACTTCGTCGGTCAGTGCTTGATGCGTTTTCCAGACACCTACCGACCCTGGCTAAACCAAGTGCGCAAGTTCGAACGGGGAACCGACATCGCCAAGGTGCAGCTGAGCCAGAGCATCAATCCAGTGGAGGAGGACGTGATCATCTCCATGACGAACCACGCTGCTCTAAGCGTCGTCCGCAGTCAGAAGGCGAAACAGGCCTTCGTTATGACGGCCATGGGCTACACGCAAGTACACATTGCCGATCACCTTGGCACCACCCCAAAGGCCGTCGAGCGGATGCTCGACTACGCCCGCAAACAGATCGATAAGCAGCGGAGGAGCGCATGACCAGCGACATCACGAAGGCCATCGAAGCGTCGTCTCTGGGCACCCGAGGGGCCAAAGCTCATCGACGCCGAGTGCCCCGGGAGACGGCCACCCGTATCGTGGCCGCCTCGTCCGGGAAAATCCCGGCAGATAGCGCGAGAACCCTTGGGGGGAAACGCTGACGAGCCCCCCTATACGCAGAGCGTAGGAGGTCATAACCGACCGCTTATGTGGTGGAGCCCGACGGCCATCGAGCCCCACCACCAACCGACCTGTTTCGATCAGTGCCAAGCACGCTGAGCGTAGCTGGCCCGGCGGCTGCCGAGGACCGCACCAGGTCACGATCACCCGGAGGTGACCACATGGCCCGTTCAGTGAATCGATCCGCCTCGAGCGGCAAGTTCGTGTCCAAGGCGACCGTCGCTCGGTGGCCCGGGAAGACCACCACCGAGCGGGTGGGCTCGGGTACCGGCAACAGCCGGACCGTGGCCCGCTCTGCCTCGACTGGCAAGTTCGTCATGAAGGCGACAGCGAAGCGCAACCCCAGCGGCACTGTCGAGCAGCAGGTCTGAACCCCATAAGGGATGAGAGGGGCCTTCGGGGAACTTGCCCGGAGGCCCCTCTCGGCTCAGCTGTTCCTACCCTTTCAGGCGAAGGCCCGATCATGACCCAGTCCAGCAGTGCGATCTCGGTCGCCAGACCGTGGTCCACCGTGGTGGTGACCCTGCGTGGTAACGCCGCCAACGTAAGTCACCTCGACCCGGTAAACTTCGAGCACTCCCGCAACGGTCAAACTCACCGCCACCACGGTGGTCTCGCTGAGAGCTCTCGCATGCGTGCCGCAATTCCTAACCCCGGCCGCTGGTACGTCACCGTCGGGCGCATAGGTATGCGAGCCGGCTCTCAGGTTCAAGCGTAGGTGCGAGTCGAGGCTCCGCTTCCCGGCTGCTCTGAACCCCGGTCTGCACTACGGAGTGCACGACCGTATCGGAGTTAGCCCGACGGAATGCGCGGTCGGCCGAGGCACGTTTGTGCCGCTGTCGGGGTGGACAGACCCTAGGCCGCTAGGTGCACGCCATTTTCCTTGCGTTTTGGTCACTCAAGGTGTTGCACACCGCGGCGAATGCCGCTGGTGCTGCCCGTATCTTCTCTCAATCTGGATCTGCCGTCCTCAGTTTCACTGAGCAACGTGGGGACCGCCGAAGGGGCGCCGCCGAACTCGGGGCATCCCCTCGCGCGCACGGCCACGGCGTGGAAGGGTTGAGAAGTCCACGGACGCACCGCGTCCTCAAAGCTGTCACTCATAGATCCGCAGGGGGTTCGCGATGACCACCGACGGCTGGAGATACAACTCGCCGCCGAACTGGCCGGCGCCACCTAGTCCGGACTGGCGACCCGTCGACGGATGGAAGCCCGACGCCCGGTGGCCGCCTCCACCAGTCGGGTGGCAGTTCTGGATCCAGGACGCGCCACAGTCCCCGCCCCTGCCGACCACTCCCGCGCCAACTCGTTTGCCCACCACGGCAACACAACTCGCGCCCACGGTGGAGCCGCAGGCAAGGCATGTGAGCCCTTCCGACGCCCCGCCTCCCCGAGCGCCTACCGTTCCAGCGGCAGCGGCATTCCCGGCCGTCGACACCTCCTTTGGCCTGTTTGGAGCCCGCAGCAAGGCCAAGGAGCTCGGCGCCGAGGTAGAACGGTTGACCATGGCAAACGCCCAGCTCAACTCCCAGTTGCGCGACCTCGGCGCGCTCGACATCGTTCACCTCGAGCAGCGCCGCGCCGACTTGACCACGCGTCTCGACGCCGAGCGTGCCACCGGCCAGGCGGCGTTATCCGACCTCAACCGGCAGCGCGCGCAGTTGCAGGCCGAGATCGACTCGATGACCGCACAGCTCGTGACAACCCGTGACGACCTCGTCCTACAGGAGGTCGGCGTTTACCAGTACACGCACCCTCTGGATGACTCCGTTGCGTATAGGGCGGAGCTCGCCCGCATCCAAGACCGGATCAAGGCCATGAACAGGGCTGGCGGAGGCGCCGTTCGAGGGAACGAGCACATCACCATGAACGGCTCTCAGGCGCAGGGCCAGAAAATGGTCAAGGAATTCTCCAAACTCCTGCTGCGGGCGTACAACAACGAGGCGGACAACATCGTGCGCGGCATGCGCCCCTACAAGCTGGACTCTGGCAAGGACCGCCTCACCAAGGCGAAGGGCACGATCGAGCGGCTCGGTAAGGGTATGGAAATCGTCATCGACCCCGGCTACCACCATTTGCGTCTCTCCGAGATGGAGCTCACAGCCGACTACATCGACAAATTGGCTGCAGAGAAGGAGCGCGAGAAGGAGGAGCGCGCGCGACTGCAGGAGGAGCGGCAAGCCCAAGCCGAGTTCCAACGACAGCGCGAAAAACTCGAACGAGAGCGCACGCACTACCTCAACGCCCTCGCCACTCTCGAGGCCAACGGGGACAGCGAGGCCGCGCAACGCCTACGCGCCGAACTCGGTGAGATCGACAAGGCCATTGAGGATGTCGACTACCGCGCCGCGAACATCCGCGCCGGGTACGTCTACGTCATCTCCAACCTGGGCGCGTTCGGCGAGCGCGTCGTCAAAGTCGGCATGACACGCCGGCTCGAACCCATGGATCGCGTCAAGGAACTCTCAGACGCCTCCGTCCCCTTCAACTTTGACGTGCACGCCATCCACTTCTCCAACGATGCCGTCGGCGTCGAAGCAGAAATGCATCGCCGCCTCGCTGACCGGCGCGTGAACCGGGTCAACCTGCGCCGCGAGTTCTTCTACGCCACCCCCGCCGAAGTCCGAGACCTACTCGCGGACGTCGCCGGCGACCTTCTCGAGTACACCGACTCCGCCGAAGCGTTCGAATACCACCAGTCCATCAACGACACTGACAGCCGCCCGGCACCGATGAAAGACTGACGAGCCGACCCACCCTGCTCACCTCTCCTCGTGTCGCATCAGTGCGTCATTTCGGCTCCCGTTACCTTCTTGGAGCCCTCACCTTGGGGGTGCAGGCCAGCGGCCCCGGCATGGCTCACGGCTCCTGTTCGGATGATCTCAGAGGTGCTGTCACCGGGGTCGCCGGACGTTTGTGACCGCTGATAGGGACATGGCCCGAGTGTGGATGCCTTCTCGTAACGTGGCTGCCGGCGCTTCGTCCAGGGCTGGTCTGCTCACGACGAGGAAGGACTGCCGAGTTGTCTAAGACCAAGTCCAAGGCGCTTCGAAACGAGGCTGGGTTCGAGGTGTTCTGCGGCATTGACGTGGCCCGCGAGACCCATCACGCCGTCGCGTTGAACCGTGACGGCGACCGACTCGTCGACCGTCCACTACCGAATGCCGAACCCGACCTGGTCAAGCTGTTCGATCAGCTGCGGGACCGAGGACGGGTGCTGGTGGTGGTGGACCAGCTCGCCTCGATCGGGGCGCTGGCGATCGCGGTCGCTCGAGCGCGCGACATCGCGGTGGCGTACCTACCCGGCTTGTCGATGCGGCGGATCGCCGACCTGTACCCCGGTGAGGGTAAGACCGATGCCCGCGACGCCCACATCATCGCCGACGCCGCACGAACCCTGCCCCATGCCCTTCGCCGGGTCGGGCCGGATGAACAGACCACCGTCGAGTTGGCCGTGCTGGCCGGGTATGACGCTGACCTTGCCGCCGAGTCAACCCGCCTGATCAACCGACTTCATGATGCCCTGCTGCACGTCCACCCAACCCTGGAACGGTTGCTGGGCAAACACTTTCACTGCCCCGGTGTCCTGCGGCTGCTAGCCGCAACCGGAACTCCGGCCGCGATCGGGGGAGATCGGCGAGCCCGGGATCACCGCACTGATAACCGATGGGTCTCCACGGTTGGCACGCACTCTGCCGGGACGGATCCTCACCGCGCTGGCCGACCAGAGCGTGACGATCCCGGCCACCCAGCAGTACGGCCGGGCCATCCGCGGGCTGGCCGGCCAGCTGCTGACCGTCCTGGACCAACGCGACATCCTGCGCGGCGAACTCGAGGAGCTCCTTGCGGCCCACCCCCTCGCGGAGATCATCACCTCGATGCCCGGTGTCGGCCCCCGCACCGCGATCGAGCTGCTGCGCACCGTAGGAGATGGATCGGCCTTCCCCTCCGCAGCGCACATCGCCTCCTACGCCGGACTGGCGCCGGCGACCCGACAGTCCGGGCGCAGCATCAAGGGCGAGCACCAACCCCGCCGCGGGAACCGGGCACTGAAGGGGCGCTGTATCTGTCCGCGTTCGCCAGCTTGAGACACCCGCCGAGCCGCAGCTACTACGACCGCAAACGCGCCGAAGGCAAGTCCCACACCGCCGCCCTGACCTGCCTGGCCCGCCGGCGGGTCGACGTCCTACATGCCATGCTCCGCGACCGGCAGCCGTACCAGCCCGACCACCTCGATCCAACCGCACCGCCGACCGCGAACAAGCCTGCTGCCGCTTGACGAAACAGATAGGGACACCTCTGTT
>JAABUS010004715.1_pt1 | contig 19129 bp, 9 predicted proteins | sample 5560161 | NCBI WGS metagenome assembly JAABUS01 (sample SAMN10711885, study PRJNA513376) | rock metagenome | isolation source: Antarctica rocks | place: Antarctica: Victoria Land, Trio Nunatak nord | collected 2016-01-04 | reverse complement strand
CCGGTGCCCAACGTGCCCCCGAGCGGCGACTCGAGCCGCAAGCCGGTCGACCCACTCGCACTGCAGGCGCGGCGGGCACGTGACCTGCGCAGCTGCCTCGCGAAGGCAAAGCGGACGACGCGGAGCACGCGGGACAGCGCGCGGCGGGCGTGCCTGAAGCGCTACGGGCGCACTCCCGGTGCGATCAAGGGGCTCAAGGGCGTCGGCAAGTCCAAGAGCTCGATCGTGCTGAGCTTCACCGCGCCGGGCACCGACGGCACCCGCCCGCCCGCCGCGCGCTCCTACCTGGTCAAGCAATCGCCTCGCGCGATCGGCGGCGCGCGCGACTTCGCCCGCGCCCAGGCTCTGTGCAAGGGAAGCTGCCGCTTCAAAGTCACCCGCGTCGGCACCAAGATCACCCTCACGGTCACCAACCTGAGCCCCAAGACGACCTACTACTACGCGATCGCAGCACGCGACAATGTCTCCAAGCGACTCGGCCCCCGTTCACCCGCAGTGAAGACGAAGACCCGGTAGCGCTCTCGATCTCGGAGGTCCGAATGGAACGTGTACGCCTGATGTGCTGGTGCCAGAGTTGCGTGGGCGGCGTTCATCTGCCTGCCTTCGCTGCGGTTGAGGGCGGCTTGTTCGCTGAGCAGGGGCTCGAGGTGGAGTTCGTGGACGCGGCGACGGCTCCCGACTGGTCGCTTCGCGGGTTTACTGCGCGGGTCAAGGCGGTCGCCGCGGGGGAGGCTGACTTCGCGCTCACCTCGGTCGCCTACCTGCTGGCCGCGCAGGCCGACGCGGGCGGCAGCCTGCCCGCTCGCTTCGCCGCGACCTCCCACCAACGCAACCCGATCGCCGCCGTAGTCCGCGACGACTCCGACCTCCAGGAGCCGGCGGACCTGCCGGGATCGCGGGCAGCGCGATGGAGCATGCCGTGGTTCACCGCGGAGTACGAAGGCGCGCTCCGCCACATGGGCCACGGGCCATCCGAGATCGTGGACACGCCCCGCGATCTCGACCAAGCGCTGGGAAGCGGGGCGATCGACGTCATTCCCACGTGGGTGGACATGTCACTCAACCACCGCAAGGCAGGCTTCCCCATTCGGGTGATCCGCCTCGACGTCGATGTCTACGCCACCGGGCTCGTTGCGGCCGACCGGCTGCCGGTCGAGCTCGTTTCGAGGATGCGCGACGCGTTCGTGGGCGGATACGAACTCCAGGTCGAGCGGCCTGAGCTGGGGATAGCCGCGTTCCGGCGCCGGTTCCCGGGGGTCTCCGAGGCGCACATCCGCGCCAACTGGGCGCTGTTCGAGCCGAACGCCTTCGTCGACGCGAGCCCAGGCGCGATGGACGAAGACCGCTGGCGGGCGACCATCGACTACACGGCCGCCACCCACGGCCTGCCTGTCTTCCCGGCTGAGCGGATCTACCGGCCGGAGCTTCTATCTCCGGCGACGGAGTACGCGCTCGCGTAGGGTTTCGCAGGCCTGCCCCTGACGCTCGAGGATCACGGCGCCAGCCAACGCTCGCGACGCGACGTCCCTGTCCTACCGGCCTGCGGCGGCGCGCCGCGCGCCTACTCCTTCTCGCCCGCGTCCTTCGTCGACGTGATCGGCGCGGCGCTCGTGCGGCGCTCCGACCCGGCGTCCTCGGGCGAGAGCGGATCTGGGTCGTTCGCTGGTCTTGGACGCGGCGGCCAGCGGCCCAGGATCGTCAGCGAGGTGAGCGCGAGGCCGGCAAGCGCGAGGGCCAGGCCGCCGTAGCGCAGGACGTTCTCGGCGGTGCCCGAGAGACGAGACGGATCGCTGACGGTGGCGAGCGCTTGGGCGAGGTCCTGCTTCTGAGTTGCGAACGTTCCCGCCCGGGTGTCGGTCCACAGGCCGAGCGCGAACCGGTTGTCGGAGATGAGACCCAGCCGGCTGCCGAGGTCGGGCAGGCCCTCCTTGGCGCCGAACCCAATCCGTGAGTCGAACGAGCGGCTCGTGAGGCGCACCGAGCTGCTGAAGGTCTTTCCGGCGTCGAGCGAGGACTGGAGCGAGACGTCGTTGAGGATGTTGCGGGGACGCACCGGGGATCGACGTCGTGGACCTGACGGTGCCGGTCCGGGCACGATGCGGTCCGCGCGGCGGTCGTAGTAGAGGACGTCGAGGCGGCCGTTGGGAGCGACCGCGATCTTTGGGAGGTACTGCGATGTGCCATCGCGCTGCTTGGTGTCGTTGACGCGAGTGGGACCCTCCCATCCCGACCGGCCGGGCTTGAGCGACCACAGCCACACGTCGGCGTCTCCCAGGCGGCGGTCGTGGAAGGCGACGAAGATACGTCCATCGCGCCCTACCGCCACTGAGGGGAAGGGGGGAAAGAACACCACGAACCGCGAGATGGGACGCAGTCGATTGTCGACGACGGACTCTGCCCACTTCAGCCCCCGGTCGAGCGATCGTGCGAGCACGAGCGAGTAGCGCCCCGGATAGGGAGGGCCGCCCCGGCCCAGATGGCCGGCCTCGTAGTCGAGCCGGTCTTGGCCCATGTCCAGATAGAGCACGTAGAGCTGCCCTTCGGGGCCCACCACCGGCGAGGGGGTGACCACCCGCTGGCGCGCCCCGCTGCTGACTCGCATCGGCCGAGTCCAGGTGCTGCCGCCGTCGTCAGAGCGCACGGTCTGGATCGGGTTCCCCAGCCGCGTGAACTTCAAGGGGCCGACGTCGAAGCCCTGAAGCCAGGTCATGTAAAGACGCCGCGGGCGGGTCGGGTCGGGGGCCAAGCGCACCTGGAAGGCCAGCGGACCGTGGACCTTGACCGGAGTCGAGAGGGTCCGCCCTCCGTCCTTGGATGTGGACAGCCAGACGGCGTTGGGTACGTTTCCGCCCCCCTTCAACGTGACGAAGGACAGGTACAGCGTCCCATCGGCCGAGAAGGCCAGGTCAGGGCCAAAGCACTTTGGCTCCTCGCCTTTGGGACTGGGAATAGCGGTCTGAGCCCAGCTTGCCCCTCCGTCTACGGAGAAGTGCAGCGCGCAGGCGAAGAAGGGCGTATCGATTCGGCTCGAGACCGCCAGATTTGCCGGGCGCCTTGGATTGCGCACCAGCGTCGGCGAGTTGTGCGCGCTGATGTCACGCAGGCTCCGAGCGCTCACGTTGACCGGCGAATCGCGCCCGACCGAGCGGAGCGTCGGCGGATCGTCGAACGAGCCCGCGATGACCACGGCCCCCACACCCATCAGCACCAACGCCGCGCCGACCAACGCCCAAAGCCACGAGCCCCGCCGCCGCTGGCGGTCGGGGCTCGTTACTTCGCTGCTGCTTGGGGGCTGCGCGGAGCCGGCCTCAGGCGGGCTGCCCGCAGCCTCACTCACATCTCGGTCGAGCTGGAGCCACGAGGCTTGGCGTGTGCCCGCCGACGGCGAGCCGCAGCCACGCCGAACGCGCCCACGAGGGCGGTGGCTCCGAGACCCAGGATGGCCAGGCCGACCACGGCGGACCCGATACCACCACTGCTCTGCCCCGCCGAAGAGGCTGCCGCAGTAGACGCGGAGGACTTCGACGCCGACCCGAAGCCGCTCCACAGATCACTCGACGCGCTACGCGCTGACGGAGAACCCGCCTTCGATCCCGAGGACCGCGAGCCACGCGCCTTTGCGTCCACCGGGGCCACCGAGCTCGCAAACACCGACTGGCCACCACGCTGGGTCACTCCAGCCGTTGCGCCGCTCTCACGTGCGGCCAGAGACGAGGAAGGCGCCGCGACGCCGGGAGCACGCGCGGCCCCGCCGCCCGCACGACTGGGAGCACGGTTGCCCGCACCGCCACGCCCGGCGTTGCGGTCAGCACTGCCGCTCGCCGGCCGACTCGAACCGCTCGTCGACTTGCTCGCGCCGCTCGTGGCACTCGAAACCGAGCTCGAGCCGCTCGAAGCCGATCCACTCGAAGAACCCGCAGACGCCGATGTCGATGGTGCCGGGGCCGGAGCGGCCGCCGGGGCAGGAGCCGCAGCAGGCGCCGGAGCGGCCGCCGGAGCACTACCGGTACCCGCCGGCGCGGGAGTCGGAGGAGCAGGCTCGGAGCCGGGCGTCGCCGGCGTCCCGAAGCCATCACCCGTACACGCCCAAGCCATGCTTGCCACTACCACGCTGGCAGCCAACACCGCCAACACCGAAACCGAAACCGAACGCGTTCGTCCGCCCACAGCACTCACCTCGTCGCTCAACTGAGCCTGTCGTGTGTTTACCCTCCGAGTAAGCGCCAGCCTAGCAACTCCCGTGGGCGAAATGGATAAACCTTCCAACGGGTGTCAGGAGAGGCTTGTCCGCGGCTTCGAAGTGGCCTCCGGCGATTGGTCAGCGTCGCACATGGAGGCTTCGTGCACGCGCGCGCGTGAACAGGGTGGCCAATGCTCTGTTCAGCTCCACGTTGGACTCTGGCGCCCGACCCAGCCCGTCGCCGTGATGCTCGCCTGGCGCGACGATAGCCTCCACGAGGCGTGCTCTTCATCGACTTGACCATCGTCGGCGTGACCGCGCTCATGGTCGTGTGGGGCTACCGCCACGGGCTCACGGTCGGCACGCTCGCGCTGGCTGGGTTCGGCGCCGGGGCGTTGATCGGCTCCCAGCTCGCGCCGCGCGCCCTCGAAGGCGGCCTGCACTCGCCCTACGCGCCGATCCTCGCACTTCCCGGAGGACTGCTCTTCGGCGCCCTCGTGGCGACGGCGATCGAGCGCCTCGGACTGCGCCACCGGCGCCGGCTGGCCGGTCTCGGTCCCGCGACCGGGATCGGAGGTGCGCTCCTGGCCGGCTGCCTCGGACTGGCCGCCGCATGGGTCCTCGGCGCAGCCGCGGCGCAGATGCACTCGCTGCGAGACCCGGTGCGCCGCTCCGCGGTCCTCAAGCGGCTCAACGCGGTGCTGCCCCCGCCCGGGCCCCTCCTGGTGGCGGAAGCCCTGCCCGCCGATCGGCTGCCAACGCTCGAGGGTCCCACTCCTCGGGTGGGCCGACCCGACCGACTCGTCGTGCAAGACCCCGACGTCCGAGCTGCCGTCCGGAGCGTCGTCAGAGTCGAGATCGCAGCCTGCGGCGAGGGTGGGGTGGGAAGCGGATGGATCGCCGCAGACGGCATCGTCGCCACCGCAGCCCATGTCGTGGCCGGCGAGGAGCCCGCCATCACGGTGCAGATAGCGGGCCGGGGGAAGGTCTACGACGCGACCCCGATCTGGTTCGACCGCGTCAACGACGTCGCCCTCTTACAAACTCCCGGCTTGAAGGGCGTCGCCGCTCTGCCGATCGTCCGCGGGCCCAAGGCTGGCGCCTCGGCCGCGATCATCGGATTCCCGGGCGGGATCCGAAAGGCGAAGATCCGTCCAGCGCGACTCGGCGGAACATCGGACAGGCGCCCGGGCCGGATCAAGGGCTCGACGCTCGGGCCGGGGTTCCCGCAGGACCTCTACGGGCGTCCGGTCACCTCGTTCGCCGGAAACGTGCAGCCAGGCAACTCGGGTGGCCCCCTGGTCGATACTCGTGGACGGGTCCTCACGACCGCCTTTCTCAAGTTCGAGGACTCCTTCAGCGGACTGGGGGTTCCAAACTCAGTCGTCCGCTCAGCCCTGCGCCGCGCAGGCCCGCCGGTCGACACAGGACCCTGCGAGGACTCCGGCTAGTGACCGGGCGGCGCCGAAACGCTGGAGAACCTGGGGCTCTCTGGCCACGACCCTCGCATACGCGGCGATAGCCTACCTCGGGCCCATGGTCATCATCGACCTGTCGATCGTCGGCTTGACCGTCCTCATGGTCGCGTGGGGCTTCCGGCGCGGGCTCACAGCGCGGACGCTCGCGCTGGCGGGGCTCGGCGCCGGGGCGGTGATCGGGTCCCACATCGCGCCGCTGGTCCTCGAAGGCGGGCTGCACTCGCCCTTTGCGCCGATCCTCGCGCTGCCCGGGGGGCTGCTCTGCGGGGCCCTCTGCGCGGCGGCGCTCGAATGGGCCGGGTTTCGCCAGCGGCGCCGACTGCGCCGGCTCGACTCCGCGTCCGGCATCGGGGGCGCGGTCTTGGGCGGCTGTCTCGGCGTGGCGGCGGTGTTGATCCTCGGGGCGGCCGCCCTGCAGGTGGAGTCGCTGCGCGACCCGGTGCGGCGCTCCTCCATCCTCAAGCGACTGCACGCCGTGCTGCCCCCGCCAGGCCCCTTCCTGGTGGCGGAAGCTCCGCTCTCAGATCCCTTCCCGACCTACGAAGGTCCCGCTCCCACCTTGGGTCAGCCCGATCCTCGGGTCGCACAAGACCCCGCTGTCCGCGCCGCCGGCCGCAGCGTAGTGAGGATCGAGACCCGCGCCTGCGACGGGGGCGGGGTGGGAAGCGGATGGATAGCGGCAGACGGCATCGTCGCCACCAACGCCCACGTGGTGGCCGGCGATGACCCCACGATCACGGTGCAGTTGGGGGGCCGAGGAAAGGACTACGAGGCCACTCCCATCTGGTTCGACCGGGTCAACGACCTCGCCCTCCTGCGGACGCCCGGCGTCAGGGGCGTGGCCGCCCTCCCGCTCCTGCGCGAGCCGGCGGCGGGCGCATCGGCTGCGATTCTCGGATTCCCGGGCGGCCGGCGGAGCCTCTCCGTCCGTCCCGCGCGGTTCGGTAGGGCGACGGATCGGCTGCGAGGCCGCCTCGGTGGCCGCCTTCCCGCGCCCAGGTTCCCGCGCCGACTCTACGGCCGTCCGATCACGGTGTTCGCCGGGCGCGCGAGGCCCGGCAACTCGGGCGGCCCGCTGGTGGACACCGCCGGCCGAGTCGTCACGACGGTCTTCGGCGGAGGTCGCCGGCTCCTCGGATTCGGCGTCCCCAACCACTTCTTCCGCTCCGCCCTGCGTCGCGCCGGCCCACCGGTCGACACCGGGCCCTGCTAGGGCTTTCGCCGAGCAGTGTCCCTCAGGCGGGTACCGGCGACCTTGCCGCCGGACGCCCCGCCCCACCCCGCCCGCCGGGGGCCGCGCGTCACCATTTGACCCCCGCGGGCCTCGAAGAGCTTCCCGAGACCATGGCCCCCTGCCTGCCATCCTTGATCCGCAGCAGCACGTCGGCGAGGTCCGCGAGCGAGAGGACCCCCGTCACCCGGTCGCCGTCCAGGACGACGCCTCGGCCCGAGCCCGCCTGGAGCGCCTGATAGGCATCGTCGATCGGCGTCTGGGGGTCGAGTACCACGGCGTCGGCCTTGCGCAGCATCACCTCGGCGACGGTCGTCTCGCCCCGCCCCTCCGCGGGCACCTGGTCGGCCAGCCCGGGCGAGACCACGCCGACGACCTCCCCGCGCTCGAGGACCGGAAAGGCCGACGTCCTGTACCCCTCCATGCGGGTGATGCTCGCGAGGAAGGCGCCCACCGTCTCCCCCGCCGCCGGGACGAACCGCGGCCCCAGCAGGTCTCCTACCGTCAGCCTCCGCTGCCCGCTGCCCGGAGACGGCGCCAGCTCACGCGTCTGCGTCGTGAGCCACAGGACGAACAGGCCGAAGAACAGAAGCGAGGAGCTGTCGATCAGCGCCCTCGGCGAGATGAACGGAGGCGGGAGCACGCCGACGAAGGGGCCCACCATTCCGATTGCGACCAGCAGCGACGCCATCGCGACGGCGACTCGTTTGGCCCAGGTCGCCGCGAACTCCGGCCCGCGCAGGCGCAGGAGCACCGAGTGGAAGATGCGGCCGCCGTCGAGCGGGAAGATGGGGAGCAGGTTGAGTACGAACACCACGACCTGGATCTGGGCAAGCCAGACGGCCACGCCCACGACAACATCGGGCCACCCCGTGCGCTGCCCGATCCACGCGAGCGCGCCGAAGAGCCCGGCCAGAGACGCGGTGACCAGCGGGCCGGCAGCGGTGACGCGGAAGTCGGCGCCCGGCGAGCGAGCCTGCCCGCTCAGCCATGCGATGCCCCCGAAGAACCACAAGGTGATCCTCTCGACCCGCATGCCCTCTCGCCGTGCCTGAAAGGCATGCCCGAACTCGTGCAGCAGGATCGTCGCGGGGAACAGGAGCGCCGAGGCGATCGTCATGCCCGTGATCGCGGTCTGCGACAGCTCCGGGTACCTGCCCAGATAGCGACTGGCCGCAAGGTTCCCCGCCAAGAACACGACGAAGATCGTCAACGACCAGTGGGCCTCGACCGGGATTCCGCGCACGCGCAGGAAGGGCACTCCGGCCCACGCCAACCTCCGCATAGGGAACATGCTAGAAGGACTTCCGCCGGGCCGAGGCGAGCGGGCTCCTTCGAAGCTCCTGTCACGTCCCTGTAGGCTCTTGGCGCTGTGAGCGCGCAACCCGATCCGGCACGACGCCCGCGGCGCCCGCTCCGTGAGGATCCGACGCGGATCTTCAGCACGGCGGGCTTCTGGGCGATCCTCGTGATCGTGATCCTGCTCGTCGTCTACGTGCAGGTCCTCGCGGCCAGCCGGCCGCAGGTAACGGGCAAGAAGCTCATCTTCTCGACCTTCGTCGACCTCGCCGAGGCGGGGCAGATCAAGGACGCTCGCATCCTCGACGGCGATTCCTACGTCGTCGGCAACTACCGGGCCCCGAACCGCAAGCTCGCTCCCTACAACACGCCCTACCTCAAGACCGCGAACAGCCGCGAGCGGCTGGTCGACACCCTTCAGGAGAACCGCATTCCGCTGAGGATCGACCAGCAGTTCGGAAAGAGCCTCATCGAGCCGGTCACGTACTTCCTGCCCTTCCTGATCTTGATCGTGGTGCTGGCCTACTTCCTCTTCTCCTACCGACGCAACACGGGGTTGTTCGGGCTTCGCAGCGGCGCCCAGCGGGCCACCAAGGAGCAGAGCCTCTCCACCTTCGACGACGTCGCGGCCCAGGACGTCGCGATCACCGAGTTGCGCGAGCTGGCGCAGTTCCTCTCCAACCCCGAGCGCTTCACGCAACTCGGCGCTCGCATCCCGAAGGGCGTGCTGCTCTACGGGCCGCCGGGCTGCGGCAAGACGTTGCTCGCGCGAGCGCTCGCCGGCGAGTCGGGCGCCGCCTTCTTCTCGATCTCCGGCTCGGACTTCGTCGAGGTCTACGTGGGCGTGGGCGCCGCGCGGGTTCGCGAGCTCTTCAGGGAGGCGCGCGAGAGCGCCCCGGCGATCGTGTTCATCGACGAGATCGACGCCGTGGCCCGCCGGCGCAGGGCCGGCCCCGCCGCCAGCGAGGGGTCGAGCGAGGAGCAGGGACAGGCCCTGAACCAGATCCTCACGGAGATGGACGGCTTCGCGCCGGTGGAGGGGACGATCGTCGTCGGCGCCACCAACAGGCCCGACGATCTCGACCAGGCGTTGCTGCGGCCGGGTCGCTTCGACCGCGCGATCTCGGTCGACCGTCCGGATGAGGCGGGCCGCGCCGCGATCCTCGCCGTACACGCGAGGAGCAAGCCGCTCATTGACGGCGTCGACATGCGCGCGATCGCCCGCCGCGGCATCGGCCTGACCGGTGCGGACCTCGAGAGCGTGATGAACGAGGCGGCGCTGCTCTCGGCCCGCGCCGGCCGAGCAGAGATCTCCCAGACGGAGCTCGAGGCGGCCTTGACGCGCATCCTCGAGGCGCCGGAGCGCCAGCGGCGGTTGACCATGCGCGACCGCACGATGGGCCAGCAGTCGCTGGGCGCGGAGCGGGTCACCTTCGACGACGTGGCCGGCGCAGACGAGGCGCTCGTCGAGCTCAACGAGATCAAGGAGTTCCTGAGCGACCCGACCCGCTTCAACGAGATGGGAGCGCGCTTCCCCAGGGGCTTCCTTCTGGTCGGCCCCCCGGGAACCGGCAAGACGCTGCTTGCCCGGGCCGTGGCCGGAGAGGCGAATGCCGCCTTCCTCTCGGTCGCGGCCACGGAGTTCACCGAGATCTTCGTCGGAGAGGGGTCGGGGCGCGTCCGCGATCTCTTCGGTCAGGCGCGCGCGATGGCGCCCGCGATCGTCTTCATCGACGAGATCGACGCCATCGGCTCGAGGCGCGATTCCTCGGGTGGGGACGGCCACAGCGGCCGAGAGCGCGAGCAGACCCTCAACCAGATCCTGATCGAGCTGGACGGCTTCCGCCAGAGGGACGGCGTGATCGTGATGGCGGCCACCAACCGACCGGAGATCCTCGACGAGGCGCTCGTGCGCGCCGGTCGCTTCGACCGTACGCTTACGGTCGACCTGCCCGACCGCGCGGGGCGGAAGGCCATCCTGGCGATCCACGGCCGCGACAAGAGGCTGGGCCCGGACGTGGACCTCGACGCGGTGGCGGGCATAACGCGCGGCCTGTCGGGAGCCGACCTCGGGAACGTGATGAACGAGGCGGCCCTGCTGACCGCCCGCCGCGGCGGGGGCGAGATCCCCATGTCAGCCGTCGAGGCCGCCGTCGAGCGCGTGACGGTGGGCATCTCCCGCGCGCACGTGCTCAGCGACGAGGAGCGGCGGGTCATCGCCTTGCACGAGGCCGGCCATGCCATCGTCGCGCGCTCCGTGCCCGAAGGCCGGCTGCCGCACATGGTCAGCATCATCCCGTCGGGTCGCACCGGGGGGCGCGTCTGGCTCACGGAGGCCCACGACCGCCTCATCGACTCTCGCTCGACCATGATCGACGAGATGGCGATCCTTCTCGGTGGCCGCGGCGCGGAGAAGCTGATCCTGGGCCAGGCCGGCTCTGCCGCCGGCGACGACCTTGCGCGGGTGGGCCACTTGGCCCACCGCATGGTCCGCGAGCTCGGCATGAGCGACGTGCTCGGGCCGATCGGCTACGGCGGGGACAACGAGAACGGTCACGTCTACTACTCGGAGGAGACCGCCCGCACGATCGACGCCGAGGCGCGCAAGCTCGTCGAGCAGGCGGAAGCAAGGGGCGACGAGGTGCTTCGAGCCTCGAGGCAGGCGCTCGAGAGCGTGGCGAGAACCCTCCTCGAGGCAGAAACGCTCACCGCGCAGCAGATCGACGAAATCGCCGGCCCGGCGACAGCGCCGGCCTAACGTCCGCCGCCACCCCTCGGACCCTCAGCGCCGCTCAACCGAGCGCCGGCGCCAGAGCACCCCCGCGAGCCCCACGGCCACGACCAGTGCCAGGACCACGAGCGAAGCGGTGGCGAGGACGTCCAGCACGGACCCCGATTCCGAGTCGTCGGCGCTCTGGTCGATGCCGGCACCTCCCGGCCCGCGGGTGGCGGGCCCCTGGCCCGGAAGGAAGGACCGCTTGTCGAGGATTCCGGTGCCCTTGATGAAGGTCCAGCCGTCGTAAATGGCGGGGCGGTAGGCGAACGTTCCCCGCGAGAAGAAGAGGGGAACCTGCGGGAGATCGGACGCCAGCAGCGCCAGCTCGGCGCCGACCGCCCGCCTCCGGGCGCTGACGTCTTTCGCTGACGCCACGCGCTCGGCATTCGCCGCGAACCTGGCGCTTCGGTACCCCGCGAAGTTGAGCGGGGCGGTGGCCGTATCGGACCCGAACACCTTGGTCAGGAAGCCTGGATCGTACGAGACGAGCGCGGGGATGCTCACGATGGCCGCATCGAAGGCAGGCGTCGAGCCGTCCTCCCCGATCGCCTGACCCAGCTTCTCGCTCGAGAGCTTGGCAAAGGTCGACTTGGCGCCCGCGCGCCGAAGGGCGAGCATGACCTGCCGGCCGGCCTCGAGACGCACCGGGTCGTTCTCCGGCGCCAGCACTCGGATGTTGGGCAGGTCAAGCCCGGCCACCGCGCCTCGGGCCGCGCTGGCGTTGAAGCGCTGGAGGACTCTGGCCGACGACCAGCGAGAGGCTGGATGGATGTATCCGCGGGTGGCGGGAACCGCCGGGCCGACGTTCCTCACGATTCGCCCGAGGTCGAGCGCGCGGGCGACGGCGCGCCGAGCGGCGAGGCGATTGAACGGCGAGCGCCTGGCGTTGAAGACCAGCGCGGTCCCCGAGTACGAGGGCCCCGTTCGGAGGTCGATCCCGAAGGCTCCCCCGAGGTCCTCGCCGGGCTTCATGGGCAGGCTGATGGGAAGCATGTCCACCTTGCGCCCGCGGAGCGCGCTGTAGGTGCGGTCTTCCTGCCGGATGATCGGCACCTCTAGGCGCTCGACTCGCGGGCGACCCTTGAAGTAGGTGCGATTGGAGCGAAAGACGTAGCCCTTGCGCGGCTGAGCGCTCACCAGACGGTAGGGGCCGGTCCCCACCGGAAGCCCGCGCGGGACCTGGTTGTCGGGGATCCCCCGCCACAGGTGCCGGGGCAGGATCGGCAGGTCTGCGAGCGGCTGGTCGTCGAAGCCCAGCGACGCCCGCCGCAGGTCGATGGTCACGGTGAGCGGGCCGGTGGCGCGCACGCCCTCGACATCGGTGAGCTCGGGGGTGAAACGTGGCTGCGGTCGGCGAGCGAAGAGCTGGAAGGTGAATTCGACGTCGGCGGCGCGCAGCGGCCGTCCGTCGTGCCAGCGGACTCCTTTGCGGAGGCGGATAGTCAGGCGTCTGCCGCCCTTGCTTCGGGTCACCGAGCGCGCGAGCCAGGACCTCGGGACGCCCTGCGCGTCGCGCCACAGGAGGGTGTCGTAGACGAGCGTGACCAGCGGGTAGCCGAGCTCGAAGGTGTATGGCGTGAGATTCCCGTCGTACTTGGGGAACGGAAGGCGGACCAGCTTTGTCGCGGGCGGTGCGGCACCGGCCGACGTGGGAGGCGCGCCGACAGCCAAACCGGCCGCCAGCGAAGCGGCGACCACGGCGGTGAGCGCACACCTTCTCACCGAAGTGCGCCTCGCGGTGCTCAGGCGTGGGGCTCGGGACGGCACGGCGCGAAGAGTAATCGCTCGGCGAGGCGCGTCCTTCCGCCCTTCAGGCCCACGCCGATCGCGGGCTACCGGGTCCTTGCCTTGAGGGTCTTCGAGCGCGAGCCACGCGTTTTCGAGGCATTCTCGCGTGCAGCGAACACATCGTAGTCCCATAGTCCCAGGTACACGCGCGAGTAACCGTTCCGTTGCTGGTCGGTCATCAGCGCTTGGTGGACCGGCCGGTGGGGACGCGCCTGTGCGCGCCCCCACCGCCGCTCACTTGATGATCCTGATCTGGCGCTTCACGGTGCGCTTGTTGCCGGCCGCATCGACGGCCACGACGGTGATCTTCGCCGTCGAGCGCCGACCGCGCCCAAGGCCCTGCTTGACCGCCTTGATCGTCTTCTTGGTCAAGCGCAGCCTCAGCGTGACCTTCTGACCCGCCTTGGCCTTGGCCTTCGTCGACCGCAAGCGATAGGTCCTGGCCTTCTCCGCACGCGCCGCAGCAGACGCCCGCGAAGTAGCGCGCAAGCTCGGCCGCGCCACGCTCCCCGTCGCCGACAGCGCCACAGCCTCGTTGGCCTGCGCCGTCACCGACAGATACCCCAGCTTGATGCTCTGCGCCGTCTTGCCGCTCAACGCGACCAACGGCGCCGTAGTGTCCCTAGCCGCCGGCGGCACGATCGGAATCAGCCCCGGCGGAGGCGGAGTCACCGTCGGAGTCGTCGGCGTCGTCGGCGTCGGAGCCGCCGGCGCAGCCGGATCGGTCCCCCCCGTCCCCACCGCCGCGACCAAACGATCTACCGCCGCGTCGACGCCCAACGCAGTCAACCTCGACTCCGCCGTAGCCGTGCTCCCCGACGGAGTGAGCAACATCAACCCGCCCAGCCGAGCAACCGCAGCGCCCAGCACCGCCGCGTCCACCGACCGCGCCCCATCAGCCACATAAACCACGTTGCTCGGCAGACCCCGCGTCCTGGCCTCAGTCAACACCGCCTCAGACGTCGCATACTGATCGGCGCCGCCCACACGCCTCACGTTCGCCGGGTCCCCCAACGCCGTGGCCAACGCGCCCGCAACACCAGCATTGACCGACGTCGTCCCGCCGACGATCAACGCCTTCTTGACCCCCAACGAACTGATCGCCGACAACGTCGGCGGCGGCAACACCGTCCGCTCATCGACGAACAAGATCGGCAGCTTCAACGCCGCCGCCAACGCCGCCGCCGACGCCGCCTCCGGCGTCTTGGGATTCGCGATCACCACCTCGAAGGGCGGGGGAAGCGGCGCGATCAGCTCGGCGACCCGTCGGGCGGTCTCCGCCGGCCTGTCGACCGTGCGGACGTTCGAGGGCGACGCCACCCGCGTCACGTTCTCCCCGGCCCGCGTCGTCTCACGCACATCGCTCGCCACCGCCGACGACAACGACGCGCCGTCACCGATCACATAAGCCCCCTCAGGCTCCATCCGAGCCGCCTCGGCCTTCACCGCCCCCGGCAACCCACCCGCCGGCGACAACAGCAACGACCCAAACCGGGATCGCGCGAGCACCGAACCCGCCAGCGCCCCCGCCACGTCACCCTCGTTGGCCACCACCAACCTCGTGAACGGCTCTCCGCCCCTGGGCCCTACGCCCTCGGTACCGCCCGGGTAGGCCAGCCGCGAGAGCCTCACCGACAACCCCGGCGGGCTCGCCGTCGTGATCGCGCTCGACCCCACCCCACCAGCACCCCCATCCAGCCGCGACACGAAGATGTCCTGGAAACCGTTGTCCACGTCGCCCTGCCGGGAATCCATCCAGGCACTGAGCACGCTCCCGTCGGGCAGCGGCTGCGAGACCGGCCCGTAGAAGCTGTAGCTGCCCAGAGACGGTTCGATCCCGGTGTCCAGGTTGATCGTGCGGTCGGTCACGCGGCGGTTGGGAGAGAACGACGACGCCGTTGCGCCGCCGTTCGAGGAGCGCGCGTAGTAAGGGTCCCCCATCCGCGTACCGGTGCCCGGGTACGCGTGTCGCCGGTCAAACCAGGTGACGTCCACCCGCCCGCCGGGGCCCACGGAGACCTGGGGATATGACTGGACGGTGCCGGGGGGATCGTCGTTGACGCGAACCGGCGGGTTAGACCACGTCTGCCCACCGTCGGTCGAGCGCTGCAGGTTGATGTCCGTGTCGGCCCCCGGCGTCCTGTTGAACGCGACGTAGAGCGTCCCGGGGTTGCCCGGGGTCGCCGGATCGGGGTCCGCCGGATCGATCGCGATCTTGGGCTGCGTGGCGCCGGACAGGGGGATGCCGGTGCTCGTCTGCGTCCAGGTCGCGCCCTGATCGGTGGACTTCGCGAAGACGATGCACTGCGTCCGAATGACCGGATTGGGTGGACAGGTCGTTCCAGCGAAGCGATCGGCGTTTCGGTAGGCGGCGTAGACGGCGCCGTCGGGGGCGACGACCGGCTGCGAGAGCTCACGGACTATCTCGTCCGGCGTTTCAGCGCTGGTGGCGTCGGCACCGCTTCGCACGTTCAGCGCACTGGCGACGTCGGGCGTGTTCCAAGTTGTCCCTCCGTCATCGGAGCGGGCCACGAGCATCCGCCGGGGGCCACCACCGGCGACTGTGACGCGGAGTTGCCACGCGTTGACATAGAGGCGGTCCTGCCCGCCGATTCCCGCGCCGCGCTGCACGGCGATCTGCGGGCGGATGCTGACCGGCTGAGGAGTCGTCGCTCCCGGGATGGCGACCACCGCGGGTTCGAACGTGCGGCCGCCGTCGGTCGACCGCGCCACCATGCTCTCGTCCCCTGCGCCGCCCTCGGTAGGCGGCGAGGTGTCCAGCCGGTTGAAGGCCCCACGATGGGCGGAGAAGGTGACGTAGACGTTCTGGCCCGACCCGAAGACGATGCCCGTGTTGAAGTGGGCGTAGCCGCCGGCGTCGAAGTTCCAGTCGCACGCGGTCGGGCCGAAGGCCGGGTTCTCGGTGCCCCTGCGAACGTCGAGGTGGCCTCCCTTCCAGGTACGGCCGCCGTCGAAGCTCACGTTGTAGTCGCACTGCAGGTTGATCGGGTCGATCTCGGCCTCGACGATGTGGTTCGGGTCAGAAGGATCGACCGCCAAGCCGGGCACGTCACGGCCCCGGCCGGGAGACTGCGGCGGCAAGAGAAAGTTCTCGCCGAACCGCGGGCCCGGGGCCGCTTGAGCAGGGGGAATGATCGCGAACCAGGTGGCCACGATCGCCAACGCGCCAAAAGCCGCGGCCCCAGCCTTGTACCTCTTTGCTCGCATTCGTCAGGTCACTCCTTCTCGTGTGCAGGGGCCAGCGGTGAACCCGTCACCGGGATGCAATCCGTCCGCGTTCGACTGGATATCAGATCGGTTTGGGACCGGCAATACGTGCGTTGCGCACCTAGCGACCGGCCGGCTGGCTGGGCGTCTGAGGTCGACGCACACGTTCGCGGAACGGAAGGGCTACCCCCGCCGCCTCCATGCCCTCGCGGCAGCGAGCAACCGACCTGGCTGGTCGGTTAGGGCTGGTCGGCTACGGCTGGTCGGTTAGGGCTTTGGTGGACCGGCCGGTGGGGACGCGCCTGTGCGCGCCCCCACCGCCGCTCACTTGATGATCCTGATCTGGCGCTTCACGGTGCGCTTGTTGCCGGCCGCATCGACGGCCACGACGGTGATCTTCGCCGTCGAGCGCCGACCGCGCCCAAGGCCCTGCTTGACCGCCTTGATCGTCTTCTTGGTCAAGCGCAGCCTCAGCGTGACCTTCTGACCCGCCTTGGCCTTGGCCTTCGTCGACCGCAAGCGATAGGTCCTGGCCTTCTCCGCACGCGCCGCAGCAGACGCCCGCGAAGTAGCGCGCAAGCTCGGCCGCGCCACGCTCCCCGTCGCCGACAGCGCCACAGCCTCGTTGGCCTGCGCCGTCACCGACAGATACCCCAGCTTGATGCTCTGCGCCGTCTTGCCGCTCAACGCGACCAACGGCGCCGTAGTGTCCCTAGCCGCCGGCGGCACGATCGGAATCAGCCCCGGCGGAGGCGGAGTCACCGTCGGAGTCGTCGGCGTCGTCGGCGTCGGAGCCGCCGGCGCAGCCGGATCGGTCCCCCCCGTCCCCACCGCCGCGACCAAACGATCTACCGCCGCGTCGACGCCCAACGCAGTCAACCTCGACTCCGCCGTAGCCGTGCTCCCCGACGGAGTGAGCAACATCAACCCGCCCAGCCGAGCAACCGCAGCGCCCAGCACCGCCGCGTCCACCGACCGCGCCCCATCAGCCACATAAACCACGTTGCTCGGCAGACCCCGCGTCCTGGCCTCAGTCAACACCGCCTCAGACGTCGCATACTGATCGGCGCCGCCCACACGCCTCACGTTCGCCGGGTCCCCCAACGCCGTGGCCAACGCGCCCGCAACACCAGCATTGACCGACGTCGTCCCGCCGACGATCAACGCCTTCTTGACCCCCAACGAACTGATCGCCGACAACGTCGGCGGCGGCAACACCGTCCGCTCATCGACGAACAAGATCGGCAGCTTCAACGCCGCCGCCAACGCCGCCGCCGACGCCGCCTCCGGCGTCTTGGGATTCGCGATCACCACCTCGAAGGGCGGGGGAAGCGGCGCGATCAGCTCGGCGACCCGTCGGGCGGTCTCCGCCGGCCTGTCGACCGTGCGGACGTTCGAGGGCGACGCCACCCGCGTCACGTTCTCCCCGGCCCGCGTCGTCTCACGCACATCGCTCGCCACCGCCGACGACAACGACGCGCCGTCACCGATCACATAAGCCCCCTCAGGCTCCATCCGAGCCGCCTCGGCCTTCACCGCCCCCGGCAACCCACCCGCCGGCGACAACAGCAACGACCCAAACCGGGATCGCGCGAGCACCGAACCCGCCAGCGCCCCCGCCACGTCACCCTCGTTGGCCACCACCAACCTCGTGAACGGCTCTCCGCCCCTGGGCCCTACGCCCTCGGTACCGCCCGGGTAGGCCAGCCGCGAGAGCCTCACCGACAACCCCGGCGGGCTCGCCGTCGTGATCGCGCTCGACCCCACCCCACCAGCACCCCCATCCAGCCGCGACACGAAGATGTCCTGGAAACCGTTGTCCACGTCGCCCTGCCGGGAATCCGTCCAGGCACTGAGCGCGCTTCCGTCCGGCAGAGTCAGTACGGACGGCCCGTACCAGGCGCCGCCCGGGTTTATGGCGGCGCCAACGTCGCCATACCTGCCGACGTCCAGGTTGAAGGTGCGGTCGCTGACGCGGCGGTTGGCGGCGAACGTGGCACCCCCGTCCGTCGAACGAGCGGAGTAGGTGTCCCCGTAAGAGCCCGCGCCGGGGTAGGTGTGGCGCCGGTCCGACCAGATCACGTCCACGCGCCCGTTGGCCGCCGAGACGTTTGGATTGGTCTGAATGCTGACGGGGTTGTTCAGGTCGGTACCGGCCGGATCGTCATTTACGCGAAGGGGGGCCGACCATGTCTGACCCCGGTCGCTCGAGCTCTGCATGGTGATGTCGGACGAGTCGGTCCCTACACGCCTCTGGTAGACGACGTACAGGTTTCCGCTCGCGCCCGTGGACGGATCGATCGCCAGACGCGGGTTGCTGAGCGTGGCGGTGTTGATCGGCCCGCTGGCGCTGACCTGCTGCCAGGTCTGACCCTGGTCGGTGGACCTGCCTACGACGACGCAACCCGACTTGGTGCGGGGGAACGACCCCGGAGCTGCGGTGGTGGTGGGAGTGACGAACGGATTGACCGGGCAGGTCGTCCCGTCGGTGAGGTCGTTGTTCCGCCAGGCGACGTAGACGGCGCCGTCGGGCCCGACGACCGGCTGCGAGGGCTCGCGAGCCATCTCGTCGGGGGTGCCGGCTTCTGCGGCGGCTCCGCCGGTGCGCACGTTCTGCGCACTGGCCGGAACGGCGGGGCTCCAGGTGGCGCCTCCGTCGTCGGAGCGCGTCACGAGGATCCGGCGGTCGCCGCCGCCTCCGGAGCACCCGCCGCGTGAGGTGGAGCTCGCCCGGACCCTGATGAAGCAGTTCCAGGAGGCGACGTAGAGCCGGTCCGGCGATCCCGGTCGACGCTCTACGGCGAGCTGCGGGCGCATGCCGCGGCCGGCCAGCCCTGGATTGGACGGCAGGATCGGTCCACCGCCGGGAACGGCGATCACCGCGGGCTCGAAGGTCCGGCCACCGTCGGTCGACCGAGCGACGACGGCGTCGTCGCCGTCGCCGGCGTCCGCGTTGCTCTCCGGCCGGTTGAAGCCACCGCGGTGAGACGAGAAGGTGACGTAGACGTTCTGGCCCGAGCCAAACACGATCCCGGAGTTGAAGTGCGCGTACCCGCCGGAGTCGAAGTTCTGGTCGCACGCGGGCGTGGGGAAGGCGGGATTCTCGCCGCTGTTGCGGATCGTCAAGTGGCCGCCGGTCCAGGTGCGCC
>JAABUS010004714.1_pt1 | contig 19129 bp, 12 predicted proteins | sample 5560161 | NCBI WGS metagenome assembly JAABUS01 (sample SAMN10711885, study PRJNA513376) | rock metagenome | isolation source: Antarctica rocks | place: Antarctica: Victoria Land, Trio Nunatak nord | collected 2016-01-04 | reverse complement strand
AGGTCAGCATCACTGCTATCATCGGCTTATAGGACTGCATGGGCATTGATCTGTTGCCTGCATAGCTCTTTGATTGTTGCAATTCTTGAAGCTCTTCAATTAGAATGTATGCGTTTTCTCTTAGATTCCTTCGTTCCGACCGCGGGAAAATCAGCACCCATCGTCGCGATCGACAACGTCGAGGGCAACCTGGGCAATATGACTACTGGCCTGTAGCTCTATTGCTACGGATGCGTTTGACGCGTTCAGAATGAGTTTAAGTGCGTTGATGGTTGAGTAATCGCGTCGTTTTAAGTACATAGGGAGCAACTGCAGGTTTTCTGCCGCAAACTAAGCTAGTACAAACTAGGTTAGTGACGGTGGAATAGTTGCTTCTATTCCAACGTCATACGTCATACCTTCTACTGTAGCTCCCACTACAGCTCCCACTACTGTTCCTATTGGCTTCATGCTTCAACAGAGAGCAGTCTCTTTTCCGTAGTTTGCAGCAGCATTGAAAGGTTCAATAGCTTTAGAGAGGTAGAGGTAGAGGTAGAATCGACGGCGGCGACGACGTCAGCGTCAGCGACAGAAAGGTGACTAGAGTTCTATCAAAATATAAGCATCAATTTGTGATCAATAAATCCATGAACGAAACGTTTTGTTCATGAATGCAAGGTTTATCGATGGATATAACGCCCGATTGATGAATATTTTCAGCCATTCGTGATTGAGGCTCTCCATCAATCGGGCCTTCGATCCATCGATTATCCTTAGGTTCATGAATGACGGCAATTGATTCATGAATGAGAGATATTCACCAATGGGGTGCATCATATATGTCACGATCCTAGCCTTGCCAGGCTCAGCCCTGGCTTTGCCAGCCCTATTATCGTTCCGTCACCGCTAGTCCCTATTAGGCTTAGCGCTCCCTGACGTCATCTGTGTAAGGCGCCAACCCTTTCGGGCCTAGCGTCGGCTGAGGAACACACATATGTAGCCAGCTTCTTACCTGTAGCTACCTTTCTTCCTTAGCATTTATCTTCTAGTTAAATGACACTCATATTGACTTGCTCTATGCAGACCCCTAACAATATACAAAATCAAAAAATCTCTCAATTTCTTCGCACTTTAATAACATAGCAACGCACAAAGATAATCGCATGCAACAAAAGCTCATTTAACTACTAATCATATAAGGAAAGATCACAAGATTATATTCTTCAACTTATCTTCACATACTACTCATCTGCTTCAATCGCTAGATGTGTGTGTATTTCAATCATTAAAGCATTGACATTCGAAGATGATTAATTAAGCTGTTCAAATGAGTGATGAAATCTTTTCAAAAGTTGAATTTTTGACTGCATTCAACGAGTTTCGAATCAAAGCTTTCAAAGAATCTATCATTCAATCTGCATGAAGACATACGAATCTAATTTCTTTTGATTCGAAGATAGTACTGACTAAAGTTCAAACTATTGAACGTATGAATCGACTCATTACATCATTAACTGATTTCAACAATTCAGTCATTTGAATCACTTCTACTAGCCGAGCAGAACTAGGAAATCAGCTTATTAAGTTAACTAAAGACTACAAAGCAGATAAAATGAAGAATATAAAGCTTAAAACTTTCTGAAAAGACTTTAGCGTAATGACTCGTAAAGCGAAGTTGCTGAAGGATCAATTAAGTCAAATAACAGTCGCTGAAAATGCTCGCAAAACACGCAAAAAGCAGTCGAATAAGATTCTCAAAATCGAAGGCATCTTGTACGTCAAAGATGCTCGAAGTATGACTCAAGATAGACAGAAATTGAAGGATCAGAGGCAGAAGAACCGCGAAGTGACCGAGGAAAAGCGATATTTAAATGGACTAAAAAAGGTTTACAAGGCTACTAAGCCTTATAGGGCTGCTCGCATTAAGCTAGTAAAGGGATTTCGAAAGAAATGGCGCGTTGTTTTGAAGCAATTGCTCAAAAACCGACGTGTATATGATGGGTAGTTGAATTTTAGGGGCGCATGGCTGAAAGGGATGCATAGCCGATTAGCACTAAGTGAAGAATGAGCTTAGTGGGGGGCACGGATAAGAGAATTCGAGGTGAATCGAAGATAAAAGTGTTGAATCACAAAGCTGTTTAATACATCGATTAATACTCAGCCCTACCAGCCTAACTTGTATTCACGAGGTTTTTCTCGCACGCTAAATTAGCGCCTTACGAGAATATTAATAGAAATCATTTATATTTACCTTTTTCATTTACAAATTAACTGACAATTGCTTGTACCTCTCTTCAATTATCTTGACGAAGAGTTAATTTATTAATATATATTATATTGTTAAACATGTTGTTGCAATTACGATTTATATGTATAAAATTCTATCTTTGCTTTTTTCTTAAATAGTTTAAACAACTTTTAAAGTTGATAAAGTTTTTTTTCAAACTTCAACAAAGCGACTTTATATTTCAAATAAATGTAATATATATAAAGATTAACGAAACTTTTCTGAAATAAATTCGAAAAACTGATCAACATTACTTAATTAATCGATTTGCTTAAAGCAAGCACATTGAGAGCGAATTTGAACGAGTAAAATCGTTTTATTAAATACGTAACAATAACGTTTGATTTAAAAAAAAACTGTAAAACTTTAAATAAAACTATCAAAAAGTTTTTAATAAAGAAGTTTTTGATGATAATTGATAAAACCTTTCATAAAACTTTCAATAAAAGTTTTGACAAAGTTTTTGATAAAGCTTTTGATTAAGTTTTGAATGAAACAGTTTTTAAAACAGTTTTTAAAACAGTTTTTAAAACAGTTTTTAAAACAGTTTTTAAAGTTTGCAAAAGATTAAATTTTTCTTTCACTGCAAAACTATTATATATGTCAATATTTAGATGGTTAAGAGATTTTTTATTGCTAACGGTGGGTTGTGCAAGCTCTATATAAGCGAATAGTAACTCTATAATAAGGCTAGCTCTATGATTCTAAGAAATACAGTAACTAGCAAAAAGTCTTCGACACTTTAAGCGAGAACGCGAAAAATCGCGTTCTCGCAACAAACCCACCTTCTTCAACCACATACACCATGCTCAAAAGAACTTCGTTGGCCCCAATATCTGGTAATAAGACTGATAGGAAGGAACTCGATTTACTGACTAAAGGAAAAATCGCTGGGCAAGCTCAGCTAGGAGCTACACTCACCCAAGTTAGTCGCAGTTTGGGTGTTCCCCGAAGCACGATTTATAGTGTTTTGAAGAAGCTTCAAACCACACCCTCCGGAGTCAACAAACTCAGATTGGGTAGACCATCAGTAATTACGCCTCGAGCAGAAAGAAAATTACTACGTCAGGTACGATTGAAGCCGAAAATCACATGAGTACATCTCAAAAGGAACACGGGGTTACATTTTGACTCGAGAACTCTTCAACGCGTATTGAATGCTCATGGAATTTCTCACTGGCTTGCTCTTGAGCGACCCAAATTAACACCTGAAGTTGCTCAGCTTCGGTTAAGATGAACACTAAAACATAAGGATTGAATCGTGAATCAGTGAAGGAAAGTTATCTGGTCGGACGAAGCATTCGTGGCTCGGGGATCGAGTAAGGCACGAGAGTGGGTTTTTGGAACTTCTCAGCAAAAATGGGATAGAGATAAAATAACCACAGTTCCCAATGGAAAGCCCTTCCGAATAATGGTTTGGGGGGCTTTTTGAGGCTCTGAAAGGTCAGATTTACATTTACTGAAACGAGATTGGAAGTCAAAAAAGATGGTTATTCAGCAGCCTCTTATATCAAGGTTTTGAATTTCAATTTGACTGAAATATGGGAGCCAGGTCTACTGTTCATGCAGAATAACGCTTCGATTCATGCAGTCAAAAAAACGAAGCAGTGGCTTCAGGAAACGGGTATAGAAAGTCATGGAATGGCCTTCGTATAGCTCCGATTTGAACCCGATCGAAAACCTCTGAGCCCTACTAAAGAAGAAGGCTTATAAAATCTATTCGGATCTGGATTCGCTACAGGGCAAGGGCGATGAAGCCGAAACACAGTTATTTCAGATTCTATTCAGGGCCTGGGCAAATATACGAAAGAAGGTAATAGATGGGTTGATTGCGAGTATGCTTCGCAGGTGTGCAGCTGTTATTAAAGCGAAGGGCTGGCATACCATGGTGAGGGGTAATTTGGTGATTTCGGAGTGTCGAAGACTTTTTGGTGAGTCAGCCCTGGAAGTCCTGAGCTATGTAGCCCTGGGCTCCCTGGGCTCCCTGGGCTAAGGTTTCATCGTCACTAACAACTTTGAGCTCCCTGAGCTCCCAAGGCTTCACGTATATGGCCCTGAGCTTCACGTATATGGCCCTGAGCTCATTTTCATCATTTTCATCAATTTCATCAAATAAAATAATCAACAAATCAATTATCTAACTAGTTATCTAACCATCTATTTATACGAAGTAGATAGAAAACACTGTTCGAAGCACTGTTCAAAGCACTGTTTGAAGCCTGTTATGCGCTCGACGAACGCGTAATTTAAAGCATGTGAGATGTTCGATAGGGAATTTGATAGGGCGTTTGATAAGATGTTTCAAAGGTAAAGAGGTGAGCTTGATAGAGTGTTTGGTAGGAAGCCATGTAGAGTGTTTGATAGGAAGCCATGTAGAGTGCTTAGTAGGAAGCCATGTAGAGTGCTTGATAGGGAATCATGTAGGGTGCTTGATAGGGTGGCTGATAGAATGTTCCGAAGGTAGAAAGGTGAGTTTAGTAGGGTGTAAAGAGGTGAGCTTGGTAGGGTGTAAAGAGGTGAGCCATGAAGGGTGCGTTCTACTGAGCTAATTAGCATGTTCTATGAAGCATGTATGAAGCATACTATGAAGTAGGCCATGAAGCGAATAACGCGTGTTCGAACGCGTCGCATGAAGCATGTTTTGATGCATGTTTTGAAGCGAGTAGGCTGACGAGTAGGCGAACGAGTAGGTAGCTGAGTTGGTAACTGAACATGTAGGGTGGCGAGTAGGTGGCTGAGTTGGTAACTGAACATGTAGGGTGGCGAGTAGAATGGCAAGCATGTAGAATGCGAAGGGTGAAGGGAAGGGTGAAGGGAAGGGTGAAGGGAAGAGCGAAGGGAAGGGCGAAGGTAAAAGCTTTGCAGGTCAATTCAGCTCTAGAAAGCGAAGATTATCAATCAAATTCCCAACAAGTTTTAAAAATCTTCTAAAATATTTGGTTCTGATACGGTGCGCCAAATCGACCTTAGGGTCATAACGATTTTTTGATTTTCGTTTTTGAGTTTCGAACTTCGAAACTTCGAATTTAAGCGACTTTGACTTCAAATATTTACAACTTTTATTCAATGTAATTTTGTATCTGACATACTTTGAAAGACAAAATTATAGAACTGAAGAAGCTGAATTCAAATCTTCAAGAATAATTAAAAAATATGAAGGTTTGACTGAATAAACGAAGTTGAGAATATTTGTGCGCCCGGTAGCTCTTTTGATCCTCCACCTAGTGATTCTTCCTCAGCCGGATTAATATATGCGCGTCGAGCTTCTTTCATACTTTTGAAGACAAACTTGTAGCTTCGAATGAGTCAAGTTCAATGCTTCAGAAATGACTAAAAAATATGAAGGTTTGACTGAGTAAACGGGGTTGGGGATATTTGTGCGCCCGGTAGCCCTTCAGGTGCCCCTCTGGCCATCAATATCCCCAACCCCGTTTACTCGGTCAAATATTCATAATTTTTAATTATTTTTGAAGCGTTGAATTGAACTGAATCAGAGCTATTAGTTTGCCTCCCAAAGTATGTATAGTACTCGGCATGCATATGTCAATTCGGGTAAGAAAGGGTCACTAGGTGGGGAACCTGAAGGGCTACCGGGCGCATCGAAATATCCCCAACCTCGATTACTCAATTAAACCTTCATATTTTTTAATTATTTTTGAAGCATTGAATTGAGCTGATTTAGAGCTATCAGTTTGCCTCTCAAAGTATGCAAAGTACTCGACGCGCATGAATTAATCCGGGCAGGGGGATGGTCATTGAGTGGGGGGGCTACGTACCACCTATGTTCAGCTCTAGAAGCAGTGTTCAGCCCTAGAAGCAGTGTTTAGTTCGAGGGTTGAATTCAAAATTCGGACCAGAATGTTCATTCTGTAGAACAGAAAATCTCAATCACAATGTTATTTGATTGATTTAAACTTATGATTTGTTTCTTATGACATTCAAGATCAATAGCAGAAGAAGACATTGCTTCGTACGTTGTTAAGAATAAGAAATTACTCAAAAACGAAAATAAAAAAATCGTTATGACTCTAAGATCGATTTGGCGCACCGTATCTGAGAGCTCTGAAAGCTCAGAAACATATGAGACGAGCCCTGAAAGCTCAGAGAGCACATGCGCTGCTAGAGAGAAGCCCTGAGAGCCCTGAGATGGCTCAGAGCTCCCAGAGTCAGCTGGGCCCGCTAGGCTAAACCACTTTTCCCGGGCCGATTCCCAAACTGCCGATGTGATAACATTGTTGTAGTATTTGACTTTTCTTTCTCAACCTTCCTTTAATGTAAAGAGTTTCTCGATTCTTTGCTACTAGTTTTGAGAATGTTTGACGAAAATCGAATTCAACCCTCGAGTTAAACATTGCTTCTATGACTGTCAAACTTTTATATTTTTTAATTATTTTTGAAGCATTAAATTAAGCTGATTCAAAGCTAACTTTCAAAGTATGTATAGTACTTGACGCGCATAAATTAATTCGAGCGAGAAGAGAATCACTGAGTGAGAGAATTATCTGAAGAGTAAGTAATTGTCATGAAATAGACTATATATATCAAAATAAGGTGTGTTTGCACTACTAAGTGCGAACACTCTGAAACTTTAGCCTAGTCGCAAAGGTTTTATGACAGTAATCAAGTGTACAAATATTTTTAAACTTTGTTTACTTAGTCAAATCTTTATATTCTTCAATTATTTTTAAAGATTTGAATTTAGCTTATTTAGTTCTATAACTTTGTCTTTCAAAGTATGTCAGATACAAAATTACATTAAATAAAAATTGACTCAATATTGAAAGGTATGAGTGACTACCGATTGTATTGCCAGCATTGAACGTAAGAAGCCATGTAAGAAAGCTTTGTGAGACCTTAGATATTATTTGCCCCTGGCGCTATTCCCAATAGGGGATCGCGTACGCTTTGCCTGATCCTTCTAGCCAATCAGGACTCTTCAGCCCCTGATATCACCGTATATTTCTAACACTCAAAGCGCTTAGAGTTAAATTTGTGTCAGACGTAGCCTACACGAAGGGTAGGCGAAGTTTAAAAAGGTTATGTGGCAATGTGAATGAATAAACTAATTACTAAAGAACTAGAATAACTCGAGGAGCATTCTCGAGTATATGAAGTTTGCCAAGGCCAGCCAGTACCTCTCAGTTAATACGTGGCCTACTAGAAGTCGATACTTCGTCATGTCAGGTGATGGGCCCGGCAGAGCCCCTGAAGCCTGACAATTTGCAACTCAGCGAATTTCTCAAATTGTTGATTAAAATCGAACGTACAATAACATTGTTTATGAATTTAAATAAACATAAAATTATAACTTGAATAACAAATCTGACACAAATGACAAAATTTACATATAAATATTTGAAGTCAAAGATTGCTATAACCCTGGTTTCCAACATCTAGTTGCTCCCTATGTAAAATACACACCTCTAAGCAATTATCATTTTAATACTTCTTCACATATTTTCCGTTCATTCATTTCGATTCAGTCAAAAATGCGCTTTTGCCCCACCCAGTGCTTAGCACCGCTGCGCGGCTTTTGGGCCAACTTTGGCCCTGGGAGCTGCTAAATAATGCCCAGATGTACATATGTTTTATGGTTCAAACGCAATCGATGCCCGATAGCCTCGGGTCATTATAAGTTTCAAGTAGTTCGATAGGTAATTGAGAACTCGCAGTCATCCGGCAAGTGTCTATTTGAAAACAACGTCATAGATAGAAGCGAATCCCTAGCCCCAATAGCCTTATAAAGGCGGAAATTATCATCTCCCCTATTTTCAACAGTTTCAAAACCAAGCAAAGAGGATACATTGTTGCTCTGCATAGCCTTGCCCAAACACCCCTAGCCTTACAGGCCACCTGCACACCTCGGCCGATGAGAGTGAGAAGTCCTGAGAAAGGTCTGAATGCCTTCTTTTCAGCACCGTGCGGAGATATCGTTGTGGCACACGATGGGAACCAACGTTGGTTAGGAAGAGAGCGTTTTCCGTCTGCCGAGCTTGGCATGACTCCAATTCCTATGGAAGCACATTAGTGCTGTAGACGACTCTTGCTATTTGAACTTACGATCAGGAAGCCTCAGACGCTTGAGGCCTGACCCGTATATTTTTCGCCTGCTCTTGGCCATTCGCTGGACAGATACCGATACGTCGTCGAGATTTTAAGCAGCAAAGTTCCAATATGTTTATTTGTTTCTCGGATTTTATCTTCATCCGCCAATGCTGTACTGAAATGTAAATTTGTTTACCTTAATTTCACCAACTTTAATCGGCAATTCTTTTGCCGCTTCTCCCAGCGAAAGGAACCTTTCACCCGCTTCGGTGATGATACCGCGCACATGGATCGAAGGAATGGTATGTTAGTGCTGGCCGGCTCAAACGACATTACCAGCTCAAAACACTTGTAACAGTAGGAATTGAAGCTATACACCTGCTATAGCCCCCAAAAGGCCCACTGCTCCTCCTGCTACTGCTCCTCGTTGAAATATGTTATGACATGATTAATCAAACCTTTCAAGAACAACCATGGCAACCGAAGTACGAGTAAGATATGCAAAGTTAGTAGGATAAATCATGGCAATCTGAAGATTAAGGTCGAAAAAGCGTGTAAAGTCGTCTTTAGAGCTAAATGCTTAAAACTACAAACTACAAACACTACAACTCTAAAAGAACAAGCCTGAAGTTATCTCGTAATGTCAGTAAATATGATAGCTGAAGGTTGTAAGAATGCAAATGCTCAACATCTGCAGTTTTAGTAAAACGTTCGAGTCAGCAGCTGAAACTGTGCTCAATAAAGACACAAAATCAAACCTGCACAAAGTCAAGGCTCGATAGCCAGTACATTACCAAGTTCCGTAGTGTAAAATTCTTTGGGGATTCGCATAATCGGATTGTCCATCTATCCGCTACAACCAGCCTTTGCGTGTCTCTACCCCTTGGACTACTTCGATATTACGCAATCCCACCCGCGAATGTCTCAATGACAAGTACGGACTCTGGCAACCCTGTTCCAATGCCATAATTGCAACGCCTTGAAATGTATGGCCTGCATCTTGTGCGAATGTCGACGAAGCATAGGCTGCTGAAAATCGGGAACCCGTAAGGGTCGTAAGGAAAGCCGGTCCCTCGACAACCTGATACACTTGTTCAGCACAGCCTGCAACATCTCTCTCGTTTCCTTTCCGATCTCTGTAGCGAAGTAAAATATCATTGCTGTATGGCTCATCAGACAAATGAACCACCGGCATTTTCAGTGTGTGGTCAGCGATAATGTCACGTTCGTTGAACGTGTCTGCTCTACATCTGAATTGAAGTCCTTGCTTAAAGTCAGGGACGTTGTCAAGAACGCTAATTTGTGCAGCGGCTGGAAAAGATCTGGCAATGTAGGCAGCTTTGAGGGCGGGAATGAAGTGGGAATTGAAATAGTCTAGCGGCATTGAAAGTACATATACTCATCGTTGATGGCACGCAGCATCTCACGTGAAGGGCAGGTGAGGTCTATAGTAAGGTTCTTCAGCCGCGTCGCTTTGACAAAAACGAGCCCGTGGGTCTCGAGCATCAGTGAATGGCATAGCATACCACAACGTAGCCTGAGGGTGCTCAAGCGCGGCAGCATCCCTCTGATCAAGATGCATAATGAATCGCAATGTGCTTCATGGCGCACGTAATCAGCAGTGTTCAACTCGACGCTGGCACATGTCATTGGAAGAGCTTGAAGAAAGCAGCATAGGTCTTCGCTTCGTAATTGCCACTGCGCGAATTCGGGATCTGTGTTCCGTACAATTGCCGTGAAGGAGAAACTGGTAAGCTGCGTCATAGTACCCATAAGTCGCGCCAGCGCTTGTAGGGCTTCGGACACGTAAATTTTAGCATTGCAGTACGCCGTTGACATCGCAGTTTCCCAGTCTACTTTTACCATGCGTTCTACCTCCTCTGAAGCAATACGAACAGTTAGCGAACGGATCAACTTAGTGTTCTCGAACGTGACCTTTGGCACGAAGTTGGCGAGCGTCGAGATTTCTAGCACGACGTCCGTCCACAATATGGGCTTCGCAACGTCATGCCAGTGACTACAGCACCCAAGAAGAGGGACAAAAGACCCTAGCTCATCGGGTCTCAACGCGTTGCGCACTCTTCGAATTATATCTGTGAAGATTTCGATGGGAAGATGATTGATATGGGGAGTCATTTAACTAAATAACACATCACGCACAACGATGAGGGGACCAAGTTATCGTGCCTTAAAGAACATGGTGAAGAGATGACGTGTAGAAGGGTAACGAAGCAGCTCGTGCATTGACAAGTGTTGCAAACCATTGCTCGATAAAGCAATTACGCAGATTGTACATTGAAGATGACGAGCGGCTGTACTCTATGATGGACCTACGTTCGAATTGACAGAGCATATCAGTTATCGCTATCTAAGATAGAACCTGCAAATTATGACTTAGCCATCAAAGATATCACTCTAGCCATCATAGGGCAACAACGTGCTTTTAATCAAGTCGGCCTCAAAACCAAAAAGGTATAAGTCGGGGGCCAAACAGTCGGCCGGAAGAGGGACGAAGAATTCAAGCTTTTCCCAAGAGCCTCAACCGAAGAAGAAAAGAAAGCGGGACATCGCACAGGATAAAAGATGAAGACTAGAGGTCAGGAAGCTGAGAAGCCTGAACTGGGTGAAGATTCCCAGCGAGAAATACAAAGTGTAAAGGACTAAAGGCTGGGAAAGTGAAGAATCTGATCTTTACTTTGCAACCGCTTGAGTCAAAATTGTCGAGTTTCAAAACAACGAGAGCGATGACGACCTTTTATGACAGCTTATGCCAGATCTCGTACAGAAGCGTCGCTTTCTCATACGCGTTCCATGTTCCCTACTCTCAGATGTGGTGCAAGTTTGTTTCTTTCAATTCTCACTCTCGCACTGCGCAGAAAAAGCTATATACCACGGCAAACTCTTCAAACTATCCGAGAAAAAGATAAATTCCTAAGTTTGGTTTCGAGTGTTAAGAATCATCCAAATTGTTGTATTGCTCACGACGGGCATGGAAGAGAAGGTCCCGATCCTACTACAATTTGGCAAGAAGTAATGAAAAGAGGCAAGTCATGGTATGAGGATGCATTTTTCTTCACTAGGACCTACTTGCACACTTTTAGGCTCTAAAGTTCAATCTGAGTGGCTGTGGTGAGACTCACAGCAATTTCGAATGTCATTGTGATGATAATGAGTTTGAAGGCCATTTGAAAGAGTGTCAAAAATAAGAGATCGCGGGATATCTAAGGCTGTCATGGACTCATAGGGGCTCGGCCCTACTCCCGGGCCTAATCCCGGGCCCATCCTTCATCACGATGTATTTAAAACCATGGAAAGTAGTTAGGAAATGATCATCTTCTTACCATACCATAAATACGCCCGTAGGCCCGTAGGCTGCCTTGACAAAGGCTCTTATGCTATCATTACGCTGATCTTACTTTGAAAGACAAAATTATAGAACTGAATGAGCTGAACTCGAATCTTCAAAAATAATTGAAAAATATGAAGATTTGACTGAGTAAACGGGGTTGAGGATATTTGTGCGCCCGGTAGCCCTTAGTGACCCTCCCCCCGCGCGAATTGATTTATGCGCGCCGAGTACTTTGCATAATTTGAGAGGCAAACTGATAGCCCTGAATCAGCTCAATTCAATGCTTCAAAAATAACGGAAAAATATGAAGGTTTGACCGAGTAAACGGGGTTGAGAATATTGATAATCAGGGGGGCAGACGCGTCAAACAGTGCTTTGAACAGTGCCTCCTACCTACTAATGGCTCCCTACGAAACTCACCTTTTTACACCCTACTAGCTCACCTTTTTACACCCCATCAAACTCACCTTTGTACATCCTCTCAAGCTCACCTTTTTACCTACATAGCTGAAACTGTATATATACAGTACCCCGCATTAAGTCACGGTCGCGCGCTTCCCAACCAATACACCCCCCACCTGCATCAACCATTGAACCATCAAATTCAGCTGGAGAACTTCAATATTTGGGCTATTTGTTTAGTAGTATATGAGTTATGATTCCCCAATCAATATTTGGTATGCCAGCCGTTCGCTATGATTACAGCTGCACACCTCTCGGGCATACTAGATATTAGCCTGGGCAATGAAAGTTGCGGAAACGGCCCTGGGGCGCCCGGGGCCAGAGGGGGCTGGCACTTTGGTGCGCAGGTCGGCCCCTCGGCCCTACCAACCTGTGAATTCAAAAATCTAAAAAAAGTTCCTGTAGAATCACGAAGCACTCTCAAGCATTCAATATGAAAGCTTCAAGTTGTAAAAAGAACTTGAAAGTTGATATAATCAAGGCTCTATTTCTCGCAGAAGTACGGGGTTTGGCGTAATTTGGTGTTCTCACGGCTTTTTTCTTCGACCCTCGAATGTTTTTTTCTGCCATTCTCCCATCTCAAGCTGAAACCTGGTGAAGTCCAGCTCTCCTTGATCGAGTTTCTGCTGAATCTCGCTAGTTGCCCCCTTAAGATCATGTTGACGATCATACATCAAATACATAGCAAGAAGATATTGCGACCGGCATTGGCCTTGCGCACAGTGTATTAGTACCTTCTTTTTGTTTTTTATGTAGAGGCCAATTTTGCAACACAAATTTTCCATATCATTCAAGCCTTCATCGTTGTGATCACCGTTGTGATCCCAAGGCATATGAATGTACCAGAGCTTGTTTACTTTCAATCGTAATGGTTGCGATTTGCTCATATAAGTTGCGTTGATTGTTTGAATATTCTTGGTCTCTTGATTACCCACAAGCTTTATCTCGTCATCTAGATATTTTTCAACTGTATTCGTCCACTCTACTATGTTGTAACTTTCTTCCCTAAAGGGAAGAGGTACCTCTTGTGCTACATTTATGATCAAGTCATAGAAGGCTAGTTCTTCTAGTTTGGGTTCTCTGTAAATGTCTAGGAACTCGATGAATTTTTGTGGACCGTTTTCATACATTTGTGACTTTTGTGGCTTTTGTGTTTCCTCTGGCATGGTGATATACGTATGCCCACTCTTTGTAGGCGTAGGTAAAGCTGGGTTACCTCGGCCCCCATTTTTAGTATCGATCTGAAGATGAGGGTGACGAGATGCTTTATTCTTCATGATTCTGCAAGATAGTAGTATGTAGCGCTACAATTTTCACGGAAACGTACAATAAGCCAAAAAGTGGAATGAGATGTAGAAGTTTTGGAATGTGGCTGATATTAAAAACTTTTGTTTTAACCGATTCCGGAAGTCATGATCGGAAACACCTGCCAAGTGCCCAAGGGAGACAATAATGGCAACATGTCTCTTTGCAGACAGCGCGATAAGTTGTCAAAACGGGACCACCGAGAATGTTAAAAGTGAGCAGTAGCAGAGATGCTGAAGCAGTAGCCTTTATTTTACTTTTTCTGAGCTTGCAGAATGATGAATCTGCCACCCCAGAATACCTGTTTGGGTACTAGAAACTGTACGGGAGATGACTTAACCAGACGAATAGGGAGCTGGAAATAAATATTTAGATCTTCTAGCGGAAAATAAGGGTTTCTTAGCTCCTTTAGTTCTAAGGTAATCCACACATTTACCTACTAAAGTAGGTGCTGGCCACCCGAAACGACGTTTTTACCCCAACATGGCTACAAAGCTCTTCTCTACAGCAAAAACATTAAACAACTTTGTTTCACTTAATTCGAGCATTTGCATTCCGCTCCTCCGTTACCCCAGCAGTGGCTCTACCTCTTGCCGGCCGGCGAACGGTTATTACCCCCTTCTTCTAAGCAACGGATCTAGCCTTCGCTTTACTGAAGCGACTCACAGTTACAATGTTGTTGAAAAACGAGGTAATATAAGAGCATTTAGTAAGTAGGTTCAAGCTGTTAGAAAGAACTACTATGCTCTCTAATTAGAAACTATATTCCTCCTTCTGCTCTTACTATTGCTTCTATTGCTCAAAATAGTACTTCTATGCGGACACTATCAAAATTTCTTAAGAATACTTCCGTTATGATATTCTAGGTAAGCAGTAACCCCTGTGCTGTATTGAATAAACTAATCACTAAAGAACTAGAATAACTCGAGGGAAACCCTCAAGTGTATAGAGTTTGCCGCCCTGAAGCCCGACAATTCCGTTTCATAACAATAGAAGTTTCGTTACCCGAAACCGAATTTGGCCGAACTACTAACATGTAATTTAACATACACACAGCGCCTAGACAGTGCCATAGGTATAGGCTGCATGCACTTGATAAAGAAATAGGAATAATATAAAATACTTCCCCTTCCGGAAATCCTTGTTTTGACGTTATAGTTAAATATGCGGTGACTGTTGTTATTGAGTTGGCTTTCTTCATCTTTATATCATGAATGAAAACCCCGCGAAGAAGAAATTTTGTTACTTCACTGTCCAGGGTTACTTCCTGCAAGATGAACTCGCAACTGAGAACGGTAAAGCTTTTGACTATGTAGGAATCTGTTTCGCACGAAATAGTCTGCTTTTAACTGCTAACGAAAAGTCTAGAAATCGGTTAATTTTGGGTTGATGGTTAGAGAAGATTTTAGACTTAGAGCAATTTTTTGAACGCAGTGGCAGCGTTTTGAGAACGAAGTTCGTATTCTCAACAAGAAGAGTGCTTATAATATAAAGTATAAGGTAATATATGTGGCTCGCCATGAAGAAGGTTTTCATAACGTTGCAGAAACCACATATGGAAGGCGTAATTGGAATGTGCGTCTAGTTTTCCTTTTTCAGTTCTTAATGTAAAGACTAACCACTTCGACATAGAAATGTTGGTCCAAGCGTACTGGGAATGAACTCGCGAATTGGGCTGATGCTAAGCTCACGGAAAAGGGTGAAGGGCAGGCCCAAGAAGCAAAAGGTTTTTGGCTTTCTCAAATAGCAAAACAGAAAATGTCTTCGCCTCAGACATACTACACTAGCCCCCTTACTCGAGCTGTGCAAACCGCGAAAATCACGTTTTTTGGCCCATCTTCATTGTCAAAGCAATCGGTTGTATTGATGGTAAAAGAAGTAAGTACCTTTTCCTTGCTGTCTTTCTGGAACATAATAGATGAGAATGCGCTAACGGGTATAGTCTCTTCGAGAAATGACTGGTGTTCATACTTGTGATCGGCGAAGCCAGAAGTCAGTGATTCAGAACGTAGATGACTCTATTCGATTCGAGAATAGTTTCACGAAGAACGATGAGCTATGGTTTTCAAACGAGCGTGAACCATCAGAAGACGTAGCAACTTGCATGCAAAAGCTTCTTGACGATATTTTCAATGATGATGATAGTTTCTTTATCTCTTTTACAAGCCACGCTCTAGCGATCGCGGCACTTCTTCGAGTTCTTAACCATCGGGAATTCAAAGTTGTCACCGGGTCTACAATTTCTATTCTTGTCAAGGCTGAATTCAAGAATTCAGAAAACTCTACTAGCGTGCCTGCCAAACCGGCTTTTATGCCTTTTCCATTTCGCAAATTTCGCAAATTTCGCAAATTAGTCTTTCGTGCCTAAAAGCCATTTTCTGGTCGCGATTCGAGTACTATTGTGGCTGTGTCAGGACGCTCAGGGCTAAAATCCGCACTCAGCGAGCATCTCAAACTTTAAGCCGAGCTTTTTGCTCAAGCTTTATTTGCTCCATTCTATAGTATTTTCGATTACATGTAATTTAGCATAAGAATAGCGCCTAGATAGTGCCATAGCCTTAGGCTGCATGCAATTAATGAAGAAAGAAAAAGGAAAAAAGAAGGGGAAAAAATGACTTCGGCGTCTGAATTTCACTTCAATGTGTTAAAATAACGCTTCCCAGCCATCGGTATTACCAGCCACCTAATTTAGAAGGGTTTAAATACGGAGCCCAGGGACGGGTTCGGAAATCAAACCCCATATTTTAACACAATGCTGATTTCCCTTTTTTTTTTGAAGCAATTTGCGGAAATCTCGGAAAATCGGACTTGGCGACAGCGACGTACCCGGGCATATAATACATCAATTTGACCGGCAAATTATAGAGCACACTCGTACGAGCAAAACAAGCCCCCAATCGACCTTCTAGCTGCGTGGGTGCCTGCGTGGCAGACCAAAAGGCGAAAATCGAAATTTTCCGCGCCCGTCCGAGCCAAAATCGCCCTGTTTCTCCTTCCTCTGCCAACTCGACGGCAACAACGTTGTTCCAAAGCGATAACGCATTTATATTCGAAGCAAGAGCAAGAAAAAATACACATAAACAACAAAGAACACGTCTTTCACACCTGATTGCGAATAAATCGCATTCGGTTCAATCTTATACATCTGTCTATTTTCGTATAGTGCGCTAGGCAATAAGTCGAGATTAGTCATCACTATTCTAAACGAGGCAACGCGGCTACTTCGATACCAAGCAAGCATTTTCTACAAAAGAGTGATTTAAGTCTATTTAAACTAAATTAATATCATTTTCGTCTGATATCAATAATAGAAGACAATCTATTGCAGGTTTCGTATGCCTACGTGAAAAGCTCTGAGTAAGAGGTTAAGGAAATATTACAGATAGAACTTTTTAGGAACTGAAACCAGAAGCTCGAAGCTCGAAACAAGGAAAAATCAATTTCTCGAACGAAAATCGTTTTCTCACTTTCATCTTCACTCTATCAGACATGAATTCGAACCTGCGCATCGAGTCAGAAATGTCGCAAACACTCATCAGAACAGCAGCAGAAATGAAAGAATATTTGAAAGATATTCTCAACGCTAATTTGCAATATATCAACGTATCGTCTAATTTGCAACTGCAAAGTGATATGTCAGATTTGTTCAGAGAACAACAAAAATCATTTACACTCAATGACTAGAAAAGCAAACTACATGCTCAGTTTATTTGACGCATTGTCATGAAATAAATTATATATATCAAAATAAAATGTGTTTGCACTACTAAGTGCGAACACTCTGAGACTTTAGTCTAGTCGTAAAAATTATGACAATAATGTTCGCACTTAATCAATTAGACTGATTCTTAATTGAAGAGCACTATCAAAGTGAGACACGAAGTACAGATTTCGCGTTCGATTTCGTGATTGAAACAAATAGAATTTTCGAGTTTCTAAGCATAACACTGAAACATATTTTTCACAGAGAGTAATTTTTCGCTGAGAATAATTTTTCACTAAGACACATGATCAAGTAAATTTTTTGAACAGAAAAGTCGCTCACGAAACGCAGAACTCAAGCCGTTTACGAGCGCAGAAAAAGTCGTCTACGAGACGCAAAGAAAAGTCGTTGTGTAAACGCAGAAAAGTCGTTGACAAACGCAAATGATGCTAAAAAGAGATGAAATTCGCATTCTATGTAGAAACATAACTTATTGTCGACGAACAATTTGACTGTTCAAGTCGAGTGATCGCTGAACGATTTCAAAATTTGCGCACATGCTCGTCGAGATCTCTGAGACGAAATTTTCAATTAGAAAAACGTGATTTACGCACATGCTCGTAACGATCTCTAAGCGATTTTCCCACATACGCAAAGCGCAAGGTCAACTCTTAATAAAAACTTCGAGTTGACGATTTTTTCATTTCTACTCATCGCTCGAGAACGAGCTTTAAGGAAAAAAAGTATATTGTCATGAAATAAATTATATATATCAAAATAAAATGTGTTTGCACTACTAAGTGCGAACACTTTGAGACTTTAGTTTAATCGCAAAGATTATGACAATAATGCACTGAAAATGCAAAAATCAATCTTTCAGTGACTACGATAATTAAAACGAAAAGAAGCATAATATTGTCTTGATCATCTTGGAAAAATACACAGTTGAAGCTTTACTAGAACAAAAAGCGATATGAAAACATGTGTTTGACGTTAAAAGCATCAAAAAGTCGAAAAATAATACAAAATCATCATGTGTTTGTAAAATTTATCGTATTTACTTTTCATAACGACATTAACGAAAGTCATGAAATTATTTGTTTCGATTTTTTTCATTTATCAAAGTCACGTATAATTTTCGAACGATAAATTCAAAGTATGCAATAAATTTATAATGTTTTAAATTGTTTATTCGTAAAAAAATCTCGTTGAACGCGATTTTTAACGATTAATTTTTCAAATTATTTGTCGTGTTTTAAAAATAAAACAATACGTTGATTTAATTTTCATTTAAATTCGTGATGACAAAAAATCGAATGATAATTTTCATTGTTTAATTAATTTTTTTAAACATTTCATTTGTTTGTGAGTGATATAACGTGAATGTAAACAATGTAATGTTTAATCTTTTGAACATAAATTTTTTAAACGACAACATGAATTTAAAATCTTTGTTATTTATGATCGCGTATAAAATATTTCAATCATGAGTCATGAAAACTAAAATTAAAGAAAACGTTTAATCTTTAACTGAGTACGTAGTTTTTTTCGATAACAGTAAAATTCTTTTCGAAAATTTAAATGTTATTGTAAACAAAAGGTTTAAACTTTTTTAATTACGAAAAACATCACGATAAAGTTTATGATTATTGTATGATGCGATATAAACGAATTGATTATGAATTATAGAAATTCGTAAAATTCGTGACGTTTTATTTAATTAAAATTACTGTTAAAACAATGATCGATGTAAATTTTAAAACGTTTATTTAATTGTTTAATGTATAACGAGCGCGAAACTCGATCATATGATTGATGAAATTTTACATGATGATGATCGTCATACGTTAATTGAAAAAAAAAATTTCAACGCTATTGAAAGGGTAGGGCGAACAGTATCACATATGATGGAATCTATCTAGATTGTGGAGAGAAGCCACAGGCTGCTCTATCTATATACTGTCACGCATGGCAAAGCCGCGGCGCGCGGCTTTACCCC
>JAABUS010004711.1_pt1 | contig 19147 bp, 20 predicted proteins | sample 5560161 | NCBI WGS metagenome assembly JAABUS01 (sample SAMN10711885, study PRJNA513376) | rock metagenome | isolation source: Antarctica rocks | place: Antarctica: Victoria Land, Trio Nunatak nord | collected 2016-01-04 | reverse complement strand
GGCTAGAGGAGAAGCGCCGATGGCTTGAGGAGACCTATGAGTGAAGGAGCGCCGCATAGCCATGACGTTGTCCGAGTGTCTTATGTACAACATCCGCCGGGATGCCCGAGTTCTGTACATAAGAAGCAGGACACCAAAGCGTAGTGAAGGGAGCGTGATGGAAGCAGTAACCGACCTGGACAGGCTCATAGAGAGGAGGTCCCGCCAGAGCGGCGAGCAGAGGCCGGAGGAGGTCATGTACGCGGAGTCCGTCCGCCGCTACAACGCCCGCCGGCAAGAGGCGAGCCGGGCCGAGTGGCGCGCCTTCCACGAGGCGCAGGCCGCCCGCCACCGCCGTAACCTGCAGGCCTTGATAAGCCACCACGAGGCGAGTGCCCGGGTGCTAGCGGAGGGAGGGCCGTGACGGTCTTCAGCGCACCGGGGGAGGTGAGGCGTTAATGCCACAATGCAGCGCCATAAAGCGGAATGGCGCCCGCTGTACGGCCAGCGTTAGGCCGGGTGACGAGTGGTGTTGGAACCACGATCCGGCTAATGCGGATAAGCGCCGTCGGAACGCTTCGAGGGCTGGCCGGAGCACCGGATCCCGCGAGATCAAGGACCTCAAGCAGCGGCTCTCCGAAGTGATTACCGGCGTGCTCGACGGCTCCCAAGACCGGGCCCGGGTGGCGGTAGCTATACAGGGCCTCAACGCTCTACGGAGCGCGCTGGAGCTGGAGCGCCGGGCAAAAGAGACAGACGCGTTGGAGCAGAGAATCGAGGACTTGGAGCAGGCCGCTAGTGAACAACCGAAGGGAGATAGAAAGTGGGGAGCCTGACTCGCAGACTACGCGCACTCGAAGCGCGGGCCGGAGGGACCGACGAAGACTTCGATGCGCGCGCCAGGCGGGAGGTAGTCGGGCGTATGAGTACCGAGGAATTACGCCACGCAAGGGAGGTCTTCGAGCGTGCTACCCGTCGGGGTAATGTGCTTGACGACGAAGGCGCGGCCCTAGCCCGCCACCTCATGGGCCGCATCGAGGAGGCGCGAGATGAGGAGTAGAACGAGCCTGGACGCCCGCATTCAAAAGCTCGAAGCTCGGGAAAACGCTCGGGAAAACGCTCGGGAACCGCTCGGGAACCGCTCGGGCTCCGAGGCCGTTTCCTTATCTTGCCTCGCATTTTCTCACATTAACCGGGAGTTGTCTTTGGTTTTCTCGCTTTTCCTGTAGAAACCTTTTACAATGGAGTTGTTAGCGAAGATCGGAGTCGTAGTGGAGCACGTAGGAGAGGTCATCCGAAACCGAAGAGGCGAGCTCGGAATTACCCAGGAGGAGCTGGCGAAGCGGGCGGGCATAGCGCCGACGAGCGTTGTGAGGCTTGAGTCCGGCGAGATCCGGCAGCCGAGGATCAGCACCATACATCGTCTATCAGAGGCGCTGGGGATGGATGCAAAGGAGCTTCTAGGGGTCGTGAGGTCGAGACCGCCTGTTACCGAGGCCTCGCCGGCGGGCCCGTTCACGGCCGTCTATCAGCGGGACGAGGAGTGGTGGATCGGCTACGTTGAGGAGTTGCCTGGCGCCAACGCCCAGGAGCGGACCATCGAGGAGGCCCGCGAGAGCCTCAGCGAAGCGGTCTCGGACGTGCTGGAGGCCAATAGGGAGCTGACCCGGACAGAGTTTGAGGGCCGGGACGTGGTACGCGAACCCCTCGCCGTGTGAAGCGGCGGGCGCTTCTCAACCACCTCAAGGAGCACGGATGCGAGTTCCTGCGAGAGGGGACCAGGCATACGATGTACGTCAACCGCCCGGCCGCCAGGACGTCCGCGGTGCCGCGACACTCGGAGATCACCAACAACATGGCCCGGAAGATCTGTAAGGATCTCGGGGTGCCGCAACCGTAAAGCACTGCATCTAGCACGTGTTCCACGCGGACCGCAACATCTTGCGTGTTTTGAGAAGGAAGGCCCTCGCCAAGCACGCCGTGCGCTCGGAGGCCGAGAACAGGATCCAGGCCATGATCTCCCTCGCCAAGAGTGAGGTCCCGGTGATGCCGGCGGAGCTCGACCCCGGAGCTGCCCACAGGATGGAAGAGGCCCGGAAGAGGATCGAGGATTTGGAGCAGGCCGTGATGCAGGTGGGCTACGCGCGCCGGGGTGTACGTTCGCCGGCTGAAGCCGCGGCTAGCAGACATCTGTCATCCGTCGGAGAGGTTGCATAGAGCATCGTAGACGGCCCCGCCTCTAGCGCCTGCCCTGGGGCGGGACCACAATATCCCCTCGGAGCTTCGCGGAGCAACCCTAGCGAAGCCCCGAGGATTGATTCTAAGCTCTTGCGTGTGGCTTTCCGGTGTCGGAGTATGCCCGTATGGGAGAGGACCGACAGGACGCCCAGAGCGCACCGCCCGGACGGAAACTAACCGTCTCCGAGGCGGCCGCCGCTCTAGGCATCAGCGCCGAGGCCGTACGCTCCCGCATAAAGCGCGGCACGCTGCCGAGTGTGAAAGACGGCGCTACCGTATACGTCCTGTTGTCTGCCGACAGGACGCGGCCGGACGAAGACCGAACACCGCCCGAACATGGCCGAACAGCCGCCCGGTCGCCATCTGATAGCAGCGCGCTCATATCCGCGAAGGATGAGACCATCGCCACGTTACGCGAACAGCTCGCCTCCGAGCGCCAGGCCCACGCCGAAGCCCGGCGTCTTCTCATGGCCGCGCTGGAGAGGATCCCGCCGGCGCTCGAAGCCCCTCGCCACGGCGCTCGCCAGGAGCCGCAAGAATCCTCCACACCGCCACCGGAGGCCTCGGAGGGTGCATTCCCCCGGTCGAGTGCGGGAGGGACGCAGGAAGCCACAGAGCAGCCGCAGCGGAGGTCCCCCTGGTGGCGTAGGGTGTTTGGCGGGTGAATAGTGCGAGCGCTCGGGTGAACAAGGCAGCGAGAAGGGCCGGGGTGAACCGCCTCGGCCCTTCCGCCAGCCATAACGCTTCGGGACCGCAGGTGGGATCAGCCTCCTCCGTCGTTTGGCGCGTCCTTGCCGTCGGGACCTTCGTTATCACCCGGCGTGCCGAGGACGTTGAAGTCGCTGTCGAGGTTGACGTCGACCTTGCTTCCGTCGTCGCGGGTTACCTCGATCTGGTAGGCGCCCTCCTCGTCGCCTACCTCGGAGCCGCTCACGCGGCCGTTGACGTGGTCGAGTGCCACGCTTTTCGCCTTGTCGAGGTTGGCTCCCGTGGACTGCCCCGAGGGGTCGCTGCCGGAGCCATTAGCGTAAGCTACGCCTGACCCTACGAGCAGCATCAGCGCGGCTACAGCGGCTATGATCGTTTTTTTCGCGTTCACTTCATCACCTCCCTTTTAGCTAACGCTTGGTTGCAATGTAGCAGGCGAACCTGAGAGGAGGATTAGAATTGCCTGAGAATTACGCGACCTTCCTAGAACCACGGATAGCGGAATCCGCTCTCACGCCCCCGGATAAGCCTCTCTAGCGGGTAGAGTAATATAAGGGTGTGGGGCAGAGCCCGGAGCGGTAAGTCGGGTGGCGTAGGATATTCGGAAGCTAGCGGGGGTGCGGGGCAATGACGACCAGGGATGACGCCTTGATGTTGCTAAGGGCCGCATACGAGCAGGCCCAGGGCACCGTGGGCGAGCCGGTGGTCCCGGCGCAGGCCGCCCTCCACGCCGGACTAGAGCAAGGCTCCGACCGATACAACGCGGCCCTATCGCTCCTGCTCCACGACGGGGCACTAGTCGAGGATGAGCGCTTTGAGGGGGTCGGGGCAGGCCCACACGAGAACGTCGTCGCGTTCGTGCTCGCCGAGCGCGCTCTGGACGTGCTGCAAGAAGAGTAGCCTAAGCCAGCCTATTCTCTCGCCTTCCGCGAGTATGTCTGCAACGTTCAAACCGCCACGGTGACGGCATGAAAACTACCTCTGCAACCGACCCTTGCTACTTTGTCGCAACACCGCTTGATACACGCTCGTGGCTACAAAGTGAGGTAGTAAGCTACCGTTAGCCTCAAAGCCCTGCAAACAGGCTGATTCGAGTTTCCGGGAGCGCCGCTTCTCGGAAACCCGCATGGCCCCGGTCCAACACCTATGAACCTTCCGGGCTCAGTTCTGTCTCCTGGGGGTATTATTCCGACTTCCTCATAATACCCCTCGGAGGGTGCAGACCATCTGCGGTGTGCCTGGCCCATCGGACCGGAGCTACGCGCCTTGCGCTGTGGAGAGGAGGCTAGATGACTGTTGCGTGGATTGACGATAGAACTTGGGCCATCCGACCCCTCGGCGAAAGGAACCTCGGATGGCCCAAGTGCAGCATACCCCGGCCCCGCCGTCCCTGGAAGAGGCTGCGCGTAGATCCCACGGAAGACTGGGAGCAGCTGGAGCTCCTCTGCGTCTGGGACGAGCAGAGGGAGTACGAGAGGATCAGGCCGTTGGTCCTCTCCGTTGGGCTCGGGTTCTCGGTGCCCCCCCGACCCTGCGCCAGACCGGGCCTTTGGCGGTGGACTAGCGTACGAAGAGCCAGATAGCGGCGATGACCCCGTAGGCAACGATTCCTCCGCGCAGCACCCGATCGCTCACTCGCTTGGCAAGACGTGCCCCGACTACGCCTCCTACCAACGATGCCGGCCCGACGATGGCCGCTGCGCCCCACGCCACGGGTGTCAACAAGGCGAAACCGAGCGCCGCCACGGCGCCGATCACCAGCTGGAGTAGAGCCTTGAGCGCGTTGAGCCGCTGCAGCGTATCGTCGAAGAAGACGCCCAAAAGGGCGAGGACGGCCACGCCTAAGGCGGCTCCGAAGTAACCTCCGTAGGCGGCCGCCAGCGTCTGGCCCACCAGGGAACCGACGCCGGGACGTCTGCGGACTCCGGCACGCTCGCCTAGCCAGTTTCCGATCGCCGGCTGGGCGGCCAGGAGCGCGCAGGCGGCGAGTACTAGGAAAGGAACTATGCCCTCGAAGGCGCTTTGCGAGCTAACCAGGAGCAGGCCGACGCCGATAATGCTGCCGAGCACGCTAAGCGCCGCCAGCGGTACGATGCGTCGGCGCTGGCCACGAAGCCCCCCACGGTAGCCCCAGGCGCCGGTCACGTAGCCCGGAAAGACGGCTACATTGTTGGTGACGTTGGCTATCAGGGGCGGGTACCCGGCGGCGATCAGGGCGGGAAAGGTGACGAGCGAGCCGCCGCCTGCGGCCGCGTTGAGGGCTCCGGCAACGAAGCCTGAGGCGGCGAGCAGCGCGACCGTCCCGGCGCTCACGAGGCCTGACGCAGGCAAGCCCACAGGCAGGGTCGGTTCACGAGTTCATACGCCGCAGGCGGACGCTCGTATACGTCGCAACCTTCGCAGGAACCTTCGCGTCCAGCCAGTATACAAATCACGTCCTCAGCATAGCAGCCGAAGCTACTCTCGGGGTGATCTGGACTCCGGGTAAGCCTGGCAATCAGACCTAGCTGTAAAGTACGCGACGCATAGCAAGACCGACGATGTCGGAAGAGCGGATTTCGGGCTTCGGCTTCCAGGTCCTCAGCGAGAGTTTGTCCTTCGTCCCAATACCACTTCCTGACTTCCTCGTAGACCTCCTCTGGCTCCATGCCCCGGAGATGGGGAGGGGGCGGGACACCGTGGTGTCCCGTGACCAACGCTCGGGCCTGGTCGTCGTAACCGCCCAGTAACCGCCCACGATCCTCGCTATCTTCGCGTTGAGTCGCTCGTCCAACCAGACGCTTTGCTCCTGATGGTAGTCCCCCAACGAACCTACCTTGTCTAGTAGTTCGTCTTGGAGACGGGCGCCAAGCTCTTTGTCGGTGTATGTCGAGGCGAAAAAGAGCGCCTTGTCCGCAGCCAGGATTCGCCTTCTCGTCTCCGCCATGACTTTCGCCTGCTCCTCGAAGACGGTCTGTTGCCTGCCTTGCACCCGGCCCAGCGGGTACGCGACGGCAACATCACTGACATATTGGTTTCTCTCTCACATAGCTAGGCTCGAAACTCTACTGTGTGCACACAATACAGCGGAAGCTCGGCCAGCCTGCCTAGCCGCTACCCACCTGTAACACGGGGCCGGGTATCCTACGGGAGCCCCGGCCCGGATCGTGTTTATGTGGCAGGTCGGCCGCTAGAGGTTTATTACCACCGTGTGTTGAAGTCGCGCAACATTCTATGATAAACTTAGGCAACTTGAAGAGAGGAGTCGACGTTGCAGGAACTCAAGAGGCTACGAAAAGAAAGGGACTGGAGCCAGGTTCGACTAGCGAAAGAGTCGGGGATCGACCGGGCGACCATCAACCAGGCCGAGGGCGGTAAGCGTTCGCCAACCATCGAGACGCTAGAGAAGCTGGCGGACGCGCTCGAAGTCGAGGTAGCTGATTTTTTCCCAAAAGCACAAACCGCGTTGCCGTTTGAGGTGGTTCCGCCGCAGCGCGGTTATACATTTCTGGCACGCTTACTCGTGGACTGGCGATACTTGTTCGAGCAGGCCGCCGATCAATGGGGCCGAGAGGCGCGCAGCGGAAACCTATTTGGGTCGGCCGACGGAGCATTAGCGTATTCCATAGCGACGAACACCCAGGCCGCGCGGTTCCTTGAAATCATTGGCGAGCGGCTGTTGCCAACCGTAGAGAACCTGCTGCCAGAGGATCTCGCCCGTGCCGAGCGCAGGAAGCTACTCGAGGTTCGGGAGAAGCTACAAGAGGCGACTGCGGCCGTCAACGAAGCAACCCTTGCCGTAGTTCCGGAACTCGCCGAAGACCGGGAGTTTTCGGATGCCGAAATCGCGGTGATAGCCGAGGCGACCAGAGAGTTCGAAGAGCTGCCAGAGCTTGAGCAACGTCGTCAGATGCGCGAAGCGTGGAAGGTTGTTGACGACATTATCGAGCGCCAGGACCGAGCCGAGTCAGGGGCGCCGGAGGGACACACTGCATGAAAAGCAAAAAGACGAGGACCGGGTTCCCGCCCGGTCCTCAAGTCAATACAAACCCCATCTCTCAAGGAGGTTGATTAATGATAACCGATAACTCCGAGGAGCACGAGATCACGCTCCTCTTCGACGTCAGGCTCTCTGCGGAGGCCGAGGCTCTCCATTACTGGCGTGCGGCATTCGCCGGCGCCTCCGACGTGGAGGAGGCGGTAGACGAGAACCTCTACGCCCTCCGCCTCCGGCCCGGAGTTTGTCGGTGTGGGGACGGCGCATGAGCAGCGCCACGCTGAAACTCTGGGACCACCTGTTCGGTGATGGGCGAGGACTATTGCACATCTGGACTGGCAAGAGGGGCGTCGAGGGCGACATCGCCCAAGAGACTATAGCCTCTTGTAACTTCAACTATCCGCAGTCCGCGGAGTCGGCTGCAACCTGGGCGCTCAAGAAGTCCAGAGAGGGCCGCGAGGTTTATTTCTGCGCGCACCTCCTCACCGGACCGAGGCGCATCAAAGAGAACGCCGCCGAAGTTCAAACTTTGTGGGGAGACCTGGACGGTGCGGAGATCCCGAACGGGGCCCGGAAGCCCTCCGCCGTGGTGGAGTCTTCACCCGGCAGGTTCCATTGTTACTGGCGACTCGCGGACCAAATACCGCCGAAGACAGCCGAGCTGCTCAACCAAAGGCTCGCCTGTGACACGGGGGCGGACCCTTCCGGTTTCGACCTCACGCAGCTCCTGCGGGTGCCGGGGACGATAAACCACAAGTATGAGGGAAATCCGCCGGTGAAGGTTATCAGGCTCGAAGGCAGCAAAACTTACACTGCGGCGGATCTGGACAAGATACTACCGAAGATCGAGAAATCCGCCGATAAGAACGCCACCCGCGGGAGCACATCAGCGGAGCCGCCCGTAAAACTCGGGGGGCGCACGCTTGAGGCATGGCGCGGAAACGATCCGAAGATCCGGGACGGGAAGATAGACCGCTCCGGCTCTCTTTTGAAGATAGGGCGCGTACTCTACGACGCCGGCGCGAACCGGCCCGTTGTCGAGGAGGCCCTCCGAGAACGCGACCAGGCGCTCGGCTGGAGGAAATACACCGGCCGGGCGGATGCCGGCGAGCGGTACGCGGAGATCATCGACGAGCTGGCGAAGAACGGCCGCAATCCAAAGATGCGGACGGGATCTCGTAAGGCTCGCGGAGAAACTCGAAACACTAGCCATAGTACGGGCGAGGAGGACGCACCAAAGATTCAGGTCAACGGTCGCCACCTCCGCGAAGTATCAGCGGATACCCTCGACGCCCTCCAGCTCGCCAACAACCCGCCGGAGATATTCGTCCGGTCGGGGGCCCTGGTCCGAGTCCGAGAAGACGAGCACGGCACGCCACAAATACAGAACATGGACTTGAATCATCTCAGGGGCCGGGCGGATCGGTGCGCGGATTTCTTGAGAGTCACAAAGCGCGATGAGAAGTGGATCGAGACCAAGGTAAACCCGCCGGAAGTAGTTATGAAGGACGTCATGGCCCTCTCTAGCTGGCCGTTCCCAGCACTTGAGGCCGTCGTCGAGGCTCCGATACTCCGGCCTGACGGGACGATATTCGACACCCGGGGGTATGACCCGAAAACCCGACTCTACTACCGGCCCGCCGGCGACTTCGAGTTCCCGGATATTTCTCGGGAGCCTGGGAAAGAAGAGATCCGTAAGGCTTTGGAGCTCGTCAACGAGGCAATAGGTGAGTTTCCGTATGCGGATAAAGCATCGGCGGCGAACACACTGGGCTTGATGCTGACGCCTCTCGTCCGGCAAGCGATACCGGGCCCGGTGCCGCTTGCCCTGATCGACAAGCCACAGGCGGGGACGGGCGGCTCTCTGCTAGCGGAGACAGTCTCCGTTATCGGCTCCGGCCGAACGGCGGAGATGCTCGGAGCGCCGAAAGACGATGAGGAATGGCGCAAACAGATAACCGCCAAACTCTCCGCCGGCGGGACTATGGTGACCGTGGATAACGTTGAAGGCGCTCTCTACGCTCCCAGCCTGGCCCGCGCCCTGACGGCGCGGACCTGGACGGACCGGATACTCGGACGCTCGGAGACGGTTACCGTCAGTCAGCGGGCAACCTGGGTAGCGACCGGAAACAACATCATCCTGCGGGGAGATCTCCCCCGGCGCTGCTACTGGATCCGGCTCGACGCGAAAGACTCCCGGCCCTGGCAGCGGGAAAACTTCAAACACTCAGACCTCTTATCCTGGGTCTCCAATAACAGAGGTCGCCTGGTACACGCCCTGCTCACCATCGCCCGCGCCTGGTTCGTGGCCGGTAAACCAAAGGCGGTGAACCTACCGCGGTTGGGTAGCTTCGAGACCTGGACGGAGATCGTCGGGGGCATGGTTACCTTCGCGGGGATTCCGGGATTCCTGGACAACCTTAGCGAGCTCTACGACAAGGCAGACGAGGGCGGCGCCGAGTGGGAGGCCTTCCTCTCGGAGTGGTGGCGCCAGCGGGGAGAGGATTCCATAACCGTCAAGGACTTGACCGCCCTACTCGAAGACGAGAAGCAATTCAGGGAGGCGCTACCGGGTGACCTCCTGGAAGCCTGGGACAAGAGCAAGGGAAGTTTTACCCGGAGGCTCGGAAACGCGCTCTCGAAACGAGCCGGGACCCGATACGGGGACGAAGGTCTACACGTAAGCGCAGCGGGTGAATTTCGACGGGCGAAACTCTGGCGCGTCCAGGAGGGCTCTGAAGAGTGTGAGTTTGTGAGTTTTGTGAGTCTATATAACCCCAGCGCGAGTAAAAATATGGAAGAAAAAGAAGGCGCTAGCCACAAAGTAGCTGGCGGAGGGCCGGAAAATAACTCAACTAACTCACAAACTCACACACCACCGGACGACCTCGCGGACCTCCGCGAGCAGCTGGAGCAGGACGAATGAGCACACGCCAGGACGTCGCGGACCTTATGCGTAACAATCCGGAGTGGCTCCAGTTCTTCAAGCAATGCTGCTACGCGGGACACCTCCGGCTACGCTCGCAGGCTCGCCAGTGGCAACGGCAGCTACACGACCGGGGGCAGGAGCACACTCTCGCGGATATAGAGGATGCGTTGTGGGAGCTGGCCCGCGACCTCCTACCCGACTCGCCGGCGTCCGCGTGGGATACGGAGTGGGCCGGTGGGATGGCGTCGAAGGTCCTTCGCTACCTCGCGGAGAACTACCCGGAGTGCTCCGGCTCCGAGGAGTTGCATCCCTATCACGATGCTGTAAAGGCCGCGGAGGCCTCCGGGGAGCGGCCAGCGTATTACGAGGCTCTCCGGGAGTACGTCCGGGCTGGTCGGGCGATGGCCGTGGCTATCAGAGGGCGTGCGGCATGAATGAGCGTCGAGATCGCGACCGTGAACGTAAAGACGATCGGCGTCAGGACGAGCGCCGCGACGAGACGAACCGCCGCGCGGATAAGCTCCGGCAGTCCTGGAGGGAGCATCACCCGTCAGAGGATGAAGACGAGACGAGACACTCGACGCGAACGCACCCGAAGAGAGGAAAGTCGTGAGCAGCCTAACCCGCGAGCAGGTCTGGCATCTCGTGCGGGCGGCGCACACCGTCCAGCAGGTCGAGGAGGCCGAGCGCGTGTCCCGTAAGTGGATACGGGAGCATCCCGAAGACGAGGAACTCTTCCAAAAGGCTCTGACGAGGCTAGAGGAGAAGCGCCGATGGCTTGAGGAGACCTATGAGTGAAGGAGCGCCGCATAGCCATGACGTTGTCCGAGTGTCTTATGTACAACATCCGCCGGGATGCCCGAGTTCTGTACATAAGAAGCAGGACACCAAAGCGTAGTGAAGGGAGCGTGATGGAAGCAGTAACCGACCTGGACAGGCTCATAGAGAGGAGGTCCCGCCAGAGCGGCGAGCAGAGGCCGGAGGAGGTCATGTACGCGGAGTCCGTCCGCCGCTACAACGCCCGCCGGCAAGAGGCGAGCCGGGCCGAGTGGCGCGCCTTCCACGAGGCGCAGGCCGCCCGCCACCGCCGTAACCTGCAGGCCTTGATAAGCCACCACGAGGCGAGTGCCCGGGTGCTAGCGGAGGGAGGGCCGTGACGGTCTTCAGCGCACCGGGGGAGGTGAGGCGTTAATGCCACAATGCAGCGCCATAAAGCGGAATGGCGCCCGCTGTACGGCCAGCGTTAGGCCGGGTGACGAGTGGTGTTGGAACCACGATCCGGCTAATGCGGATAAGCGCCGTCGGAACGCTTCGAGGGCTGGCCGGAGCACCGGATCCCGCGAGATCAAGGACCTCAAGCAGCGGCTCTCCGAAGTGATTACCGGCGTGCTCGACGGCTCCCAAGACCGGGCCCGGGTGGCGGTAGCTATACAGGGCCTCAACGCTCTACGGAGCGCGCTGGAGCTGGAGCGCCGGGCAAAAGAGACAGACGCGTTGGAGCAGAGAATCGAGGACTTGGAGCAGGCCGCTAGTGAACAACCGAAGGGAGATAGAAAGTGGGGAGCCTGACTCGCAGACTACGCGCACTCGAAGCGCGGGCCGGAGGGACCGACGAAGACTTCGATGCGCGCGCCAGGCGGGAGGTAGTCGGGCGTATGAGTACCGAGGAATTACGCCACGCAAGGGAGGTCTTCGAGCGTGCTACCCGTCGGGGTAATGTGCTTGACGACGAAGGCGCGGCCCTAGCCCGCCACCTCATGGGCCGCATCGAGGAGGCGCGAGATGAGGAGTAGAACGAGCCTGGACGCCCGCATTCAAAAGCTCGAAGCTCGGGAAAACGCTCGGGAAAACGCTCGGGAACCGCTCGGGAACCGCTCGGGCTCCGAGGCCGTTTCCTTATCTTGCCTCGCATTTTCTCACATTAACCGGGAGTTGTCTTTGGTTTTCTCGCTTTTCCTGTAGAAACCTTTTACAATGGAGTTGTTAGCGAAGATCGGAGTCGTAGTGGAGCACGTAGGAGAGGTCATCCGAAACCGAAGAGGCGAGCTCGGAATTACCCAGGAGGAGCTGGCGAAGCGGGCGGGCATAGCGCCGACGAGCGTTGTGAGGCTTGAGTCCGGCGAGATCCGGCAGCCGAGGATCAGCACCATACATCGTCTATCAGAGGCGCTGGGGATGGATGCAAAGGAGCTTCTAGGGGTCGTGAGGTCGAGACCGCCTGTTACCGAGGCCTCGCCGGCGGGCCCGTTCACGGCCGTCTATCAGCGGGACGAGGAGTGGTGGATCGGCTACGTTGAGGAGTTGCCTGGCGCCAACGCCCAGGAGCGGACCATCGAGGAGGCCCGCGAGAGCCTCAGCGAAGCGGTCTCGGACGTGCTGGAGGCCAATAGGGAGCTGACCCGGACAGAGTTTGAGGGCCGGGACGTGGTACGCGAACCCCTCGCCGTGTGAAGCGGCGGGCGCTTCTCAACCACCTCAAGGAGCACGGATGCGAGTTCCTGCGAGAGGGGACCAGGCATACGATGTACGTCAACCGCCCGGCCGCCAGGACGTCCGCGGTGCCGCGACACTCGGAGATCACCAACAACATGGCCCGGAAGATCTGTAAGGATCTCGGGGTGCCGCAACCGTAAAGCACTGCATCTAGCACGTGTTCCACGCGGACCGCAACATCTTGCGTGTTTTGAGAAGGAAGGCCCTCGCCAAGCACGCCGTGCGCTCGGAGGCCGAGAACAGGATCCAGGCCATGATCTCCCTCGCCAAGAGTGAGGTCCCGGTGATGCCGGCGGAGCTCGACCCCGGAGCTGCCCACAGGATGGAAGAGGCCCGGAAGAGGATCGAGGATTTGGAGCAGGCCGTGATGCAGGTGGGCTACGCGCGCCGGGGTGTACGTTCGCCGGCTGAAGCCGCGGCTAGCAGACATCTGTCATCCGTCGGAGAGGTTGCATAGAGCATCGTAGACGGCCCCGCCTCTAGCGCCTGCCCTGGGGCGGGACCACAATATCCCCTCGGAGCTTCGCGGAGCAACCCTAGCGAAGCCCCGAGGATTGATTCTAAGCTCTTGCGTGTGGCTTTCCGGTGTCGGAGTATGCCCGTATGGGAGAGGACCGACAGGACGCCCAGAGCGCACCGCCCGGACGGAAACTAACCGTCTCCGAGGCGGCCGCCGCTCTAGGCATCAGCGCCGAGGCCGTACGCTCCCGCATAAAGCGCGGCACGCTGCCGAGTGTGAAAGACGGCGCTACCGTATACGTCCTGTTGTCTGCCGACAGGACGCGGCCGGACGAAGACCGAACACCGCCCGAACATGGCCGAACAGCCGCCCGGTCGCCATCTGATAGCAGCGCGCTCATATCCGCGAAGGATGAGACCATCGCCACGTTACGCGAACAGCTCGCCTCCGAGCGCCAGGCCCACGCCGAAGCCCGGCGTCTTCTCATGGCCGCGCTGGAGAGGATCCCGCCGGCGCTCGAAGCCCCTCGCCACGGCGCTCGCCAGGAGCCGCAAGAATCCTCCACACCGCCACCGGAGGCCTCGGAGGGTGCATTCCCCCGGTCGAGTGCGGGAGGGACGCAGGAAGCCACAGAGCAGCCGCAGCGGAGGTCCCCCTGGTGGCGTAGGGTGTTTGGCGGGTGAATAGTGCGAGCGCTCGGGTGAACAAGGCAGCGAGAAGGGCCGGGGTGAACCGCCTCGGCCCTTCCGCCAGCCATAACGCTTCGGGACCGCAGGTGGGATCAGCCTCCTCCGTCGTTTGGCGCGTCCTTGCCGTCGGGACCTTCGTTATCACCCGGCGTGCCGAGGACGTTGAAGTCGCTGTCGAGGTTGACGTCGACCTTGCTTCCGTCGTCGCGGGTTACCTCGATCTGGTAGGCGCCCTCCTCGTCGCCTACCTCGGAGCCGCTCACGCGGCCGTTGACGTGGTCGAGTGCCACGCTTTTCGCCTTGTCGAGGTTGGCTCCCGTGGACTGCCCCGAGGGGTCGCTGCCGGAGCCATTAGCGTAAGCTACGCCTGACCCTACGAGCAGCATCAGCGCGGCTACAGCGGCTATGATCGTTTTTTTCGCGTTCACTTCATCACCTCCCTTTTAGCTAACGCTTGGTTGCAATGTAGCAGGCGAACCTGAGAGGAGGATTAGAATTGCCTGAGAATTACGCGACCTTCCTAGAACCACGGATAGCGGAATCCGCTCTCACGCCCCCGGATAAGCCTCTCTAGCGGGTAGAGTAATATAAGGGTGTGGGGCAGAGCCCGGAGCGGTAAGTCGGGTGGCGTAGGATATTCGGAAGCTAGCGGGGGTGCGGGGCAATGACGACCAGGGATGACGCCTTGATGTTGCTAAGGGCCGCATACGAGCAGGCCCAGGGCACCGTGGGCGAGCCGGTGGTCCCGGCGCAGGCCGCCCTCCACGCCGGACTAGAGCAAGGCTCCGACCGATACAACGCGGCCCTATCGCTCCTGCTCCACGACGGGGCACTAGTCGAGGATGAGCGCTTTGAGGGGGTCGGGGCAGGCCCACACGAGAACGTCGTCGCGTTCGTGCTCGCCGAGCGCGCTCTGGACGTGCTGCAAGAAGAGTAGCCTAAGCCAGCCTATTCTCTCGCCTTCCGCGAGTATGTCTGCAACGTTCAAACCGCCACGGTGACGGCATGAAAACTACCTCTGCAACCGACCCTTGCTACTTTGTCGCAACACCGCTTGATACACGCTCGTGGCTACAAAGTGAGGTAGTAAGCTACCGTTAGCCTCAAAGCCCTGCAAACAGGCTGATTCGAGTTTCCGGGAGCGCCGCTTCTCGGAAACCCGCATGGCCCCGGTCCAACACCTATGAACCTTCCGGGCTCAGTTCTGTCTCCTGGGGGTATTATTCCGACTTCCTCATAATACCCCTCGGAGGGTGCAGACCATCTGCGGTGTGCCTGGCCCATCGGACCGGAGCTACGCGCCTTGCGCTGTGGAGAGGAGGCTAGATGACTGTTGCGTGGATTGACGATAGAACTTGGGCCATCCGACCCCTCGGCGAAAGGAACCTCGGATGGCCCAAGTGCAGCATACCCCGGCCCCGCCGTCCCTGGAAGAGGCTGCGCGTAGATCCCACGGAAGACTGGGAGCAGCTGGAGCTCCTCTGCGTCTGGGACGAGCAGAGGGAGTACGAGAGGATCAGGCCGTTGGTCCTCTCCGTTGGGCTCGGGTTCTCGGTGCCCCCCCGACCCTGCGCCAGACCGGGCCTTTGGCGGTGGACTAGCGTACGAAGAGCCAGATAGCGGCGATGACCCCGTAGGCAACGATTCCTCCGCGCAGCACCCGATCGCTCACTCGCTTGGCAAGACGTGCCCCGACTACGCCTCCTACCAACGATGCCGGCCCGACGATGGCCGCTGCGCCCCACGCCACGGGTGTCAACAAGGCGAAACCGAGCGCCGCCACGGCGCCGATCACCAGCTGGAGTAGAGCCTTGAGCGCGTTGAGCCGCTGCAGCGTATCGTCGAAGAAGACGCCCAAAAGGGCGAGGACGGCCACGCCTAAGGCGGCTCCGAAGTAACCTCCGTAGGCGGCCGCCAGCGTCTGGCCCACCAGGGAACCGACGCCGGGACGTCTGCGGACTCCGGCACGCTCGCCTAGCCAGTTTCCGATCGCCGGCTGGGCGGCCAGGAGCGCGCAGGCGGCGAGTACTAGGAAAGGAACTATGCCCTCGAAGGCGCTTTGCGAGCTAACCAGGAGCAGGCCGACGCCGATAATGCTGCCGAGCACGCTAAGCGCCGCCAGCGGTACGATGCGTCGGCGCTGGCCACGAAGCCCCCCACGGTAGCCCCAGGCGCCGGTCACGTAGCCCGGAAAGACGGCTACATTGTTGGTGACGTTGGCTATCAGGGGCGGGTACCCGGCGGCGATCAGGGCGGGAAAGGTGACGAGCGAGCCGCCGCCTGCGGCCGCGTTGAGGGCTCCGGCAACGAAGCCTGAGGCGGCGAGCAGCGCGACCGTCCCGGCGCTCACGAGGCCTGACGCAGGCAAGCCCACAGGCAGGGTCGGTTCACGAGTTCATACGCCGCAGGCGGACGCTCGTATACGTCGCAACCTTCGCAGGAACCTTCGCGTCCAGCCAGTATACAAATCACGTCCTCAGCATAGCAGCCGAAGCTACTCTCGGGGTGATCTGGACTCCGGGTAAGCCTGGCAATCAGACCTAGCTGTAAAGTACGCGACGCATAGCAAGACCGACGATGTCGGAAGAGCGGATTTCGGGCTTCGGCTTCCAGGTCCTCAGCGAGAGTTTGTCCTTCGTCCCAATACCACTTCCTGACTTCCTCGTAGACCTCCTCTGGCTCCATGCCCCGGAGATGGGGAGGGGGCGGGACACCGTGGTGTCCCGTGACCAACGCTCGGGCCTGGTCGTCGTAACCGCCCAGTAACCGCCCACGATCCTCGCTATCTTCGCGTTGAGTCGCTCGTCCAACCAGACGCTTTGCTCCTGATGGTAGTCCCCCAACGAACCTACCTTGTCTAGTAGTTCGTCTTGGAGACGGGCGCCAAGCTCTTTGTCGGTGTATGTCGAGGCGAAAAAGAGCGCCTTGTCCGCAGCCAGGATTCGCCTTCTCGTCTCCGCCATGACTTTCGCCTGCTCCTCGAAGACGGTCTGTTGCCTGCCTTGCACCCGGCCCAGCGGGTACGCGACGGCAACATCACTGACATATTGGTTTCTCTCTCACATAGCTAGGCTCGAAACTCTACTGTGTGCACACAATACAGCGGAAGCTCGGCCAGCCTGCCTAGCCGCTACCCACCTGTAACACGGGGCCGGGTATCCTACGGGAGCCCCGGCCCGGATCGTGTTTATGTGGCAGGTCGGCCGCTAGAGGTTTATTACCACCGTGTGTTGAAGTCGCGCAACATTCTATGATAAACTTAGGCAACTTGAAGAGAGGAGTCGACGTTGCAGGAACTCAAGAGGCTACGAAAAGAAAGGGACTGGAGCCAGGTTCGACTAGCGAAAGAGTCGGGGATCGACCGGGCGACCATCAACCAGGCCGAGGGCGGTAAGCGTTCGCCAACCATCGAGACGCTAGAGAAGCTGGCGGACGCGCTCGAAGTCGAGGTAGCTGATTTTTTCCCAAAAGCACAAACCGCGTTGCCGTTTGAGGTGGTTCCGCCGCAGCGCGGTTATACATTTCTGGCACGCTTACTCGTGGACTGGCGATACTTGTTCGAGCAGGCCGCCGATCAATGGGGCCGAGAGGCGCGCAGCGGAAACCTATTTGGGTCGGCCGACGGAGCATTAGCGTATTCCATAGCGACGAACACCCAGGCCGCGCGGTTCCTTGAAATCATTGGCGAGCGGCTGTTGCCAACCGTAGAGAACCTGCTGCCAGAGGATCTCGCCCGTGCCGAGCGCAGGAAGCTACTCGAGGTTCGGGAGAAGCTACAAGAGGCGACTGCGGCCGTCAACGAAGCAACCCTTGCCGTAGTTCCGGAACTCGCCGAAGACCGGGAGTTTTCGGATGCCGAAATCGCGGTGATAGCCGAGGCGACCAGAGAGTTCGAAGAGCTGCCAGAGCTTGAGCAACGTCGTCAGATGCGCGAAGCGTGGAAGGTTGTTGACGACATTATCGAGCGCCAGGACCGAGCCGAGTCAGGGGCGCCGGAGGGACACACTGCATGAAAAGCAAAAAGACGAGGACCGGGTTCCCGCCCGGTCCTCAAGTCAATACAAACCCCATCTCTCAAGGAGGTTGATTAATGATAACCGATAACTCCGAGGAGCACGAGATCACGCTCCTCTTCGACGTCAGGCTCTCTGCGGAGGCCGAGGCTCTCCATTACTGGCGTGCGGCATTCGCCGGCGCCTCCGACGTGGAGGAGGCGGTAGACGAGAACCTCTACGCCCTCCGCCTCCGGCCCGGAGTTTGTCGGTGTGGGGACGGCGCATGAGCAGCGCCACGCTGAAACTCTGGGACCACCTGTTCGGTGATGGGCGAGGACTATTGCACATCTGGACTGGCAAGAGGGGCGTCGAGGGCGACATCGCCCAAGAGACTATAGCCTCTTGTAACTTCAACTATCCGCAGTCCGCGGAGTCGGCTGCAACCTGGGCGCTCAAGAAGTCCAGAGAGGGCCGCGAGGTTTATTTCTGCGCGCACCTCCTCACCGGACCGAGGCGCATCAAAGAGAACGCCGCCGAAGTTCAAACTTTGTGGGGAGACCTGGACGGTGCGGAGATCCCGAACGGGGCCCGGAAGCCCTCCGCCGTGGTGGAGTCTTCACCCGGCAGGTTCCATTGTTACTGGCGACTCGCGGACCAAATACCGCCGAAGACAGCCGAGCTGCTCAACCAAAGGCTCGCCTGTGACACGGGGGCGGACCCTTCCGGTTTCGACCTCACGCAGCTCCTGCGGGTGCCGGGGACGATAAACCACAAGTATGAGGGAAATCCGCCGGTGAAGGTTATCAGGCTCGAAGGCAGCAAAACTTACACTGCGGCGGATCTGGACAAGATACTACCGAAGATCGAGAAATCCGCCGATAAGAACGCCACCCGCGGGAGCACATCAGCGGAGCCGCCCGTAAAACTCGGGGGGCGCACGCTTGAGGCATGGCGCGGAAACGATCCGAAGATCCGGGACGGGAAGATAGACCGCTCCGGCTCTCTTTTGAAGATAGGGCGCGTACTCTACGACGCCGGCGCGAACCGGCCCGTTGTCGAGGAGGCCCTCCGAGAACGCGACCAGGCGCTCGGCTGGAGGAAATACACCGGCCGGGCGGATGCCGGCGAGCGGTACGCGGAGATCATCGACGAGCTGGCGAAGAACGGCCGCAATCCAAAGATGCGGACGGGATCTCGTAAGGCTCGCGGAGAAACTCGAAACACTAGCCATAGTACGGGCGAGGAGGACGCACCAAAGATTCAGGTCAACGGTCGCCACCTCCGCGAAGTATCAGCGGATACCCTCGACGCCCTCCAGCTCGCCAACAACCCGCCGGAGATATTCGTCCGGTCGGGGGCCCTGGTCCGAGTCCGAGAAGACGAGCACGGCACGCCACAAATACAGAACATGGACTTGAATCATCTCAGGGGCCGGGCGGATCGGTGCGCGGATTTCTTGAGAGTCACAAAGCGCGATGAGAAGTGGATCGAGACCAAGGTAAACCCGCCGGAAGTAGTTATGAAGGACGTCATGGCCCTCTCTAGCTGGCCGTTCCCAGCACTTGAGGCCGTCGTCGAGGCTCCGATACTCCGGCCTGACGGGACGATATTCGACACCCGGGGTTATGACCCGAAAACCCGACTCTACTACCGGCCCGCCGGCGACTTCGAGTTCCCGGA